>Ga0222633_1000064_pt1 | contig 110234 bp, 92 predicted proteins | sample AntAcemetageno48_FD_179816 | JGI IMG/M metagenome (GOLD analysis project Ga0222633, IMG submission 179816) | Saline water microbial communities from Ace Lake, Antarctica - #48 | ecosystem: Environmental > Aquatic > Non-marine Saline and Alkaline > Saline | place: Antarctica: Ace Lake...
TATTGGCAATATGTACCCAATAGCCGACCAAGAAATCAAAGTTTATATTGGACGTATTCTAAAAAGTATGAATACCGAACAGCTTCGGGATATTTTAGTCAGAAAATGGAGCTACACTGACAAAATAAAGGCAAAGATTCGCCAGTTATCTGATTCTTACGCAGAGGGACGTTTCATGGATTTACTGAAATCTAAAAAAATAAACACCAAAGCAAATTGGAAATTAGGTAATGAAATTGTACCAGGAAATATTGGTTCATCTATTGGAAATTCTCTTTATGAAAGAGAAGGCTCAATGAACAATTTTGAAGAACGTGTTGCAATGGAAATAGGAACTTCTTCAAACGTTACGTTTTGGCATAGAAACTTGGAACGTGGAAAAGGATTTTACATTAATGGATTTAAGGCAAATCACTACCCTGACTTTATTTTGCAAACAAAATCAGGAATGACCATTTTAATAGAAACAAAAGGTGACCATTTGGACGGTTCAGACAGCGAAGCAAAGTGCCGCCTTGGAAACGAATGGGAAAGACAAGCAGGGAAGGAATTTGCTTATTTCATGGTATTTGACAAGAAAGAAATTGAAGGAGCATATACGTTGGACAAAGCAAAGGAATTGATAAGCAAAATGTAAAGCCTACGCTATTTGTAAGCACATTTAAAAGCCGCACCAGCCAACGCTCGACCAACGCTTTTAAAAGAGCTTCCAAAGCCAACGCAACAAGACTGAAAAGAAAATGCCAGCAGGTAACAATGGCTAAAAAACATAGGGATTTTGGTGGTTAATTGAAAGTTTTGAGCTTCGATTAAAGTCCGCCAAACCAAAATTTTGATAATGAAAAAAGAAAATTAATTATAAAAATATTTGGCTTGGCTAAGTGCTAAACTGAAAGGGCAGTGTTTCAAACTCCCCTACGTTTCTTAGCCGGGTCGTTGGGGCACATGCAAAAAAAGACAACCGACACATTGACAATGACGAGTAACTATAGACATATCAAAACACAGACTGGTCTTATAATCGTACTGACACGACTTGACCAAAAGTTCAAACGGTTAAGAAAACTGACGACTGACAAAGAAGAAAAAAGAAAAAGCCCCCACTCAGCATTTTTGAAAATTTCTGCCAACCCACATTGCACACATTTGCAAAGCTGCACGAGCCAACCCACAAGCCAAGCTTTACAAAAGAGTGCAATTCCACCAAACAGAAGATGAACGAATACACACTACATATCAAAAACATGGTATGCCCGCGTTGTATTATGGCAGTAAAAGGCATCTTGGATGAACTTGAAGTCCAGTATCAGGATATCCAACTAGGACACATATTACTTTCAAAACAAATAAACAAAGACAAGATAAAAGCTCTTGGAAACAAAATGTATTCATTAGGATTTGAATTGCTAGAACCCGGAAAATCAACCCTAATTTCCAAAATTAAAACGGTTATAATTGAACAAATACATTACGACAAAGAGCCTCTTTCAACTAATTTTTCGGTGTATATTTCAGAGAAGCTTCGTCATGAATATACCTACCTAAGTCGTTTGTTCTCTTCCGTTGAAGGCGTTACCATCGAAAAATTTATTGCCAAACAAAAAATTGAAAAGGTAAAAGAACTCTTATTTTATAACCAATTGACGCTCTCAGAGATTGCTTATGAAATGGATTACAGCAGTGTTGCCCATGTATCTGCACAGTTCAAAAAAGAAACGGGGATGACTCCCACTGCATTTAAGAAGATGAGTCAGTCTGGACGCAAATCCATAGATTCACTCTGATCAAAATCTTATAAACCTTTCCCAAAATCCTGTAATACATATTCTCGCAGCACTTCCTACTTTCTATTGTCAATTATTTGTAACGGACTTAAATGATTTATTATGGAAGAAATAGATATTCTTGAACCAAAAAATAAGCAGCCTAATAAGAACGGGGAAATTGTGAAGGATTCATTTCCCGTAACAGGCATGACCTGTGCAGCCTGCGCCTCAAGTATAGAGTCAATTCTTATTCATACGGATGGAGTAACCAATGCAAGCGTAAACTTTGCCAGCAGTTCTGTTTTGGTGGAATACGATCAATCACTGACCCCAGATAACTTGCGCAATGCATTGCAATCGGTGGGCTACGATCTGATTGTAGATGTGGATGACCCTAGCGAAGTACAGGCAGAAATGCAACGTAAGCACTACCAGGATGTGAAAAACCGAACCATCTGGTCCGCTATTTTAACCCTGCCGGTGTTCATTATAGGGATGTTTTACATGGATTGGGTGCCAGGCCGATGGATTTCATTGGTGTTTACCATTCCAGTACTGTTCTGGTTAGGCCGTAGCTTTTTTATCAACGCCTTCAAGCAGGCTAAACATGGCAAAGCCAATATGGATACGTTGGTTGCTCTTAGTACCGGTATAGCCTTTATTTTTAGTTTGTTCAACACACTGTTTCCTGAGTTTTGGCATGCCCGAGGCATTCACCCGCATGTCTATTATGAAGCGGCTACCGTGATCATCACCTTTATTTTGCTGGGCAAGCTGCTGGAGGAAAAAGCCAAATCCAACACTTCTTCCGCCATCAAAAAGCTGATGGGGCTGCAACCCAAAACGCTTAAAGTGATTATGGATGGAGAAGAGGTAGAAATGCCTATCGCATCCGTGCAGCAAGGCTATACGATTGTGGTACGTCCCGGAGAAAAAATCCCAGTAGATGGTGAAGTAGCTGAAGGAAGCTCTTTTGTTGATGAGAGTATGATTACGGGTGAGCCTGTTCCTGTAGAAAAAATAAAAGGTGAAAAAGTCTTTGCCGGAACGGTCAATCAAAAAGGAAGCTTCCGCTTTATCGCAGAAAAAGTAGCCGGAGAAACATTGCTGGCTCAGATCATCAAAATGGTGCAGGAAGCCCAGGGCAGTAAAGCCCCGGTACAAAAACTGGTAGATAAAATAGCCGGAATATTTGTGCCAATAGTCATGGTTATTTCCATTGTCACTTTTATCACCTGGATGATGGTAGGTGGCGATGATGCCTTTACACATGCCTTGCTTACCTCAGTGGCGGTACTAATAATCGCCTGCCCCTGTGCATTGGGTCTTGCCACACCCACTGCAATTATGGTAGGGGTCGGTAAGGGAGCAGAAAATAACATCTTGATCAAAGATGCCGAAGGTCTCGAATTAGGTCATAAGGTAAATGCGGTTGTTTTAGATAAAACAGGCACCATCACCGAAGGTAGACCTGTGGTAACTGATGTGATCTGGGAGGATGAACATCAATCCGAAGGACTCAAGCCTATACTGCTGGCGTTGGAATCGCAATCCGAACACCCGCTGGCAGAGGCTGTAGTTCAAAAATTAAAGGATGAAGGTATTAAATCTGCAACTATTTCTCAGTTCAATAGCATTACAGGGCGTGGCGTTGAAGCAATGGATTCTGAAGGTGCTATGGTTTATGTTGGTAATCAAAAATTACTCACAGAGCATAACATAAAAATCAGTAATGATTTGGATAGAAAGGCAAAAGCACTGCGTGAAGAAGCCAAGACGGTTGTCTTTTTTGCTAACAACAATCAGGCTTTAGCGGTACTGGCAATTGCTGATAAAATCAAAGAAACGTCTAAGAAAGCCATTGAAACCCTTCAGAACAGAAACATTGACGTATATATGCTCACTGGGGATAATCAGCAGACGGCTGCTGCGGTAGCACATCAGGTAGGGCTACAACACTTTAAAGCAGAGGTGTTACCATCGGATAAGGCAGATTTCGTTAAAGAATTGCAATCGAAAGGAAAAGTGGTGGCCATGGTGGGTGATGGCATTAACGACTCTCACGCTCTGGCACAAGCCGATGTGAGTATTGCCATGGGTCATGGGTCTGATATCGCAATGGATGTAGCCAAAATGACCTTGATCACTTCTGACCTTCAGTCAATACCTAAAGCACTGAACCTTTCTAAAAAGACTGTTTTGGGTATCCGCCAGAACCTCTTTTGGGCATTTATTTACAACATTATCGGTATCCCAATAGCTGCTGGTCTTTTGTACCCTGTAAATGGTTTTTTGCTTGACCCGATGATTGCTGGGATGGCTATGGCCTTCAGTTCGGTATCGGTAGTAGCCAATAGTTTGAGATTAAAAACTGCTAAAATCTAAAAGTCACCAGTTATTCAAACGTATCAACAATGATGAAATTATTTATAAAAATAGAGCGAATATTAAAGGAGACCAAGGATGCTTTTACCTTGATATTGGAGAATAAATCTGAAGTAAAAACATATCAACCGGGACAATTCGTTAATGTGTTTAGTGAAATTAATGGTGAAGAAGTAAGCAGGTCATACTCATTTTCTTCCTCACCATTTCTTAATGAGTCTCCAGCATTAACGATTAAAAGAATGCCCGAAGGGCTCATGTCCAACTATCTTGCCGATAACCTGACGGTAGGAGATCAACTGGAGATTAGTCAGCCCAGTGGAAGGTTTACCACCACATATGGTACAGTGAAAAGACACCTACTCATGATAGCGGGGGGTAGTGGGATTACCCCTATTTTCTCGATTCTCAAGACCGTATTGCATGAAGAACCGAAATCCCGGGTAACGCTATATTATGCCAACAGAAACAGCGAATCCATCATTTTCAATGACCGGTTAAATGAACTGGTGAAGCTGTACCCAAACAGATTTACCCTCATTCACTTTCTGGAAGCGATTGACCAAGCCGACACCTCGCGAGAAAACTTGGTATTCGGACGCATCAGCGAAGTTGCACTGGCCGGATTCCTGAAAAACGATGTAAAGACAATAGAACACTTGCAGGTATTTGTGTGCGGGCCGGATGGATTAATGAGCTTTTCCATTGCCACGTTACTGCGCTTAGGATTAGAAAAAGGCCAGATACGAACGGAATACTTTGGGTTGGGTAGAGAAGAAACAATCAAAAGATCTTCTAACACGGCTGAAACTGCCCAGGTGGAGCTAAGGAATTTTAATGGAAATACCATTCATTTCAATGTACCCAAAGACCATCCGGTTTTACAATCGGCATTTGACCAAAATTACAAGCTGCCACACTCTTGCCAAGAAGCCATGTGCGGTACCTGTAAAGTCAAATTATTGAAAGGGGAAATAGAGATGAAAGAGAATTACGCTTTGCCGGATGAAGAACTTGAAAGAGGGTATGTGCTGCTTTGTGTGGGGTATCCCCAATCGGACAAGATAGTATTGACTTACTAACGAAATAAAAATAGATGACGAATTGACCGCAGGGTCATTGTTAAATGACAGTAATTATAAACAGAAATATCAACTTAAAAAAGAACAAAGATGAACAAGATTAAATTTAAAACAACGATTAAATGTAGCGGATGTCTTGAAAAGGTAACCCCTCACTTAAATAAGACCGAGGGTGTTGAGGATTGGGAGGTTGATCTTAAAAACCCCAATAAGGTGCTAACAGTAGAAAGCAATGGAGCTACTGAAGGGCAAGTGATTTCTATGCTGCAAAACCTAGGCTATGAAGCAGAGCCGATTAACTGAATTCTTAAACCAATAAATATAACAATTATGATAGATGAAAAATGTATAGATGAGTGCCTGGCTTGCGTAAAAGCCTGCGAAATTTGCATTGACGGATGCCTCGAAGGAGGTGCCGGAATGGAAGCTTGCTTACGTGCATGCCTAGACTGTGCTGATATTTGTAGCGTCACTGCCAAGTTAGAAGCCAGAAATAGCCCCTTTGCCAAACAGCTCAGGGAACTCTGTGCCGAAATTTGCGAGGCTTGTGCCAAAGAATGTGAAAAACACGCTGACCACCATGCCCATTGCAAGGCCTGTGCAGAAGCATGTCGTAAGTGTGCAGAAGCTTGCAAAAACTAATAATCGAAACAATTTATTTACTCAGTAAAGGGCAGCAATAAGCTGTCCTTTTTTTTTGCATTTGACATTCATATATGCGAGTGTTGTCTTTTCAAACATCAATTTCCCAGTTGCTGCGAGAGTAGCATTGCTGCTCTTAGGAATGATCATCCATAAAATGAGAAATTGATTTTCAACAACTCAATGCCATGCAATCCTTGCTTTCGTAAATCCTCATATCGAGAGATTAGCAAAATCCACTGCTCTGAGTCACACACATTGGCTGGCCGCACAAAGCAACCCACAAGCCAAAGCCAGCCAAAGAGTGTGACTACCCAACCCTGAATAAATTTTCAAAACACCCCACTCCCGACTAAAAATAAGGATCAAGATATTACAATAGACACACAGATATTCACATCTTAGATGGTTAACACTTTGGATCGAAACACAAAAGAAATAAAAAGCACGATGCCCCAACAATGTATAAGCGTAATACGGGCTGAACGGCTAAAATTGAGCATTTTTGTTCCTAAGTCACTTTTTGGTGGGCGGACAGAAAATTTTTATGAAAGCCCGCACTACGCTTATACTAGACGTTGTATGCCATGCTGAAAAAAGAGCCAACCGCACAAATAGCACATTTGGTTTTTGCCGACACACAGGCAAACGCTCGAAAAACCAAAAGAGCTATTTTTTACCAACACTCTAGACAAAAAGTGAAAATACATTCTTATATTTGATATAATCGTCCAAACAAATTAAACAAAATGAATTCTTTTGGAGAATATTTAAGAAACAGAAGAGAAGAACTTGGACTACCATTGCGGAAAGTTGCCGCCGAGCTTGATATCGACACTTCTATATTGAGCAAGATTGAAAGAAATGAGAGATCAGCTTCTAAAGAAATGCTCTATACTCTAGCAATATCTCTTGAGCTAGAAGAAAAGGATGTAGAAATTGAATTTATTAAATCTACAATCTTAAGTGAATTAGGTGATTTGATATTTTTAAAAAATGGGTTAGAAAAAACTCTAGAATCACTCAAATAGCACCATACTCTATGAGCGAAATAAAAAATAACATTGATCAAACAGACTTAACTTTCTTTACGAATGAAGAAGGGCATAGTTTGTTGAGTAGATTTGAATCAACTTTAAAGGATACTCAACTATTTGATGTACTCGTAGGGTATTTTAGAGCCAGTGGATTTCACCAATTACATGAATCTCTCGAGCCAGTGGAGAAAGTGAGAATACTCGTTGGCCTAAGTGTTGACAGAGAGTCTTATGACATCATCCAATATCATGAAGAAATTGGGGCTATTGATTTCGAATCCCACCAACGAACTAAAAAGAAATATCGAGAGAATCTAAAAAAAGAAATCGAAAATAGTCAGGAAAATGACAGTAAATTGGAAATCGGAATACGAAAATTCATTGAATTTCTACAGTCCGATTGTTTAAAACCTGAACTAGATAAGTCGAATAACGGAAATGGAAAGAAACTTGAAATACGTGCTTATCCTTCAAAAAATATTCACGCTAAGGTGTACATCGGGAGATTCAAACCTGAAGACAGGGATTACGGTTTTGTAATTACAGGATCAAGTAATTTCTCCGAGTCTGGCTTTGTAGCAAATAGAGAATTTAATGTTGAACTACGCACAAAAAGAGATGTGCTTTTTGCTGAAGACCAATTCAATTCGCTTTGGAAAGAATCGGTTGACATATCCGAAGACTTCATTGATACAATTACTACTAAGACTTGGTTAAACGACCAAATTCTTCCTTATGAGTTGTATTTGAAACTTATCTATGAATATTTAGAAGAAGACATTAACCTTGAAGACTTGTTTGAACCTTTCTTGCCAGAAGGTTTTATGAAATTGAAGTACCAGCAACAGGCAGCTATTCAAGCAAAGAAAATTCTAGAAACTTATAATGGTGTTTTTCTGGCTGATGTAGTTGGGCTTGGAAAAACCTTCATTACTGCATTGCTTTTACAGCAAATTCAAGGTAGAACATTGGTGATTTGCCCTCCAGTTCTAAAAGATTATTGGAAGGATTCATTGTTCGATTTTGGCATCAGAAGCTTTGCGGTCGAATCACTTGGAAAGCTGGAACACATTATTAAAAAAGGGTTAGATCGCTATGATTACATTGTAGTTGATGAAGCGCATCGTTTTAGAAATGAAAATACCCAGTCTTATGCAGATTTATTAGACATCTGTAGAGGAAAGAAAGTTATTCTAGTTACAGCAACCCCCCTTAACAATAAAGTTGACGATATATTTGCTCAACTTAAATTATTTCAAGCACCTAAAAACTCAACCATTCCTGGTGTTCCTAATCTCGAAAAGTTTTTTGCAAGCCTTAGAACTAAACTTGCTAAACTTGAAAAAGGTGATCCTAGATATAAAGAGCTAATCAAAGAGGTTTCGGAGGATATTAGAAATGGAATTCTACGTTACGTGATGGTTAGGAGAACGCGTTCTGATGTCATGACTTATTTTCAAGGAGACATGAAAAAACAAGGACTATCTTTTCCTGACTTAGACAATCCTCGAAAAATAGTATACGAATATAAAGGTGACCTAGAAGAAATTTTTAAAGAAACTATCCTAAAACTCCATCAATTCACCTATGCCCGTTACACCCCCTTACTCTATTACATTGGCAACAAAAATCTAAGTGAATTTGAAAAGCAGCAACAGCGTAATGTTGGAGGCTTTATGAAGGGAATTTTGGTTAAAAGATTGGAAAGTAGTTTTTTTGCGTTCCGTCAGAGTATTAACCGCTTCATTATTTCTTATGAGAAGTTTATCGAAATGTATAACGAGGGCACTATCTACATCAGTAAAAAAGTAGATGTGTATGATTTAATTGAAAACGATGATATTGAAAAGCTTGAGGATTTAGTAGATGATGAAAAAGCTCACAAATATGAATCCAAAGACTTTAGAAAAGAATTTATTACTAAACTTAAATTCGATTTAGAAATATTAAAAAGTGTTCAAAAACTATGGCAAAAAGTCGATTCTGATCCAAAGCTAGAACAGTTCATTCACGATTTAAAAAACACAAAAGCTCTTAAAAATAACAAGTTGGTGGTGTTTACTGAATCTAAGGAAACTGGTGATTATATATACAACGCATTAATTAAGGAATTTCCAAATAAGGTAATGTTTTACTCGAGTACTGGAGGACGACATACAAACGAGATGCTTACCTCAAACCATGCAGTTTCTCGAGATTTAATAACATCCAATTATGATCCTAATCGAAAAGTTAAAGAGCAAGTAAATGATTTAAGAATCCTTATTGCTACAGATATATTATCGGAAGGTATTAACTTACACCGTTCCAATGTATTGGTTAATTATGATTTACCTTGGAACCCTACACGTGTTTTGCAGCGAGCAGGTCGTGTGAATCGTTTAGGTAGTAAATTCTCAAAAGTTCACATATTCAATTTCTTCCCTACTACACAGTCAGATGAGCATCTAGGACTTGAAGTAAATATTACAAACAAAATTCAAATGTTCCATGAAATTCTTGGTGAAGACGCCAAATATTTAAGTGATGGGGAAGAATTTGGTAGCCAAGAATTATTCAACACCTTGAACAGCAAAAAGGCATACACTGGCGAAGATGGTGAAGGTGATTCTGAATTGAAATACTTAGAATTGATGCGAAAAATACGGGATGAGAATCCTGATCTTTTTGACAAGATCAAAAATTTACCTAAAAAAGCTCGTTCAGGATTTAAAAAAGAAGCTATCGACACAGACCGTCTGGTTACTTTCTTTAGAATCGGTAGGCTCAAGAAATTCTATCTAAACGAAGAAGGGAAAGTTGCAGAAATCACCTTCTTTGATGCGGTAAATGAACTGGAATGCGACCCAAAAATCAAACGTGCTCAAATACCAAACGACTACTACCACTATTTACAAACCAACAAAAAGCGGTTTGAACTGGATACCACCATTGGAGATGAGCCAACCAAAGGCTCCGGTGGTCGATCTAATACCAAGTACATAGAAACGCGATTAAAAGACAAGCTATTTAAGAATTACAAAGGCTTTACAGGTACGGATGATGAGTTCATCAATGGAGTAAAGGAAATGTTACAGCAAGGCACTATGGCTAAAAAAACCGCTCAATTAATTAAGAAAGAATTGGAGAAAACCTTAGAGCCCATTGTTACGCTTAATATTTTAAGAAAACATATTCGTATAGTTGCCATTGAGGGCAATAATAATGCAAAGAAATTTCAGAAACGAGAAGTTATTCTCTCGGGCTATATTATTAAATAAACATGGATAAAAAAGCAGCCGTACATCTAATCGAAAAAACGTTTAACGCTCGCTTCAGCGAAGAGCAATTTACGCTATTTGCACGAAACTTACTGAACGACCTTGAACCAAAAAGCAATGCTTATAGTGGTAACTATCTGTGGGACGATTACAAAGACCACATCAATAGCTACAAACGCATTGGCAAGTATGTAGACCCTGAAGGTGAAGCATTAGATGTACTTATTGTAGAAGTGAAAAGTGTGGTCAAGTTAGAAAGAGCCCGTACCGCATTGCGGAACTTTGTAATTAAACATTTAAGTAAGTTTGAAAAAGATCATGCACTGGTAGCTTTTTATTCTAAGGAAGACGAAGGCGCTGATTGGCGTTTTTCGTATATCAAATTGGAGTACCGTTCTGAATTAGATGAAGCCAAAGGCAAGGTTAAAACTAAAAAAGAGTTTACGCCAGCCAAGCGCTATTCTTTTTTAGTGGGCGAATACGAAAAGTCGCACACCGCTAAAAATCAGTTGCTTCCGCTACTACAAAATATTGCCAATAACCCTACGGTTGAGGAACTTGAACAAGCTTTTAGTATTGAAAAAGTTACGGATGAATTTTTTAACCAATACAAAGATCTCTATGTAAAACTATTCGAGCATTTTGAAAATGACCCTCACATAAAAACTGAGTTAGCTAAAACAAATATTGACAATGCTCGCTTTACCAAAAAGCTATTAGGCCAAATCGTATTTCTTTATTTCTTACAGAAAAAAGGATGGTTGGGTGTACCTAAAGACAAAATTTGGGGTAAAGGCCAAAAACGCTTTATTCAGAATTTGTTTGACCAAGCTCAAAATGAAGAAGTAAACTTCTTTAAAGACAAATTACAGTTCTTGTTTTATGAAGCATTGGCGAAAGAGCGAAACAACGATAATTCGTTCTACAAAAAATTCAATTGTCGCATTCCGTTCTTGAATGGTGGTTTGTTTGAGGCTGAATACGATTGGGAAAACGCCAATATTTCCATCCCTACCACCCTTTTTAGAAATGATGAAAAAAATAAAGCAGGCGACATTGGTACGGGTGCATTAGATGTTTTTGACCGCTACAATTTTACTATAAAGGAAGATGAACCGCTTGATAAAGAAGTTGCGGTAGATCCCGAAATGCTGGGTAAGGTATTCGAAAACATGCTCGAAATTACCGAACGTAAGAGCAAAGGAGCATTTTATACCCCAAGAGAAATTGTGCACTATATGTGCCAAGAAAGCTTGATACATTATTTAGATAATGCTTTGAATGATGCAACTTCTAGCTACCAAGCTATTGATAGCGACCAAACCAACATTTTTGGTGGCAGCGCTGATAAAAAGGGTAATCTAAAAATAGAAGTAGAACACAAAGGGAAAATTACAGTCCCGAAAAAGGATATTGAAACCTTCATAAGAGAAGGCCATTTTGCGTTAGAAAACGACCAACGGGTGGCAAGCGTTGGCAAAGAAACCGCTTCATATAAATATCAGTTACCTGAAAGCATTCGTGAACATGCCGAATTAATTAATACCAAACTTACCGAAATACGAATTTGCGACCCTGCTATTGGCTCAGGCGCATTTCCTGTTGGGCTATTGCATGAATTGGTGAATGCCATGTTGGTATTAAAGCCACACTTTAGCGAAAAATACCTAAAACAAAAATGGGAGCAATTTGGTTTTGATAGCAATGAGCAAGAAATAAGTGAAAGCCGCTATGTATATCGTTTAAAGCGCCACATTATACAAGAAAGTATTTATGGGGTAGATATTGATGCCTCTGCCATAGACATTGCCCGTTTGCGTTTGTGGCTCTCTCTAGTGGTAGATGAAGACAACCTTGACCCTATTGAAACTCTACCTAATTTAGACTATAAAATTGTTTGTGGAAATTCTTTAATTGGATTGCCAGAAACAGCCATGCGGAACTTAGAGGTAGAAAAGGAACTGGAGGCTTTAAAAGAGCAATTCTACAACCAAACCAACGAAAGCAAAAAGAAAGAGTTACGCCAGGAAATCAATGCAAAGATTAGAGAACTTTTAGATTCTGCGGAGCAATTTGCAGGCTACAAAATTGACTTTGATTTTAAACTCTTTTTCTCCGAAGTATGGCGTGAAAAAGGCGGCTTTGATGTAGTAATTGGAAACCCACCTTATGTAGATATTAAACAACTTCCAAAGGCTTTAACTAAATTTATTTTCCAAGAATTTACCACAACTCAAAATAGAATAAACCTTTATTCAACTTTTATTGAACAAGGTACACGTTTGACAAATAACACTGGGTCTTTAGTATATATAAATCCGAATTCAATGCTCTTAAATAGTTCCTACAAACTTTTAAGGAAACAAATCATTGATGATCTAATTCAGATAATTAAGCTGCCAGATGGCATTTTTAAAGAAGCAATAGTTGAAACTATAATAATCCAAATAGGTAAAGGCATCCAAAATGATTTCATAAAAGGCGCTTTCTACAAAAAAGATGACCACATAAACTTTAATAGTTTAAAGTTCTCCAAGTACGATAGAATATTATGGAAGTCTGACCCAGATTTAAGAATAAGCATTTTTGCTACCCCAGAGCAATCAGAACTTCTTAAGAATATATCAGAAAACCGACAAACGCTCAAAAACTACTATGAACCTTGTCTTGGCATTACTCCATATGATAAATACAAAGGCCATAGTCAGGAAGAGATTAAAGAGAGAGTTTTTCATTCTGATTGCCGAAAAGATGACACATACGTTCCGCTCATTTCAGGAAGTAACATTCAAAGGTTTTTTATAAATGAAACTTCAATTAAAGAGTATTTGAGTTATGGCGATTGGCTTGGAGCTCCTCGCCAATTGAAGTTCTTTATTAACTCTAGAGTGATAGTTCGTCAAATTGTTTCTGGTAACCCACTTAGAATTTATGCTGGATACACTGAAAAAGAATTATACTTCACACAAATCGGATTTTCAATAATATCAAAAGATCCAAATAAATTTAACACCAAAATACTATGCGCTTATTTAAACTCTGATGTTCTAAACTTCTATCATAAGTATAAATATTTAGATATTGAGAAAAATACATTTCAAAAAATACTCATTGAAAATTGTAAGAATTTCCCAATTGAAGAATCAATGTTTCAAAAGAATAAAATTATATCGATTTTATTGGATTACATAAGATACTTTAAAGATAAAGAGGTGACTGAGAAAAGCTTTTTCATAGAGTTAAATAATGCTGTTTTTTACGAAATATACTTCCCTGACGAAATCAAATCCTCTGGCAAAGAAATTATAAAACATTTGGGAGATTTAAAACCCATTACAGATGCCATGAGCGAAGAAGAAAAGCTCGCCATTATTCAAAGTGAGTTTGAGCGTTTGTATGACCCCAACCACCCCGTTCGTAATGCCATAGAAACCTTAGATAGTATTGAGGAAGTAAGAATTATTAAAGAGGCTTTGAAGTAATGAGCCCAGAGTCTCAACATACTGAGTGGAAAGAATATTGGCATTCCGATTACTTTAAATGGGTTTGCGGTTTTGCCAATGCCAATGGCGGCACACTTTTTATTGGTAAAGACGATAAAGGCAAAATAAAGCACCTACCCAATGCCCAAAAACTGCTAAAAGATCTTCCCAATCAAGTGCGCGATTTGTTGGGGCTTATGGTAGAGGTAAATTTACACACCGAGAAAGGTTCAGATTATTTAGAAATTGTGGTAGAGCCCTACCCTTTCCCTATAAGTTTACGCGGTAAATATTACTATCGCTCGGGCAGTACGCTTCAGGAACTAAAGGGCAATGCATTAGCCAAGTTTATATTAGAACGCCAAGGCAAAAGATGGGATGGCGTACCTATGCCTGCTCTAACTGCTGCCGATTTAAAATCAGAGTCTTTTGATTTCTTTCGTAAAAAGGCAGCAAAAAGTAATCGGTTAGCCCAAGAAGATTTGGAAGGCAGTAATCAAGCTTTATTAGAATGCCTGCACCTATTTCTAGAAGAGGAAAAAATGATGAAACGAGCAGCCGTTCTGTTGTTTCACCCAACTCCTGAAAAATATTTTACAGGAGCGTATATCAAAATTGGCTACTTCGAGACAGACGATGAGCTTAAATACCAAGATGAAGTAAAAGGCAATGTATTAGAACAAGCAGAAGCCACTATAGACTTGCTCAAAACCAAATATGAGGTAGCTGCTATTTCGTATGATAATGGTGCGCGAGTAGAAAAATTCACTTTTCCACAAGATGCCGTTCGCGAAGCAGTTATGAATGCTATTGCCCACAAAGATTATAGCAGCGGCATTCCCATTCAGATTAGTGTGTATACCGATCGAATCATTTTCTGGAACGAAGGGCAATTACCGGATAACTGGACAGTAGAACGTTTGGCTAGTAAACATCCTTCAAAACCATTTAATCCTGATGTTGCCAACACCTTGTTTAGAGCGGGCTATATAGAGTCTTGGGGACGAGGAACTATAAAAATGATTAATGCTTGTAAGACACATAAAATTGCGCCTCCAATCTTTTCGAATGAAGCTCCTGATTTTCAGGTAGAGTTAGTAAAATATTCGGATGACAGCCTAAGCGAATTAGGTTTAAAAGAAGAGTTACGGCAGATTATTCTTCATATTCAGGAATATGTATCCATCACAAATTCAGAGGTTCAAAAATTATGTGGAGTAAGTAAAGCAACCGCTACTCGATATCTCGGAGAATTGGAAGGCTCGTTTATTAAAAAAATTGGTTCAACAGGTGTGGGTACAAGCTATCAATTAAAAGGGCTCACTAAGGGCTCAAAATAAGACGCATGAAAGGGCTCATTTATTGTTCTTTATTAGTGATATAAAAATACAAGCTCTTTATTTACAGGTATTTGAATAAATGGTAAAGGGCTCATAGAGCGTTGGTAATCGAAATTTGAAAGGGCTCACTAAGGTTAAAAAGAATGAGAATTAACAAAGTAGAAATAAAAGATTACAAAGCCTTCTACGGTAAAAATAAACTGAACGTAGACGGGAAAAATCTATTCATTTATGGCGAAAATGGAAGTGGAAAAAGTTCATTTTACTATGCTTTAAAAGACTTTTTCCAATCATCAACAGAAACCTTGAATTATGATGATACCGAGAATATCTTTTTAACACAGAGGCAAAAAGGAAAAGGATATATTAAAGTCACATTCAATCCCGATAAAGATGGAACAGCAATAGACAAAACCTACACCGTTACGAAAACCACCAAAGACACCTATGTAACTGGTGATACAAGTATTCGCGATGCCATAAAACTTAAAAGTTTTTTGACCTACAAGCATTTATTGGGTATCCATTATATCAAAAAAGACAAAGAAATAGACCTTTTCGATTTATTAGTAAAAGGCGTACTCAAACATTTCAAGAGTGTAGCCATAACAGGAAACAAAGAATTAGGAGAGCTTTGGGAAGAAGCTGAGAAAGCGATTGATAAACCAACACAAGGACAAACCTATAACATTACCCAAAAGAAGGGAGATGTTGATAGAGCTATCAATGATTTTAATACCTCGTTCAAAAAATTATTTCAGCAAGGTAGTGTTGAGAATATCTTGACTTATGCACAACCTATTTTAGATAAATTCGGTCATAATATTGAGTTAGATTTACATTACACCCAAGCCAAACCAACAGCTGATTACAAAGACATTGAACGAAATCACGTTCAGGTAAAAATAAAATATCATAATAAGGAAATAGACAAACCTCATTTCTTTTTAAATGAAGCTAGACTGTCGGCTATTGCAATTTCTATCTATTTAGGAATGATAAAGAGGCACATCCAAGGTATGCCATGCAAGGTTTTGTTTTTGGATGACATCTTTATTGGTCTGGATATTTCAAATCGTTTACCACTGCTAGAGATTCTAAAAAGTGATTTTTCAGATTATCAAATCTTTGTTACTACTTACGACAAACCTTGGTATGAATTCGTAAGAACGAATTATTTAAATAAAAACAGGAATTGGAAATGTTTTGAAATGTACGCTGGTCGTTCCAAAAAAGGATTTACGATTCCCATTGTAAAAGAGATCATAGGCCAAGGTAATAATGACCACCTAGACTTTTTCATTCAAAAAGGAGAAGATTATCACAATGCTGGCGACAACAAAGCTGCAGGCGTTTATTTGCGTTCAGCATTTGAAGCCATTTTAAAGCAGTTCTGTTTTGGTAAAGTGACTGTGAAATTCACAACAGACCAAAGCAAACTAAATGCAATTGAATTTTGGAATGCGACCACAAAATATGTCACTGATCGTCCCAATCCTGCAAAGTATATTCTGACTCAGAATACTCAAAACGATATTGACCATTTAATTCCGTTAGTGCTAAACCCATTAAGTCATAACGATATAAACAAGAATGAACATGGTCTAGAAATAACAAGAGCAATAACAACCTTGAGAACTTTAAAAACAGAATTGAATGTATAATCCAGCTCAAGCATTCATACACATTGCCAAGTCGCTCAAAACCTACCGCACGAGCCAAAACTTGTCAAAGAGTATGTCTGCCCCAACGCAGAAAAACGAAAAGAAAATAAAGCACGAAAACACAACAATGTGTATAGTGCATACCACCCTTCGGGATGCTACGACACCATACACGGAGCGTTATACCTCATGTAAAATCCTACTTGTTAAAGCCAATCCTTAATTCGATATTACAATAAAAATGCCCACTATTTCGAGCTTCTATGGTATTACTTTTAAAGATCACAATCCACCTCATTTCCACATTGTATATCGAGAGTATCGGGCTGTGATTAATATTAAGGACGAAATTGTACATGGGTACATGCCTAATAGAGCACTAAAACTTGTATTCGAATGGATGGAGCTTCACAAAGATGAGCTACTGGAAGATTGGGAATTGGCTCAACAAGGAGTGCCTTTAAAACCTATTGAACCTTTAAAATAACGACTATGGATACTACATGGATTAAAAGAGCGGATTATATTAGTGGTTATAAAATCGAGATAGAATTCAACAATGGAAAAACAGGCTTGGTGGATCTTAAAAATCAGCTTAGGGAACCGATATTCCAACCTTTAAGAGAGAAAGAGTACTTTAAAAATTTCAAACTCAACTCCTGGACCATAGAATGGGAAAATGGCGCTGACTTTGCTCCTGAATTCCTATACGATTTATTGAAAGAAAAACACGAGGTATAACAATCGCTAATGTAAGCTTCCCCGGATGTTGGCACTTGTAAATTAAGTGATTCGACTTAAATTACTACTATGAAAAAATCCCGATTCAGTGAAAACCAAATCGTTGCTATCCTCAATAAAGCTCAACAGGGTATGAAAGTTGCCGATATTTGCCGTGAGCATGGTATCAGTGATGTGACCTTTTATAACTGGCGCAGTAAATATGGTGGATTGAGCGCGAACGAACTCAAGCGAATTAAGGAACTGGAGTTGTTCATCCGCTACTGCTCATAGTTTAACCGTTGGTTACAATTTGGCTACATTACCAAGATTTGGTATTTTTAATAAAAAATGGGTCAAGACAACTTACAGAATTTTAAATTCTCTTAAGTTGTCTTGACCCTAAAAAATATAGGAAAAATGGGAAAAAACACATCAATATCAATCGGAAATCACTTTGAGAAATTCATAAATGATGAAGTTAAATCTGGCAGATATAGTTCTGTTAGCGAGGTCATTCGTTCTGCTTTACGACTTTTAGAAAGAGAAGAAAAAAAAGAAAGTGAGCTGATTAAAGCTCTTGAAGTCGGAGAACAAAGTGGATTTTTGGAGAATTTTGACCCAAAACAAAATCTGACTGAAATAAGAAAAATCAATTTTCCTGGTATTGATTAATTTCCAATAGCTTTAGAAATACGATCCAGAAGGGCTGGGATCAATGGGCTATGAATGGAGTTAGGGAGGGATTCAATTTTGATTTGACTGTAGGAGAGATGGTCAGCAGTTCGAAAGTGATCATAGAGGTCTTTGGCCATAGACTCAAAATCACCTTTGTAGTTAAAAATATTGGGACCCGCTTGAAAATCTATATCAGAGTGAATCAAATAGTATGAATCGGATTCAAATTTATCGGGTTTAGATGTCAACCAATCTACTTTTGCAATGGGTTTATAGTGAGTATATTGGGTTCCGGGACTTTTTGATTGACTATCTGTGTCAGATTTATTCGATTCTAATACATGAATGCCGGTTTTATTTTTCATAATTTCTGCTGTAATTGCGCCCGGACGCAGGATCATCGGTTTGTTGCCGGTTAAATCCAAAACTGTCGATTCTAATCCAATTCGTGAAATTCCTCCATCCAAAATGGGGACTGAATTTCCGAAATCATTTTTTACATGTTCTGCCCGAGTCGGACTGGGACTGCCGGATCGATTAGCACTGGGTGCGGTTACAGGTCCTGATAATCGGATCATCTCCAATGTTAGTGGATGATCCGGCATACGAACAGCTACCGTTGAGAGTCCACCGGTAACAATATCAGGCACTATACTCTGCTTATTGAGAATCAGTGTAAGGGGTCCGGGCCAAAATGTGTTGGCCAAAGTGAAAGCAAGGTTGGGAATGTTGACTGCAATACGATTTAACTGATTCATATTGCAAATATGTATGATCAAGGGGTTATCAGCGGGTCTGCCTTTGATCTGAAATGTTTTTAAAACCGCTTGAAGATTAAATGCATCCGCAGCCAAACCATAAACTGTTTCTGTAGGAATTGCAATTACACCACCATCGCGAATAATTTCAGCAGCTTGTGATGGGTTAGTAATCATGAAGCTGTCTCCACCAAAAGTTCATGATTCACCAACTGCATTAGATATTGAATGGCTTCATCCAGCCCTTTAATATTTTGGATCACAAAAGTGACCGTATCCTCTTTTTGGTTGATTTGTCCTGAATGATCAGTGTCAGACTGGATCTGTTTCAGTATTTTCTGAAAAAGTCCGGATTCATAAAAATGTGTTCCAAGAGTACTATCATTTTTTGGGCAAACTAACCACATTCTGTTTGCACGGACCGTGACTTTTATAAAATAGAGGTTTGAGGCAAGCCATTTTATCATAGCTGCTTTCATAAGATTTTTACCGAATTCCGGAATCGCACCAAACCGATCTTCCAATTCTTCCTTCCATTCGTTGATTTGTTCCAATCCGGAAGCCTCTGATAATTTCCTGTAGAGATTTAATCTCTCTACACTATCGGTTATAAAATTATTATCCAGGTATGCTGATTCGTCAAATTCAACCTTTGTTTCAGGTCTTTCGATTTCTCTCTTTTCACTATCAAAAAGGGAGCTGTATTCATTCTCTTTTAATTCTCTTACAGCGTCATCGAGGATTTTAGTATAGAGTTCAAATCCGATATCAGATATATAACCACTCTGTTCTGCACCCAGGATATCACCGGCACCCCGAATGTCTAAATCACGCATAGCTATATTAAAACCGGAGCCCAAATCTGAAAATTCTTCAAGTGCTGTTAGCCTTTTCCGGGCCTCCGGAGTGAGTTTTTGTATGGATGGAGTGATAAGATAACAAAAGGCTTTTCGATTGGATCTGCCGACCCGCCCCCTTAATTGATGTAATTCAGAAAGACCGAAATTATTCGCATTGTTAATGATAATCGTATTGGCATTAGAAATATCGATACCATTTTCAACGATATTTGTTGAAACCATGACGTCAAATTTATTCAGATAAAAATCTTGAATGATTTTTTCGAGCCTTGAAGATGTCATTTGTCCATGCGCATATCGTACACGAATATCGGGCACTAATTCCCGAATCATATCGGAAATCTCTTCAATATTTTTTACCCGATTATGAATAAAAAATACTTGTCCACCCCTTGAAGTTTCTTCAATAATGGCATCCCTTATGAGAGATGCATCAAAACTGTGAATTTCAGTATAAACCGGTTGTCGATTGAGTGGTGGGGTATTAATGATACTGAGATCGCGAGCTCCCATGAGTGAGAACTGTAATGTTCTGGGGATAGGGGTAGCGGTGAGGGTTAAGACATCAACGCTTGCTCTGAATGTTTTAAGTTTCTCCTTCATAGCAACTCCAAAACGTTGTTCTTCATCGATAATCATCAGTCCCAGGTCTTTAAAATGAACATCTGATGAGACAATTCGATGAGTACCAATCAAAATATCAACCTTTCCCTCTTTAAGTCGGTTAAGAATGTTCGTCTGTTCAGCTTTTGATCGAAATCTTGAAATCACCTCTACTTCAACCGGAAACTCTTTCATCCGCTCTTTAAATGTTTTGTAGTGCTGATCTGCCAGGATCGTAGTAGGCACCAGAATGGCAACCTGTTTTTGATTCATTACAGCTTTAAAAGCAGCTCTAATAGCGACTTCTGTTTTCCCAAATCCGACGTCACCACAAACCAGTCTGTCCATAGGTTGTGATGACTCCATATCATTTTTTACGGCTTCGATAGCGCTCATTTGATCGGGAGTTTCTTCGAATTCAAAACGGGCTTCCATCTCTGTTTGCCATGCATTATCCGGATCAAATCGAACGGCTTCCTGGGCTTTTCTTCTAGCGTAGATATCGATCAGATCTTTTGCAATATCCTTAACTTTCTTTTTGGTGCTCTCTTTTTTCCGAGCCCATTCACCGGACCCAAGCTTTGTAATTCGTGGTTTTTTCCCCTCTTTACCGGAGTATTTCTGGAGTTTATAGAGGCTGGATACATTGACATAAAGAATAGAATTTTCCTTGTATCGTATAACAGCGGCTTCCTGAATTGACTTTCGTACTTCAATTTTTTTGAACCCTGCGAACGTTCCTATACCATAATCTACATGAACCACGTAATCGCCGATATTAAGATCTTTGAGTTCTTTAAATGAGATACCACCTCGAACTCTCTTTCTCTTTATTTTTGGACGGTGATAGCGGTTGAAAATCTGATGATCCGTTAAAATATTCCATCCTTTTTCAGGAAGAATAAAACCCTCATGCAGATTCTGAATCAAAACTGTGTAATCAAACGTATTCGTTGGTTCGCCCAGAAGTTCTATAAAACGATCTTTTTGTGTTTCATGATCGGTTAGTATGAGGACTTGTTCATCGTTGTGGCTCTTTTCAGTGATAAACTCTCTTAAAAGTTTAAAACTACCATTAAATGGGGGATGAGGAGACAACTTGATAGTGAAACTTTCAGTAGCAGTAAATGAATTATTGAAAGATCCGAGCGCAATGGTCCCAAACCGTTTAATAGAATCTAACCATTCATGATCATTTAGATATTGAATCTGCGGTTCAACTAAATCCTTGTTTTCAGATTCTGTGAATTTCTCTTCAGCTTTGAGATATAGGGAGTTGATTTCAGTGGTGATACTGTCTGTATCCTCTATTATCAAAATTGTATTCTCAGGAAGATATGAGAGTATGCTCTCTTTATTAATACTGTCTGATCCTGCTGCATTGGGAACCAGCCGTGTTTCATTAAGAAAAGCAATACTGCGCTGAGAATCCGGATCGAATTCACGAATGGATTCAATATCATCTCCAAAATATTCAATTCGCACAGGATATTCGCCTGAATATGGGAATACATCAAAAATTCCGCCACGCACAGCAAATTCACCCGGCTCGTCTACAAAGCGTGCAGAGGTATACCCCTGATGGGCCAATTTTTCAGCGAGTTTTTCCGGTGAATGAGTATCACCGATTTTAATCTGAATTGAAGATTTATAGAATTGTGAGGCGGGAACCAGTTTTTCATAAATTGCTTCTGTAGATGAGACAATTAGAGAAGGTTTGCCGACATTTAATTTCTCCAATACCTCTGAACGTTGCACCAAAACTGACATGTCAACAACTTTCCCACTATCATAGGGTTTATTTCTTGTGGGAGGAAAGAGATAAACCTCATCAGACCCCAGCTGCTGGAAATCGGAGGCGATAGCAGCTGCTCTTTCAAATTCATTGGTTACGATGAGAATTGTGTGGTCGCGATTATGTAGTTCCTGTATAAAAAGTTGGGAAGATGATCCTATAAATCCTTTGATCTTTACATTATTACATTTCTGAACATGATTTAGTACCTCTTTGACAGGCAATAGATTTACTAATTCATTTTTTATAGACTCTAACATATGACGAATATTTTCAATCGATCATGAATAAAAAAGTGATGAACGGGTAATAAATCGTTCATTGAGGAAGGCAATCAGTAGGAAGAAGAGACCCATTTTCAGAAATAGAGGGTATTTTTCCTCACGATCCAAGTAAATAATTTCTTCAATTTTAGTTTGTTCAAGTTGATCAATCTCACTGTAGATCTCAATAAGTTCGTTCAGGTCAGTTGCTCTCCAATATTGACCACCTGTTAGATTAGCAATTTGTCTCAGCATATCTTCATCAATATTAACTTCTACATTTTGATATCTGCGTCCAAATATAGGATCATCAATAGGGTAGGGAGCTGTACCTCGACTTCCAATACCCATTGTATAGACCTTAATTCCCAGTGTAGCGGCCATTTCACCTGCTGTTATAGGGTCAATTTCACCGGCATTGTTCATGCCATCAGTTAAGAGGATAATCACTTTACTCTCTGCTACACTATCTCTTAACCGGTTAATACTACTGGCAATCCCCATACCAATAGCAGTTCCATCCAGAGTCATGCCGATATTAACTGTATCCAGCAATCTTTGGACTAGATTATGGTCTAATGTTGGAGGCACAACGGTGAAGCTTTCTCTTGCAAAAACGGTTATTCCTATTCGATCGGTTTCTCTTTGGGAGATAAAATCTGCTGCAACATCTTTTGCTGCGTTGAGACGATTTGGGCTGATATCTTCTGCAAGCATAGAAGAGGAGATGTCAATACTAATCATAATATCAATTCCTTCGGCATCCTGTTCTATAGTTACATTCTCAATTTGAGGGCGTGCGAGAGAAATAATAATAAATCCGGCAGCAATTGAATAGAGAATTGGAGTTAACCAGATGAAGTAGGATCTGTAGTTGCCGGGCAGTTTCGTCAGGTTCACTGATGATGAAAATGTGAAGGATGCATTTTTGTTCGAGAGGATAATCCAAAATTTATATACTGCAAAGAGCAGGATCAGACCAAACAACAAAAAATATTCAGGATTTGCCCAGACCATAACGATTAAGTTTGTTCTTCTTTTTGAGTTGAAATCTGATTTTTAAGTCCCAGTTTTTCTTCATATTTATGCTTCATATATCGAATTTTATCGTTATCCACGATTGCGGCTGTCTCTGCAAATGCATGAGCTTGTTTCAGGACAGATTCAGCCTGCTCAATAGTGGGCTGAAAATTCGCAAATTTTACCATATCAGCATCATTAAGTACTTTTCTTGTCATTTTGATGATATCTGAAGTAGCTAATTCACGGTGCAGTGAATCAATGATCTCACGGGTAGTCATTTCAAGTGCTGTAATTCCATAAACTCTTTTTAAATAAGCTCGAATAGCATCACCCAAAGAAACATAAAATCGATCATAATCTTCTATTTTAGATAGACTGGAAGTGTCACTTAGATTAGAAAGTTCGTTCTTTAAAAGATCAAGAGGATTTAAAAATGGGTCGGGAGGAGTAAATTGTTGTTTTGGTTTTTCTATTACAGTCTCTCTTTTCTGATACCATCGATATAAGAAAAAGAGGAATATAGTTGTTGATATGAATAAGAGAAGAATAACCAGCCAATTTCGGGCGAAATCAAAAATGGGTTTAAATGGTCGAAATTCTTCATCTCCGTCTTCAATTACAGTGTTGAAAAAAAGTGGGATTTCAACTGTATAGAGAGTAGTATCACCTTCACTGGTAGAAACTTGAACTTCTTTACTCTCAATGAGTAAATTTTCGGTGCCAAAAAATTGAAGATGATAAACCAAACTATCCCTATTTGCAGATATTTGAAATCTTTCTCGGTCTAGCCAATCCAATTCCTGTTCAAATTGTGATTCTTCAGGGTAGATGATTGAGTCATAATTTCCATCAAAAACAATGATATAAGTAATTCTATCGCCTACCGAAACGGTATCGGTGTCTATATACGTGTGAAGTTGCTGAGCAATCAACCCATTAGAGGTATACAGCAGAAGTAAACATGTAAAAAGTAAATTTTTTTGCTTCACCTTTTTTATTAATTGTACCAAAGTTTTGTAAAAATAGCCGTTTTGAACAGAAGGATAAGATAAGAAATGGATAAACGACTTAATAAGTACTTTCTTTTTTAATTTTTCAATTGTTATGATTAATAGTTGAAAATATTTATTTTCTTTTTAAATCATCGAAAAGAATATCTACAGACACTACTAATTCCAAACCATCTCCAAATGCTCAAAAAAATTACCGGTATAACTTTTTTATTGCTGATCATTAGTTTCCTCGTATATCGATCCGGTGCTGAAACGATTACTTTCGAGGATCAAAATGTAATTACTGTACAGAATTTGAATGAGATTCCGCCGGTTCCTGCCACTGATACCTACGGGATGGAAGAGTATCGGTATGAGATCATTGAATCCAGAATTGAAAGAAATGAATCTCTTTATATAATATTGAACAGACATGGTGTTTCACCTGAAAAGATACATCAAATTCAGTTAGAATCTCGTGGTGTATTGAATTTGAATAGAATGATTCCCGGTCAGAGATATAGGATATACAAAGAAGAAAATATTGCTTCTTCATTTGTTTGGAGAAGATCCTCTACAGAATATTCAGTTATAAGCTGGGATGATGATGTAGAGATACAAAATGGGACAATCCCGGTGGAGGTCAAAATCAGTACGGTTTCCGGAACTATTCGAAGTTCACTGGCCAATGCCATTAGTAATGAAGGTGTTTCTCAAAGGCTGGTTGTAGAATTAGCCAATATTTATGCATGGACTGTAGATTTTTATGGACTTCGTGCTGGTGATCAGTTCCGCGCAGTCTATGAAGACCGTTTTGTTGAAGGGGAGTATATTGGAATTGGTCGGATTATGGCTGCTGAATTTGAACACCGTGGTAATATTCGTAAAGCTTATCATTTTAATAATGATATTCAAGAGGGGTATTTTGATGAAGAGGGAAATAGCATGAGAAGACAGATGATGAGGGTACCATTTGAGTATAATCCACGTATCAGTTCAAATTTTTCTCACAACAGACTTCACCCAATTCTGAATCAACGCAGGCCACATTATGGAACTGACTATGCGGCTCCAACCGGAACACCGATATTAGCTGCAGGGGACGGGATTGTTACCGAAGCGCAGCGAAGAGGGGGGAATGGAAACATAGTACAAATAAAGCATAACAGCGTATATAAAACAGCATATCTTCACTTGAGTCGATTTGCTTCGGGTGTCAGAGCGGGAGTAGAGGTAAAACAGGGTCAGGTTATTGGATATGTTGGCCAAACCGGTTTAGCGACCGGGCCTCATTTGTGTTACAGGTTATATAAAAACAACTCACCGGTCAACTCTGTAACGTATGATTTCCCGCCATCAGAGGGTTTAAACACAGATTTTATGGATCAATATTTACAGGAAGTTGAAAGACTGAATGAGATGTTGTTAGATTCTGACAGAGGCGCAGAATTGGCTATGTTTTGATATAGTATAATTTTTGATAGAAACTGGTTCTCATTAAATTCAAAGATTAATTTCTTATTTTTCAAACTGTAGAGAACCATTAATATCGATTGATCCTTCTCTGGAAAAAGTTTATCAGTGGTTTCATATAGGATTCATTGGTATATACATCAATTGAATCCATTTTATTCTTCACAAAATATTCTTTCAACTCTTTTTTTCGTTGAAGTACCTTGTTTTGGTAGGCGTTTCTGACTTTTTTACTGGAAGTATCTACAATCGTCTGCCTACCCGATTCAGCATCTACAAGAGGCACAATTCCTATATTTGGCAGTTCATCTTCCAAAGAATCATTGATTACTAAATTTACCAGATCATGTTTCCTGGCAGTAATACGGTGTTGTTTTTCAAATTGTTGATCTTGAAAATCAGACGCAAGAACAATGATCGATTTTCTATTTAACAGTCTGTTTACGTAGGAGAGGGCATCTGATATAGAGGTTCGTGTGCCAGTTGGTTTGGTTGTATATAGTTCACGTATTAATCTAAGAACATGTGTTCTCCCTTTTTTTGGGGGCACCACTTTTTCAATTTTTTCACTGAATAGAACGAGTCCAACCTTATCACTATTTTTAATCGCACTGAAAGCCATGACGGCGCAAATTTCAATAGCCAGTTCCATTTTTGTTTGAGATCGGCTCCCAAAAAAACCACTGGGGGATATATCCACACAGAGCATCAACGTCTGTTCGCGTTCTTCCTCGAATACTTTGATATAGGGTTCACCGTTACGCGCGGTTACATTCCAATCGATTTGACGAACGTCATCACCGAATGTGTATTCCCTTACTTCAGAAAATTCCATTCCACGACCTTTAAAAGCAGACTGATACTCTCCACCAAATACATTGTTAACCAATCCTTTTGTTCGAATTTCAAGTTTCCTGATTTTAGAAAGAATATCTTTTGAGACCATTAAATTAGAGTGTGATTAATTCGAACTCTTTTGCTCCATGTAAAAGAGTGGATTAAATATGCTCTTAATTTCAGAATAAATTGTGTGTGGTTCAAAATATTTATTCAAAGTTTACTACCTTTATATGTTTTCTATGAAACCTGAAAAAAAAGAGAAATAAGATGATTATTGGAGTTCCCAAAGAGATTAAGACGCACGAAAACAGAGTATCACTTCAACCCGGTGGTGTGCTGCAATTTAAACGTAATGGCCATGAAGTATGGGTTGAAAAAGGTGCAGGGTTGGGGAGTGGTTTTTCAGATGAGATGTATATAGAGAATGGTGCTACCATTGAGGATGATGTTGAGAAGATTTGGCATAAAGCCGACATGATCATGAAAGTAAAAGAGCCCATTGCTGTTGAATATCCCCGAATGAGGGAGGGGCAAATCATCTTTACTTATTTCCATTTCGCAGCAAGTAAAGAGTTGACAGAGGCGGTTATTAAGTCTAAATGTATTGCAATTGCCTATGAGACAGTTGAAAAATCTGATCGATCATTACCATTGCTAGTACCGATGAGTGAAGTGGCCGGGAGAATGGCTGCACAGGAAGGTGCAAAATATCTGGAGAAGGCAACGGGTGGGAGAGGAGTCTTAATGGGTGGTATTCCCGGTGTGCCACCTGCAAACGTGATTGTATTGGGGGGTGGAATAGTTGGTGTGAATGCTGCCAAAATAGCTGCGGGAATGGGTGCTAATACGACCATCATGGATATAAATATTCCTAGATTAAGATATTTGGACGATGTTATGCCAAAAAATGTAAACACCCTTTATTCATCTGAGGCTGCAATCCGTCAGTTACTCCCTACAACAGATTTGATTATTGGTGCTGTATTGATTCCGGGAGCCAAAGCCCCAAGTATCATCCGAAGAGATATGCTAAAACTGATGCGGCCGGGTACAGTGATGGTGGATGTTGCCATTGATCAGGGTGGGTGTTTTGATACGTCCAAGCCCACAACACATGATGATCCTATCTACATAATTGATGACGTGGTTCACTATTGTGTAGCTAATATGCCCGGAGCTGTTCCCTATACATCAACATTAGGACTAACCAATGTAACACTGCCATATGCAATTATGTTAGCAACAAAAGGTTGGAAAAAAGCACTAAAGGATGATCCCGAATTGAAATTGGGTCTTAATATTGCAAATGGTAAAATCGTCTATCAATATGTTGCAGATGCATTTGATATGGATTATACACCTGTTGAAGAGGTATTGTAAAGGAGTAAATTTTTTCAAATCGTATTGCAAAAAAAAAATGCCCTTTGAGTGAAAATTCAAAGGGCATTTTTAGTAGAAGTAGTTATTACCTCTTCTCAACAGGAACCCAACTCTTATTTTTTTCACCAATATAAAGAGCTCTTGGACGAATTAATCGATTATTAGCTTTCTGTTCAAAATAGTGAGCAGTCCAACCTGAAACACGGCTCAATGTGAAAATACATGTATAGAGATCCGGTTCAATTCCAATTGAGTAGTAAACGGTAGCGGAGAAAAAGTCGACATTTGGGTCAATATTTTTCTGTTCCTTCATTGTGTTTACCATTGCTTCAGACCAGTTATAGAGATATTCATGACCTGTCTCTTCTGAAAGCTCCTTTGACATTTTACTCAAGTGCCTTGCTCTGGGGTCAAATACTTTATAAACCCGATGACCAAAACCCATGATTTTTTCTTTTTTTTCTAATTTTTCCATTGTAAAAGCGACTGGATCAGCATCTTTACCTTTTTCTTCTAATTTTAGAAGGGTATTCATTACAGCTGTATTGGCTCCACCATGTAGAGGGCCTTTCAAGGCACCAATAGCACCTGTTACTGCTGAGAAAATATCAGATTCAGTTGCGCAAATCGTTCTACAAGTGAAAGTAGAGGCGTTCATTCCGTGTTCTGCATGAAGTACTAAACAGAGATCCATTGTTCGTTCTGCAGCAGATCCGGGCTCTTCGCCATTTAGCATGTATAGAAAGTTGAAGGCAGTACTTTTACTTTTGAGCGGTGAAAGGATCGATAAATCATTTCTTGATCTTGCAAATGCAGCAATGATTGTAGGTATTTTTGCAGTAATTTCAATGGCATTATCCATATCGTCTGCATCATCTGCCTGGAAGTCCTGTAACATAGACACAGCCGACCTCAGAACTGCCATAGGTTCTGATTTTTTGTTTGTGGATTTGATATAGTTGAGTACAGCTTCAGGCAGGTCCCGATTATCTCTCAATTGGCGGTTAAGAGCATCCAACTCATTTTTATTTGGAAGCCTATCGTTCCAGAGCAGAAAACAGACTTCTTCAAAGGTGGCATTTTCAGCTAAGGTGTCAATGTTATAACCGGAGTAAACCAGCTCACCTTTTGCCCCATCTATAAAACTTTTCGTCGTAGAAAAAGCTACTATACCGTCAAGCCCCCTATTAATATGTGGATACTCTTTTAAATCAACGTCCTGTAGATCTTGCGTCATATTTCCCAATAATTTTTTTTTTGATGTTAACAGATATGAAGATGTAATCGTACATCAGTTTCATATCAATGTTCTCCTGATAAGGGTTCTTATCGAATTGTTCAATTATAAAGTGGCAATCATGCTTATACAATTTTATAAAATACGAAAGGATGATTGAATATAGAAGTGCTTTTGAATGGTTAGCACTATTGTTAGTAAATTTTACAAATATATAACAGTAATGATATTAGTAACGTTTACTGTTGATCATTTTTGCTTCATTCCAATATTTATCCATCTCCTCCAGATCAGACTCAGTAATCGATCGCCCTTTCTCTTTCAATTTATTTTCGATATATCTAAACCGCTCTTCAAATTTTTTATTAGCATTCTTCATTGAATCGTCAGCATTTAAATCAAGAAGACGACCTACATTAACCAGACTAAAAAGCAGATCTCCAAACTCTTCTTTTTGTTCTTCAATATTTTGAGAGGTAACAGATTCACGCCATTCATCGATCTCTTCATTTAGTTTTTCCCACGCCAATTGCCACTCAGCCCAATCAAATCCAACATTAGCAGCTTTTTCTTGCATACGTTGTGCTTTGATCAGTCCCGGTAGATTTTTGGGAATTCCATCCATGATTGATGATTTCCCCTCTTTTAGTTTTATGGCTTCCCAATTTGATGCAACCTCAGAATCATTTTTGATCTCAGTATCTGAAAAGACATGAGGGTGTCTGCGGATTAATTTTTCTGATATTTGGTAGATCACATCATTGATAGTGAACCGATTCTGTTCTTCACCCAATCTACTGTGAAAGATGACATGAAGTAACAGGTCGCCCAACTCTTTAGAGAGTTCCTCATAATTTTTATTATCGATAGCATCTACCGCTTCGTAAGCTTCCTCTATAAGATTATTTTTAATCGTGTCGTGAGTTTGTTTTCGATCCCAAGGACACTCTTTTCTGAGGATTGAGATTAACTCTACTAGTTTTTCAAACTCTGAGGATGGTTTCATATGAAAATTACGTTTGTCTTTTTTTCTTTTCAGCGGCCGGGAATAGAATGTTATTCAGTATTAATCTGTAACCGGGACTATTGGTATGAAGGCTTAGGTCTGTAGGGGGATCACCGACACGGTGAGTGTAATCCTCAGGGTCATGGCCACCATAAAATGTAAAAGTTCCTTCACCATAGTTCCCATGAAGATATTTTACCTGATTGCGTCCGGGTGATTCAGCCAGGATTACCACATTGCTCTTGATCTTTTCTTTTCTGAAAGCTGTAGCCTGACCATAAAACCCACGAATGCTATTTACATGATTTTGAGTCAACATGGTAGGTACCGGATCCCATTTAGCGGAGAATTCAAATAGTGTGAAATAATCCAGGCTCTCACTGATTTGTTCCAGATCAACTTCTATATCAATAATCGCATGTTCATAGATAAAGGGATCTGTAATCACTTCAAAATTTTCAAAAGCAAATGTATTTTGGAAATTAAGTCGTTCATTTACATCAGGATCTGCAGGATCTCCATCAATAGGTGTTGGAATAATATCCAAGCCATTTGCTGCCAATGCAATATCAAAAGTGTCTGTAGCAGAGCACATAGCAAACATGAATCCACCATTTGCTACATATTCACTAACTTCATTGACTACTGCTAATTTAAGTTCACTTACTTTGTTGAATCCTAAATCAGTGGCCAGCTTTTCAAGATCTCTCACACTGGTAATATACCAGGGTGTGTTTCTGTAAATCGCATAGAATTTCCCAAATTGGCCTGTAAAATCTTCATGATGGAGGTGTAGCCAATCATAGTTCTCCAGGGCTCCGGTAAGTACATCAAGATCATACACCGTATCGTAAGGAATCTCTGCATAATCCAATGCAAGTGTAACTGCATCGTCCCAAGGGAGAGCTTGAGGAGGACTGTAAACAGCAACAGAAGGAGTGGTTTCCAGATTCATGACTCCCATATTCACATTGGGTTGCTCAACTTCACTAATGATTTGAAGTGCCTCCGTTTCCGAAATGACCTCAATTCTTACATTTCGTACTCTACTCTTACGGATGATATCCAGACTGTTCGTAGTCATGAAGCTCCCCCCTCGGTAGTTGAGCAACCAGGTTCCACTTTCACCTGCTGCTACATGATTAAAAATAATACCATAGGCTTTTAAGTGATCCGTTTGAGTTGCGTCCATGGGTATGAGTACCCTTTCTTGTGCAGAAGTAGTTACGGAAAGAGTTGTTAGGAAAATTATAAATAGAATGGAAAGGAGATTCTTCATATAAAACGATTCATCAATTATAGATTAATTGTAGCTTTATCAAGCTCCTGCAATTTTTCACGGGCATAAACGGCATAAAAACCATCCGGGAATTCCATTAATATATCCTCAAAAAGGTCATACAGATCACTTTTCGTGTATTGGAAATGTAAACTATCTTGCAGAAATGAAAATCGAAAAGTGGGTTGTATCATTTCATTATCTGATTGCAAGATGCGTTCAATCATTACCGCGCGGTCCCAAAATAGTCTTTCCTTTTTAGCTGAGTTGGGTTGAGCTGTGATAATTCTTTCAGATAATTGCAGCATTTGAGGTAAATATATTTCCGGCAAAACAGTGATGAGTTCCGTTAATAGATCAGCAGCAAAGGGATTTTGGCTATTTGCCAATACAGGTTCTATTGTTTCTAATGCATGATTGTAATTACCGGTATGAAGTTGATACATGGATTCACTGATGGTATTCAGCAGCGACCGGGATGAATCTGCCCTTAACCCATTTTTTATCCACATTCTTAGTTTTATAGCATCATTTGCAAAAAAAGAGGTATTTCTGCGCTCAAGACTTTGAAGCTGTATTTCAGCAAAATCGTAATCAGTTGCAAAAAAATCAGACAAACTAAGATAATATCTGGATCGTTCTGACAAATTGGAATTTCCTGAAGTACGGTCAGCGCGTGTTAAACTATGCCGAGCTGAGGTGAAATCTTTCTGAAAAATTGATATTCTTCCCTCAGCGTAGTAGAGATAAGATTCATCCATTCGATCCCTTTGGCTTTCCATTTTTTCGAACCATTTTTGAGCTTCATTCAACTCTTTGAAGTGATCAATATTAAGATCAATAATTTGGGCATATACTCTATCAGCTCGATTATATAAAGAGTCACTGGAAATTAGATTCACACTAAAATCATAAGCTTTTTGATAAAGCTCATTGTAACGGCTATTGGCCCCTAGATTATTTTGCTGCAAATATTTTGCCCACTGAATATATACTTCAGATAATTCTTCTTTTGATCTGCTTCGGACAGACTCAATCACATCATTTAAATAATATTCATAAGATTGTACAGCTAACTCAAACTCTCTTGACGACAGTAACTGACTCGCAAGTGAGAACAATGAATAATTCGTAAATGAAGTTTGATTCTCATAATATCTTGCAAATTGAAATGCACGTTCAAATTGATTGGTTTCTAGAAATAACCATGCCAATAATTGATAGAGTGAAGAGTAAGAGCTCTCAGTGAAATTCATCTCCAGTAGAAGGTCTTCCAATTCCAATGCTGCGATTTCATATACTTCAGGATCTCTCATTATGAAAAATCGTTGTTGTACTAAACTCATTTGGTCAGGGGATGCGATAATTAATTGGTAATATTCATTCACAGCCTCCTCATATCGTCCGGCTTGCATATAAATATCTGCGAGTTCATTAATGAATAAATTAGAATCATTGAGTTGGCTTTGTCCACGTTTAAAAAGATCAATGGCAGCATCAAATTCCTGCCGGCTTAACATCGAGGATCCGAGAGTGTAGTAGTTCTGAATACTGTTTTGTTCTCTTTCAGATTGTGATGACCAAATCTTCATTGCTTCCTCACGTCTGCCGCTAATATGCAGGATTTCAGCTAGTTTAATGGTTGATTGGGATAAAAACCGTTCATCACGTAGTTGATTTCTGGCAATCATTTCCGCTTCATCATATCGGGTTAAGTTGACCAGACAATCTATGTATTGATCAAAAAAGAGTAGTGAATTAGGATTGTTTTCATATAATCCTTCAAGTATTGGCAGGGCTTCTTCATATTTCTGTTGCTGCATAAGCATGTTGGCAAACTGAAAATCTGAAGTCTGACTGCAAACAACCGAAAATGTCATGAGTAGCATAACTGGGAGTAACAGGAATATTTTGGATTTTAAACTCATGCTAAAAAAATAAATTCTGATGGATATCCGGAAGTTCTGTTTTTAAATTTTGATAAAATGCTTGAAGTGGGAAACCTACTACATTATAAAAATCTCCATCAATTTTTTTTACAAATAAAGAGCCCAGATCATCTTGAATACCGTAAGAACCGGCTTTATCAAACGGACTTCCGGTTTCAATGTAGTGTTTTACTTCAGTTTCTGTTAACGAGGAAAATGTAACTTTTGTTCTCTCTGAAAAACAAATAGATTGACTAATCGTGCCAAGTTCTGTCGTTAAAGCTACAAAAACACCGCTATATACCTCGTGCGTTAAACCGCTGAGTGTTAACAGCATCTGTTTTGCCTCTTTAACATCGGCAGGTTTACCAAAAATTTGATTATTCAGACAGACAATTGTATCAGCTGCTATAATCAAAGAATGATCATGGCGAGCGGCTACGTCGATACCTTTTTTACTGGCAAGTTGTTCTACGATTTCATCGGGCAGTAAAGTATCAGAATAAGATTCATCTACATTTGAGGGGTCGATTGTAAATGATAAACCAATCTGTTTTAATAAAGTGGCTCTTCGTGGACTTGAAGAGGCTAAAACGACCTTCATGAGAAATAAATGAGTAAGATAAGTTAATCTTTTTCTGTTTTGAGATATTTGAATAACTTAAGCATTGATTTAACTATTAAGAAACCGAAATATTCGAGTTCCAGTATGAAGGCAAATAAAAGCAATAGAAGTACAAATAATACAAAGCCAATGCTGTTTACACCTTTAAATTACAAACTAATGGGGCTTGGAATTTTACTGGTGTTCATTGGTTTTACAGCGATGAGAATTGAAAATGAAGTATATGGGCTCGTTTCTCTTTATATATCACCAATAATAATCTTATCAGGATATATTATTGTGATCTATTCTATATTAAAAAAAGACCATAAAATAGATTCCGAAATAACATCTTAGATTTCAATTAATAACATTGTATAGGATTGTAAATTATATATTCAGTTTTATTTTGATCTATCTCTTTATTCTTGAAGCGAATTTGGGAGATCATCTTCTAATATTTTTAGGTTTGCTGCTCTCTATCCTGGTAGCTTACATCTCTTTTTTTGGGAATTGGATTACGTTAGATGCTACAAAAGCAGTTGTCATTTTTGGTGCGATAGTATTTGGATTGGGTGGATGGCCGTTGGCAATTGCTGTTCTTATGTTTTTTGTATCCAGTAATTTATTATCCCGTTGGAACAGAGTGAAGAGCGTAAATAGTTCTGATACGAAGTACAGAAAAAATGGGAATTCAAAGAGGAGGGATGGGTACCAAATTTGGGCCAATGGTTTTTGGATAGCACTTTTTTGCATTTTATGGTATTTAACGAATTCAATAGAATTTTTGGCGGCTGTTTTTACAGCTCTTGCAACTGCGACAGCGGATACATGGGCTACAGAAATTGGGACTGTAAACCCCGGCAAAACGGTTAAAATAAACTCATTTCAGCCGGTTAGACCGGGAAGTGACGGTGGAGTGAGCGTGAAGGGTACCGTCGCTTCATTTATTGGTGCACTTCTGATTGCAGGGTTTATTTTCACAACCCAGTCACTGCATCCAGTTCTACTATTTATTATCGTGTTAATACTAGGTTTTACAGGGGGTTTAATTGATTCCTATTTAGGAGCTTTGATTACAGACCATAAAATCCGTTTAAAAGTACCCTCAGATTTTAGCGGAAACAGATTGACATTTTATAATAGTTTTGTGAATTGGGCATCTATAGGAATAAGTTCTATTTCAGCATTAATCATCACTAATTTACTTACATAATGATTTGGTATAAAAAATTACACTGGCAGATTATTATCGGATTAATTCTGGGTCTTTTTTGGGGATTATTCGCAAGTATACTGGGAATGGGTGAGTTTACTTCCCTCTATATACGTCCCTTTGGAACCATTTTTATTAATCTTTTGAAGCTGATTGCAGTGCCGCTGGTTCTGGCTTCTTTAGTAATCGGGATTTCCAGCCTGAATGATATGACCCGATTATCGAAAATGGGTATTAAAACAGTGGGTATCTATTTGATTACAACCATGTTGGCTATAACTATCGGGCTAACCGTTGTAAATGTTTTACAGCCTGGGTATTCCTTACCGGAAGAGACCCGAACGACGCTTTTGGAGAGTTATGGTGAAAATATTGAAGGAAGTGATACGGTTGCAGATACAGTCCAAGATCGAAATTTTTTAGATTTTTTTGTTGATGTTGTACCTGAAAACTTTTTTGAAGCAGCCGGAAATAATACAAATATGTTGCAAGTTGTTTTTGTTGCAATACTGCTTGGCATTGGTCTGATTAATATCCCTGCACAAAAAGGTCAACCATTAATAAATTTTTTTGAATCACTAAATGATGTAATCATAAAGATTGTAGATTTGATCATGAAAACAGCACCCTATGGTGTATTTGCACTAATGGCAGCTGTAATTGTGGATTTAACCGGGGATGACATAGGGCAAGCACTTATATTGTTGAGAGCATTGGGGTGGTACTGTATTGCGGTACTTATCGGTCTGTTGTTACATGTTTTTATAGTGTATTCATCGATGTTTAAATTGTTTAGTAAAATGAAGCTAAAAGATTTTTTCAGGGCAATCAGACCTGCAATACTTTTAGGTTTCAGTACAAGCTCGAGTCTCGCAACACTACCGGTGACCATGGAAAGAGTTGAAAAGAATTTGGGTGTGAATGAAGAGGTTTCCAGTTTTGTGCTACCTGTCGGTGCGACAATAAATATGGATGGGACAAGTTTATATCAGGCTATTGCTGCAGTTTTTATTGCTCAGGCATTGGGCATGGACTTAACTATTGCGCAACAGCTTACTATAGTTTTTACAGCAACGGCAGCATCCATTGGCGCAGCAGGTGTACCGGGTGCGGGTATTATTATGCTGGTAATCGTACTTCAGTCTGTACAAGTGCCTATAGAGGGTATTGCCCTTATTCTGGGAGTTGACCGTATATTAGACATGGCCAGAACAGCTGTTAATATAACAGGAGATGCAGCTGTATCCGTTGTTGTTGCCTACACGGAAGGCAAACTTGGCGCTCTTCATTTTGATGATGAAGATTCAAATTGAAACTTATTGAGCTTAAATTGGTTTCTTAGAGTAAAGTTTTCAGAATTGAGTTAAATCCTATGTCCATAATTTATATTTTTTTAGTGTTAGTGAATACTATTTTTGCATTTCCAACGCTCTCATTTGAGTCTAATGTTGAAACCCATTCACAATACAATATTTCAAATGAGATTCAATTAGAGCAAGGTATAGAGGCTTTTTATAATGCAGATTGGGTTACTTCAACGGAAATTTTCGACAGAATAAAAGTGAATTCTCCTAACGATCCAAGACCCTATTTCTTTGAATCGATGATGCCGTTTTTGGAATATTTTCTAGTGAATCCTACCGAAGAACTAGCGGATCAATTTTTAACACTATCAGAGCAAGCTGTTTCTCTAAGTGAGAAAAGATTAAATAATTCACCAAACGATACAACTATGGTGCTATTATTAAGTGGTCTTCATGGTTACAGAGGTTTAGTTGCAGCCGATCAAAACAGACACCGGATTGCATTAAGCAGTGGTTTAACCGGATTTAATTATACCAGACAACTATTATCACTTGGAAGTGAAAGGCCGGATGCCAGAATTGGCAGGGGCATGTTTTATTATATGATAGGCAGTATTCCCAATGGAATGAGATGGGCATCTAATATAGTAGGATTACGTGCCGACAAGGAGGATGGTTTTGAAGAGTTAATCATTGCATCGGCAAGTGATAGTTACATTAGCAATGACGCAAAGATGATGCTCATGTATCTCTATGAAAAAGAGGAGAGGTATGAGGAGTCTTTATATTATGCTCAATTATTAACGGAAAAACTGCCGGATAATGTAATATTTCTTTATAAAAAAGCGGAAATACTTGAGAAACTCAACAATATGGAAGGTGCTCTTGACGTATACAGAGGGATTGTACTAAAGAATAATCCCAGTTTAAAGAGTGTCACCGATTTGAGTGAAAAAAAAATTAATGAAATTGAAAAATTAACCCTGAATTATTAGCAAATAATCGAATTTATTTTAACTTTATAGGATAAGCTTTTAGAGAATATTGCAGTCAAATGCCTATGCAAAAACGGTTACAAGGAAAACATTTTTTTAAAACTTTGACTTTTACGATGCTGATTTTATTCGGCATGACTTCGCTTTGCGCTGCTCAAATTTCCATTACTGAGAGTAATCCAATCGATATAAGGTTTTCATTGACCTCATCAACACTCAGTAATACAGGTGTCAATTTATCCATTCAAGAACTAATAGATGAACACGGATCAATAGGTCAGTCTGTCACCAACAATTTAGTATCCTATTCAAATGACAAAAAGGACCGTTCATTTTATTATGTGTCTGATGACTCCAGATTTATCTATCCCGGCAGAATTCAATCAAGAGAAACAGACGAGGCTACATTTTTTACTATTGCAATAAATAATGAAAGTGATGAATCGATTAGCAGTATGATGTTCGCTTTCGATTTTATTTATAATGTTGTGGATTTTGAGAAAGACTACACTTTGTCTCTCTCTTACAGAGTGAATGGAAATCAGTGGAGAAATGTCTCCGGGAGTTCTTTCAGGACAGTGGATCTGAGTGAATCCGGTGAAGATTGGAGTACCTTTTCAATGCAATTAAATCTGACAGACATTTTTCTAAGGAAGAGTGATCAGTTAGATTTAAGATGGAATTTTAGTGGTTTGGATCAAGATGAAGTTGAAGTTATGCTACCTCTCGCACTACAGCGTATGGAGATAAATCCTGAAAATCATCTTTTTAAGCGTATTCATCGTGGGCAACTAGTGATCACAGAAATTCTAACTTCAGTTGACGTAGATGGAATTCCATTTGAATATATCGAGCTATTCAACAGCAGTGAAAATAGTGTTTCGTTAAAAGGTGTAGAATTACAAAGTGCCGAAGGTGAGTTTGTTGTTCAGAGTGATTTAGACGTTGAGCCATATCAGACTGTCGTTTTTTCAAATGTAGATCTCTCTGGTTTGAGTAGTGTTGGAACACATTATCAATATCAAGGCAGTATATTACGAAGTGCTTCCGGCAGGGTAGAAGTCAAACGAGGCGATGAAGTGGTATCAAGAGCTGCATATGAGTCATCAGAACCCGGTGTATCATTTGAATTAGATCGAGTAGCCAGTGCAATTAGTGGATACACAAGTTTACAGAATTTGAAACCATCTGAAAACAACTTTTCACAAGATTTATTTGGTTCTCCCGGTGAATTATTTAGTACAGTTCCTCTCTATACCAGAACATTGGATCAACAGGGATGGTACTTTATATCACCCCCGGGTCGCATAGTAGAGAGATTAAACAGGCATGCCTCTTTGGAATTTTTTGGTTTAGACGGGAGCACTATTGAGATGGGTCAGCACATACCCTACACCCCGGTTATGATCTATAAATCAGATGGTAACCCTGTTACGTTGTATGTTGAGAAAGATGATCAATTAAGCAGTAATAGAATTGAGACACAAATTAAAAACAGAGATTTGCGAATAGCCTCATTCAGATCTCCGCATTCTACTAAATTAGGGTCTGTAGTTACAGATGGGGATCAGAGAATGGCACCTCTTGTTACTGTATGGGATGAATCAAATCAGCGATTTCAATTGAAATTTAGTGAGCGTGATCAAATAGAAGGTTGGAATCCCTTTTTGATGAATAGTGATTTGAGTATGGATTTAATGGTGAGTAATGAAGGGCCTCAATCTGAACCTATTGAATTGAATCGATTTATACCGTTTACACTATATGATGGGAGTGGCAATAATAGAGTTGAAGTGGATGAAGCGATAATTGGATTTATGGCTCCTCAATATTTGCGAGGCGGTATGTCGTACGATCTTCCTAAATTGAGCGGGACATTTCAGCGTGAACTTGCCCTTCCAAAAAAGAGCACACTTTATCTTACCAGTCCAGAATCTAAATATAGAGCTAATTCCTTTATTCAAATTCCTAATGAGTTTAACCAGACTAAAATGGTAGGGCTTGGTTTTGATCCAATTCCCGGCAGCAGTGGTCCTGCTACAATTGAATGGTCTCTTGATTTTGATATTCCTGATGATTGGACTGTCAAATTGGAAGATAAACAAACAGGGATTGTTGTTGACATGAGAGAAGTAAATAACTACCGATTCCGATATTCAGGACAAGAAACAGAAGAAAATTCATCTACAGAAATATCCGGACTCATTAATTATACTCCAAGAGATCAAAACCGGTTTACAGTTATCATTGAAAAAACTGAATCTTTAGTTCAAGCTGAGGTAGAAGTGGAAAAACCCGGGAGTATTGAACTTCGACAGAATTATCCAAATCCGTTTAATCCGACAACGAACATTACTTTTTACCTTCCTGAAGAGAGAAATGTCAGGGTAGAGGTATACAACATTGTAGGTCAACAGGTATCACTGCTCGTTAGTGATACATTGCCGGCCGGTGAACATTCTGTGGTTTGGGATGCTTCAAATAGCCCAAGTGGTATCTATGTAGTACACATGGAGACGGGTAGTAGATTATTAACAAGAAAAATTACATTGATTAAATAGTATTCATGCAGTTCAAAACAGTGCAAGACGTTAATGTACCTGAGATTGGAGTAGGTACATATAAACTTTACGGTAAAGAGTGTAAACAAGTGATTGGTAATGCTTTAGAAATTGGCTACAGGCATATTGACACAGCTCAGATGTATAAAAATGAAGTTGAGATTGGAGATGCACTCAAACAGAGCAGTATAGACCGTGAGGATATTTTTTTAACTACCAAGTTGTGGCATACAAACTTGGATTATGATGATGTATTACAATCAGTCGAGGAGAGTCTTCGTCAACTACGAACACCCTATGTTGACCTTTTGTTGATTCACTGGCCAAATCCTCAATTCCCACTCCTGCAAACGCTAGAAGCAATGTTATCATTAAGAGATCAGGGAAAAGTGATGCAAATTGGTGTCAGTAATTTCCCGCTAGCATTGATAAAAGAGGTCATTGAAGATTTTAGAATTCCAATTCTTACCAATCAGGTTGAATACCATCCATTTCTGGGACAATTTGATCTTCTCGATTATAGTTATGAAGGTAATTTTTTGGTTACTGCTTACAGTCCTTTAGCTCAGGGCCGAGTCATGAATCATGAAAAATTAGTCTCTATTGCTGAAGAGTACGGAAAAAGTGCCGCACAAATTTCACTTCGTTGGTTAATAGAACAGGAGAATGTAATAACCATACCAAAAGCATCATCCAGAGAAAAATTAGTTGAGAATCTAGATATATATGATTTTGAACTTTCGGATGAACACTTTGAAGCGATCGATCAGCTTGAAAAAAGTAATCGAATTGTGAACCCCACATTTGCCCCCGATTGGGATGCCTGATGGAACTAATAAGAACCATTTTCTATTGTAATTATTGTATGTATGACTATTGGTTTATTTGAAATCAATAGTATACTTGTAACTTGAAAAGTTAATAATCAATCGTTCAAATGTTAAAAACCTCAGACTATTTTATTATTGGTGCCGCACTTATATCAATGATGCTCTCAATTTACCTTTGGTTTTTGGTAGATAAAGAAGCCGGACTATTTGTGGGAATTTGGGTACCATCCATACTGGGTTTTGGTGCCTACTTCAAGATTCTTAAATACAGGAGTCAATTATGAGTATCCCATATATTTTCTCATCCGGTATCATTGTTGTGATTCTGGTTTTAATCGGTATTCTATATACTTTCAGAGAGTTTAAAGAGATGGAAAGAAACCCGGGGCATTATCGAAGAGATCGTACAGACAATGCCAAAGTTCATAAAAAATAGATGATTTGGGAAAATAGTTCCTATATGTGGTTGATTCTATTGCTTCCGCTGATTTATGGAGGGTACTATTGGTACAAGAAGAGAAATATTGAAAAAAGATCGATCTATTTCGATGATCGGCTCTTAAATCAATTATTGAAGAATCACTGGCAATTGGGTGACAAAATCAGATTATATACACTATTGATTGCTGTCTTCTTTTTTATCATAGCATTAGCAGGCCCTAAAATCGGTACAGAAGTGAGAGAGATCCAAAAAAGAGGGCTCAATTTGATGGTTGCACTCGATCTTTCCAGGAGCATGAAAGCAGAAGATCTTACCCCAAACCGATTGAGTAAAGCTAAATTTGAATTAAACCGATTAGTAAATAGATTACAAGGAGACCGAATTGGTTTGATTGTTTTTACAGATGAAGCATTTATACAGGTTCCACTAACCACAGATTATTCGGCGTTTAGGATGTTAATGGATATTGCCAATACAGATCAGATGCCATCAAGTGGTACCAATTTCAGATCAGCAATGATTAAGGCAATCGAAGCTTTTGAATCAATTGATACCCAGGATAATTCAGCCAATGTATTACTATTTATGGGTGATGGTGAGAATCATGGTCCGGATTATAACACTGCGTTAAGTTCTTTATCTGATATGGGTGTCATAGTATTTACAGTTGGAATAGGAACACCAGAAGGTGGGCCAATTCCGCTATTCACTTCAGAAGGACAATTAACAGGATACGTACGAAATAGCGACAATAGTACAGTAACAACCCGGTTAGAATCTGAATCCATGCGTGACATTTCTTCAAAAAGTGGTGGTGGATATTATGAAATACAGAGTGGCAGGGATAATATTGAACCATTTTTTTCCAAAATGGATGAACTTGAGAGAGGTGAATATTCTATGCAAGAATTTGCAGACTATAAAAATCAATATCAAATTCTTCTGATAATCGGATTTATCTTTTTCTTGATTTCACTATTCTTCCCTGATAATAAAGCCAATGAAGTTGCTGTATCAAGATCACTTTCTGAAGCTAATTGAATTCAATAGATGATAAAATTATTTGTAACCGACTTAGATGGTTGTATCTCATTCCCTTTTCAGGCGCCTATTTGGGAAAATATGACTTTAATTCGCGGATTAAATGAAGAAAGCCGAAATGATGATACAATTCCGCCACTTACCATCTGTACCGGCAGGCCTTATCCATATGCAGAAGCCGTCGCACAGTGGTTAAATGTTGATATACCATTTGTATTTGAGAGTGCAGGACTCTACCTCTGGAATGGAAATTATATTAAAACTGCACTTAATAATGAAATTGTGGACTTACATCCTATCAATGATCTGAGGAGTTGGATTCAAAATGAAGTGCTGCCTGATTTTCCATCAGCAGCAATCGAGTTCACAAAGAAGATGGATGCCGGTGTTGTTGCAATGGAAAAGAGTGTGATTGATAAAATACATAACCTTGTCAAAAAGAAAGTTGAAGAATCTTATCCAATGTTGGAAATACATATAACGGATGTATCCGTAAATGTACTGTTAGGAGGAAATAATAAATTGCAGGGAATGAAATTATTGGCTGAGGAGCTTCAGATCACACTAGAAGAAATAGCTTATATAGGTGATACGGGGGGTGATATCCCTGCGTTAAAAGAGGTGAAAATGGCATTTTGTCCGTCCAATGCTACTCGAGCAGTTAAGAATGTGAGTAAGGAGATAGATGGTAAAACCTCAGATGCTGTTTTATCAGCTTATCGAGAGGTTATTGCATATAATCGCTCATTATCATAATCAGTTTTAAATCAGATTTTTTGTTTTATCGATGGAGTCATCAGCCATCTTTTGGTGATAGAGTTCCAGTTTCTCTTCAATAGCACGATCTTCGATGCTTAAAATTCTTAAAGCGAGCAGGCCGGCATTACCAGCTTTTCCGATGGCCACAGTAGCTACCGGTACACCGTTTGGCATCTGAACGATTGAGTAAAGGCTATCGAGTCCACCCAATGCGCTAGTTTGAACAGGCACACCGATAACAGGAAGTGTCGTGTAAGCGGCCAGCATACCCGGCAGGTGAGCGGCACCTCCTGCGCCCGCAATAACGACTTTAAGGCCTCTTTCTCGAGCTGTGAGGCCATATTCAGCCATTACATCCGGTGTTCTGTGGGCTGAAACTACTTTTTTTTCAAATAAAACTCCAAATTCACTCAGAATATTCGCAGCATCCTTCATTGTATCCCAGTCGCTGTCACTACCCATTACAATTCCAATAATTGGTTTTTTAGCCATGTCATTCACTGTTCTTGCATTCATTAATCTATTTATAATATACCCACAGACAACATTCTTTAGAAATATAGGCATTCTGACAGAATCAATTTGTGAAAAGGAAAGGATTTTGAGATCAGGAATGAGTTGAATTGCATATATGGAGTAACAAATATAAAAATCATTATATTCGATTGGTGATTTAAATTAATTCAACATATCTCATTAAATGTCAGAAGTTAAATACAGATCGGATGTTGTGATAATAGGAGGCGGACTGGCCGGTATTGCAGCTGCGATTGAATTACTCGATCGTGGTTTGCATGTATTGATTCTCGATAGAGACAAAGAAGAGGAGTTTGGAGGACTCGCCAGATGGTCATTTGGTGGTATATGCATGATAGGAACTCCGGAACAGAATAGGATGGGAATCAAAGACAATCCGGAGCTGGCACTTCGAGACTGGCACTCATTTGCAGAATTTGAAGAAGATGCCTATTGGCCAAAAAAGTGGGCGAAATATTATACAGAGAACTCAGTTGAGCTCATTTATGAATGGCTAAAGAAGAGAGATGTATCGTTTTTGAGTATGGTTAACTGGCCGGAACGGGGGCTATTTGTACCCGGAAATTCCGTACCCAGATGGCACATTACATGGGGTACCGGTCATGGTTTGATTGAATCACTAAAAGATCATCTGGTAAACCATGTTAACCGTAATAAATTACATATTAAATTTGGACATAGGGTCTGTGGACTTCTATCTGCAGATGGTCGGATAACCGGTTGCAGAGGTGTTATCGAGGGGGTAAATAGAGAATTTTCGACAATTGCAGATGCAGTGATTGTTGCGGCCGGTGGAATTTGTGGGGATTTGGATCTGGTAAAGAAAAACTGGTACAAACCCTGGGGAGAACCTCCGGATAAAATGTTAACCGGTTCACATCAATATGCTGACGGAGATCTGCATCGTTTTGTAGAGAGGGTTGGTGGGAATTTGACTCATATGGAAAAACAATTTCACTATGCAGCCGGAATCCATCACCCTAATCCCAGAAAACCCAATCATGGACTGAGTCTGGTGCCACCAAAATCAGCTCTGTGGGTGAATGCCCATGGGAAACGAATTGGTCCTGTTCCATTGATTACAGGCTATGACACCCGATATATGGTTGAACAAATATGCAAGCAGCCGGGAGGTTACTCATGGCAAATTCTTAACCGAAAAATTATGGAGAGAGAGCTCGCAGTTTCCGGTTCTGAATATATGACTGATTTTAGAGACAAAAAGAAGCTTGGAGTGATTAAAACGCTTTTGTTTGGAAATAAAGCGCTTACCAAAAGATTGTTAAATGAGAGTACTGATATCGTTACAGCTACGTCAATGTCGGAGTTGGCAGATAAAATGAATCGGTTGCAAGGAGATGAGTCAGTAAACGGATCAGGGCTTGAATCTGAAGTTCGAGCTTTCGATGCAAACATTGAAAGGGGCAAAAAATATATGAATGATGATCAATTACGTCGTATTGCTCATCTCAGGCAGTTTATGGGCGATCGCTTTCGAACTTGTAAGTTTCAAAAGATTGATGATTCGGATGCATACCCACTCATCGCCATTCGCGAGTTTATTCTGGCTCGTAAAAGTTTAGGTGGAATTCAAACGGATCTCAACTGCAGAGTTCTGAAAGCGAGTGGAGATCCGATTCCCGGGCTCTACGCCGCCGGTGAAGCAGCCGGATTTGGGGGAGGAGGAATCCATGGTCTTCGCTCTTTGGAAGGGACATTTCTGGGTGGTTGTATTTTAACTGGACGTGTAGCTGGCAGAGAAATAGGCTAACAATATAACTATATATAATTTAGATAAAATTTATAAAGTATTGTCTGACAGTTAATTAATCTATTCTATTATGAAAAAAACTGGAGCATGGCTTGTTGTTTACGCATTAGAGCAGGTTGGAATAAAGTATACATTTGGTATACCCGGTGTTCACAACACGGAGATTTATGATGAGTTGAATAAGTCGGATAAAATAGAGCCAGTATTAGTCACACATGAAGGAGGAGGGGCATTTATGGCTGATGCTATGAGCAGAACTACAGACACTGTAGGTTGTTTGGTCATTGTTCCTGCAGCTGGTATGACACATGCTCTAAGCGGAATTGGGGAAGCTTATCTGGCCGGTGTGCCGATGTTGGTACTATCCGGTGGTATACGTACAGATACCGGGCGATCATATCAACTTCATGATATTGATCAACACACTATACTTTCCGGTATCACCAAAAAGAGCTGGAAGGCGTTAAATCATCATGATATCATTCCAATGATATATGAAGCTTATGATCTGGCGATTTCCTGTGAACCGGGGCCGGTGTTTGTTGAAATCCCGGTGAATTTGCAACTTTTTAAGGGTGTGATAAATGAAGTACCGGCCTATAAGGGAGAAAAGTTAGTACCATCGATAAAAGAGGAAGAGATCAGTGATGCAGTTGAATTACTGAAAAGAGCCAAAAAACCCGGAATATTTATAGGATGGGGTGCAAGAGATGCATCCGATGAGATAGAAAAAATTGCGGAGATTCTTGCAGCACCGGTGGCTACAACACTTCAGGGATTGAGTTCTTTAAACGGATCGCACCCGCTTCATACTGGAATGGGAATTGGCAAATATGCAGTACCTGCCTCTGAAACAGCTTTTCAAGGTTGTGATTGTCTTCTGGCAATAGGTACCCGGTTTGGTGAAATAGCAACAGGTAGCTTTGGTATGAATGTACCAAAGAGCCTTATACATGTCGATATCAACCCGACTGTTTTTAATAAAAATTACACTGCTGAAATAACCATTACAGGAGATGCAAAAGAGGTTTCAAAAAGACTATTAGTGAAGCTTGACGGGATAGATAGTCGAAAAGAGAGGCTGGAATCTCTACAGAAGATCATACGTAAAGAAAAAGCGGCATATCAAAAAGAGTGGGAAGAGGCTTCAGTGGAGGATATGGTAAATCCTGCTCTGTTTTTTCAAGAGTTACGACGGCAATTAAAAGATGATGCCATCATTACAGTAGACGATGGAAATCATACATTTTTGACTGCGGAACTTTTTCAGGTCAGAAAACCCTCTCATTTAATATCTCCAACTGATTTTAACTGTATGGGGTATTGTGTGCCGGCTGCAATTGGTGCTAAATTGGGAAACCGAGATAAAGAAGTCGTTGGTATTGTAGGGGATGGGGCATTTTTAATGACCGGAATAGAGCTTTTAACAGCATCAATGCTCAATTTAGGTGTGATTATCATGGTATTTAATGATGGTGAGTTATCTCAGATATCACAAGGCCAAACAATTCCATATAATCGAAAAGTTTGTACTCAATTGGGGAAAATAGATCTGGAAGGTGTCGCAATTGCAACAGGGACTCAATATCTGCAAATGGTGAACAATAAAGATATTCAAATTGTCATCGAAAAAGCACTTCATTTGGCCTCAGAAAATGTACCTGTGATCGTAGATATTAACATCGATTATAGTAAACAGACCCGATTCACGAAAGGTATTGTAAAAACAAATTTGGATCGTTTTCCACTCAGTGAAAAAATACGATTCATCTCAAGAGCATTACGTCGTAAAATAACAGGGTAACTCTTTTATTGACATCATATTTGATGTTTGGATCTGAAGATCATTGGTGATTTTTACTTAGCAGATTAGGAGGCATTTAACCCGGCAAGGCGACCCGTAACCCAGGCCCAATAAAAATTAAATCCACCAATTCTACCAAAAAGATCAAGAATTTCACCACATAGATAGATTCCGGGCAGTGAATGGAGTTCCAAAGTTGATGTATCGATCGATTCTAAAGGAATACCTCCACCGGTTACTTCTGCTTTTTTATAGCCTTCATGCCCGGTAACCGGTAATTGAAACTGTGTAAGAAGAGATAATAATTTCTTTCGTTTCTCTTTTTTTAATTCATAGGAGTAATCATCAATTATATCTGCCCTTTTACAGAGAAGATCTGCCAAACGGGAAGGCAACTCTTTTGCGACAATATTCCGGACAAGTCCTTTTTCACTTTGTAAGATTTGATCCCACTTTTCCCTACTCAATCCATTCCAGTTTACTCTAAACTCAGGAAGTGGTTTTTTTTGATCGAGCTCAACAACGGCCAAATGAGATACATCCAGTATAGAAGGTCCGCTAAAACCTCGATGTGTAAATAGAAAACCGTTGCGGCTGGCAGTGGTATGTTTCTTATTGTCAATATAGACATCCATCTCAACGTTCAGTGATATCCCTGCAAGTGAAGTGAGTTCAGAATCAGTTGTTGTTAAAGGAGTCAGAGCTGCATATAACAACGAATGATCAACCCCAATTTTTTTTAATGCCTTATGGCCCATCCCGTCAGTACCAATGGTAGGAACAGATAGGCCACCTGTAGCAATAATTATCGTATCCCCGTTAAACGTGTGTTTATTACTTGTATGTACACACCACTCCAAGTCTTTTTTTTCAATTCGTTCAATTGGACTGTTGTATTGAACATTCACTCCAAGTGAGAGAACTTTTTTTAACAATAAATTTCGAACCTCTTTGGCTGAATTACTTTTTGGAAACCACTTATTAGTTTCAACTTCACAATCCATCTCCAGTCCAATTTCTTTTTGAAACCATTCAAGGCACTGATCCAGGCTCCACGATTTAAAGATATTTTTCATCCGATTGGCAGAGGATGATGTGTGATAATCATCATATTTCATCACAACAGGGAGTACGTTACATCTGGTTCCTCCTGACATCAAAATTTTCTTGCCGGCTTTGTCCGTACGCTCCAACAAAGTAACATCAGCTCCCTGTTCAGCTGAGAATATCGCTGCTGTGAGTCCGGCTGCACCGGCTCCACAGATTAAAACTCGTTTTTTACTCATTTTAGAATTTATGATTCTAAATTAACAATAACAGTACGAACCCAGTAAAAGCGGGCAGTGCCTGAATAGAGATTATCTTTTAATACACTGCATCATCTTCTATAAACCGGCAAAGACGACGTATAGAAGCGGAAATAGTGTACAAATTTCCAATCAGATCTAACTAAATTATCTTGCAACACCACTCTTAATGGCGGCTTCTTTAACAGCACGGGATACCCTTCGAACTACCTGTTTATTAAAGACACTGGGTATAATGTACTCTTCACTAAGGTCTTTATCATCAATTTGTTCAGCGATTGCGAGCGCCGCAGCCAGCTTCATCTCTTCATTAATATCAGTTGCTCTTGCATCCAGTGCCCCCCTGAAAATTCCGGGGAAAGCTAAAACATTATTTATTTGGTTGGGATAGTCACTTCTGCCGGTAGCAATCACTCTGGCAATTGAAGCAATCTCTTCCGGCATAATTTCCGGGTCGGGGTTTGCCAGTGCAAACACAATTGGGTCTCTGCCCATTTTCTCAACGGCTTCTTTTGGTATACTATTGGGGCCGCTCACTCCAATCAGGAGATCACTGTCGGTAGTGGCATCCAGTACCGATCCATCAATATTATTTGAGTTCGTATTTTCTGCAAGCCATTTTTTACTGTCATTAAGTTCCGGTAAACGATTTCGACTGATGATACCGGTACTATCGCAGCATAGAATCTTTTCAACACCGGCATTTTTTAAAATTTTTATAATAGCTACTCCGGCTGCTCCCGCCCCTACAATTACAACCTGGATATCCTTCAATTTTTTATCAACTACTTTAAGAGCATTAATTGTGGCAGCCATTACAACAACAGCTGTACCGTGTTGATCATCATGAAAAACGGGGATATCTAACAATTCTTTAAGCCTGTCCTCAATTTCAAAACATCTGGGGGCACTTATGTCTTCCAGATTTATTCCTCCAAACCCGGGGGATATCCATTCCACTGCTTTAATGATTTCATCCACATTTTGTGTGTTTAAGCAAATCGGATAGGCATCAATATCAGCAAATTCTTTAAACAGCATGGCTTTGCCTTCCATCACCGGCATGGCTGCTTTTGGGCCAATGTTTCCTAATCCCAATACAGCTGAACCATCACTGACAACGGCTACGGAATTTTGTTTGATTGTGAGTGTATTTGCTTTTTCTTCATCCTCTGCTATTGCCCGACAAACACGCCCAACACCCGGTGTATATGCCATTGAAAGGGCATCGCGAGTATCAACAGGAACTTTATTTTGAATTCGAATTTTACCTCCCAGATGGAGTAAAAAAACACGGTCAGATACATTTCGTACTTGAATTCCTTTAATTTTTTTAATCTCAGTTACAATTTTTTTTGCATGAACATCGTCGCTTGCGCTCACCGTAAGGTCTCTTACCTTAAAATTGCCTTCAACTTTAACAACATCAACTGCACCCGGATCACCTTTCATATCTGCAATGGTATTGAGTACTTTTGCAAGCATACCCGGTTTATTTTCAATATATAGACGCATGGTAAAGCTATAGCTGACTGTTGGATGAATTTCGCTCATTGGTTCGGTAGATTGATTTAATTAGAACAAAGTTCTAGATAGATATGAAGAGTTCAAAAATATTACTTTACAATGAATTTTACTATTAGAAGTGCAGTTTTATATAGGTAAAGATGGTTTTAATGTGCGATTTTAAGCTATTAACCATCGTTACTAAACGTAATAATAAAAGTAGTCCCTTCATTAATGGCACTATTCACCTCTATTTTACCACCCATTCCCGTAATATGATTATGGACTAAATAGAGCCCCACACCTTTACTATCTGGGTGATCATGAAATGTTTGATGTAGTTTAAAGATTTTGTCTTTCACTTTTTCAAGATCAATTCCTACACCATTATCAGAAATGATTAAGCGCTTTTCTTCATTTCGAATTTCAGAATAGATAGAAATTTTTAGGGGGTGATCCAATCGTCTGTATTTAATCGCATTGGAAATTAAATTGAGAAAAATGCTTTCCAATTTTGCTTTATTAAAGTGAATGGTTTTTAAATCAGAAAAATCAGTCAGAATCGTAGCTTTAGAACGTTCAATCAGATTCTGAATTGGGGGAAGTATTTCATTCAGACAGTGCTGAAAATCGACCTCTTCTTTTAGCGATCTATTTCCAATCTTATCATTTAAAACATTCAGATAATTATTTAAAGTCAGTTTAAAATTTTCACCGGTTGTTTTAATAATATCAAGAACTTCTTTCGTTTCCTTATCCGGTATCTTAGAAGTATCGATCATATCAAAGCCCATAATGATACTACTGATCGGCGACCTTAGATCGTGTGAAGTGGTTAATGCCAGTTGTTTTAATTGATGATTTAGGTCTGAAAAATTTTCAAGAAGCTTCATTCGTTCAGATTCTAAAAGTTTCTTGTGTGTGACTTCTTTAGCAACGGCAAATACAAGTTTTTCCTCCTCAATCGGCATGGCAGTCCAGGCAAGCCAAACGTAACCACCACTCTTTTTTCTATATCTATTTTCGTGATAGAAAAGCGGGTTCGACTTTTTCATGTTCTCGCGTGTTGCTGAAGTCAATTTTTGATCATCAGGATGAATAAAGTCATCGATAGGAGTAGCGTATAACTCCTCTTCAGAATAACCCAAAAGTTTTGAGACAGAGGTATTTATTTTTTTGAAATATCCATCATAGCCTGCAATACAGAGCAAATCGGGGGATAAATCAAAAAACCGTTTATAGTTAAATTTTCTCTCTGTCATGAATAGATGATTTGGTAGCGAATAATTATGATATTTTATTATATCATTTTAACGGCTGATTCTTTTCCTCATTTTTAAATTCTCTGTTACTTCAAAAAAAGTATTGGATTGGAGAAGTGTAATATAAAAGACAATGTAGTATAGTTTGAATTGAACTATAGATATTTTGGATGAAAATATGCACATTAATGAAATTAATGATAATAAAACCGATCGTGTTGATGAAAATATTCCAAATATTGATACTTCTTATTGTTCTGCAAACTTTAAAGATAGCTTCGACTCAAGCCCAAACAGTTGTATTTGATGATATACGTTTGCTCTCAATGGAGAATGATCAAATTGAACATAATATGACGGTCATAGTAATCAATGGAAGAGTTGCATGGGTTGGGCCAAATCATGAAGCTGATATTCCTTCTGAAGCTGAGATAATATCAGGTCCATATTATCTGATGCCCGGTTTGGCAGAGATGCATGCACATATCCCTTCACAACAACAGGGTGAAGAGTATGTAAACCATGTTTTGAAAATGTATGTTTCACAGGGAATAACAACGATTCGGGGTATGTTAGGTGAACCCTCTCATCTGGATTTGAAAAAGAGGGCTGGGGCAGGTACTATCATCAGCCCAAGGATTTTTACATCAGGCCCTTCTTTTAATGGAAATTCAGCTACTGATCCTGAAACAGCACGTCAAATGGTTAGAGATCAAAAAGCTGCCGGTTATGATTTATTGAAACTGCATCCGGGGTTGACCATGGATGTATTTGACGCTATTGCTGACGAAGCTCTGAATAATGACATTGAATTTTCAGGTCACATCTCATACGATGTTCAATTGGAGCGTACATTGGATGCGGGCCAGGGAACAATCGATCATCTGGATCGATATATGGAATTTTTAGCCGGAGATGCTGCGAATCGGCCTGATCCAAATATTATCTTTTTTGGATATGATCTGACTCCGCATGTCGATGAAACTCAAATCCCTATAGCTGCACAACGAACGGTTGATGCTGCTGTTTGGAATGTCCCTACAAATACACTGTTGGAAAATGTGTTTAATCCTGAAAACAGTATTGAAGTGATGAGTAATTGGCCCGGTGTCGATCTAATGCCATCAGAAATGGTGAGTGGTTGGCAGAATTTCATACGTAATTTGCGATCATCAGATATATATAATGCGGATCAGGCACGTAAATATCTTGAACTGCGAAAAAAAATAACAAAAGCACTGCATGATGGGGGGGCAGGTTTGCTTCTGGGTGCTGATGCACCGCAAATTTTTAATCCGCCGGGCTATTCAGCCCATCGTGAACTAAAACTTTTGGTGGAGGCGGGCCTGACACCTTATGAGGCTCTTAAGACAGGAACGGTGAATGTGGGTAACTATCTGAACGAACCGAATCGTACAGGCTTAATTGCAGAGGGCTACAGAGCTGATCTTATCCTGCTCCAATCAAACCCACTAGAAACAATACCATTTAATGGTTTTATCGAAGGTGTAATGGTTAATGGCAAGTGGTATGATCGATCTGTACTTCAGTCAAGAGTTGAATAATTGTATTGTTATACCGTACTTAACACTACTAATCGAGAGTTTTCAGTCAAATTTACGGTGTGGTTCCGCGGTATATTCAGTTTTAAAATGGATTGATTATTATCGCTCTTATTAAAGATGCCAAGAAAGGTGTCTTGATATTGAATAACAATTTTTTCCAACTCGGAAGAGCTGATTGTCCCTAGGTTTAGATTATATTCACTTAAATTGCGGAAAATAATCTCACCGCCACCAACCGTAAAAAGTTCATTATATACACAAAATAGTTCGCGTCTCATAGCAATTGTTGCCAATAAATTACTCAAAATTAGCGGACTAATGATCGTTTCACTACGGAAATTCTTAATGAGGATTTCATTATTTGGGTTGGTGAGTTCCATTACGATGTGGGGTCTTTTTTCTGATGATTGAAGGACCTCTTCCAGCATCGTATAACCCACAATAGTCCGGGCATCTGCTTCTTCGTCAGCCGCAAGTTTATCACTGCTGACTAATAAAATATGATCAAAATTTTCGGGTTCAACGGCTCTTAAATCTGATTCTCGGATATAATCGGTTACAATATGTTTACAGGTTATGTTTTTTACGTCAGCCATGATATGACTTATAGTTTCGTTTCGAGATGCTAATGGACGAAGAGAAGCTAAAGTGATATTAAAATTTTCTTCTTTATAGGTTCCAAGTTCTTTGATTAAAGAGGGTATGTGATGATTCCACCCCAGAACCAATAGATTTGTTGAACCTGAATAATTATCGACTGCAGGTCTCTCTTTGATATCAATAGACGGATTTTGTTCAGAAATAAACTTGATCGATTCCTGATTGACTTTTATATCGTCCATGTCATCTGCAAGTAGAATTATTCGATCTGATTTTTCAAGTAGAAGTGATCTGCCTGGATTTAGGTAGGGTATAAATTCGCCGTCTTCTACTCGTACAATTCCTATCAAAATAGATTTTGGGAAAAGTTTATTGATCGAATTAAATGTTTTTCCATCAGCATCAGGTAATTCAAGAACATATAAATTACTTTTATAACTGTGTGATATTAATTCATTAAAAACTAAGGACAGCCCGTCATGATGTAAATTTTGTGCAATCAACCGACTCACAATGGTATCACTGGATATGATTTCAATGGGCCCATTATAGGCTCTCTGTGCAGCTTTTACTTTATTTTCATCTTGAATTTCAGCCACCACATAAGGCAAGATTTCATTTCTATTCATTGCCCCTGTTTCTGCATTGAGGGATAGAAGTGTTTTTATGGTTTCTACATCCGGAGTGATTAATTCACTGGATGTACCCGCCGGTGTGGGTATAATAATAGCTGAAGCATGCATACTATCGACCCGACTCAAGTGTTCACGGTTAATGGATTCTCCGGAACGTAAAATGATCTCTTTTGCACGCTTCCCGATCAGTTCATTGTCCTTAAGGACTTGAAGACGGAAGGGTGTTACATCATCAGATAAAATAATCAGTTTTAATACACGGGCACCATGAAGTTTGAGGAATTTCTTTACGCGTTTACTGGATTGGAATAACTCTGCGGCGATATGAACTGTTCGGTTAGTCCATCCCAATATGACCACATGGTTATTTGCCGTAACCGGGGTAAGACCTTGTTCGAGTGTTCTGATTTTTCGATTCAGCCAGGAGGTTATAATAGCAACCATGGATCCCATAAAAACAACATATCCGGCCACAGTTAATAAGGTTGAAACAATTCTTCTCCATGTACCCTCATCATCACCAAGATAACCAGGGTCTGATAATCGAAGAAAAGCCCACCATATGGAATCTCCAAGTGGTGTTGATGGATCTTCAGTAGGGATAACTAAGATTCCACCAATGAGGGATATGATACCAATAAGTGCTACTACAAAAAAAAGCTGAATGTGAGTGCCTTTTACAAATTGCCTCTCCAGAAAAAAATTAAACCATTCGGTAATCTGACGTGTCAATTTTCTCATAATAACAGAATATATAGGTACTATTTAGTCGGTTAGAGCATTATACGAACTTATTCTTAGTTGTGAGAAAGTTTAAATGGGAAAATAGAGTGATCACTTATTTTGTAAACATCAATATTAAATCAAGAGGGAGCAGTGATTATCTATCTTATCTACTCAACATTCAGCTTGGGAATTATTCTGATATTTTATCATTTTATTCATCTAAAATGTTGAAGTTACACATAGAGGGTGTTATTATTTGTTTAATTTATTGTGTTAAAATTTTTATTGCGTCTTTAGGGTTTTCCACTTCAATAATAAGTTTTTTGTATTCTTCGTCCTTTAAATTCACAATAATACAGTTTTCGATATTTGAAACATCCCAAAAGATTTTATTGCCATCTTTGTAAAATGTCCCGGCAGTAATCATTGAGGGAACTGAAGTGCCGGGCGCTCGCCATCCTTTCCAACCTTTTATACTATCAGCATCTTGATATGCAGTAATGATATTGTCAATTGGAATCATTAATTGACTTTTAAAGGCCCAAAGTTTGTGCATACCTTTTACATCAAATATAAATGAGTCTGTGTTTTTTTTAATTGTAATCATCTATTTTTTTTGTTGTTTGAGTAATCAAAAATAATCTTTGTTAATATATATATGTATATCAATAAAAATCAATAGACTATAACTCATGCTAATTTATGATTGGATCTTATAATTCAATTGTAGTATCAAACAAACAAGCTGTAAAAGAATCGTTTTTTAGTTTTGAATAACGCCACTTTTGGATAGCTGCTGATAGGGGTTCGGAGTTATTCTTTGTATGTATAATTTTAAATGTTTTGTCCAAAAGTCAGCAAATTATTATCTGGGTCAAGCAATGAAAATTCTATCTGTCCCCAAGGTTTGTTTTGTAAATGTCCATTTGGATGAATGCTTATTTTACTGTCAATTAATGATTGATAAAGTTTGTCAATGTCGTCAGTTCTGATATAAACTTGTCCGTAGTTTTTTTTGTGTTGTGAGATCCAGTATCCCTTCCCAAATTACCCGTGTAAGAATAGCGGTCCCGGATATGTCAATTCACCTGTTTTAATGAAATATATTTTAAAAATAATCTATATCCGAATCCCCTCTGTCAACCCCACAGCTCTATCATAAACCTCCTCCACATCATCTCCCAACAACGTATAATGCGCCATCTTACGCCCTGGCTTGCTCTTCAACTTGCCATATGAGTGCAGATGACCATCCGGATCAGCCACTGCCGCTTCTGAATGCTCTATCACTGCATCGCGTAAGTCAGTCCCCAGTAGATTTACCATCACAGCAGCAGTCTTGATAAGACCGGCATCTCCCAGCGGCAATCCACAAACTGCTCGTACATGATTTTCAAACTGCGATGTGATACATCCCTCTATGGTATAGTGACCGGAGTTGTGGGGGCGAGGTGCTGATTCATTGAGTAACAATTCACCACCTCTGGTAAGAAAAAACTCAAATGCAAAAATTCCCTTTCCATCAATCGCTTCCGTTGCCCGAACGGCTAATTCCTGGGCTCTTTTTTGCACGTCAAAAGAAACCGGTGCCGGACTCTTTACAGCTACACAGATATGATTCTCCTGAACAGTCTCACAACACGGATATACAACATGCCCCGTTTCGTTTCTGGCAACCTGAACAGCCAGTTCATGTGTAAAATCAACAAAAGCTTCTGCCAGAATATCGTGACCTTGATGGCCTCCCAACTGTTTAAAGGCTTCCATAGCACCTTCGCTATCTCGCACAGTCTTGTTCCCATACCCATCATATCCGCCCTTGGAAGATTTCAGCAGATAAGGCCAGCCATGTTTGGATCCGAATTCCTCTAAATTTTCTTTGGATTGTATGAGGGCATACGGCGTGACCGGAATGCCGGCTTTCTCAAATGTCTCTTTTTCAATCAACTTATTTTCGATCAACGCAAAACTCTCCGTTGATGGCCACAATGGGGTACCGGTTCGCTGATGCAACTCTTTCAGGATCTCTGAGTCAATAAATTCATTTTCCAGCGTAATCACATCACATTTTTCAGCAAATTCAATCATGGAATCAACATCATCGAACGCCCCGGAGTAGGAGTGAGGGGTCATAAATTGAACCGGCTCATCTTCCGGCCTGTCCGAAAATACAGCCACCTGCATGCCATACCGGAATGCCTGATTTGCCGACATCCGAGCCAATTGTCCCGCTCCTAAAAATCCAATCACAAACCGGGAGGATAAGGGGTTTCTCATCTGGTATTGTTTATTTATTTAATGATTCGACACCTTAGCAAAATAGTCTTCGATTTCACTTCGCTCAGACTGACGATTAGTTACAAAATCAGACTGACATAATACTGACACGATTTTTATTTATTTCAACAAAAATAAAGAAATTTATCAGTCTGATAAAACCAATCGTTCCGCTTCAGCTGACAATGCCATTACAGCATCTCTGTAAAGGGAACTTGGATTGTATCGAAATACAGCTCCTTCAATGGTTCCGGTGATATCCTTGAAATGCGCCAAATAGTTGGCGATAGAGAGAATATTATTATTCATATCAAAAATATCATCACCCACCCACCAGCGATTGATAGAGTAGGGGATAAACTGTGCAAACGACATCGCACCGGCATAACTGGACTTGAGTTCAAAAACGTCAATATTCTTCCTTTCTGTAAACTTAAGAAGTTCTTCCAGCTGTGCCAGGGCAAAGTCAGCTCGATAATCTTCACTATACATCGAGACATAGACATTCAAGGGATTAAATGATCCAATATTCTTACCAAAATCGGACTCAATTCCAATAATTGCAGCAATCACAGATGCCGGTATATCATACTCTATATCCGCTTTTTTAAGCTGCTCTGAATGGATGGACATAAAACCGGGGATTCGATCTCTTTTATCATTAAATCCCAATATTCTTTGGTATTCTTCAAGACTAAGTGTGCGCCTTTCAGCAGACGTTTTAAAACGGTCTCCGATACCATCATAAAGCTCAAACCTGGAATCATTAATCAGAGTTTCCAATTCCAGATTTTGCGTTTTCATGTACTCTATAAGCTGTTTGATACGGTCATTATCCGTTTCAATCGCAGAATAAGAATGATCGATTTGATGGGGCGTTAAGTCACTACTCAATGGATTTACCATGAGCATAAAAAAGAAGATGAGTGAGTAAATCATAAGTCAAAATTAGATGATACTTGTTTAATTGTAGATGATACTACATTAATACTAAAATTTCAGACTGAAATCAATGGATTACGCTGTTATTAAGTAATAAATATCTGATTAGTTTCCGGGAATTTATCAGCATTAGTATGTTCATTTTAGCATATTGTGATTGAATTGTGGAAAACATGCTTTTAATGTGACTTTAAACGAATACATTTACCATGAAACAACTATTCCTGAGCTCTATCGCTTTCTGTGTGACCATTATCATAATGGCCGGTTTTGTCTTTGTTGAACAAAGTGAAACCCCTACAACCATCGGTATCTTTAAAAATGCACTGGACTTGGGTGAAACTGCGCATTCAGGATCAACGCATTATAATGAGCCAAATCAAACATACACAATTACAGGTAGTGGCAAAGGTGTGGGGAAGAGTGAAGATGCGTTTCACTATCTGTGGAATTCGGTTCAGGGCGATTTTATCCTTAGAGCCGAAATTCATCATGAGAATGCATCAGAAAGTGTAAACCCAGAAATCGTTTATGGCTGGTCTGTGCGAAATACAATTAGTGCTGACTCTGAAATGATGACTGTCTCTGTAACTCCGGGTGAAGGTGCTGAAATATCAAGCAGATCGAAAAAAGGAGGGATCAGCTCATCTAATACTCTTTTTGGATCATCGATTGAAGTCATTCAGCTAGAAAGGGTTAATGATACTTATTATTTTCGATATGGTGCATTTGGGGAGTCATTGAAGGTTCATGAAATACCGGATATTAATCTGCGGAATGAAGTGATTGCCGGACTTTTTGTTCACTCTGAAAACTCCGATCAAATTGCAGAAGTTTCATTTCGAAATGTTCGAATAGTGAAACCGTTTTCTGAAAATGAGCAGCGATATCAACGTTATTTAGGAAGCCGGATGGAGGTATTGGATGTAGAAACAGGAATGAGAGAAGTTCTATTTGAATCAGAGCACTCTGTACAAGCGCCAAATTGGACTGTCGATGGAGAGAAACTTATTTATAACTCGAATGGATATTTATATAACTATGAGTTGTCCACAGGTCAGATCACCTATTTAAATACCGGTTTTGCAACAAGTAACAATAATGATCATGTGATTTCATTTGATGGGACGCAGCTTGCAATCAGTAATCACGTATCTGATGATAATAATCAATCAACTATTTTTATGCTTCCGGTGCAGGGGAGTTATCATCCACAGCAGGTCTCTAAAACGGGAGCGGGACATGCCTACCTCCATGGTATATCGCCGGATAATCAAAAGGTTATTTTTACTGGCTGGCGTAATAATAAGTACGATCTCTACAGTTCTGATGTGAATACAATGGAGGAGACTCAACTAACAGATACACCCTTTTTGGATGATGGATCGGAGTATTCACCGGATGGGGAGTATATCTACTTTAACTCCAACCGAACAGGTGCAATGCAACTTTGGCGAATGAAATCGGATGGCAGTGAACAGACTCAGCTTACGTTCGATGAAAATTTTAATGACTGGTTTCCTCATATTTCACCGGATGGGGAGTGGATTCTTTTTATCAGTTATGGTACGGATGTAGAGTCGGGAGATCATCCTTTTTACAAACATGTCACTCTACGGTTGATGCCTGTTAGCGGTGGAGAACCAACAATTGTAGCATATCTTTATGGTGGACAGGGGACAATCAACGTGCCCAGCTGGTCTCCGGATAGTCGTTATGTAGCATTTGTTAGTAATTCGGGCAGATTCTATTGATTGATGAGTGAATCGGGTAGATTGGTATTGATTATTGGTAAAGTGTGGCCGGAGTCACAATCTTCAGCAGCAGGCAGCCGAATGCTGCAATTGATTGATCTGTTCATAGATCAGGGTTTTGCAACTCATTTCGCATCTACAGCATCACGGAGTGACTATTCAGACGAACTGTCGACACATGGGGTAGAATGTCACGATATCAAACTAAACGACAGCTCTTTTGATTATTTCTTAAAAGAATTAGATCCTACAGTCGTGATGTTTGATCGTTTTATGACAGAAGAGCAATTTGGTTGGCGTGTGGCTGAACAGTGTCCGGATGCTATACGAATTCTGGACACAGAAGATCTTCACTCACTGCGATATACCCGTCAAAAAAGGTTAAAAGAGGGGGTTCCGTTTCGGCCTGAATCGATGTTTCAGGAAGAGATCACAAAAAGGGAATTGGCGGCGATCTACAGATCAGACCTTTCACTTATGATTTCAACCTATGAAATGGGTCTGCTCCAAAAAATATTTCAAATACCTGAATATAATTTGTGCTATCTCCCGTTTCTATTTGATCCTATTTCCGACTCGAATGCAGAAAATTGGAATTCATATGATGATAGGAGTGGATTTATAATGATTGGTAATTTTCTGCATGAACCCAATCGTGATGCAGTGAATTGGCTTAAAAGTGAGATATGGCCACTTATACGATCAAAATTACCGGCAGTTGAAATGAATATATATGGGGCTTACGCTGCTCAAAATGAGTTGCAAATGGAGAATCGGAAAGAGGGATTTCGTCTGCATGGCAGAGTTGAAAAAGTTAAGCAGGTGATTTCAAAATCAAGAGTAATGCTTGCACCGCTACGATTTGGCGCGGGCTTAAAGGGAAAACTATTTGACGCTATGTTGTGCGGAACGCCATCTGTTACGACTTCAATTGGTGCGGAGGGGATATCCGATAGTAAAAACTGGTGCGGTATGGTGTGGGATAATGCTTCATCTTTTGCAGATGCCGCGATTGAACTGTATAAGAATGTTGACAAATGGAAAATTGCACAAAAGCGATGTTCAGAAATAATCAATGGGGGTTTTTTGGTGCAAGATTACAGTCCGGAATTTAACAATAAGTTGAATGATTTAATCGAAAACAGGGTAGACCATCGCAGATCCCAATTTATTGGGTCAATGCTAATGCATCACACCATGGCAAGCAGTAGATTTATGAGTAAATGGATTGAGGAAAAAAATAAAGAATTGTAGTAACAGCTATGTCCATGATTCGGGCGGCCGATTTTAGACATCTTAATTATTAGATAAAATTTCTCCCCAAAAACTTCGCATAAATTAGTAACTTCAAATGGCACTCTTAATAAGTCAGAAAGATTGATCAAAATGAGTAAATCGATTAGCGAAGTATCCCTACGTACAAAAGGAATTTTACCGGTTCAAAAGCTTAAAATTCTAGCAGATGCCGGTATTATCTCAGGCTCAGAAGGTTATCCTATTCAAGAAAATCAGTTTCAACCTAACTCTATAGATCTTCGCTTGGGAGAGGTTGCCTATAGAGTAAGAAGCAGTTTTTTACCGGAAAACGAAACGGTGCGTGAAAAAGTGGATAAACTTCATCAATACACTTTTTCGATTCAAGATGGTGCAGTTCTAGAACCCAACTGTGTTTATATCATTCCACTTCTTGAAAAGTTGAGACTCCCGGCTTCGCATCATCCGTTACAGAAAAATTTGAATGGCAATGGATTAGAAAACAACGTGATTCGTCTGCTCGCTGAAGAGAATCTTACCGCACGGGCAAATCCGAAAAGCACAACCGGACGCCTTGATATTTTTACACGTGTGATCACCGACTATTCTCATCGATTTGAAGAGATCGAGCAGGGCTACCATGGAAAACTCTATCTTGAAGTGGTCCCAAAATCCTTTCCAATCAAAGTTCGAACCGGACAGCGTCTCAATCAGCTACGGATAAGGCATGGGAATATGATACTTAATGACCAGGATATTCTTCGTACACATGGAAACGATCCGCTTCTTTTTCATGAATCTGGGATGCCACTATCCATTGATGAATTAAATGTGAATAATGGCCTCTTTATGAGTGTAAATCTACAGGGTAACCAAGATGATATTTTAGGCTATAAAGCAAAGAATCATCGAGATTTAATTGATCTGGATAAGATCAACCATTATGAAATTTCGGAGTTTTGGGAACCGATCTATGCAAGCAGTAATGATCACCTCATTTTGGAACCGGAAGCCTTCTATATCTTTGCATCGCGTGAAAGATGTAGAATCCCGATACACTTGGCGGCAGAGATGATTGCATATGATACAGGATCGGGAGAACTTCGTACACATTATGCGGGTTTTTTTGACAGTGGATTTGGAGGTACTATCGAAGACAAAGGAGCTCGGGCTGTTTTAGAAGTGAGGTCTCATGATGTTCCTTTTCTAATCGAGCATGGTCAAACTTTTTGCAGTATGAAATTTGAGCCGAATACAGAGATCCCGGATTTTATATATGGAGACGATATAAAGAGCAACTATCAGGGACAAGGATTAAAATTGGGCAAGCACTTTAAACAGATCTGATATGCCGGTTGACCAATGTATATGTCATGAGATCACTTTTTCAGAGATTAAAAAAATTGCAGAAGAAAAAGGGTACTCGAGTGTAGAAGAGATACAATCTGCAGGAATAAGCAGTACCAGCTGTAAGATGTGTGAACCTTACATACGAACAATGCTCAAAACAGGTGAGACATCTTTTATACCCGGATTTTATCTAAAATAGAGCTGGATATGAATCTTTTTTATGCATTGCCGAACGATGTTCAACAATCTGAGATCATAATTCGTGATCAGGAAGCACTGCATATTACAAAAGTTCTCAGATTCAAAAACGGCGATTTGATCCATGTAACCGATGGACATGGGAATTTGTATCACTGTGAGATCAGAAATATCCAGAAATCACAGGTAACTCTATCGATTGTAGATAAAAAAACAGAATTGAGATCGGATCCATTTATCACTCTTTGTATTGGAAATATTAAAAAACGTGATCGAATGGAATTTGCAGTTGAAAAAGCAACAGAACTGGGTGTTGATCGAATCATTATATTTAATGCAGATCACAGCCAAAAAGAAAACATCCGTAAAGATAGAATCCATTCAACGGTTCTCTCAGCAATGAAACAGTCAGGCAGACTATTTTTGCCTGATATTATTATTGAGGAGTCCTTAAAAGGAGTTCTTCATCATCATAATGGAGAGCAACTGTTGATGACTGATGAAACAACGGATACATTACCAAACAAGAATCTGGATGGACGGCCTCTTTTTATAATGGTTGGACCAGAGGGTGGATATTCTCAAAATGAGCGAAAAATCTTGAAAGAAAAAAAGGCTCTCCCGATTTCGTTGGGTAATAAAAGATTAAGAACAGAAACGGCAGCCATCATTGTCATTGATCGCTTTAAAACCCCATTATAATCAATTCGTAGATTGTAATATCCCGAGTTTCAGGTTATCAATAGGACTCAAAATTCGGAATATTTGATACTTTACCCTGAACAAACATCTCTAACTGTTCAGCAGAATCCCACAAATTCATAGCTGCATGAAGTGTCTCATTAAAGTAGTCGTTATTGATGGGGTAAAAGTACTCATTGCCCCAAACCATTCGGGCAATTTCCGCTTTTACACGACCATAATTTAACTCGACTAATTCATTGTATGTTTCTTGAGAGACATGCAGTGTATCATCAACAACTGTGGCTTCATTATATTCGTTATCAATCACCAAACCTCTCTCAATCATCAATTCACTAAATCGTTCTTTTTCACTTTCAGACAGTTCAAAATCATTGCGAAATGCTTGATAATCATCTTCCCATTCAGCCCTGAAACGTTCACCATAAGCGTCAAGAAATTCTCTGGAATATTCGAAATCAATTCTGTTGATGATCATGAAATTAAATAAATAGTATGAATCAGAGACGCTATCTTGAACCAGAACATCAGGAACAATACCACCACCGCCAAAAACTTCACGACCGGCAGTAGTCCTGAATCTCAACGAATCAGGTACCTGATCTCTAAATTCATTGGCATCCATTGCTGCATCTGCAGTGCGGTGATTGATTTCAAAAACATAATCTTCATTATTTCCGTCAAACGGTTTTTGAATGAGTCTGCCCGAGGGTGTAAAATATCTTGAAATGGTTACTCTGATTACACTTTCGTCAACCAATTCATATTGCTGCTGAACCAATCCTTTTCCAAAAGTTCTTCTCCCTACAATCAATCCACGATCGTGATCCTGGATTGCTCCACTTACAATTTCACTGGATGATGCAGAACCTTCATTCACTAATATCATGACCGGAAAATCCTTAAATACACCATCTCTTCTGGAAAAGACCTCTGAATTAAACCGAGAATGTCGACTTTTTGTTGAGACCAGTTTTGTGCCACGAGGGAAGAATTCTTCAGATATTGCGATTGCCTGACCTAAAAATCCACCTGGATTATTTCTAAGATCGACAATAACCCTATCCATACCGGCATCAATCAGCTCAGCCGCAGAGGCTAAAAACTCTTCGTGTGTAGTGGCTGCAAAGCGATTAATTTTAATGTAACCGGTACGGTCATCAATCATATACTGAGCATCAACTGTCGTCAATGGTATATCATCCCTGATGATGGAAAATTTCATAATGCGATCATTGCGAGGCCTTTTCACTTCAATATCAACAGAAGTTCCTTTTTCACCGCGCAAACGTGACATTACATCTTCATTAGTATATCCGATAGAGCTGGTGTCGTTTATTGAAACAATACGGTCTCCAGACATAATTCCAAGTTGATCACTGGGTCCACCGGATATGGGTGTAATAACGGTAATGGTATCTTGCAGAATGTTAAACTGAATTCCAATACCCTGAAAACGTCCTGAAAATTGCTCCATCATTCGTTTACTATCTTCCGGTTCAATATAGACTGAGTGAGGATCCAATGTTAAGAGCATCTCTCTGATAGAGTTTTCAACAACATCAGACATGTTGGTTTCAGGATAATTGTTTGCTACAAATAAATACGCTTCTTCATATTGGTTATAAGAATCTCTAAAATTTTGGATATTATAGCTCTGATTTGTGTCGACAGGTGTTCCTTCGAAACTCAGAGTACTATCATTTAATGTATTAACGATGCCTTTTAAGCTTACTTTAAATAATTCATTAAGGTCAGTTTCACCAAAGTAGTTATCCACGACTCTCCTTTGAACTTGAAGATATTTATGAAGGTTATCTTGATGAAGGCCATTACTGACAATCACTGAATCAATTCCTGCTAACCATACAGATGAAAGGATAAAAAGAAGAGCGAGGTGGGGGGCAATAAATTTTTTCACGGACATCTATTTTTGTGACTAATTCTAATTAACTCTTATGAAAGTAAGTTGATTATAACTCCAAATCTATACATACCAACGATAATTATCGAGAAACGTTTCATGGTAAACTTATTAATCTGTTAAAATATATAAAATGAATATCTTAACAAAGAAGCTTAAAACGAATGATACTGTTGTCAGAGTATATAGTGACTCAAATCTTTGTCTTTAACCAGCCCATCAAGTTGTTTGTTCACATAGGCTTTATCAATGGTAACCTGACCACTCCCAATATCATCAGGTATTGCAAAAAGTAGTTCCTCAAGCAATGAAGAAAGTATGGTATGTAATCTCCGGGCACCAATATTTTCAACTTGTTCATTTACTTCTGCGGCAATTTTTGCAATCTCTCTGATAGCATCTGATTTAAAATCAATGGTAACACCTTCAGATTGCAACATAGCTTGGTACTGTTTTGTAAGTGCGTTCTTGGGTTTGGTTAAAATATTAAAAAAGTCTTCTTCAGTAAGTGAATCAAGTTCAACACGAATTGGGAAACGTCCTTGTAACTCCGGAATTAAATCAGAGGGTTTTGATACGTGAAAAGCACCTGACCCAATAAAAAGTATATGATCTGTTTTAACAATTCCATGTTTTGTGTTTACAGTACTTCCTTCAACAATAGGGAGCAGATCGCGCTGTACGCCCTGTCTGCTTACATCGGCGCCGCCACGATTTGAATTTGAGTCGCTGGCAACTTTATCTATTTCGTCTATAAAAACGATACCTTGATTTTGTACTCTTTCAAGGGCTTCCTGGACGGCCGCTTCATGATCGATCAATTTCTCTGATTCGGTTTCGATCAAAACTTCCCGTGCCTCTTTTATGGGTAAGGTTCTCTTGCTTTTTTTACCGCCTTTAGTAAGATTACCCAGCATATCTTGCAAATTAACACCCATCTCTTCCATTCCCTGAGGACCAAATACTTGCATCATAGGGGTTTTCTTGGAATTTACTTCAATTTCGATTTTACGATCTTCAAGTTCGCCATTTTTGAGCTTATCCCTGAAGCGGTCGCGGGTACGTTCATTCAGTTCATTGTCTGAAGCCGTATCTGGGTTAAACCCTACTTCAGAGCTATTTGATGCAGATGTGACCGGAGTTTTACGTACGGGTGGGATTAAAATATCTAAAATTTTCTCTTCAACAATATGAGCTGCTTTCTCCTTTACTCGTTCTTGCATTTCCAGCTTTACCATATTCAGAGAGAGATCTGTTAAATCACGAATCATCGATTCAACATCTCTGCCCACATAACCCACTTCAGTGAATTTGGAGGCTTCTACTTTGATAAAGGGTGCACCGGAAAGTTTTGCGAGTCGTCGGGCAATCTCTGTTTTGCCAACACCGGTTGGGCCAATCATCAAGATGTTGTTAGGAATAATTTCTTCACGAATTTCAGGATCTGATTTTAATCGTCTCCATCGGTTTCTAAGTGCAATTGCAACAGATCGTTTGGCATCTTTTTGGCCAACAATATATTTGTCTAACTCTGCTACAATCTGGCGAGGGGTTAAATTTTGTTCCGGCATTAATTTCATTGTACTACTCAATATCTAATATGGTCAAATTATGATTTGTATAGATGCAGATATCTGCTGCAATATTCAGAGATTTTTCAACAATCTCCCTTGCTGAAAGGGATGGTGCACTCTCTTTTAAAGCACGGGCAGCTGCGAGAGCATAAGATCCGCCACTTCCAATTGCCAGAATCTGATCGTCTGGTTCAATAACATCACCCTGACCTGAAATCAGTAAGGTGGTCTCACTATCCATTACAACTAATAGTGCCTCAAGTTTCTGTAGGAATTTATCTTTTCGCCACTCTTTTGCGAGTTCAACAGCAGCACGTTGTAAATTTCCGTTATACGCACCCAACTTTTCCTCAAATTTCTCAAACAGTGTAAAAGCATCCGCTGTTGAGCCTGCAAAACCGGCTAAGATTTTGCCTTGGTTTAATTTTCGTACTTTTTTAACCGTCGATTTCATTACGGTTTTGTCCATGGTTGCCTGCCCGTCACTTCCCATAGCCACTTTCCCATTATGGATTATACCCACAACGGTTGTTGCATGTATTTTATTCGAATTCATCATATAAATAAATACTTTACGTCATTGCATCATTAAAATGCATTTTTCAAAATTAAGATTGGGTTTGTCTTTTGGGTCTTGATGGTCTCTGTGGACGAGAAGACTTACCCGAGGATTTATCAGAGTCATCATCTCTTTTATAGTAGTCGAGTGTTGTATTTTCTTTTTTTATCTCAATTTCATTCTGTTGTTCCTGATAAGCCGCTAATATTTCATCCAGAGATTGTCCTTGTAATACAACATCGGTTATTTCTAATTCTGAACCGGAGAGTGTGGCTTTAAACTCGTTTAGAGATATGGTCTCATCTGCAATAAAAGTAACTCTTACTTTATATGTGAGCATCCATTTCCACCGCTGACTAAAAAAGCCTTTACATAAGAAGGAGCGTAGGTATGGATTGACATAGATATCAACGGCTCTGTATTCCGTACTGAATTTAAATTTACTGATCCAACTTTCAACATCCGTTACTATCGTGTCCTGGCTCACAACCGTTCCGGTACCCCCACACATCGGGCATACTTTTGAAACGGAATTGACTACACTTGGGCGAATTCGTTGTCGGGTTATTTGTACTACCCCAAAATCACTCATACCAATAACATTTGTCTTGGCTTGATCTTTTTTGAACTCTTTTCTTAGTTCATCATAAATTTTCTTACGGTTTTTATTGTCTCTAAGATCAATAAAATCAACAACTATAATACCTCCTATGTCTCTCAATCGCAATTGTTTAGCGATTTCTCTGGCAGCTTCTAAGTTCGTTTTGAGTGAATTATCTTCCTGTTTTTCTTTTGCTGCATAAGGTCCTGAGTTTACATCGACGACATACATCGCTTCTGTTTGCTCAAAAATCAGGTATCCTCCCGATGGCATACGAACTCTTGGACTAAAGATCGAATTCACATCCTGACCAATATTAACATGGTCAAAGATGTGGTCTTTTCCTTTGTAGAGTTGAACAGAGGGCACCATTTGAGGTGCGATTTGAGATACATAACTCTTGATCGATTTATAGAGTTGATAGTCATCAATTAACACTCTGTCATAATGTTTTGCAAAGAGATCTCGAATAAGGCTCTCTGTGATATCCAGATCTTTATAGAGTAGTGCTGGCGGTTTTGCCGATTCAAGTTTATTAAGAATACGTTCCCATTTCTGCAGAACCGTTCTCATATCTTCTTCAATCGACTCTTTATCCTGACCCTGTGCGACAGTTCGAACAATAACACCAAATCCTTCAGGAAGCATACTTCCTACAGTACTTTTGAGTCTTTTACGCTCCTTGCCATTATTGATTTTTTTCGAAATGGCGATGTATTCACCCATTGGGATCAATACCAAAAATCTACCGGCTATTGTTATGTCAGTAGAAACTCGTGGACCTTTAGAACCGATTGGCTCCTTAACAACTTGAACCAAAAGATTCTGATTGTTTTTGAGCATTTTACCGGCAAGAATTTGTTTCTCGTTGTTGGAGAGCTTATTAAATTTCTTGAGATCTTCCTTAGCGGAACCGGGGACACTTTTCTCTCCATTCAGCATCATAATGTAACTGCCGAGATGGTCTCCGGCATCAGAAAAGTGAAGGAAGGCATCTTTTTCCATGCCTACATCGATAAATCCGGCACGTATACCACTCATTACTTTATGAACACGGGCAAAGTAAATATCACCAACTGTACGTTGGTTTTCCTCAGATTCTATAAATAATTGTGCTAATTCGCCGTTTTCCAGTAATGCAACTCGAGTCTGTTTGCCAGACGAGTGAATAATAATTTGGTTCTTCATGTAAAAATTGGAATTTCATAAACAACTCGCGAGATTTTTTCTCAATAAAATTATAAATCATCTCTATACGATTCGGCCGGTACAGATCCCTGAATAGATAGGAATTGGGGTCGTAAGTAAGAGCGCGATTTGCCTCTGTGTTAGAATTCTTGTTATAAAATATTGGTGGCGTGTGAATCCAGCTTTCATTCTTTGGTTCAAAACACCTTTCTAAGCGATAAATCGCCACAAGAGGATAAAAGAAATGGGAAAAGTAAATAAATAAAATATTGAAAAAATTTTCTTTCAGAATCATGTAGATATTGTATTCACACAAAATATAATAATGGTACAATATAGCACAATCTTAGGTAATAATTAAATGATTTGATATTCAAATAATTAGTAATTCTACAAAAATTGAAGCATCAAATTAGTCTAAATTTCTCATCATGGATGCGAGCTATTTTTTGAATTCAGACTACTCCGGTACTCTCTGAATAGATGCACCCACATTATTTAATTTTACCTCAAGTTGTTCATAGCCACGATCCAAATGGTATACTCTAAGTATATCAGATTGTCCTTCAGCGACAAGGGCAGCCATTACCAAACTGACGCTGGCTCTCAAGTCGGTACTCATTACTTTGGCACCTTGCAGTTCTGTTTTCCCCTGAATATGAACCGAATTTTTATCAATAGATAAGTTTGCACCTAATCTTTTCAGTTCAGGTACATAGCTGAATCGGTCAAAATAGATAGATTCAGTTACCTTGCTCTTACCATCAGCCTGAGTCATGAGTGTCGCCCATTGAGCCTGAAGGTCGGTAGGAAAGCCTGGATAGATCTCCGTAGTTATAGAAACCGGTTTAATTTTCTTTGTGGATCGTATGTAGATATTGGTTCCATCGAAGCGATAATCAACACCTAATTTTTTAAAGGATTTTGGGAATTTCCCTAAATCTTCAGGCTTACAACCTGTTAGGGTAACTTCTGAATCTGGGTGAAGTGCAGCAGCGATCATAAAAGTACCGGTTTCGATACGGTCCGGATCGTTAGAAAAGGTAACACCTGATAACTTTTCTACTTTCCGAATGGTAAGGCAGTTTGTTCCAACACCTTCAATGTCAGCACCCATCTTCTGAAGCATTTTGCAGAGCAATACGACATCCGGCTCCATCGCTGCATTTTCAATTACAAATTTCTTCGCCCGTTTCACAGCCCCAAGTACGAGATTTATGGTTGCTCCAACACTGCTTGGATTTAGCTTAAATACTCCACCTTCGACGGTGCTTTTCTTAATGGTACCGTGAACATATCCCTGATCCAATTCTATATTGATCCCCATCTTTTCAAAACCTTTCAGGTGAAGATCAACGGGACGAGGTCCCCATGCACAACCGCCCGGCAGGGATACTCTTGCTTCTCCGGCCCGGCCTATAAGTGCACCCATCATATAAAAAGATGCACGCATTTGACGAACCAGATCATAAGGTGCTTCATAACTGTGTATAGTTTCCGGATTGATTACCATCCGGTTTTCATTTTCAAAAAACTGAAGTTCAGCACCGGTCTCACTAATAACCTTGCCAAATGTATAAATATCCTTTAATCTAGGAATAAGATTCAGGGTAGTGGGCGAATCACCCAAAAGTGAAGCAGCCATTAAAGGAAGAGCTGCATTTTTAGATCCACTGATTGGTATAATTCCCTTTAGGGGTGTTGGTCCTTGAATGATAAATTTATCCACGTGCTTTTATTTCTAATAGAATTTGATTTTTTTCGACACTTTCACCTTTTTTAACTTGAATAGAGTGAATGACTCCTGTCATACCTGCTTTTAATTCATTTTCCATTTTCATTGCTTCCAGAATAAGAATCGCTTCTCCTTCTTCAACTTCATCACCCTCCGATACAGCTATATCCAGAATTTTCCCCGGCATCGGTGCCATTATTAAACCTTGAGAATCCGTTTTCGATGTTGCAAAGCCTAACTTTTCTAATAATAACTGTTCTTCATCTTTGATTTTTACATCATAGAGAGTACCGTTTATCGAAAAAGAGATACTCTCATCAGTCTCAGTAATATTATCACATTTGTAAAGTTTTGTTCCAACTCTGAGTAAAAAACGATGATGATCATTTTCAACAATTGAATAGTGAACCTCTTTACCATTTATTATTGCTGAATCACTTTTATCATTCAGTTCTACCCTAATTTTTTCTCCGTTAAATTCTGTCTCAAACGGTATCATTTTGTATTTTTTTTAAACCTGTTTTTGTCGCTTTAAATGAAAATAATTGCACATTATCAGAGTCAAAATAGATTCCTGATTGGTTTGAATCGCTCTGGCAAACCTTAATGTAACCATGATTCATCAGCTGTATTAAATCATTACGAATTTCTCCATAGGATAATTCTGTTTCACTGATAATATGATCAAATGTCTCAGGAAAAATCAATTCTCTTAAAATTTTCTTTTCAGATCCGGTCAGTTTATCTCTAGGCATAACTTCATTTTATATGGAAATGACTCAATAAGGGACAAGGTTTAAACTATTGTATCTCAATGTCACCATATGTAATTACGTTTTCATTATCATCTTGAATAATGATGCGATATAAGCCTTGAGGGTTGGGGACTCCACCGGAAATGATGTTAGGATTTAATCTAAAACTGGTAATCCCGGTTGATACCTGTTCTCTGCTATCTATTACGGGAAAACCATTAAATCGAAATACTCGTATATAGATTCCACCGATTCGATCCAGAAAATTTACTTGTATATCAATGATAAGATCCTGATTGGTTAGAATAGGGTTAGGGTGTGGCAGTTGGATAAGTTCGATATCACCCTGAAAAAAAGGAGCAATTCTCCAATCATCCGGATCACGATTGATAATTCCGCCATTTTGATCTGTTTCAGTAATTCCTGAAGGTTCACTGAATGCCTGCTGTTCGAAATCTCTCTGATCACTATTTTGATTACAACCGATTAGAAGAAGAGATAACACAGGAACTAATAGGGTATGGAAAAAAATATTGTTTGAAGAATTTAACATGAACTTCTGTTCGGTTCGTTAACAAATGATAATGGATCTTAATTATCGAAGAATCCCTTTAAATAATGTCTTATTTTAGTAGTTAAATCAATTAAAAGAATTCTACAAATGATACAGGTTTACGGAATAAAAAACTGTAATAAAATAAGAGATACCTTACTCTGGTTAAAGGAACAAAAGATTGAACATACATTTTATGATCTAAAAAAAGAGCCATTGACACGTGAGGAGCTGGCAGAATTTGTCCACCGAATCGGGTTGGATGTACTGGTCAATAAAAAAGGAATGAAATGGCGGCAGTTGGGATTAAAAGACAAGGATCTGAATGATGATGAGCTTTTTAATCAGCTGTTAGAAAATCAAACAATGATGAAAAGACCTGTTTTAATTAATGAAGAAGCGATTTTGGTGGGATATGATGAGGAGGCTTTTGAACATTTCGTGGAGTAACTGGATACTGGCTTTATTGATTACTTTTACTATAAGTGATGCGTACTCGCAGTCTGTATTGTCTTATGAAAAGGAAACTGCGCCGACTCTGGAAGAGATAATAAATGCCCGTGAAACGTTTGAATACGAAGTAAGTTACGGATTTATGACATTGGGGTGGATCGATGTTGAATTATTGCCTGATACAACGTTTAATGGTGAAAAAGCCTATCACCTCCGAACACGTATTCGATCTAATAACCGACTGCTGTTTGTTGGCACGCGTATTGTAAACTACGAATCGATTTTTCAGTCTAACGATCAATGGCCTTATAGTCATCTATTTTGGCGCGATGATATTCATGATGAAGAGTATGATCGTGTGAGAGTCATATTTGACAGAGAAGAAGGAATGGTTCATTTTTATGAAAGAGGGGAATATCAAGAGAGTTTGGAATTGGAAGAACCGGCAAGTGGAGGGGATATTATTTTTTACTACTCCAGACTATTTACTGGATTAGAAGAGCAATATGAGCTGCCCGTCTATACAGAAAATGAGAAAGGGACGGTGAGAGCAGGAAGCAGTGATACAGTTGAATATCGCAGTTATGATGCTTTTGATGAACCGATACCAACTTATCTGAGTGAGGGCACGGCTGATGTGGAAGGTCCCTTTGGATTCCGAGGGACCTTTAAGTCCTGGTTTTCAACGGATGACTTAAGAATTCCCGTGGAGGCTCATGTGAGAATCATATTTGGAAATGTAAAAGTGAAATTAATATCCTATGAGCGTGAATGAGAAGATTAAGGTCTATTTTCAACGATTAGAAGGCGCCCTGGATGTAGAACTTCCATCCTATGAAACGTCCGGATCTGCCGGAATGGATATAAGGTCTGCTAATCGTGAACCCATCGATTTATTACCCGGTCAGAGGATACTGATTCCGACGGGTTTTAAAATGGCACTTCCTGATGGATATGAAGCTCAAATACGTCCCAGAAGTGGTTTGGCATTCAAAAATGGAATAACCATGTTGAACTCACCGGGCACCATAGATTCTGACTATAGGGGAGAGGTAAAGGTATTGGCTATCAATCATGGAGAACACTCATTTTTGATCAATTTTGGTGATCGTATTGCGCAAATGGTTATTGCACCGGTAATACAAATATCCATTGAAGAGACTCCTGAACTACCTTCAACTCAAAGGGGTATAGGTGGATTTGGAAGCACAGGTATAAAATAAATGATCACCATTTTTCACATCTAACAATACTTTCACTGTGTTACTTTATCATCTCAATCTCTAATCATTGTTTTTTTGAAAGGCAAACTGGCACCCTATATCGAATTGGTATCGGGTAACAAAAATTATCGCAAATTGTGGTTGGCACAGATTGTTTCCAATTTTGGTGATTGGTTTGGTATTTTAGCTGTCTATGCAATCATACAAGCTTACAGTGGTTCTGAGCTTCTTCTGGGTTTAATCATTGTGGTGAAAATGCTAAGTTTAGCAGTCTCATCACCCATTGCCGGATTTTTAACTGATCGTTTTAACCGTCGTCACCTGATGATTATCAGTGACATTGCTCGGGGTGTACTTGTAACCGGGTTTATTTTGATTAAATCAGAAGATTTACTCTGGCTGGCATACCTGATAACCGCTCTTCAAATGGTGTTTTCAGCTATTTTTGAGCCTGCTAAAACATCATCTATTCCAAATGTAACATCTGCGTCTGAATTGGTTGTAGCCAATATTTTGTCTGCAGCTTCATGGAGTATCATATTTACAACCGGAATGGCGATCGGGGGATTTGCTACGGCCTATTTGGGTACAGATATGGTTTTTTTGATAAATGGACTCACTTATGCTTTATCAGCGGTGTTTATTTATCGTGCAGTTATTCCCCAAAGAGAGATGACAAGTCGAGAAAAGTATGATAATCGCAATCCAATGACCGGAATCATTGAAGGATTTCGATTTATTATTGGAAATCCCCAGATAATGAGACCTGTATTTGCTAAAGCTACATTTACAATGAGTTTAGGGGCTTTGGTCTATATGCTCATTATTGTAGCGGAAGATGTGCTTTTAATGGGGAGTGTTGGCTTGGGAATTCTCTATGCCGCACGAGGAGTAGGAACCGGATTGGGACCGGTTGTTGGGCGCAGATTGTTTAGAAGTGAATCAAATTGGATTAGAGCAATCGGCTATTTTATGATTATTGCAGGTAGTATGTATGCGATGGCCAGTTTTATGGGATCGGTACTTTTAATGAGTTTATTCATATTGGCAGCTCATATGGCTTCCGGATCAAACTGGGTATTTAGTACAGTATTGCTTCAGCGTCGATCCCCGGATCTGTTTCGAGGTCGTGTTTTTAGTACGGAGTGGTTGCTCTTTACGTTTACCCAATCAATTTCTGTTACAGTAGCAGCACTTATCCTTGAATTTGAATTATTAACATTGACATCAACGATGGTGCTTTTTTCTGTAATGCTTGTATTGTCAGGAATCTATTGGTTACGAATGGTGGCACCGGGCGAGGAGTTGTCGGAGATCAGCAATCCCCAATAGTTATTGCAGTGTACTATTCGCTGTTTTTTGTCTTTTTCGTTGTACGTTTTGTCTTTGTTGTAGATTGGGTCTGAGTTGAGAAAGCATCCATAATTTTAGATTTAGACTGCTTATCTCTGGTAAGGGGTGCAACCAATACATCAAAAACCTCTTCAGGTAGTTTGGTGTATTGCGCGGTCACTTGTTCTGCAGCCACATCAAAATGCCATTCCACTCGTTTAGCAAATATTTCTTCCAGATTTTTGATTGCTTCTTCGCCCTCCTCACTATTTGGACTGATGGTACGCAGCGCCTGGATAATTTCCTGTTGCCCCAATAATAGTGCCTCCATTAAAGCTTTATTAGTGATTACAATATTGAGGAGAACTTTTAGAATCTGCTGATTTAATAGAATTTTGTGCAATGGATGATCAGGCGAATCCATTTCCTTTTTTTCAACTCTTTCAGGCAGATCGTATACACCTCTGTTAACGCGGGCTATCAAATTCATGGAGGTCATTTCAGATAATGCACTTCTGGCATTACCATAATCTAAACCTGTTTTATCAACAATGTCGCGAATTTGCATCGCTTCACCGGCTTCTTCTAATACATCAAGAATCTTTGATCTTCTAGGTGAAATGGAATTTTGCGAAGTACTCATTTTTTCAGTAGAAAATTATAGAGAATGCAATCTGTTACTAACGTTACTAATTTAGTATAATGAAATTATAAACGAAAACTAAACAGCTCAATAGAAGATTTTAAACCATTAAAATAAAAGGGCTGATCATCTCAGCCCTTTTAATCTGAATTATTCAGTTTCAAACTGTGCCAACAAAGCCGGTATTACCACCATATTTAAAAGTGTCGAACTCAATAATCCCCCAAGTATAACCTGTGCCATTGGAGACTGTATCTCATTTCCCGGCTCACCTACAGCCAGTGCCAGCGGAATAAGTGCTAGTCCTGCCGTAAGAGCCGTCATCAAGATAGGATTAAGCCTTTCCATAGCTCCCTGACGTATTGCTTGCAGGAATTCCTTTCCTTCTTTCCGAAGCTGTTGGTAATGCGAGACCATCAAAATTCCGTTTCTTGTGGCAATACCAAATAACGTGATAAATCCAACCAGTGAGGCAATGGATATAATACCGCTGGTAAACAGCACAGTATAAATACCACCGATCAGGGCAAATGGGAGATTCACCATGACCAGTAAAGCCGTTTTGAGGGAACCGAATTCCAGGTACAACAGCAGGTAAATAGCCGCGATGGCAATGATGCTGAGCAACGAAATGGTCCGTGTGGCCTGAGCTTCGCTTTCAAACTGCCCACCATATTCCACAAAATAGCTTTGCGGAAAGCTGACATTTTCAGATACATTGGCACGAATCTCATCCACCGTGCCCCGCAGATCCCGGCCTGCAACATTGGCTGAGACCACAATTTTGCGTTGTACATTTTCCCGACTAATGGTATTGGGTCCGCTTCGGGACTGCACCGAAGCCAGTTCTGCCAGCGGCACAATGGTTCCATCTTCCAGGTTAAAAGTGGCTTTCTGTACCGACTCGATACTTCCCCTGTGATCTTCATCGAAGCGCACCAGCAGATCAAACATTTTGTCGCCTTCCAGCACCTGAGAGACAACCTCACCGGCAAAAGCAACGTCCACCATTTCAGCCAGCTGCTGAATGGTAATACCATATCGGGCCAGTGCTCTACGGTCGGGACGGATTTGTATCTGGGGGACGTTCTGCTGTTGTTCCACCGACAAATCAACAACGCCTTCTACCGTTTCCATTTGTCCGCGCACTTCTTCGGCTAAAGCTCGAAGCCTGAACAGATCGGTTCCGAAGATCTTCACGGCGATGTTGGCCCGTGTTCCGGAAAGCATATGATCAATCCGGTGCCCGATTGGCTGACCAATGGTAATATTGGTTCCCGAAACAACGCTCAGGTCCTCCCGGAGTTCAGCCAATACTTCTTCTTTCGTGGTTCCTTCGGGAACATCAAGTTCGGCATCAATCTCGGATGCGTTGACTCCCTGGGCGTGTTCATCCAGTTCAGCACGGCCGGTTCGGCGTGAGGTGGATGCAACGGCAGGATGCTCCAGCAAGATTTCTTCAATGCGCTTGCCGATAGCATTGGATTCCGTTAGCGAAGTTCCGGGAATGGTTACCGCACTGATCACCAAAGTCCCTTCATTAAACTCGGGAAGAAAGGATCGACCGAGAAAAGGTACAGCCACCAGTGTTCCCAAAAATAAAACCAGCGTACCCAAAAGAATAGTTTTCTTGAAGCGAAGTACCACATTGAGTACCTGCTCATATCCTGATTTTAGCTTTTTAGTAAACCAACTCTCCTCAAGCTTGCCTTTGGAAGCCTGACCTGGCAACAGGTAATAACACATAGCCGGCGTTACGGTCATGGCAATCACCAGTGATGCCCCGATAGAAATGATGTATGCGAGCCCCAGTGGTTGGAGCATGCGACCTTCAATCCCGCTTAAGAAGAACAGCGGAATAAATACAATCATAATAATCAGTGTGGCGTTAATAATAGACGAACGAATCTCTTTCGAGCCTTCAAAAACGACATCAATAGCGGGTTTCTGCTCAGATTCAAGAAGTTTCGAGTTTTCCCTGAGCCGCCTGAATACATTTTCGACGTCAATAATGGCATCATCTACGATCACCCCAATGGCAATAGCCATCCCGCCTAAAGTCATCGTATTAATGGTGATGTCAAGGAATGCCAGCACAAAAATCGAAGAGATCAGCGCCAGCGGAATGGCCGTAAGTGAGATCAGCGTCGTGCGGAAATTCCCAAGGAATAAGAATAGGATGACAATCACCAGAAAGGCACCATCCCGCAGGGCTTCTATTACGTTATCGATGGCAAGTTCAATAAAATCGGCCTGGCGGAACAGATGGGTGTTGATCTCAAAACCTGCAGGTAAGCTTGCCTCAATCTGAGCCAGGGTTTCATCGACCCGGTCGGTGAGTTCAAGGGTATTCGTTCCTGGCTGCTTTTGGATGGAAATGATCACGGCCGGTTCTGCATCTACTGACGCATCTCCGATCTTTTGCGCAGCGGCAATCTCCACTGTAGCCACGTCACCAATGGTGATCGGGATATGATTTCGCTGAGTGATGGCAGCCTGTTCCAAATCTTCAACAGAATAAGCACGGCCTATCCCTCTGATAGTGTATTCCTGACTGAATTCCCGGAAAAAACCACCCGAAAAATTTTCATTTGCCTGTTCGGTAGCCTGCAACACTTGATGCAGCGTGATGTTGTACTGTTTAAGCTTGTCGGGGTCTACACGCACCTGATATTGTTTTTGCCCGCCCCCAATGGGGATAACCTGAGCCACGCCGGGTATCGCCAACAATCTCCGTCTAATTTCCCAATCGGCTGCGGTTCGCACGTCCAGTTCGGAGTGTTCATCGCTATCCACACTCACCAGCATGATCTCTCCCATAATAGATGAGATCGGCGCCATAATAGGCGGTGGGACTTCTTCAGGCAGACTAGTGGCTACCAATTGCAGTTTCTCGTTCACGATTTGCCGTGCCCTGAAAATATCGGTGCCCCAATCAAACTCGACCCATACAATCGATATTCCCTTGGCTGTGGATGAGCGAACCCGTCTTACTCCGGTCGCACCATTAACCGATGTCTCAACCGGAATAGTTACCAGTCGCTCTACTTCTTCCGGGGCCATCCCGTGGGCTTCGGTCATTACGGTCACGGGGGGAGCCGTGAGATCCGGAAACACATCCACCGGCATCCTATCCACGATATAAATACCAGCTGCCAGTATCACCACCGAACTCACCAATACGACCAACCGGTACCTTAACGATCCTCTAATTATTGCATCTAACATAATTTATTCTCTTTGATTTGATTAATGAGCGTGTCCTTCCGCAGGTGCTTCAGAAGACAACGAAGCCAATTTAACCTGATACGCATTGGTCGTAACGATATGTTCGCCTTCTTCCAGACCGGAAGTCACTTCTATCCACCCACGGTTCTTGATACCTGTGGTTATAGCTCGTTTTTCGAACGATTCACCCGCTACGTGCACGTACACCACAAAATTGCCTTCTTCTTCAATGAGGGCTGACTCGGGAATCGCGATCACATTTTCTTTTTGATCGGTGTCGATCTCGGCAGTAACAAACAGACCGCTGTGTAAGCCTTCTCGGTTGTCAATTTCATAGATCAATGAAAGTGTTCGGGTTTGTGGGTCCACCTGCTTTCCAGCACTGAGCAGACGTCCGTTCACCTCGTCCATCCCGTACATTTTATCATTCCCCTGAACGTAAAAGACAGTCGCTCCAGGATTCTGAATAGACCTGCGCTCGGCTGCCGGTACGTGTACACTAAGCCACATTTTACTCATATCTGCAATCCGAAAAAGTGGTTCACCGGCTGTCACCTGCATGCCGGGGCGTACATACGATTCAATCACGGTTCCTGAGATTGGTGCTATCATTTCAAAGCGATAGGGTGATTCCGAGTTGCCGTAGGTATCTACTGACGACGTATCAATTTGGGCAATCTCATTTATGGTTTGAAATTGAGTAAGCGCCTGACGGTATTCAATCCGTGCTTTCTCCAGCTCTACTTCAGGAATAGCCTCTTTCTCATATAAACGCTTGGATCGCTCCAGGTTCTTTTGGGCTAAAGACAATTGAGATTGTGCGTTAATAAACTGTTGGGCATAGTTTTCCCCATCAGCCGACTGAATAGATGGATTCAGCTGAACCAGTAAAGTGCCTTTGCTAATATCCTGACCTTCAACCGGCAAGTTCTGATTTGCACTGCTCAATATGATCCCTGAAAAAGGAGCCGAAACGATAACTTCACTACTTTGGACAGGCTGGAGTTCTCCGTGAGCGTCAACCGTTTCAGATAGCGTCTGTCGCCCTACCTCACGAGTACTGAAAGGAATGTTCCACTGCTGTTCCTTCAGAAATGTGATTAGGTTCGGATCTTCTTCCAGAGAATAGGCTGGAATTTCGTCTGCGGAATTATAAACGGGTATGCCATTTACCTGCAAGGTGTCATCTACCATTCCCTGTATAATAATGGTGAGGTCATACCTTCCTGCACGGTCAAAAATAACATCAGGTCCGTAAATTCCCGGAATTTGAACTTCCGTTTCGGTGATGGAACCTTCGATACCTCGTTCTGATCGAAACACGAACTCCACTTGCGATTCAGATAGGGCACTGAAATCGGAAAGGCGGGTCAAATGTACCGCAAAGGTGGCTTCCTGCCCGACAATCAGTTCGGGATATTCCATAAACAGTTCCGTTTTGGGAGTCCATTGGGTAATCACCCCGCTGCCTACTTTTTCAGATGGCTGCTCAACATGGTTTCCTTCTGAATCATGGGCATGTCCCCCTTCAGATTCTGATGCTTGCTCTGCCTCTTGTGCGGTTTGTTCGTGGCTATGGTCGGCATCCTCGCCGTGAGAATGTTCCTCATTGTTGGGACCACACCCCACAAGTAGTAATCCCGAAGTAAGTGCTAAAAATATAAATGTGTGTTTCATCAGGTTGAAGATTTTTTTGTTTGAAATAAGGGTATTAGGTGCCTATCTGCCCGTTTTTTATTAGGATTAATGATCATGATCTGAATTCTCGTCATGTGCATGTTCTTCATTATCGTGATCCGTCAAATTCGCGTCCGCATCATCATGCTGATGATCGCTGTCTTCATCATGGGAATGACCTTCTTCTTGTGTAGAATCCTCACTGCTTCCGATACGAACAGCTTCTCCATCATCTCCTGATGATTGTTGGACCGGTGTTTCATGCGTGTGGTCGCCGTCTTCGCCATGACTATGGTCTTCCTGATCTGAGCCGCAACCGCTCATGATAAATGCAATGCTTACAAAAAGTGCTGTGAATAGATTTTTCATTGTTCTGAAATATTTTGAGTTGAGAATATTTTTCCTGAAGTGATGGTATCGAGTGTAAAAAGGGCTTGTTGGTAATCAGCGGTGATGCGGTACTGAAGACTACGACCATCGACGTAAGCCTTGGTAGCATCTAGCAGTTCGACCAGCGAATACCGGCCTTCCTGATAAGCTGACCGTGACGTTTCCAACATTTCAGCAGAAAGTAGGTTCTGCTGCATATCGTGCCACTGTACATACAAATACTGCACACGTCGGTAGGCCACATCCACCTGATTGCGAATGTTTCGCCTTTGGATATGCAACGACGTTTCTACGCTTCGATGCTCGGCTTCTGCCATGGTGATGCTTCCACTATTTCGATTAAAGATGGGCAGTTGTATGCCCCCACCGATCACAAAACCTTCCGAGCCGTCCGACTGATTTTTATAGCCAAAATTGAGTTTTAGATCTGGCAGACGTTCTCGTTTTTCGACTTTGTATTTAAGTCCGAGGGCGTCTGCCTCCAGCTCCAAAGCCTTTAGGTCAGCTCGGTGAGCCAGTGCATATTGTTGAAGTATGTCTGAATCTTCCATAATCGGGTCAACCGGAAAATCAGATTCTATCTGAAATTCAAAACCGGATTCTTCATTTGAAGTGATCATGGATACCAATTGTTTACCGGCCTGCATCATTTCCAGATCTACTTCATTTCGCTCGCGTAGGTACCGGTTCTTTTCAACGGTAAAACGCTGCCCCTGAAGTCCTGACTCCGTGCCTTCCGTTTGTCTGGCTTTAGCTGATGCCAAGACCTGGTTGATAACTTCAAGCGCTTGGTCATACACCTCAAGTTTGTGCTGTAAAAACCAATACTCAATATACAGGCTTTTTACCTGCTGTATGAGAACCGAGCGATCGTATTGATAGCTTAATTCAGCTGCTTCACTGCTTTTATTCGCACTTTTGTTTCGGAGGAAAGGCTGCCCCAGCAGTTCAATCGGCTGCGAGATCTGATAAGTGGTTTCATCATAATGGAGCGTACCGGCATTGAGCTGTTCGCTAAAAATGCTCACCTCGGGATTCATGTACGATTTATACTGTTGAGCCGCTCCCTGTATTCGGAGCTTATCAAGCTCTGCCAGCTCCTGCTGGAGACTGTGTTGTTTGAACCGCTCAACAACATTCTCTAAGGAAAGGGATTGAGTTTGGGCGTAAGCCTGTAGTGGTACCCATAGGAATACCAAAAACAAGATCCACCGCTTGGATGAATTCATAAATGGAATGTTTTAATGGTTATAGAATGCTAATTGAGATAGTTGATAAGAGATATTATCTGGCAAAGGGATAGATCTATCCTAGGGGTGGGCCGCGAAGAGAATAAGAAGAGAAATGATTAAATTGGTAAAGATGATCCGGCGGTGGCAGATTTAAATAAAGCAGAATCGGGGAGTGTAAAGTTCTTTGGCTGCTAAAAAAACCAAGGGTCGAAAAAAGCTTTGTGTCAGTTGAAGCATTACTTGTGATCTTCTGAGTTAGCGTACCCGTTAAGTCAACGGTAGCCGATGGATGCTGGTGGGCATCTTTTTCGTCAAATTCTTCCGCGTGGTTATGGTTTTGTACATGATCTTCAGAATGAGAATGCACAAAGGCGTGGACATCGCCATGCTCAAACACATGGTCAAATATAGCATGTACGTGCACACCATTTCCAAAAAATACACACAGTGCACTAGCCACAATGAGTAATTTTGCAGTGAATCTAAAAGTTATATGTCTGTACAGATTGTTCACATATGGAAGATAGACGCTCAAACCGAAAATCCAAAAAATATTATTTTAAAAGAATAGAAGTCATAAAAAAAGGGACTAACCTGGGTTCGCAGATCAGTCCCTTGAAATTTGAAGCTCCCCGGGTAGGATTCGAACCTACGACCAATCGGTTAACAGCCGATTGCTCTGCCACTGAGCTACCGAGGAATCAATACTAACTTTGTTATTTCTAACAATAAGTAAGCTTTAAATATACGGTCAGTTGAGGCCCTATGTCAAGCCAATAAATAAAAAAAAAACCACATTTCTGTGGCTTTAGTTAAAACATATTTAAATGTTCTTTAGACTTTTCCGCTGTTTTTGAAATCTTGAATCTCTAAGCGAATTTCTTGAGCAAGTTTTTTAATTTCTTGAAGCTTTTTACGAGCTCTGGTTCCGGCTGTCTTGTTGTCTTTATCATAAAATTTAATCATATCCTCTTCAAGATCGGCAACCTTAGATTTTAGCTGTTCATTTCTACTCATTATAGCGCGGGTTTAGTTAACATTATATCTCCTTGTGAATCAATTGAAAATCTATATAACGTAAGCCAAACAGGCAAATAATAATCGGAAAAAAATAAGAATTCTTTAATATTAGTAATAAAAACATCGTTTTAGAGGATAATATCAGAATGAATTTGGACTCTGTATTCGGATTTCATCATCAAATAATCGAAAACTTTTTGGAATATGTTGATCTCGAAATAGTTTATTTGTTGTCTTAGGGGTAGTGGATTTTGGCAAGTCCTCAATCAAAATTTCAGAATTCTGTTTGATACTAAATAGATCAATTTTATCAACCTTAAATTCTTCACACAAGTTAGCAGCTAAACTGGAAATGGATATTGGCACGGGTTTATTACTGTTTTTAGATAAACCGATAGAGGAGATAAGAATCATCGGTTCATTGGGCAGATCTTTTATTAGTTGAAAATCTATATCAATTGATTCATTATCAAATAAGATCAGATTTTTTTGGAATCCATTGAGTCCAATGGTTGAGATTCCTTCATCCGCAAAAAGTGCAATAAGTCTGTGATTTAAATCTTTGTAACATCGGATTGTCGCTTCATCTCTCATCACACCTGTCTGTATTATTCTTTCCGTATACTCACTATCCTCATGAAGAATAAGACCTCTTTTTTCACGTTTCTTTAATGATTTCGCAAAGGAGGTTAAAAAGAGTCCATTGTCTAAATGTTCGTAATTCAATACAGCTAAAAAATCGATCATACTATTTTTTTAAAAAATTAGTGCTAATTCCATACGGTAGCAGATGATGGATGAAATGCCTGGAGTGGGAGCGATCCTTATGATGCAATTCAATCTCTTTATCAGCCATAAATTCATTTAAAACTTGTCGGCAGGATCCGCAGGGACTGCAGAATTCACTTTTAGGGGCGTAGACATGCATCGTTTGAAATTGAGTGCATCCATGTGATATCGCACGGGCAATGGCGACTCTTTCAGCACATAAACCCAAACTCCAGGCTGATACTTCTACATTTACACCCATAATCCAACCCATATCAGTTTTCAAAAGAGCAGCAACCGGAAAATCTGAATGGGGTGTGATGGCTTTAGAGCACAACTTTTCTAAGTGTTTGATTATTGTCGCAGAATCACTCTCTAGCTTTATAAATGGATCATATAAGCTTAAATCGGAGGGAGGTATATCTGTAATTTCAAGATCAAATTCAGTTTTCCAATATTCACTCAACTCCGATATTCCGTCAGTTTGTATCACTCTGACGGGTGTGTCTTCATTTGCCAAACAACTGCAGATCGCAGACCTGATTGCAGAGATGGTTAATGGATAGGATATATTTTCAACCCTAACCCCGGGATACAAATGTCCTGACTCTCCTTCCACATAACAAGACTCATTTTTATCGGAGTATGGGGAGTAACTCCTGGTTGATAATTCATTTTTTTTGTTCATTTTTGAATACTATTCATCACTGCATCAGAAATCAGAGCTCTGATTTGACCTATTCGCCTTCCATAACTACGGTTCGGATACGTACGATTCGTTAACAATATGATTGCAATATCTTCATCAGGATCCATCCAAACACTGGTACCGGTAAAACCTAAATGTCCAAAGGTATGATCCCCTGTAAATTGTCCGGCAGTACTAAACCCTTCACTTTTCCGATCAAATCCAAGACCTCTATGATTAATCGTTGAACGAGGACCGGTAAAGTAGTCTATAATTTCAGGTGATAGATATTGGTGTCCACCATAAAATCCATTATTCAATAGCATATAAGCATATTTTGAGATGTCTTGTATGGAGGAAAATAGTCCGGCGTGCCCGGCAATGCCATCCATAAAATAGGCGCGTTCATCGTGAACTTTTGCACGTACAATGCCACGTTGATATACGGTGTCAATTTCTGTAGGTAAAATTCTTTCAGTTAAATTGGTTGTAGCGTTTTGGGGATCAAACCATGTAGAGTGCATTCCCATAGGGTGAAATAATTCATCTCTGATAAACTGATCCACTCTTTTTCCGGTTACTATTTCAACGATTTCAGCCAGCAAAATAAATCCAAGGTCGCTGTAGACATATTTTTCACCCGGTTTATTTTCAAGGGGTTCATTTCGAACCGCATCCACTATTTCGGATCGTGTTTTAAGCAGATCTACATATATTTTATATGCCGGGAGACCGGAGGTATGCAGTAAAAAATGGCGTATGGTTATTTCCTGTTTATCGTCGGTATCAAACTCTTTAATATACTTGGCAATCGGGTCATCAAGTGAAATTAAATTACTATCTACCAATAACATGATCGAAGAAGTAGTGGACATGATTTTAGTTACAGACGCGAGGTCAAAAATATCGTTACTCCTTACAGCTCGTGTTTTGTGGTAGTCGTGATATCCATAGGTTTCTTGCCATACAAGAGCTCCATTTTTCATAATACCAACCGCACCGCCCGGAAACACGGAATCATTGATGGCGGCGTGCATAATGGTATCAATATTCAACAATGAATCAATCATGAGTCCAGCCGATTCGGGTCTGTCAAAACGAACAACAGATTGTTCAATTGAAATTCCAGCCCCCAAATCATACATGCCCGGTATGGAACCAGGGAATCTGCCTTGAATGGTTGAAGCTCCAAAAAGAGCCGGCACCGACTGTCTTACTTGATCAGAAGAGGATGACCAGGCCAGCAAATGTACGTCGATATCAGGCAAATCTTTAATGATATAGGGATTGCCAAAGGCCATTAAAACACTGGATTTGTCTTCCGCCAATATTTCATTCAGCAAATTGAGTTGTCGTTCAGGGATCTGAGTAGTAGAATTTGAACGAACCAAAAGAAATGACCCGATTACGATGATGTGAGCTCTCTCTGCGTCATTTTTCAGAAGCTGATACTCTTCTGCACTCGTCCGATCATCTATAGAGTGAAATCGCACATTAGAGTGATATCTACGTACTTCTCTGGCTAATTGTGTAGCAGAGGGGTGGCCGCTGCCGTCTGAAACAGCAATCAATACTATTTCCGGATAAATCAGTTCACGAATGGGGATAATATTTTTTTCGTTTTTTAATAACGTTACAGACTCTCTTCCGATTCTGTCTGCAATTGCCTGATATTCAGGCCGATTTATCTGAGAGTGAAGAGCATCGATATCTGTTAATCTGTTTTCAAACAGATTATTTTCCATTTTAAGGGCAATGATTTTCCTGACGGAGTGATCCAGTCTTTTTTCATTAATCCGTCCGGAATCCACAGCTTTTATTAATTCATTAATGGCTGTAATCTCATCCGGACTCACCAGCATTAAATCGACACCGGCTAAAAGAGACATGATGACGGCTTCGCCCGGCGAATGGTGATCTGCAATACCTCTCATTTCAAGTCCATCCGAGACAATGAGTCCATCAAAACCCAATGAATCAATCAGAATATCCTGCACAATAGAATCATCCAATGTACCCGGAAGGCCTATATTCCTACTGATATTTGGAAATGAAATATGTGCACTCATTATACTTCTTATTCCACTATTGATAGCGTGTCGGAAGGGTACTAATTCCAATGAGTTAAGTCTTTCATAATCATGAGTGATTGTGGGAAGCGCCAAATGAGAATCGACATTTGTGTCACCATGACCAGGAAAATGCTTGCCGGTAGCTAACACACCAACACTTTCTGCTCCTAACATAAATTGTGTTGCATATTCAGAGACAATTTCAGGGTCAGCTGAATAGGAACGAACATTGATAACCGGATTATCAGGATTATTATTTACATCAAGTACAGGTGCAAAAATCTGGTTCACACCCAAAGCTTTGGCTTCCCGAGCAGTGATCAAACCGGCTAAATAGGCATTTTCAGGATTTGTTGTAGCTGCTATGCCCATGGCAGGTGTAAATCTTGTTGCCCCATTAACTCTCATTGCGGCGCCAAATTCCATGTCCTGTGAAATCCAGAGTGGTAATTTTGACATTGTTTGCAAGCGATTATTGAGCAAGGCCTGGTTGGTAACATCACCCCTAAAAAAAAGAATACCACCAATTTGATAATCCTTTACAAGTTGTTCCAATCTCAATGCACTTAATTCTTTTTCATTTTCAAATTCACCAAAAGCGCGAATTGCAAATAGCTGGCCAATTTTCTCTTCTATTGTCAAGGTTGACAGTATAGAGTCTATAGATGCATCTCTAAGGGATTTATCTATTGAATCCCGATCCTGATCTTTCAGCTTGACATCTTCGATAAATATTTCAATGCTCTCTACCTCATTATTTATCGGCTGAGTAGTCTGACAGGCTATAAAAGTTATTAAGAAAAGTGCTAAAAGTATTGCAGAAGAAAGAGTTGATGTAAAATTAAATCGAATTAAATATTCAATCATGATCGGCTTATTAATAGTTATCGATTAAAAAAATTAATGTATCAATTTGGTTGTAGAGTCATCGTTTGAAAACTGGACCGTTGGAAAAAAGTACTGTCATTATAGATAGTTCTGTATCGGCCTTCAAGCCAGAGGTTGGTTTGATCCCCATAATATGGAGAAAAAGGGTGTCCTGATTGTCCGGTTGGTAGCACAGATAAACTTCGATCAGGAGTTGAAAAGTCAATGATTCGACGAATTGATGGTCCTAAGTTCATATCAAAAGGTCTATGCCAACTGTATTGAGCTTTATTAACCGTCATTCCATGGCCACGTGCGGGGAATGGCCCCTTACTTAGTAAATTATTGACAATCATCTTGATCATTGATGAAGATTCAGGGTCGAGCGCTACTTCTCCCAGAAGCGGAGGACGTAGTGTGAGGGTGTTTACATTTTCCCATCGCCATTGAAATGGTTCCGGACCAAATTGCTCTTCCAGTTGATTTAATGTCTCCAACATACTCGTCAATACAATAGTTGACTGGGACTCGGTCTGTAAGGAATCATTTACAATATAATATGAACTATCATCCTGAAGTAAATTTGATACGATCATCACAGGCAGGTGCTCAAGACGGATAAGTGTTTCATAGGCCTCATCTCCAAGGTCATCTCGCAACATGTTATCAGATAAATTCATAAATAATAGATCAAAAATAGAGGCCGCAGTTGAAGAGGGATTGAAATAATAATCCCAATTTTCGAGATAAGAAATTGCGGATCTCATTCGATCACTATTATCTGCATCTCTGATAATTGGAATAATGATCTCAGTGATTTCACGAGCATGATGAGAGTAGGTATCGTATTGCAAATCTTGCATGGACTCAACGGTTAAACTGTCTGAGGCTTCAAGCCATTCGTTGATACGACTAATACGTGATGCCGGTTCCCAAAAAGTTGAAATATAGTAGGGGTAACTGTTGTTATGTAGTTTATTATTAGCATGAGAAACATAACCTTTGTCCGGATTTATAACATGCGGCAGCTCATCAAAGGGAATAGAACCGGACCATTGATAAGATGGATCCCAACCATTACGAAACGTTAAGGGATTGTGATCCCTGATTGGTAATGAGGCCCCTGTAAATATGGCTATATTATCTTCATGATCTGCATAAATAAAATTCATACCGGGTGATTTAAAAAATGAAACGGCTTCCCTAAATTCAGACAGGTTATTTGCACGATTCATTTTGTAAATAGCTTCAAGTTCATGACTTACTTCATGCCCCTTCCATCGCAATGTTACAATTTTGTCTTGAATAAGCTCATTACCGGCCGGATGGATATCTGATATAACAGGCCCGTTTTGAGTACTTCGGACAGTATGCAATCGATCATCTCCATTTTTTATCTGAATTAACTCAATTCGATCATCAAAATCGTTTAATAAAACCGGATTACTTAAGCTGTCCACAACATATTGGTCAGGCGACTCCGATGATATTTGTTCAACAAAAAAATCGGTATCATCAGCCATGATATTGGTCATAGACCAAGCGATATGTTTATTCTGGCCAAGTAGTACGAAAGGCGATCCGGGAATAGAAGCTCCGCTAATGTGATGATCCGGAGTATGTAATGTTAGTTCAAACCAAAAACCGGGTATACTTAACCCCATATGTGGATCTCCGGCCAAAAGAGGTTTACCGGAGGCTGTTTTTGAACCTCTTACAGCCCATGCATTGCTTCCAAAAGGAAATCCCTGTTTTGAAAGTGTTGACCTTAGGGCCACTTCACTTTCGAGAAATGGAAGTGTAGATTCTGCTGCACCTACATTTTGATTTGAGTCGTACATTATTGGATCACTATCACTATAAACTGGAATAAGTTGTCTGAATTGACCGGGTTCAAGAACCTCCTGTAGGTATGCATAACTTAACTCACTCCACCAGTGTTGATTCTGGTCCCAAGACATTAATCGTGAAATCGCAATCGTATGTGTGGGAGTCCACTCTATCGGTTTAAGATCCAGAAGTGAGAACTCAATAGGTAACGAGTTTGAATGACTTTCAATAAATGCATTAACGCCATCCGAATAGTGCTGTAGAATCTGTAATAGTTCATCTGATGATTCTGCTTCAATACGTTGGGCCGTTTCCCAAAAACCGATTGTACGTTGATGAATATCATAGGAGAGCATCTCTTTCCCAAAAAACTCTGCAAAACGGCCTTCTGCGGCAATTTGTGATAGTGTCATTTGCCACAATCTCTCCTGAGCATGAACATATCCCACGGCAAAATATAGATCCGGCTCACTGTTTGCATAGATTGCCGGTGTGCCATATGGGTCCCAATGCAGATCCACTTCTTCGTTAATTCCATCCGTTGTAATGATTGCCTGATAGGAGGGAAGGGGGTTAAATAACGTCCAATAGATTCCCAATACAGCGATCCCGGTTAGAAATAAAAAAATAAAAATGAGAAATTTGATAATTTTATTCATTCAGATAGATAAAGAGTTGTCAATGAAGACATGAGTACAAATTGAGAATAAAATGATTACCTAAATTAAAGTGAATTGAATAGAAACCACAATATGAGTCTAATAAATTAATATCTTAAACCTAAAATAGGATATTTACACAGATAAACGATCATCAGAAAGTAATGATATTTCTAAGAATAATTTGGGGCATCAATGAATAAAATAAAAAAGATTGCAGTTGTTGGAGGGGGAACCATGGGAAATGGAATTGTCCATCTATTTGCTCAAAACAGTTACCGGGTAACACTGATTGAAACAAAACAAGAATTTGCAGATCGGGCTATTACAACAATTGAAAAAAACCTGGATAGAATGCTGAGTAAGGAGAAAATTACTCAAAGCGATAAAAAAGAAACACTTGCAAACATTCATATTTCTCTCGACTTGAAGAGTAGTGTAAAGGATATGGATCTGGTCGTAGAAGCTGTTCCTGAAAACTTTGATCTGAAGAAGTCCATATTTTCAGTGGCAGGTCAATACGCCCCGGACCATACGATCTTTGCCAGTAACACCTCATCTATATCCATTACAAAGTTGGCAGCTCAAACCGATCGACCCGAAAAATTTATTGGAATGCACTTTTTTAATCCGGTACCGGTAATGAAGCTTGTTGAAGTCATAAATGGACTTAAAACGGCGGCCGAAGTAACAAAAACCATCATGGCACTGTCTGAAAAATTAGGCAAAACTCCGGTTTCGGCTAATGACTCACCGGGATTTGTATCAAATCGTGTATTGATGCCGATGATCAATGAGGCAATATTCACCGTTTTTGAAGGTGTGGCTACAGCTGAAGCTGTGGATGAGGTGATGAAATTGGGTATGGCTCATCCAATGGGGCCATTGCGACTTGCTGACTTTATCGGATTGGATGTCTGTTTGGATATCCTGAATGTATTGCATGATGGCTTCAAAGATCCTAAATACAGGCCTTGCCCACTTTTGGTTAAAATGGTCGATGCCGGAAAATTAGGGGATAAAACAGGTGAAGGATTCTTTGTTCACAATAAGTAAACCATTGAACGGTTTCACCTTTTTCTAAAACATTAATAATAAGTAGTTAATGTGAGTATGCTTGCCCATATCGTAAGAGCCTGTCCTTGTGAATGAGTGTGATCGGAAATTAACAATGCTTGTTTTTCAGAAAATAAGGATGTAGGATTTTCGGAAAACAGGAATGTAGGTAGTTTGGTAATTACCTTAGACTTTTGAAATATGATATATATTAGTGTTTAACCATTATTTTTATATACGGTGTTTAGGGCTGAATTTTATTGATTTTGATGCTTTTTAATTTCTTCATCGGTTAATTCTAAAAATCTTGCAGCATTGTTATAAAAGGTATCTTCTTTTTGCTCCATAGAGAGAAAATTAGCTGAATTCACTGCCACAATAGCATCATCAAACCTTTCTAAATCCTACTTTGATACGTGTACAGTTCAAAGTATCTACCTTCTTTGGCAATCAGTTCATCATGTGTGCCACGTTCCACAATCTGGCCATCTTCTATCACCAATATCTGATCAGCTTTTCGAATGGTGCTCAGTCTGTGGGCAATCACAAAGGTAGTTCGGTTTTTCATCAAACCATCCAGACTTTTCTGAATATAGGTTTCACTTTCGGTATCCAAATTGGATGTAGCTTCATCCAGAATGATCACTTTGGGATTAGCGAGTAATGCTCTTGCAATAGAGATTCGTTGCTTTTGTCCACCCGATAATTTTACTCCACGCTCTCCAATCACTGTTTCTAGTCCGTCTTCAAAACGGTCGGTAAACTCATTTACATAAGCTCCTGTTACTGCATCTTGCAATTCTGATTCGGTAGCATCAGGTCGAGGAAAAAGTATGTTTTCCCTGATGGTTCCTTCAAATAGGAAATCATCTTGAAGTACCACGCCCAAATGTTTTCGATAGCTTGATAGGTTTACTTTAGAAATGTCTTGACCATCTATGGTAATCAATCCTTTTCTTGGAATAAGGAACGTAGCTGCCAAGCTTGCGGTAGTGGATTTACCAGAACCTGAGCTTCCAACTAAAGCAGTAACCGAACCTGTAGGTGCTTTGAAGGAGATCTCTTTCAAAACTTCTTTATCTTTTTCATACGCAAAGGAGACATTGTTAAACTCTATGTTCCCTTCTACTTTTTCGAGTATGATAGGGCGTTCCTCGGTCAAATCTTCAGGATCCATTTTCATAATTTCTTCTGTCCGGTCAAGCCCAGCAAATGCCTCAGTTAATTGACTTCCTATATTGCTCATCTGAACAATTGGGGCAATCATAAATGCAAGTAATGATATAAAAGCAATCAATTCCCCTGCAGTTAGATTATCCTCAATCATGTAGTATCCACCCATTGCGAGAATGCCGGCACTGGCTAAGCCAATAAGAAAAGTTCCTGAACTGGTAACAAAGGCAGTGGCTGTTAAACTGGATTTCACATTTTCAAATAATCTTCTAACTCCTGCTTCAAACGTGCTGTTCTCTGATGCTTCGGCATTAAATCCTTTGATAACACGCACACCGTTAAGTGTTTCAGTTAAGCGACCAGTTACTTCCGCATTCAATTTTCCACGCTCTCTGAATATGGGTCTTATCCTACCAAAAGCCTTCAATGCAATGATGGCAAACAATCCAACAGGAATTAACGTGAAGATGGTCATAGTTGGACTGATTTGGAGTAACAGGATTAAAGCAAGAATGGAAGTAATGCTTCCACCAATCAATTGAACGAGTCCAGAACCTACAAGATTTCTAACCCCTTCCACGTCGGTCATGATTCTGGAGACTAAGGCTCCAGATTTATTGTTATCAAAGAAGTTGATCGGTAGTGAGAGAATTTTTTTTTGCACTTTTACTCTCAATTCTGAAATGAGAAATTGAGCTTCTACACTCAAGATTCGGGTCAGTAAAAAAGAAGAAACTGCCTGCACTACCAGCGAGATTACAATGACAATAACAATGAGTTTAAGCAGCTCAAAGTCTTTGTTGGGAACAGCGTCATCCAAAAGATATTTGGTGGCTGCCGGAAGTACCAAGCCTGCAGGTCTACTTATAATGATTAGTAGGAGGCCGATAAAGAGGGTTTTTCTTCTTGGCCAGATGATGTTTTTGACAGCCCAACCAAAGGTAACATTTTTATTTTTACTCATGCTTGTGCCAATACGATAATTGTACCCAAAAAAGTTCCCCAGTTAAATAGGCAGATTTCATTTTTCTATTGCAAATATTTTCGCCCATTTTGCTTGATTTTTTCTTAAAAATATAGCACCAATTATCGTTATTACTCCTGTTGCGATACCAACCATTCCAAAAAAAGGAGTTTCAGGAATTCTTGTTAGTACCTCTGCTGCAAATGCAGCATAAAGCCCTATTACAGACCAATACATAAAATTAAAGTGTCGATATTTCCAGTTGTTTGCTGGTTTTTTAGTCCAAATGGGGATCATACCTAATAAAAGAACTATAAGGCTGAAAGCTGCGGCATAATGAAAAATTCCCCACCCATTAAATAGTCGATAAATCATAAATGATGTGACCAGTAAAACAGCCATACTTATAACATAAGTATAGCCAATTTGCTTATGTCTTTTTGATCCTTTTTTCATACTAAGAACTAAGGTTCCCGTAATCAGAGCAGATATTGCCGACATTAAATGAATTAGTCCGTATGTATTTCCTACTAAATTTTCTATTTCTGTATTTATTTATGAATCATTTCCGGTCACCCACGTGACTCTTTCAAGCAGTCCAGAACCTAATACCAGGGTACTGCTATTTATGGCGTGTTTTAAGCACTAAAGTTAGCAGAAAATCACAGAGAGAAAGTCCGTGAGTACTTTCGTAAGTAAGCTTTAACTAGCCATTAACTATACACGGTGTTACCTACTGGCTTTTTCCGCCTGTTTTTTCAAATTCAAGTAATATTCTTTCGATTCCTTGTCAAATTTCTCAATTGCGTATCGAAGTGTGATTCTTGGCATTTCAGTAGCGTATTTATTAAGAAAATCCTTTAATTTCTCTTTGTCTTTTTTTCCTGCTTCTCTAATCCAACTTCCAACAGCTTTTTGGACATATTCGTCTTTGTCGTTTACGAGAATTTCTGCAATTTTAAATGTGTCTTCCACTTCATTTTTTCTTATAAAATAGTAAGAGCTTACAATTGCAGTTCTACGCTCCATTGGATTCTTGGATTTTGCCAAATCGTATAATGGTTTTTTGTCTTTGTCGTGTAAATAACCTCCAACTACATAAGGTGCGGCCCTGTCTACCAAACCCCAATTGTCAATCCATTTATGATAGTTAATATACGCCTGGTATATTTCTTTCTTTTCTTCTTTTGAAGTTTTCTTATTTCGGGCTTTCCAATCTAAAATAGAAACTGCTCCAAGTCGATGATTGTCATTTTTATCTTTTAGCAATTTTACAACCTCAAATACTGGAATTTGCTGATATTCTTTTGCTAAAGAAAATATCTCCCTTTTAGGAATTTCTCCCGAATAATCCTGACTGATTATTTTTAAAGTTTCAATAAATTCTTTAGCAGTCATATTATGGTGATTAGTTATGGTGATTAGTTATGGTGATTAGTTATGGTGATTAGTTATGGTGAAATGTAACAAAACTGCCCGAAAACTCTATTTTAGAATGGCCCAGTTTTTAGGGGGGGGGGCACACCATAATCACTATCGTATGTAATAATGGTACGCTCTTCGGTAATAGCTATTTTCATAACTTGTTCATCAGAAATACTAGGATTGTCGAGTCCAATGGCAGTTATGTCAAAACCCTGAGATTTGAGATGAGCTACACTTAAGATAGGAATATTCTCGTTCGCTAGAAATTTCAAATCTTCGTAGGCTATGAGTTCGAATAAAGAAGGCCGTCTTTCAGGCATTCTTGAATATATGAGAATACTGCCTGCAAAGACTCGTTTGTTAACCGTGGGTAATCATTTATTGGATAATGGTACAGATACAAGGTTCATTCAGGAACTATTAGGGCATAAACACATCTCTACTACCCAAATTTATACACATGTTTCATCCCGGACACTCAAAAATGTGAAAAGCCCAATCGAAAACGTAAATGTGTAGAGTATATGGTTTCTTTTTTTCTAAGGAGGAGAGTAGATAATGTGATAAATATTTTGTTTACAAATACACATTCGAATTGGTTTTTAGCTGCCAAAAGGGAATATTATGAAAAACAAAACTAATGAATCAGAAGAAGCAGAAGATGATCTGAAAATTTCTAAAGATGAAGGAAATGCTTCAGAGAATGAAGCAACTGAGGGTGAGATTGACACGCTGTAAAAAAATGGCTGATAAAAACCCGGCCTCTGAGAACCTGAACCAACTCGGAATGACACGCACGCCTCGCAATCCTGCCAAAATTATCACAGTGGGGCCAGCCATGACGCCGATACAGACCATCGAACGGATCACTAAACAGTTTACTTGGACAGCAATAGAACCTTTTATAAAATAATTATTGGATAGACATATATGATAGATTTACGCAGTGATACTGTAACAAAACCGACTCCCGGAATGTTAAAAGCGATGAGTGAAGTTGTTGTTGGCGATGACGTATTTGCTGAAGATCCAACCGTTAATCGGTTTCAGTTAGAAATGGCAGAGTTATTCGGCATGGATGCAGGTCTTTTTGTTCCAAGTGGCACCATGAGCAATCAACTCGGCCTTCATCTGTTAACAGATCCCGGAGATGAGGTGATTATTGACGAACTGGGTCATGTGTTTAATTATGAAACCGGAGCCGCGGCACACCTCTCATCCATTCAGTTGAGACCCATCAAAGGTGTAAATGGTAAACTATCTAAAGATTTAATAGAACCGGCGATTCGAACTCAACATGAATGGGATCCGTTGACAAGGGTAATCGCTCTTGAGAACAGTACAAACAAGGGAGGTGGTGCTTATTACACGAAAGAAGAGTTGATTGAAATTAGTAATCTGGCTTCTCAGCATGATATTGCCGTTCATTTGGATGGAGCGCGCATCTGGAATGCGATGGTTGCATCAGGAATCGAAGCTGAATTTTTTGGATCCATCGCGGATACAATCTCCATTTGCTTCAGCAAAGGATTAGGAGCTCCGGTCGGTTCAATGCTGTTATCAGATGAAAAAACAGTAATGGCAGCCAGACGAATTCGAAAAATGTGGGGTGGAGGAATGCGACAGACGGGACTGTTGGCTGCTGCTGCTGAATACGGTTACCATAATCATTACCCACTTATATCTGAAGATCATCGAAGAGCTAAAGAATTGGCCTCAATTATTTCTGAAAATCCTGCATTTACCATCGATTCCAAATCTATACATACAAATATTGTACTGTTTGACGTAAAGGAGGGGAGTGCGACTAAAGTATTGGATCATTTTTCAGGGCAAGGCGTTCATATGATTCCATTTGGACCTAAAACAATCCGTGCCACTTTCCATTTTCAAGTGGATGATGAAGATTTAGCAAAAGTGATTGCAGTGGTGCAAAACTATTAAGAAGGAGTAAATCTTCAAGGATCTAATCACTTTCAGGAGTGTGACTCTGAATCTCTTTCAGCTTGTTTAGTGCACGATTATTCAGATTTGAGTAGATCTCTTCGTTAATTTCTCCAATCGTAAACTTCAAACGCAGCCAGACGATGTATGTAGCAATTACATCTTCATAACAGTAGTGTTCAATACTTTTCAACTGACCGCGTCTATACATTTCAAGTACTTGATTTCCTTCAGCAGTTTGTTTGAAAGGAACACCAATCAGTTGACCCAAATGTTTTAGTTTAGGGTATGAACTGGCCCCGTAATTGCTAAATTCATCCATTAAATCAACATTTACCTTGCTGAAGCGATATCTAATATCGTAATGATTTAATCGATGTGGCATCTGAAGATTGTGCTTCATTGCCCGATATGTCAATAATGGCAGATCAAAACCCCGACCGTTGTGATGTATCAGACCAAAGTCTTTGTACGTCAATAGAGCCTTGAAAAGCTGATTAAGTCCCTCTGCTTCATCTTCTCCGTTCCAGGATACTTTTTGAGCAGGTTTGCCTGTATTTTCGACCCACAATCCCACCCATGATATCATCCTATGATACATAGGGGGTAAAAACCCACTCTGGTTTCGAGCTATTTTCTCACCGGCTTTGATCAAGAGTTCATCTTCATCAGAGTCTGCGTCATCTAATGTTAGTCTGACAAATTCAAAATCCGGAATGGTTTCAACATCAAATACAAAATACATAGTGACTGTAATCTTATGTGGGATTGATGGTTCTAATTTATAGTTTTAAAACAATAATCCTAAATCTCTGTCATGGCGAGGACATCTCGACACGCTCTGCTCCTCTGCACCTCGACACGCTCTGCTCCTCTGCTCCTCGTTGTGACGTAGTTAAGTTGTTTTTATATAATAAAATAGATCGGCAGTTCGAGCAGTTCCGACGCTTTTAGCCTGGACAAAGTCGAGATCTCCTTAAATAGAAAACCAATCAATTCCGTTCTCCGGATAGATTTTTCAAGAACAATTGATCGAAATCTCCCCTTGTTTCTGTAAGGTGGATAAGATGCATCGTTTTTGTTAATGTCGCTTCCATTGTCATTTCACCTGCACTTAAACAGCCCATTTTTGAAAGAATGCGTCCGCTTTCATAGACATTCAGATCAACAGAATCGTAAGCAACTTGTGAAGTGATAATGACATGACAATTCTGATCAATGCATTTTTCCACAAATGGAAGGAGGCTGTATTGACCTTTGATGGGGATATTTCCGATGCCATAGGCTTCAATGATGATTGCTTTTGCACGGTTTAAATTCAGGTGTTCTAGTAATTCAGGATTTAAACTCGGGTAAATTTTGATTAGATGTATGGCATCATTAAACAGGGGCAGAGATTGAAAAGCCATCTCTGTTTTCAGGGTTCCTGTAGATGAAATATTGATTTTTATACCTATATCAGCCAGAGCGGGGAAGTTGGGTGAAGTAAAGGCATCAAAATCATTTATACTCATTTTTGTACACCTGTTACCCCGGAAAAGGTGATCATTAAAACAGATTGCAACCTCGTTTATAGTACAAGTTGCCAGTTCTACAGCATTAACAAGATTTCTCCTGGCATCACTCCTGATATTGCTCATTGGAACCTGACTTCCAGTGAGTATAATTGGCTTTTTGAGATTTCTCAATGAAAAGGAAAGAGCAGAAGCTGTATAAGCCATGGTGTCGGTTCCGTGAAGAATGACAAAACCGTCAAAATTGTCCATAGAATTAGCAATGATTGTGGCAAGTTCAACCCAATGGGTTAAATTGATATCTGAGCTGTCTTCAAAAAATACATTCTGAACTGTTATATCAGCAATCTGTTGAAGTTCAGGCATTTCATCATAGAGAACACTGCTCCATTTATCCGGGTTCAATTCCGTAATTCCTTTTTCAAAATGCATCGATATAGTGCCGCCGGTCTGTAGAAGCAATATTTTTTTCATATAGGATTCAAATCTCTTTCTTTTGATAGTCTAAAAAAATGATAATAAAACAAAAATAAGTTATGATTTTATATGATGGTTTTTCATTTTTAATCTATTGATAGAGTATTGTTGAAGAGTAGAATTGAGTTAGGAGCAAACAATATCGAGTTTCGATGGAGTACCGAAACATTCTGTACCGGGCCGGTAACAAGCTAACGATATACCAACTATAGCTTTCCATTCGAAATAGATTGAATATTTAAAAATGGAGATGAGATGAAAGTATATGAATCAAACAGAATCAGAAATGTGGCCATTGTTGGACATATAGGTTCCGGTAAAACTACACTGGCTGAGACGATGTTATTTGAATCTGGAACAATCAGAAAAAGAGGTTCTACTGAATCTAAAAATAGTATCTCAGATTACCATGAAATTGAAAAGGAGAAGCAAAAATCCATTTATGGTTCATTACTGCATCTGGATTGGAGAGGAACAAAAATCAATCTATTTGATACGCCGGGCAGTACAGATTTTTTTGGGCAGATAACAGAGGCGTTCTCAGTTTCAGATGTTGCTATGTTTGTATTAAATAGTGAATCCGGAGTCGAAATTGGGACTGAGACATTTTGGGATGCTGCAGAAAAAGAGGGATTGCCTTCCATTATTGTTGTGAATAAGCTGGATAGTGTGAACTCAAATTTTCAAAATAGTATGGATATGGCAAAAGAGAGATTTGGTCGCTCTGTTGCCATTGTACAGTATCCGTATAGTGAAGGAGAGGAATTTCATGCAATCATTGATGTTCTAAAAATGACCATGTATGAATTCCCTGAAGCGGGTGGCCGACCTGATAAACTACCCATTCCTGAATCCCATCAGGCACAGGCAGAACTGTTACATAATGAACTTGTTGAATTAATTGCAGAAAACGATGAAACCCTTCTGGATCTTTACTTTGAAAATGGTGAATTGGATGAGTATCAAATGAGAGATGGATTACAGATGAGTTTAATGAACAGAGATATCTTCCCGGTGTTTTGCACAAGTGCTTCAAGAAATGCAGGTTCGGGAAGGATCATGGGATTTCTTGGGAATGTAGCTCCTTCACCTCTTGAAAGAGATATGAAATTAAAAAACGGTGATTCATTTGAAGTCGATAGCGAAGGGAAAGCATCCTTTCATGTATTTAAAACAGCATCAGAAAACCATGTAGGAGATCTTACCTTTTTTAAAGCAACCGGTGGTATTATTAAGCCCGGAATTGATCTTGAAAACAGCAGGACACTGGATAGTATGAGAGTCGGTTCACTCTTTATACCGCAGGGTTCAAAACGCACAGAGGTTAGTGAAGTTATGGCCGGAGACCTTGCTGTTGCAGTAAAATTAAAAGATCTGCATTCTGGTGATACAGCCCGGTTAAAGGGTGAAACGGTAGAGTTTAAAGAACTCAATTACCCAAACACTACAATGAGGGTTGCAGTTAAGTTAAAAAAAGAGGGGGATGAGGATAAATTAGGCTCTGCCTTGCATCAGATCCAAAAAGAAGATCCATCACTAACAGTAGAACACAGTCAGGAGTTGCAACAAACAATCCTTCATGGTTTAGGAGAAGAACATCTGAGTATAACACTGTTCGAGTTAAAAGAGAGGTTTAATCTCGATGTTGACTTTATCAAACCGAAAATACCCTATCGTGAAACCATTACTAAACGAGTAGACACTCACTACAAACATAAGAAGCAGAGTGGAGGAGCCGGACAATTTGCGGAAGTCTATCTCTCTATTGAACCCTGGGAGGAGGGTATGCCTGATCGGGATGACTTAAATGTTCGTAATATTGATAAAATTGAGTTGGATTGGGGTGGGACACTAGTTTTTCAAAACTGCATCGTGGGTGGAGTGATTGACAACCGGTATATGCCTGCGATTTTAAAAGGAGTGATGGAAAAAATGTCGAACGGACCATTAAGCGGATGCAGAGCAAGAGATATTCGAGTTTCCGTTTATGATGGATCCATGCACTCTGTTGACTCTAATGAGGCTGCATTCAAAACTGCCGCATTGATGGCTTTCAAGGATGGATTTCATAATGCAGCACCTCAGCTTATGGAGCCTCTGTATGAAATTGAGGTCACTCTGCCGGCTGCTTATATGGGGGACGTGATGAGTGATTTAAGTTCTCGCAGGGGACAGATTTTAGGAATGGATTCTGAGGGTACATTCCAAAAAATACGGGCAATTGTACCACTTCAGGAACTGGACCAATATACGACTCGTCTCAAATCGATAACACAGGGGAGTGCTACATTCACAAGAAGCTTTCACGAATATGGCCAGGTACCCCATGATATTCAGCAACGTATTATTGAAGAAACTTTAGCTGGGGAACAAGGATAAGGGAGTAACATTTGATCCCAAAAATAGTTTATAAAGCAACCTTCTTTCTCTATCCGGCAGGTAAATCGATAGTATTGACTTAATGATTCTGGATTAATAGCACGACTTATCTCTTAATAAGTAGGTATTTAAATAGTATTTTAAATGTTCTATGATAATATCATAAAATGACTTTTATAATTGATATATAAAGTATTAAAAAATGTATATATACAAATTATAAAATAATAATTTGAAATTTATTTCAGTCAATATTTTCAATGTGGATAACTTTTTACGCTGTGAGTAACTTTAATAATAGCTTCCTGATCATTAGAAACGGTAATTATTATTAACATTTAAGAATTATATTTATATATCCAGCTAAAAATATAGTAAAAATTACATGATCACATTGAGTTACTACTTAAACTGACTTTGGTATCTTACAGTCATTAATTCTAATTGTGGATAACTATCGGTTTTTGTGGAAAAGTAGTTGATTTTTTTCTTGCTGTCTCCGCTTCACTCAAATATATTGCATGGCATATAGAGAATTGAACTACAGATTATTTGTTGTTTAATAGGAACAGAGTCCAACCGTTATTACTTCCGTATTTTTTTTGGGCTAACCATCAGTATCATCTCAATCAAAACCCTTTTGTTTAGCACATTTATTTTTTAACCGCACCGGAGACATTTATGAAATTTAGCCGACTTTTTACCAAAGCAGATTCGAAAACACCTTATGATAGTATCAAATTTGAGAAGAGACTTTCAGAGATAAAAAATCCGAACGGGTCTAAAATATTTGAGATGGAAAATGTTGTTGTACCATCGACATGGTCTCAAGTTGCAACCGATATTATAGCACAGAAATATTTTCGGAAAGCAGGTATACCGGTGAAGCTGAAAAAAATTAAGGAAGAGGGTGTCCCCACCTGGCTTCAGCGTTCTGAAGAGAATAAAAAAGAGCTGAATAAACTTGAAGAGGAAGATCAGTATACACATGAAATTGACAGCCGGCAGGTTTTTCACCGTCTTGCAGGGTGCTGGACCTATTGGGGATGGAAGCACGACTATTTTAATTCTGAAGTAGAAGCAAAAGTGTTCTACGATGAGATGTGTTATATGCTTGCCAATCAAATGGCAGCTCCAAATAGTCCCCAGTGGTTCAATACGGGTCTTCATTGGGCATATGGAATCAATGGACCGGCTCAGGGTCACTATTATGTGGATGCAAAAACAGGAAAGCTCACGAAATCCAAAGATGCTTATACACATCCGCAACCACATGCCTGTTTTATTCAAAGTGTCAATGATGATCTGGTGAATGAAGGCGGAATCATGGATCTTTGGGTTCGAGAGGCTCGTCTCTTTAAGTACGGGTCAGGAACCGGTTCAAACTTTTCTGATCTACGTGGTTCAGGTGAGAAACTGAGTGGAGGTGGAAAATCGTCCGGATTGATGAGTTTTCTGAAAATAGGGGATCGGGCAGCAGGAGCTATTAAATCGGGTGGAACAACTCGTCGAGCGGCTAAGATGGTAACACTGGATTTAGATCATCCCGATATTGAGGAGTATATCAACTGGAAAGTAAGAGAAGAACAGAAAGTTGCCGCTATTGTTGCGGGTTCTAAAATTACTCAAAAGCATCTCAAAAACATCATGAGTCTCTGTTCGAAGCCCGTACAGATAGATGGTAAATCGTTTAACGGAGCGGTCAGCAGAGATCCGTTGAAGAATAAAGAACTCGGGCAATCAATTCGAAAGGCAAAAGTTGACCAGGTTCCACTCAACTATATTGAACGTGTAATTCAACTCGCAGCTCAAGGATTTACAGATATCGAATTTGATGCATATGATACCGACTGGAATTCTGAAGCATACATGACCGTAAGTGGTCAGAATTCAAATAATTCAGTTCGAATTCCCAACAGTTTTATGAAAGCTGTTATTGATGATAAAGATTGGAATCTGCTAGGCCGTATTGAAAAAAGAAAAGCACGTGAAGAGGGACGAGATCCGGTTCCAATGAAAACGATGAAAGCAAATGATTTGTGGGATCAAATCAGTTACGCTGCATGGTCTTGTGCCGATCCGGGAACTCAATATCATGATACCATTAATGAGTGGCATACCTGTCCGGCTGATGATGAAATTAAAGCAAGTAATCCATGCTCTGAATATATGTTCCTGGATAACACAGCATGCAATTTAGCATCACTGAACCTGATGAAATTTTTCAAAGATGATGTTTGCAGTGAGTTTGATGTTGAGGCCATTCGTCACGCTTCGCGTATGTGGACAACCGTACTTGAAATTTCTGTACTAATGGCTCAATTCCCATCCAAAGAGATTGCGGAATTATCCTATGAATACCGAACATTGGGACTTGGATATGCAAATATTGGTGCAGCACTGATGGTGCAGGGAGTTCCTTATGACAGTCCGGAAGGATGTGCAATTGCCGGGGCACTTACATCCATTATGCACATGAAAGCGTATGCTACAAGTGCAGAAATGGCCAAAGAACTCGGCACATTTGGTGGGTACGAACGAAATAAAAAACATATGCTCAAAGTGATTAGAAATCACAGAAGAGCTGCTTATTCCGTACCCGATGAAGAGTATGAGGAGTTAACCATAGCTCCGATGGGTATTAGTGAAGAGTACTGTCCTAAATATCTATTAAAAGCAGCCCAAAAAGATTCTGATGATGCGCTGAAGTTAGGTGAAAAGTATGGTTACAGAAATGCGCAAGTAACCGTAATTGCACCAACAGGTACCATCGGATTGGTAATGGATTGTGATACAACCGGTATTGAACCCGATTTTGCGTTGGTCAAATTCAAAAAACTGGCCGGTGGAGGTTATTTCAAGATTATCAATCAATGTGTACCTCTTGCACTTAAAAACCTGGGTTACAATAAAAAAGATATTCAGGAAATTATCCTTCATGCAAAAGGAACGGCTACACTGGAAGATTGCCCTCATATAAACATGGAGACACTCAAAGATAAGGGCTTTACCAAGGATAAATTGGAAGCTATCAATAGTTCTTTAGCAGGCAGTTTTGATATTAAGTTTGCATTTAATCACTGGACACTAGGGGAAGAATTCTGTACAAAAACTTTGGGAATACCGGAAGAACAACTATCAGACTTTAGTTTTGATATGTTACGATTCCTTGGTTTCAGTAATGAAGAAATACAGGATGCAAATGATTATGTTTGCGGAACAATGACAGTAGAGGGTGCTCCACATATCAAAGATGAACATCTACCGGTCTTTGATTGTGCGAATCGTTGCGGACGAACAGGAACCCGATACATCTCTGCTGAAGGTCACATTAACATGATGGCTGCTGCACAACCCTTTATATCCGGAGCCATCTCCAAAACGATCAACCTTCCGAATGAAGCGACTGTAGAGGATTTTAAAGATGCTTACATGCTATCATGGAAAAAAATGCTGAAAGCAAATGCACTCTACAGAGACGGTTCTAAATTGAGCCAACCACTCAACTCAATGAGTGATGTGCTCGAAGAGCTTGAAGATGAGGATGATGATGTATTGGCGGCACAAGACCAGGTTGTGAAAATTGCTGAGAAAATTATTCACAAATATGTTGCCAGAAGACAACGATTACCTTTCAGAAGGGGAGGGTATACACAAAAAGTAAAAATTGGCGGACAGAGTGTCTATCTCCGCACCGGCGAGTATGAGAATAGACAACTGGGTGAAATTTTTATCGATATGCATCGTGAAGGTGCCGCATTCAGAAGTTTAATGAACTGTTTTGCCATTGCAATCTCTCTGGGACTTCAACACGGCGTGCCTCTAGAGGAGTTTGTGGATGCATTTGTTTTCACAAAATTTGAACCGAGCGGTATGGTAAATGGAAGCCCTCATGTTAAAATGACAACCTCCATCATTGATTACATTTTCCGAGAGTTAGCTGTCACATATCTTGGACGTGATGACTTGGCTCATGTTGCACCTGAAGATATACTGCTCAGAAAAATGAAACCATCAGATGATAATGTTCATACTGAACAGTTGAAGATTGAATTAAAGAAAAAAGAGAATCCAATTACTGAATCAGTAAACACAGTCGGGAGTCAGGCAGTAAAAATGAGTTCCAGTGACAGTGATTACGATCGTGCAAAACAACTTGGATATACAGGCGACTCGTGCCCCGAATGCGGCAGCATGACAATGATCCGTAATGGGACTTGCTTAAAATGCATGACCTGTGGATCAACGACAGGCTGCTCTTAAGAACAAAAGCCAGACAATGATGCCGGTTAATTTACAAAATGCAATAACCCGTTGGGAAGATCTCTCAACGGGTTATTTTTTTGATGGATTATCTACTATTTCTCAAACAAAAACACATTATCATGATTGTATGCTATTTTTCTCATCATACATTCGATACATGTCAAGCACCTGTAAAAATTCTATGCTTCATGTTGAAGATTGATTTTAAAAAGGGGGTAGACGGGACCGTCGAGAATATAGCTAACTCCTGATGGAATGCCGTTTTTTCTTCAAGGAATTGAAGAATTCGATCAAATTTGTTCCTTCTAAAAAGGTCATAAAAGATACGTATTGATGTATCGGTATCTGTTGCTATAATATTCAGCAGCATCATGTCATAGACTCTAAAACGATATGAGGAGGGCGGAAGGTTAGGAATAGGTTTGTTACTCTCCAATGCATTAATAATCATCTGACATCTCTCATGTATTCGCTTAAATGTGTACCCTGTAGTCGGTTTTGTAAGGCCACCCACAGTACCTATATTCATTACATGCGGACAGTACCAATTGTTGTACTGCCTATCTTCCATCGGTATGGCGCCTTTTTCCTTCCTGACGATTTTAAAATCTGTACTGTTGAGACCATACTTATTTTTGAGGTACGTTTGAATTCCATATTCATACTCTGAATCATTTAGAATATCCGGTGAAAAAAGAGTGTATTCAAACAGAGCACTTTTCTTGCTGAATGGCAGTTCATACATAAAGGTGAATCCATGATCTTGATTTACATCAAAATCCATAAAAAGTGCTGTTTCAGGATCAAAAAGATCCTTTTCAATCTCTATTTCCCAACCTAAGAAGTGTTGAAACATGGATATATCAACTCTTGATTCTTGAAAGTCACGGGGTTTCAAGGCACTTTGGAAAATAGTATCAGCTTTAAAATCTCCAATTTTAGTGGAAATAATACCCATGTTTTGATCATGACTAAAATTCACAATCTCTGTTTCAATAAATTCGACTCTTTGGCTGGCTTTAGCCATGGTTAGAATCTTATCAGCGTAATCAAAGCTCCGAATGCAATGATATTTATAGAGGTTTAATTCCTCCTTAAACGATTCGGAGTTTGCATTTACCTGTAAATTTCTCCAGGTGTGGTGGTAGATATTATCCATTGGGAAAGTGCCCTGATCCCAAAAACACCATGTTTTATCATCTTTTGGTGAGAGATCTTTATCAATCAATAATATCGTCTTTTGTTCAAGAGTTTTAGAATGGAGGAGGTACCATAAAAGTGAAAGACCGGATGCTCCGGCTCCGGCAATTATCACGTCGTAGATCTTAATGTGCCCCATATTTGATGCTTTCTATGTAGGAAATACTCCATTTTTGACCTAAAAACCACTCTTTATCAATCAGGACAATGAAATATGGTAATTATCTTTTTGGTAACTACCTGTTCTGGCTTTCCGTTCAGTTTACAGATTATTATAAACTTTGCTTCCTGTTAATAGATATAAGTTATCTGTTGTTAGGAAAATTTATCAGTTCATTAAAGGTTTTTTTCTGTTTTATAAAATAGTCCATCAGAATTAATTTTGGATAGATTAAATCTCTGTATTGAGACATGGATTGTATTTTTTTCAAACTTTTTCTCGATTTCAGGACATCTTTTAAATTGGAATAGTAGGAGAAATGGGCCTTTAAAATTGCAACTGTATGCTTTGGCAGTCCTTTGAAAAGAAAGCGTATTCCGGCAAATCCATCCAGTGTTAATCTGAAAATAATTTTTAGTAGCAGATATTTTTCGATGTTTTTGGTGAGCATGAACAGGCTATTGCGATAATTATAATATGTTTTTAGAGCAGATGATTCAGAGAGTGAACCGGCACCAAGGTGATAAACAACACTTTTTGGGCTATAATAAATACTTTTCCCCAATCTATGAGCTCTCCAGCTCAGATCAATCTCTTCCATGTGAAATTGAAATTTCTCATCAAAACCACCCATTTCCAAAAACAACTCTCTTTTAATTGTGAATGCAGCGCCGGAAGCCCAGAAAATTTTATCACTTTGATCATATTGTCCCAAATCCATCTCCAAATGTTCAAACAGTCTCCCTTTACAAAAAGGATATCCCAACCAATCGATAAATCCACCGGCAGCTCCTGCATATTCAAAATATTCCGGATTGTTTAAAGATTTGATTTTGGGTTGTATGATATCAGTTTGAGTCTCATTCATGCTATCGTTTAGATGTTGAAGCCAATCTGAATCCGGTTTTACATCATTATTTAAAAAAATGATTACTTCTCCTGTAGCAAATTGAACAGCTCTGTTATTCCCACCTGCATATCCAAAATTTTTATCAAATGAAGCAATAATACAATTAGGATAGTGTTTTTGTACCCACTCAACAGACCCGTCAGTGGAGGAATTATCAGCTATTATGATTTCAAAGTTTGAATAATTCGTTGCAACAACGGATGACAGGTAGTTTTTTAGATGATGGAGTCCATTCCAGGTTACTATGATGATGCTAAATGATCTTTTCAAAAGAGTCAGTTTATTTTTGTTAATCAGGTAAAAAAACAGGTAAATATTTTGCAGACACCGTAAGGATTCCTATCATCCAAGTAGGTATTTGATACTTTATGATTAGAATAGGACTAATAGCAGACACCCACGGATATCTAGATCCACAAGTTACAGAATATTTCTCTGATAGAGATGAAATCTGGCATGCCGGAGATTTTGGGAATCTTTCAATATCGGATGAACTTAAAAAAATTGCTCCTGTAACAGGTGTCTACGGTAACATTGATGGACAAGATATTCGCAGAACTTATCCACTGCATCAACGGTTTGAAAAAGAGGGGCTTCATATTTGGATTACCCATATTGGAGGTGTTCCCGGCAGGTATTGCATTCCTATTCGTGAAGAACTCAAAAAAAATCCCCCAGATCTGTTTATTTGTGGCCATTCACATATCCTTAAAATTGCAAGAGATCAGGAACTTGACAAAATGCTCTATTTAAATCCCGGGGCAGCTGGCAAACAAGGATTCCAAGTTTATAGAACAGTCGTAAGATTTTCCATTGACAAAGGAAAATTGAAGGATTTAGAAGTTATAAATCTTGGAAACATCGGAGAAAAACAAAAAAGGAAAGAGTAAGATTTAGTTTTTTAATCGTATCTCCTGACTGAAAAATTATAAGCTTTTTTCTACTCAAGAAATTGTAATTCATTTTGTCTTACGCATTCATTCAATGTTAACTTAATGTAAACAGATCTTGATTTTCCTCTCAAAAATTTGATTACCTAATAAATTGTGTAAAAAATTGTTCTACTTATTTTCACTACGATTCTATAAGTGTATTAGCTTAAGTCCATTTATTAAAGTAAATATGAAATCATAAATACTTGAAAATATTATATATAAGTGCCTAAAAATTTTGATTTATGTTTAAATTTTATTTCTCTACTTGATCATAGAAATGTTATAAAAAAAATGGTTTTACAATTTTTATAATTGGTAGCGCTTCTTTATTATAACTGATGATTACGTTGTTTAGATATCGTCAAGAAGTTATTTTGTAGAGTTGTTGGAGGAATAAAAAACTTGTGCCTTTTTTACACATGCCTAGCAGAAATGGATTTCAAATCACTTTAAATTGTTAGAGTTCATAGTTACGTATGCCAACTTACCTACTAAAATATTAATCCTTAGCCTATCAAGATACGTGATACAACCTTAACCATAACTACATGATTGCACTATGAAAGATAAAAAGCTACGTACACATCATCTTTTTGATGCCTTGAGTCCGCGTTTTTACATGTTTGTAAAAGCCGTGCTAAGTATGATGTTAGTCCTATTCATACATGGTAATGCCTTTGGGCAACAAATAGAAGTATCCGGTACGGTAACCGGAGCGGATGGACAACCCATCCCGGGTGTTAGTATTCTCGTATTGGATACTACCACTGGAACAACTACTAATATTGATGGGGAGTATACCCTGACAGCACCATCAGACGGGACACTTGTATACTCATACATCGGTTACATCAGGCAGCAAATTCTCGTTAATGGTCGATCTACTATAGATATACTCTTGCAGGAATCAATTGCTCTTTTAGATGAATTAATTGTTACCGGTTACTCTTCTCAAAGAAGAGCTGATATTACCGGTGCGGTTGCCTCAATTGATGTTGAAAGCGCATCCAGAGTCACATCGGCAAGTGTACTTCAAAGGCTCGATGGCCGAGTCTCAGGAGTTACCGTTGATGCAGGCGGATCCCCGGGATCAAGAAGTACAGTTCGTATTCGTGGAATTAGCTCTTTTGGAAATAACGAGCCACTGTATATAGTTGATGGAACTCCGGTCCAGGATTCATTTATGAATTTCTTAAGCCCAAATGACATCGCGTCTATTCAGGTACTGAAGGATGCTTCAGCTGCTTCTATTTACGGCTCACGAGCTAATAATGGTGTTATCATTATTGAAACCAAAAAAGGTGTTGAAGGAGCTCCGCAGGTATCATTGAATATAAGAACAGGGATGGCTACACCGGTCAAAGGATATGATGATTTTCTTTTCACAGATGCTTTAGAATATCATAAAGTTGTCAAAGCAGTACA
>Ga0222633_1000065_pt1 | contig 109756 bp, 89 predicted proteins | sample AntAcemetageno48_FD_179816 | JGI IMG/M metagenome (GOLD analysis project Ga0222633, IMG submission 179816) | Saline water microbial communities from Ace Lake, Antarctica - #48 | ecosystem: Environmental > Aquatic > Non-marine Saline and Alkaline > Saline | place: Antarctica: Ace Lake...
TATCAATATCCGCAAATTTCTTAGCTACTCCACCATATGTCTTCGCCATCACTGTGGTAATCGCAGCCGTTAATGTCGTTTTGCCGTGATCCACGTGTCCAATCGTTCCTACGTTTACGTGTGGCTTGGTACGTTGAAATGTCTCTTTTGCCATGGTTAAAAAATTATTTAATGATTTATTAGTTTAAACGTACAACCTGAAGAGCCGATAGTCGGAATTGAACCGACGACCCCTTCCTTACCATGGAAGTGCTCTACCCCTGAGCTATATCGGCTGGTTTCAGTGAGCGGGCGATCGGACTCGAACCGACAACATTCACCTTGGAAGGGTGACGCTCTACCAATTGAGCTACGCCCGCATGGTTTAAATTTCAATAGTCAAATTTCTGAATTTTTTATGTTTAGTTTAGTTGAAATCTGATGTTTTGAATTTTAAATTCTTGCTGTGGGGGGAGCAGGATTCGAACCTACGAAGGCTTACGCCAACAGATTTACAGTCTGCCCCAGTTGGCCACTTTGGTATCCCCCCTCTCAGTTATTGCACAGAGCCAGTGGCCGGATTTGAACCGACGACCGGCGGTTTACAAAACCGCTGCTCTACCCCTGAGCTACACTGGCTGATCAAAATGTCAATAATCCCACCTTCAGTTCAAACCCTATCCTTACTAATTTATCTAAAATTTTAGCGTCAGATAGGCATATTTTTCCCACAAGTGAAAGACCTGAATAATAAAAATATCTTGATCATTAGTCAACTATTATTATTTATTTTTTTATTCTTTCCCCAAAAGCGTCTGTATATAAACCATCCGCCTATTAAAATAAATAGAAGGGATAAAATGACCCAGCCATAGACATTGAGATAACCGCCTATCACTTGCCAATTTTCATGAACAATCTGCCCTAACCCAATTAGAATTGTATTCCAAAGAAGAGAACTGATGGATGCGCTGATAATAGTGGGGTATACCTTCGTCTTGGTTATGCCCGCAGTCAATGAAATAACGGATCGGGTGCCGGCTAAAAATCGATTGGCTAGAATCACCCTCTGCCCCCAACGATTCATCCATCGTTTCGCTCTGTCAAAATACTTGATATCAAAAAATCGCATCATCCAGAACCGTCTGCGCTGTACTTCAATCTGATCCCCGAAGTGTGCGCCTATGGCATAAAGGCTCATGAAACCCAAAACGGATGCGAAGGATGTTCCTACTAAGATGGGAACAAACTCAATGACCTGTTCTGCAGCTAAATACCCTCCAAAAACGATAAGTATATCTCCCGGAACGGGTGGAATCACATTCTCCAGATAGGCCACTAAACAAAAAATAAGATAGATACTCATGGGTGAAAGTGTAGAGATCCATTCCACGAGGTATAGAGTATACTCTTCCATAAACTAACCCTTATCCTCTACCAAAACTATTGCATGAACAGCGATTCCTTCTTCTCTTCCAACAAAACCCATCTTCTCGCTCGTTGTAGCTTTTATTGAAATCTGTGACTCAAGGCAATTCAAAATCTCTGCAACTCGTTTCCTGATATTATCTATGTACGGATTTAATTTTGGATTCTCGGCTATCACCGTAACGTCTGCATTCACTAAAATATATCCGTGATCTTTTATCAGGCGGTAACTTTTCTGAAGCAATAAACTGCTATCAGCATCTTTGAATGCAGGATCTGTATCGGGGAAATGTGTGCCTATATCCCCTAAGGCCAGTGAACCCAGCAGTGCATCTGTAATTGAATGTAGCAGTACATCTGCGTCAGAATGACCTTTCAATCCTTTTTTTGAGTCAATTTTCACGCCTCCTAATATTAACTCTCTACCCTCTTCAAAGGGGTGAACGTCATACCCGAGACCAATTCTGAAACTCATGCCAACCCTTCTTTTTGTAACCAACCTGCAATTTGCAGATCGAGAGGAAATGTAATTTTAAAATTTTTAGCAGATCCTTCAACAAGAACGACTTTACCGCCCACCTGTTCTACCAGCGATGAGTCGTCGGAACCCAACAATTTATAGATCTCTGCATTGTCATATGCCTCTCTTAGTAGGGCAGCCCAAAAAACTTGCGGCGTTTGTGCATGCCACATCGATTTTCTATCCGGGGTTTTTATGATCTCCTGACTGGTACCGGCAATCTTAATGGTATCCTTAGCGGGAACCCCCAAAACAGCACCCCCCCATCGTGAAGCTTCTTTTATGCACTTTTCAATATCTTCCGGATCCACAAAAGGACGGACCGCATCATGTACAGCGATCAATCCTGTTTTACCGGAAACCATTTTCAAGGCACTTCGAATTGAATCCTGGCGCTCTTTACCTCCTTCTACAACCTCTGACCTGATATCCGGAAACAGCCTCTTAAGTATTTCACGAGTCGTTTCCATGTAATCAGCGGACGTGGATACAATCACTTCTCCCAAACCTGACACATTTTTAAATCGCACCAATGTGTGTTCGAGTATCGTCTTACTGGCAATCTTCAGATAGGGCTTAGGAGTCTCTCCTCCTATTCGCTCACCTGCTCCCGCTGCAGGTATGATTAAAGCCAGCTGTTGATTATCCACTATTTTTTATTCTGTGTTATAGAATCAGCATTACATCACCAAATGAGAAAAATCTGTAGTCTTTCTCAAGAGCTTCCTTGTAGGAACTTTTAATATATTCAAACCCACCAAAAGCAGCTGCAAGCATCAATAAAGTTGATTCAGGACGATGAAAATTAGTAATTACAGCTTCTGTAATTTTAAAATTATAATCAGGGTAGATAAATTTATCTGTCCATCCGGTTCCGGCTTTTGACATACCACTGGCCATCACACTGGTTTCAATGACTCTCACCGCAGATGTACCACAGGCAACTACCTTATGTTTTTTACTTTTGAGTGCTTCATTGATTCGATCTGATGACTCTTTTGAAATGTAATAATTTTCAGAGTCCATTCTATGCTTGGTAAGATCTTCAACCTCCACCGGCCGAAACGTACCCCATCCGATATGAAGCGTCACCGGAATAAAATCGACCCCTTTTTTAGTCAGTTTAGCCACTAACTCATCTGTAAAATGCATCCCGGCTGTAGGTGCAGCAACCGCCCCCCTCTCTTTCGCAAAAATAGTTTGATAATTCTCTTTATCAGAGTCTTTTGGTTCACGCTCTATATATGGAGGCAACGGCATATCACCTATAGTATCTAATCGAGTGTACAGATCTTCATTGGGGCCATCATAAAGAAAACGAATCGTTCTTCCACGAGAAGTGGTGTTATCCACAACTTCGGCCATCAGGTCCTCTCCAAAGTAGAGTTTATTTCCAATTCTGATCTTTCTGGCCGGTTCAACCAATACATCCCATAACATGTTTTCAGGCTGCAATTCTCTCAAAAGAAATACTTCTATATCCGCATCTGTTTTCTCCTTTTTCCCCTTTAATTTAGCTGGGAAAACTTTTGTGTTATTGTATACAACAACATCTCCTTCATTGAGGTATTTGTGTATATCAGAGAACTTTTCATGCTTGATACTTTTATCCTCACGATTCAAAACCATTAATTTTGAACTGTCTCTTGGTTTTAGCGGTTCTTCAGGTACATTAAATTCTTCGATTTCAAACTTGAAATCAGTCAATTTCATTTTCAAAATAAGTAGAGATTTGATTTACATTTGACTTCAGGTAAAGCTCAATATAATACAATATTTTTGGTAAAATTACAACCCAATGAGAGAGAGAAGGCAGAAGGTAAAAGATTTAGGGAATGCGGCCCGGCTCTATGTAGTTATATTGATGAACTTATAAGTTTATTCGTTTTTGGATAGAAAATCTGCTGCCAAATGCATAAATCTATTAACAAACTTACGCAGTAAGTGAATAAACGCATATTTGTGTAAGTGCTAAAATATGTTACATTTTCACTTCTGCTCTCTACCTTCTGCACTCTCACTTCTTTAAACTTTTAACTTTTCCCTTCTCCACTTTTTATGTATAATTAATACGCATATGATTCGTTTGCAAAGTAAATTAAATGAATGATGAAAACAGGCACACTTTTACTACTCATATTCTTTTCAACGGTTTTTATCGCAGAAGCACAATTAAAAAAAGATCTGACCTACCAGCCGGATCAATATTCTGCAACAGTCACGCATTCCGGTAATCAAAACGCCCCAGGAAGTTGGATGAATCTTCTTAACATGACCATGAGTCATTCCTACTCAATGAATTTCAGTAATTTTGGTGGGCAGATGCAAAATTTAAATGCCTATACAAATCATATGTTTTTTGACATCAGTGACAAAATGAATGCTCAACTTGATGTCTCTCTTTTACACTCCCCATTTGGTAATAGTTTTATGAACAGAGATAATCTTGGAACGCAAATCATTATCGATCAAGCGAGAATTGATTTCAAACTTTCATCTAATTCATCCATCTCTTTCCAGTTCTCTCAAAGGCCGTCATATTATGGAACAGGTCATTACGGAGGCTTTTCAAACTTTTCTCCATATCATAGAATGTATCCAGGATTTTAATACTGAATGCCAAAAAAAGATTCAGAAAACAACCCTAATCATCTTCTGTTAAATACTGCAATCAGTTTTTTAGGCATACTCCTGCTCATTTTACTCTTTGCCATCGGATCCAGAATGCTCTATCCGCGAATTGTAGCTGAACGAGAGGCAACCGATCCGGCTCTGATCAGTTCAATCATTCAACTTGAAGTACTTAACGGATGCGGAGTGTCCGGGATAGCCACAAGATTTACAGATAGTTTGAGAGATTATGGATTTGATGTTGTTGAAAGCGGAAATTTTGATCACTTTAATGTTGAAAAAAGTTTTGTCATTTCACGAAGTGGACAAATGGAAAATGCACATCGTGTTGCAAAAGCAATCGGTATTTCAGAACAAAATGTAATAAGAGAATCCTCTCCTGATTTTTATTTAGATGTAACACTTGTAATTGGCTCAGACTTTGAGTCACTAAATCTTTAAATTATGCCTATGACACAATCTCCTGACACAACTCAATCATCATTTACTACCGACTTTGAAAATAAGTCGGCAGATTCTGAGCAGTTAATACAATTAATTACAGAGGGACTCCTTGAAAAGAAAGGAAAAGAAATTAAAGTGTTGGATGTAAGAGACCTAACCACTCTCACAGACTATTTTGTAATATGCCATGGCACCTCTGACACTCAAATAGGGGCACTGGCCAATAGTGCTATGGAGAAAGTAAAAGAGAATATCGGTGAAAATGTGTGGCAAAGAGAGGGGATGGATGCCAGAAGATGGATCATTTTAGACTACGTAAATGTCGTCGTACATATATTCAGTGAAGAGAAAAGAGAATTTTATGGTATTGAAAGAATGTGGAATGATGCCAAAATAACTGAAATCTCAGACTCCTAAACAGCCTTAAAATTCGAACCGTCGAGATTTAAATGATAAAGTATCGGTTCATTTTGAATCGGACTCATACGATATTCACAAACTAAATAATCCAACTCTTTATCCGGCACTTTCGCTTTGAAAAAGATCGAATCATATCCGGTAAACGTTTTACTGATCTCTATTGCGATTGCAGTAGTTTCGTACGGAATTTTTGAATTTACTTATCGTATCCATTCCTCTGGTGGCTCTTTAGACCGTGAATCTATTGAGATCGCACTTGATCGCAGTATCGATCTCTTCAATGAACTCTATTTTAATTTAAATGACCGCTCTGAAGAGTTAAATAGACTTCTCATTCAGGGAGTCGAAAATGATCAGGATCGAAATGTTATCTATAGCCGTCTATCTCAATCCGATTTATGGGGGGTTACTGTACTCCGTGACGGACAGGTCTGGCTTTGGGACGGATACACCCTTACTCAACCCCGGTTACTGAATAATCTGGCACAGGATGAGCCCAAAACCACAGTTGTCTCACACAACAACATTACATTACTGCTTCGAAGTGAAATAGTGACGATAAATGATCATAGTTACACTCTTTTAACAGCACTTCGTTTGTCACAATTTGTGGATTTACCTTATATAAAGGATTCCGATTATTCCTTATCTGAGCATCCCAATCTTCAAAAATTGTTACCGGTTGAATTTGTATTTTTTGAACCCACTCCGAATGATGCTTATTCAAAATCTCTAACTATTCCGGGAGCCGAAACGGTAGGTTCTGTTTACATACCGATCTCGGAAATCGAACAGTTTGAAACGATTCGTTCCGCAAAACTGAGTCTGATCAGAATTCTCTTTGTTACGCTCTTGCTTTTCCTGCTTTACTCTGTATCACTAAAAGTCGCAATCAAAGAGAAGAGACGTACTGTTATTCTGACGATTCTACTACTATTGATAATTTTATGGCTATCCATTCTATTTTTTGATATCTCCGGATATATCAGTTCTTCCTTTATTTTACTCTATCCCGGTTATGAAATGAATGAAGTCCGTTCTTTAATCGGATATGCTTTTCATGCCGTAATACTCTTTCAATTTTTCATTGCATTGCATAATGCACTTACATTAACAGGCAAATCCCTGCGCCATGAAAATTATTTTCTAACAATTGCACTTTCCATTTTATTCGGTGCATTAGGAGTTACTTTTCTCCTGTTTTTCACCCAATCTACTCAAGAGGTATTGTCATCGGGTTCTATCCCCCTTGTAGACCTCGAACTCACACCAAATTTACCTTCATTTCTGTTTACACTCTTCTCTGCACTTTTTTTAGTCGCTGTAACCGGTACACTTTATACTCTGAGTCATCATATTTTTTCAAGTGAAATAGATAAATCTGCCATAATTTCAGTTTTCTCACTATTAAGTTTTATCTGTTTCTACTTTCTTGCTGAGCTTTTTTTTGAAAATGTACGTTTTTTCAGCTCTCTGTTTCTAATCAATATTGGTCTGTTTTTCATCATTCTTAGTATTGCACACCTTCATCACAATAAAAAGGAGCTCTTCCAACAGATGACCGGTTTCCGGAAATTGATCCTTATCGTACTGTTAGCATCCTCAACTATCTATTTTATTATTTATAATGAATTACAGCCCAGATTGGATCAAGAACTGATGCAACAGGTGAATGAATTTACTCAAGAAGATACCGCCTATAGAACGGATGTAATTCTGTTTCAACTTTTATCTGATATCGAAAATAATTTATCCCACTTTTCTCAATCTGATATCGATAATCGAAGCTCCTTTTTAATGAATCAATTTCAAAGATCTGTAATGAACCTTATTCATGATGAATGGAAAGGTTACTCTTTCCATATACGCCTGATAACCATTGATAATGTTGAAATTACAAACTACTCAACTGCACTGGATACTCCGGTTTGGTCTCCTTTCTACAATGCTGAATTGATGCTTCGATCTCATCGGGGCGAACAACTTCGATGGGAGTCAAATCAGCCTATCATATGGGACCGGCCTTCTAATTTATCTGAAAGATATACGGCTTTTAACCGGGGATGGATTCCCATATATGACCCTGACGAACGTAATAATATCATAGCGTGGATAGCCGGTGAAATTTTCAGTGAACGGACAGACTATCAAAAACCATTGCGTGCAGTTCTATCGGCTGAAAGCAGCAGTGATTGGAAACAGAGTTTCTATCTTTCCGAATATTTGGGTGAACGGTTAATTAGAAGCTCACTAAAAGGAATCTACTATAATCAGCCCCAATTCAACAAGCTGCCCGAGAGAGAGTTGGATATTGCACTTCAAGACTCGATTACATTTATAACGAATAACACCTCTTCGGGCTCGTTTAGAGAATTATTAATCCATTCCGGGGAGAGAAGTATTATCAAGGCAAGTACACCCTATCCTGATTTTAATCATCACCTATTCTCATTTTTCCGCCTGCAATTAATCATCACTTTTCTCGGGTTGACACTCTTTATTCTGTTTTCATTTGCCGGTTTTAAAACGTTTAATTTATTTGGACAAAATATCAAGTTTAAAAACCGACTCATCGATGGACTAGTGCTCGCAACCATTCTCTTTTTGACTGTACAGATATTCGCAACACAATATACTGTAGGCTCCCAAAATGAGAAAAATGTGGAACGCGAACTTCTTAACAATTTAGCTGTCGTTTCGGAAATCATTAAGGAAAAATCGATTACGTTAACCGGCGTTCAAGCAGACAGTCTGATCGCTGATTTAACATCTTCATTGAATACAGATCTCATTATCTATCATTATGAATCTATCATCGCCTCTACGACTCCCCAGATTTTTCAGAACTTTCTGATTCCATCTATAATGCCCTTTACTGTATATGACCAGCTCTATGAAAATGAGAGAATTCATGTAATCACAAATACTAAACTTGGGAATGAAGACCTCTTGATTGGTTATCGATCTATCTTAAATTCCAACGGTGAACCGATAGGAGCGATTGCAATTCCTACTTTTGTGCAATCCCCCATTTTCACAGAGCAACTTTTGAATACAACGAGTTATCTCTTTGTCATGTATCTCTTTATTTTTTCACTGTTCATAGCCGGTACTGTTTTTCTATCTAATCAGCTTACTAAACCTTTACAGATTATCCAGACCGGGTTAAATAAAATTTCAACGGGAGATCTTAAAACAAAAGTCGAAGTTACAAGCCGGGATGAAATTGGCTCGTTAGCTGTTGCGTATAATCAGATGGTACAGCGGTTAGATGAGACTCAGCAGGAGTTGGTGAAAGCAGAGAGGGAGTCTGCATGGAAAGAGATGGCTCAGCAAGTGGCTCATGAGATCAAAAACCCGCTTACTCCAATGAAATTAAACCTTCAGCATCTTCAGCGTCAACTGGAAGCAAACCCCGATAATATTCATAAATTGAAATCAGTCATTGAAAAAACTGCATCTAATATCATTGAACAGATCGAATCTCTGAACAAAATTGCCTCTGATTTCTCAAAATTTGCAAAACCGGTCAGAGAGCCTCTTCGACCGCTGAATATTTATCATCTTCTGACATCCGTTGTAAATCTTTACCAGCCCGACACTGATATCACCATTCAAACCACCCATAATGAGAGCGGATTGATTGTGGATGGTGTGGAGGATGAACTTCGAAGGGTATTTATTAATCTATTTAAAAATGCTCTTGAAGCATCTGAAAATGGAAAAACAAAAATAGATATCACTGTAAAGAAGCAGAAAGATGAGATCAAAATAGAAATTCTGGATAACGGAAGTGGCATTGATAATGCAGATAAGGATAAGATCTTTCTCCCAAAATTTTCAACAAAATCAAGTGGAACAGGGCTGGGTTTAGCAATCACAAAACAGATCATTGAAGCACATAAGGGGAACATTCATTTTATCTCTAAAAAAGGTATTGGAACCCGTTTTTACATCATTCTGCCATTATCGATGTAGTATCTGAATGGTATTTTTCGTACCATCTGCTCCTCAATGAATATAGATTCTCATCCATACCGAAAAAGAATAAAATCTGAATCGTCCACACTTTTAAGGATCGGGTTTCCTGTGATCCTTGCTCAACTGCTGCAGATGAGTATGAATTTTGTGGATACGGTAATGGCCGGACGCTTATCGCCGGAAGATTTGGCAGCTGTTGCCGTTGGAGGGAGTGTACTGCTCCCATTTGTTGTACTCTGTATGGGATCTATGATGGCCGTTACTCCCATTATTGCACAAAATGTCGGAGCCAGAAAACTTACAATCATAGGCAAAAATGCGCGACAGGTTTTATGGCTGAGTCAGATTCTGGCACTGCCAAGTTTTTTTATCCTTAGAAATCTGGATAAAATATTGGTAGTTATTGGTGTAACAGATGATATCATTCCCATTTCTGCCGGTTACCTTGATGCGATTTCATGGGGAATTTTTCCTCTTTACGCATACTCTGCACTTCGATATGTCAGCGAAGGCCTCAGTGTAACCCGTCCTGCAATGTTTATCGCTCTAATCGGACTGTTGGTAAACATCCCCGCAAATTATATTCTGATGTTTGGAAAACTCGGTTTCCCTAAGCTTGGCGCTATCGGTACAGGTTATGCATCCTCTTTAGTCTTTTTAGTAATGTTTTTGGCCATGTACCTCTTTACCTATCGATTTGAACCCTACCAACGATTTGAAATCTTTAAACGATTTCGTCTCCCGGAAAAAAGATATCTGAAGGAATTACTGAGTATTGGTGTTCCAATTGGTATCAGCTCAACCATGGAAGTCACCATGTTTGCAGCCGTAAGTCTGATGGTGAGCACGATTAGCACGATCGCTATTGCCGGACACCAAATAGCAATCAATTTTGCTGCAATGATGTTTATGATCCCTTTTGGTTTATCCGTAGCGATATCAGCACGAGTGGGAAATTCTATCGGCAAAAAACGGCCTGATGAAGCGCGATTCCGTGGATTTGTGGGGGTTGGTATTTCGTGTTGTATCATGGCAATCACAGCAGTCATTATTTTTCTCTTCCCTGAACAGATCGCATCTATTTATACTGATGAAGTTGAAGTGATTGACTTCGCCGTTCAGCTACTTTTTTTAGCGGCTATATTTCAGCTTTCTGACGGACTCCAGGTATCCGGTTTCGGTGCATTAAGAGGGCTTAAAGACACCTCCGTTCCAATGCTGGTGAATTTGATTGCATATTGGATTTTTGGCCTTCCTGTAGCCTATTATTTAGGTTTCGTTGCCGGTTATGGAGCACAAGGTCTTTGGATCGGATTGATTACCGGCTTGACTATAGCAGGAGTTCTGCATAATGTACGTTTCTACAAGAAAACGGGGAAAATGGGTGCCTAAAATCACTCTCTTCACACCACCTTCACACCACCTTCACACCACCTTCACACCACCTTCACACCACCTTCACACCACCTTCACACCACCTGCTAAATAATCTTAGCTAAAGGAAATCGAACGATCTTGATTTGTTTTAACTTTTGTAATTACTTATTACTCTCCTTCACATCAATTCCTTATAATCTATTATGCCCTCTATTATCCATCATATCGAAACAGCAGTCCCTCCTTATAAACATAAGCAGGATGATCTAAGAGATCGAATGAAAGAGATTACTCACAGCAGTGAGAGGGAACAGAGAATCATACATCATCTATACGCAAGGTCGGGCATAGAAACTCGATATTCTGTGATCAATGATTTTAAAAAAAATGGATCACATTCGCTTTTTTTTAATGGTCAAGGTGCCATGCCCGGGACAGCCAGTAGAAATGATACCTACATCAAAGAGGGGCGTAAACTATTTGTTGAAGTAGCCACAAGTTTGATACAAAATTCTGAGTTTCAAAAGGAGGAGATCACTCACCTGATTACCGTTTCATGCACCGGTTTTTATGCTCCCGGACCCGATTTTGATATTATTCGCGCATTAGAACTCAATCCTTCTATCGAACGGTATCACTTGGGATTTATGGGCTGTTATGCGTCAATTCCTGCTTTAAAGATGGCCGATCAGATCTGCCGGTCTAATCCGGATGCAAATGTGATGATTGTCTCTGTAGAACTCTGCACGATTCATTTTCAAGCCAATCCGGTCATGGACAATCTTCTATCTTCTTCTGTTTTTGCTGATGGGGGATCGGGTGCTATTGTAAGTAATCGAAAACCATCTAACCCATGCTATTCAATCAATGGCTTTGCCTCTGCCATTTTGGAAAAAGGACAGAAAGATATGGCCTGGTCTATTGGAGACAATGGATTTAACATGGTATTGTCAAATTATATACCGGATTTACTGAGTGAAGGTCTCGACAAATTTCTGGATCCGGTTCTTCAAAAATTTTCACTGGATGCTTCAGATATTGATATTTGGGCTATTCATCCGGGTGGAAGAGCGATCCTGGATAAGGTTGAAAAAACGCTGGACCTGCCATCAGACGCCCTTCATTCTGCAAGAACAGTGCTCTCAGACTACGGGAATATGAGTAGTGCCACCATTCTATTTGTACTGAAAGAGATACTCCAAACGACTCAGATTGCTGAACCAAAAAGCACACTTGCCATGGCATTTGGTCCCGGACTTACATTGGAAACGGCATATTTGACACTGGTTTAGTCAGTAAACTGGCCTCCATCCCCTCGGTGTCATGCTGATAAAATATTCAATTTTCATTTCCGTTATTCACGCGCATTTATTATCATATAAACACGCATTTGAAATGAAATAATATTATGTCAAAACAAACATTAAATCTTACAATAAAAGAAAGCATTAAGGAACGTGCTAAACTCATTGCCAAAAGCCGGGGCATTAGTGTTTCGCGACTTTTTGAGGAGGCAATTATCCGCGAAGAAGAACCAGAATCACTTAAACTTGATCCTGATAGTGCTGCATACAAAATCTATCACATGATACCTGAATCAGAAAAAGTGGAGGAATACGACTATAAGGAGTTGAAAGAAAACATCCTGAAAGAAAAATATGGCGTTTAATAGAATTTTAATTGATACCAACATCTGTATCGACGCAGCACTTATCAGAAAACCATTTGTATCCGATTCATTGCAAATCATCAATCTCTCGCAGTCTGGCAAAATCGATGCCTATGTCGCCGCGCACACGTTTGATACCATATTCTATGTACTTCGAAAAAAATATACGTTTCAGCAAAGGTATGACCTGTTGAATGAGTTCCGGTCGGTATTCAACATTGCAGCAGTCACACAGGAGATTATTGATAATGCTTTGAAATTAGAGTGGCCGGATTTCGAAGACGCTATCCATTACCAGGCGGCTTTGGCGGTCGGATGTGAAGCCATTGTAACCCGAAACCCAAAGGATTTTCATAAAATCAGTATTCCGGTTTTGAGCCCTGCTCAGGTATTGGCAGATTTCTGAAAGCTCAATTACAAATCTCTAGCCAATCATTAAAACCCATGCCCATCTTCCTGAAATATCGCAACCCGAACCTCATCGAATGGATGGATCGTGAGGATTGTGATAAGGAGCTGCTTTTTAATACATATCGCCAATTTGAAAGAATAAACAAGTTACTCTCCGGGTGGAACCGAATCTACAAAAGTTATATCAGACCCAGCATAGTGAAATCCAATTCCAATCCGGAGCAGCCATTCACCATTCTTGACATTGGGTGCGGCGGCGGCGACATCATTCGATACCTGAACTCTCTCTGCATAAAAGATGGGTTCCATGTTCTCTTCACCGGCATTGATCCGGATACCAGAGCTCTGGAATTCTCAAATCGATCATCCCAACCGAATACTATTCAATTTTTTTCTGAACGATCAGATACATTAGTTAAAGAAAACAGGTTATTTGATATCGTCATATCAAATCATCTCATTCACCATCTTTCATCAAGTCAACTGACAAAAATCTGCAATGACGCTTCTGCCCTCGCAAAAACCGGTGTCATTTTTAGTGATATCGAACGCAGTGACATCGGGTATGCAGCATTCCAAATTTTCGCACCTCCTCTTTTCAGAAATAGCTATATCGTACAGGATGGCCTTATATCCATCAAAAAAAGTTACCGGAAGAATGAGCTTTTGAGTCAGCTACCGGATGGCTGGACTGTCGTGCGAAAATTCCCTTTTCGATTATTGGCTCTATACAGTAGAGAATCCCTTTGAAATCATCAAATGAAGATATCGTCATAGTGGGAGGCGGACCTGTGGGTTTATATTTAGCCGGTCGACTGCTTCAGCTTGGTTTTTCTTGCAAGGTTTTGGAGAAAAGCACCTCAATCAATCCACACTCCAGATCATTGGGGATACATCCTGTATCACTTGAACTCTTTGAAAATGCCGGCATTTCTCAGAAATTTATAAATGAGGGTATGAAAATTCGAAAAGGGATTGCTTTCTGGAATCGAAGTAAAATCGGTGAGATCAAGTTTAAAAAGTTACCAAAACCGTTTAACTACATACTTGCCATCCCCCAGTCTGAGACAGAACGGATCCTTCAGGAGTGGGTACACGGTCTATGTAGTGATACTCTCTTGAGGGGAGCAGAAGTCAGGTCTGTTCATGATAAAAATGACGCTGTGACGATCCAATATGAAATGGATGGTGAACTCTTATCTGTGAACTCCCGCTTTTTGATCGGCTGTGATGGGCTGAACAGTTTTGTCCGAACTGATCTGGATATTCCGTTTGAGGGCAAGCACTATCCTGATACCTACATCATGGGTGATTTTTCAGATAATACCGAATTTGGTGAGGATGCAGCGGTCTATTTGACTAAAGATGGATTGATTGAATCATTCCCCCTGCCCAATGGAATGAGACGATGGGTGATTAAAACCGATTTTCGAATAAAAAAACCCGATGCGGAATTACTTTCCAAATTGGTTCATGACCGATTGGGATACTCCCTCTCAGCAACAGAAAATGTTATGACGAGCAGTTTTGGGGTTCAGCACTTTTTGGCTCAGAAAATGGCAGTCGGAAATGTGCTTCTGGCCGGTGATGCCGCTCATGTGGTGAGTCCGATCGGCGGACAAGGCATGAATCTCGGCTGGCTGGATGCTGAAGCGGCTGTTCAATCCATCATTCAGTGCTCCGAAAGGCCGGCAGATCAAACCAGCGTATTCCTATTATACTCCAAAAAACAGCGCAGAGTTGCAAAAAAGGTAGCCAGGCGTGCAGAGATGAACATGTGGCTGGGTAGAAAAGAGAGTTCTAATCTACCCGTGAAGTGGGCACTAGGAATAATCTTGAATACCCCGCTATCAGGCATTCTTGCCAAAATATTTACAATGCGGGGTCTGTCGTAGATATTGATTAAAAAAATAAACTTAGTTAATTAAGTATAATTTTATTCACTTAATTAAATACTTAATAATCATAATGATCCATTTGAGTGTGTTTTATATACAACCTTTAATATCTGATTTTGAGATTTAATTGTACCAACTATGTTCTCATCATTTTCTAACTCTACTTTATTAACAATATAAAATTAAATCATATCCTGTATCAACATGTTCACACCCGGGAAAAAAGATATATACCTACTAAAATGCTTATTTGAACAAGAATTATTCGGAAATGTTATTCCGTTTTGGTCAAAGCATTCACCAGACCGAATAAACGGTGGTTATTATAATTGTCTGAATCGAAATGGTGATGTATATGAGACCACAAAACATGTGTGGCTTCAGGCAAGACAGGTTTGGATGTTCAGCAAACTATTCAACCAATTCGAACCTAAACCTGAATGGCTTGAAATTGCAGGACTTGGAATCGACTTTCTGCGTAAACATGCAGTTCGGCAAGACAGAAGGCTCTATTTTAGCCTGAACGAACATGGAGCACCCAAATGGATTCAACGGAAAATTTTTTCCGAATGCTTTTATATCATCGCGCTGGCAGAATACAGCCGTGCGGCTGACCGGCCTGAACTCCTGAAAGAAGCAAGAGAACAATTTGAAATTGTCTGGAATTTGGCGAAAGACCACTCTCAGCTTGGCAGACCAGTTCTTGAAGGGCAAATACCATCACGAAGCCTAGCCGTGCCAATGATTTTACTGAATGTTATTGAAGAACTGTCGGGTGGCAAACCCTCGGGCTATGAACAGGAAATTGAAGATTGCATTAAGCAACTATTACTGCATGTTCATGAAGACAAAAAAACTGTATTTGAAACCGTAGGGATGGAGGGACAGTTTTTGGATACCATCGAAGGGCGGCTGCTTAATCCCGGCCACGCGATTGAAGCCGGCTGGTTTCTTCATCAATGGGCTACAATTCTTAGCGACAATGAGCTTCATCAAACCGCTATCAACATGATCCGTTGGTCACACGAAAGGGGTTGGGATCAAAAACACGGAGGACTCTTTTACTTTCTGGATTACAAAGGGCACAGCCCCACACAGCTTGAATGGTTTATGAAATTGTGGTGGCCACACAATGAAGCGATGATTGCACATCTTCTAAACTACTCAATAACCGGTGAACAGAAGGATTGGGAACTATTCAAACAAGTTCAGGAGTACTCGTTCAGCCATTTTCATGATGATGATCACGGTGGATGGTTCGGCTATCTGAACCGGGAAGGAGATGTTACGCATAACTTCAAGGGAGGTCCGTATAAGGGTTTCTTCCACGTACCACGAAGCCTTTGGATCTGTTTTAAACTGCTTGAAAAGCTTGAAATCAGCTCGTAATGGTATTGACCTGACAGGTTTTTGAAGTCTGTCAGGTCTGTACTTTTCTACTGTGCAATCAGTGTATAGTCAAAAAATCCGCAGGCTTCCAAATCCTTTTTGAGATCAGAATACATTGATAGGGTCAATGTTCTAAATGGAAGACGGCTTGCACCACAATCCACTCCAACCATCTTCATAGCGGCTTTGGAGGCCGCATTATAATTGTACTTATCCAGAACGTTAACAAACTGAATTGCTTTTACCTGAAGTTCACGTGCACTCTCCATTCGGTTTTTTTCAAATGCATCTCTCAGCTGATGATATAATCCGGGAAACAAATTGTACGTACTGCCGATAAACCCTTTTGCACCGGTGGCAAGACCGGCAAGATACATTTCGTCATTACCGTAAAGTATATCGTATTTCCCATTCTGAAATACGCGGCACAAATTGTATTCGGAAAGATTGCTATCTGAAAATTTCACTCCTGCAAAATTGGGAATTTTTTCACTTGCATGTTCCATAAAATCAACCATTGAAAAGTTAATTCCTGTGAGTACCGGAATGTGATAGTAATAAAATGGAATGTCTGGTACCTGGGCAGCAACCTGGGTACAAAATTCTACCAAAATTTCTATAGTTGCTGATTTTTGATAAAAAGGCCCTGTAGTTGAAATACCATCTGCATTATTTTTATCCGAGTTTTTGGCAAGTTCTTTTGCTTCATTCAGGCTGTTACTACCAACATGGACAATCAGTTTAAAATCGTCACTTACAATTTTGCTCCATTCCTCACAGAGCTCAAGGCGCTCCTTATAGGTTAAAGAGAATCCTTCACCAGTACTTCCATTCAAAAAAACTCCTTTTATAGAATTTTGCAGGTAGTAATCATGGAGTGTTTCTATCATTCCTATATTGATGCTTCCATCTTCCTTCATCGGTGTAAAAGCAGCTACAAATAGTCCATCATTTTTATTCATTTGGTTTTTTATAAGTGTGTTAAATGGTTTTTAATGATTTATTCAGGTTATTTATTATTTAAAAGTTCATCCAGTCTGATTTTTTGAAAATAGAGATCCCTCACACCTTCATACAAAATTCCAACCGTTTCCTCACCAACCATGGTGAGTGATGAGTAACCAAACCCGCGGTTTTCATTCAATAAGACCTGATACTTACTAGGCCAGGTAACCCCTTGGTCTTTACTCAGTTTCATGGTCATATTCACTCGAGAGACCGTATTGTTTGGATTGGAGAACAAAAGATAATTATGATTATAACCGCTTCCTTCAGGATTTGACCGGATCAGGCTGGCCATCGACACAGGTTCCTGCAAGAATGAACGGGAGCTGGAATGTTCCTGCCAGGTATTTCCCATGTCGGTTGTTGTATACACAGATCTTGCTCCACCTCGGTTATCACGCATGTTGATCATTAATTTTCCATCTTCTAGCTCAACCACCTGCGATTCGGTTGTGTTTGACCGTACCGGCTCACTAATTGACCAAATCTCTCCACCGTCACTACTGTACACGATGGATGACCAGGGCATACCGTTTTCATCTTTGTACTGAGATGCAAAAACAAGTGAACCATCGCTCATGGTAATACCATTTCCGGGACCCATCAGAAGCAGATACCATTCTGGTTGTTTAATCTGATCGGTTATGTTAATGGGATCGGACCAGGTCAGCCCATCATCTTCGCTTTTTACAAGCACAAACTGGCCGGTTTCTTCAGGTGCTATTCCCTGCTGCGATGAATTCCATGCGCGTGTGTCTGGATAACCATGTATCCAAAGTCCGGCCACCCATATCGTTCCTGTGATCCGGTCTACCAAAATCGCCGGGTCTCCAATACCGTTTTCGCTTAGCGACCGGTTTTCCCAGGTTCCCATATTCATAATAGTTTCCATCGGCTCCCAGGTTTCACCTCCGTCGGTACTGCGGCTTAGTCCCACGTCGATGTCCCCCTGAAGATCACTGGAAGTGTCGTGGCGAACATCATACACAGCCAAAAGTGTGCCTTTATTAGAAGTCACCATCCCCGGAATTCGATAGGTATGTACCCCATCCTGGTTAGCTTTTCGGATTTTTTTTGCGGGCCTCAGAGCTATGTTTGAGCGGTCGCTTTCTGCTTGGTATTTTCGTCCATTTATCTGTACAGATGTTGAGTTTATCTCAAGCAAATCAGTGAGTGTTACCGTATCGTTCAATTCAACTGATACCCAATAATAATTTTGTCCTTTTTCAAGTGATTGCTGGAACGGGATAGTCAGAGTTTCTTCCATATCGGTTGTTGAACCGACCTGCACATTCGTGGAAAATTCATTTTCATCGCCTGTGTAAAATATTTGTACCTGTTCGATAAAGCCCGTGGTTGAATGGCCGAACTCCAAAACCATATCTTCAATCTCCACATTTGTGTCGGTTGTTAAAATTTCGAATTTCAAAACAGGATTGTAGGTTTCACCAATAAATACAGGCTGGATCGGTTTATGAACCGAAACAGAAGCGGCCTTTTGAGCAAATGCTGTGGATGCTAACAGCATCAAAGCGGTGAGTAGGGTTAAAAATATTTTGGTCTTCATTTCATTAGATTTCATTAATGGGATCTGGAATTAAATGGTATTTCTGAAATAAGGTATTTCTCTCAAATCGCGGTTGCGATCTTGTCTCGGTACATCACGAAATTGAAACCATGCTTAGTGTGCATGTTAATTCCCTATTTTAAAGAAGTGAAACCGAAGCTGAGACTCTACTCATATATTAACCTTTGATTCCAGTATGTTGATCTATCATATATTGATTAACCATTATCGACTTTTAAAAACCGGCCATCAGAATCACTTGATTTTAATGCGGTGAGCATTGTTTTTAATGTTTGTTCTGCCTCTTCGAGAGTACATCTTGGTGTCTCCCTACCCTCAATGCAAGCTATGAAATGCTTTGCCTGATGTAGGAATACAGTATCGCGGTCCAATGACTTGCTAGTGCCATTAATCCATGTTCTATCTTCGGGATTAAAAATTTCCAGGCATCCTTTTTCCTGACTTAGTTGAATGGTTGAAGCTTCCCCTATCACTTGTAAACTCATTTTATTGTCCTGCTGAAAGAGACAAATACCTAGAAATGCTATAATGTCTCCCTTAAATTTAAAAATTATATTAGCTGTATCTTCGGTTGCAATATCCGTCAATCCTAAACGCCACTGACTAGCAGATACCTCTAGTGGAGGTCCAAAACACCATTCAAGAAAATTGATCATATGGACCAAGTGGTCGGGTATGGCACCACCACCGGTAGTACGTGACTGTGCATATTGTGGCGGATAATCCTTACGCATGCGTGGCCAGTACTGACCAATATAGTAATTGACCAAACGGATTGAACCTGCTTCACCGGTTAAGATTCGATCACGCAATTCTTGGTAAATAGGATCGCATCTGAAATTATAAGCAACGTATAATACCGTTTTTTGTACGGAGTGCAATCTCTTTAACTCGTCAACACCATTCATATTCATGGCCAAAGGCTTTTCAAGAAGAATGTGCTTTCCGGCTTTTACCAATTCAAGGGTAACCGGGATATGCAGATTGGTTGGTATACAGATCACTATCCCATCAAAATCATCAAGATTGGCCTTCCTAAAATCAGCATAAGCCTGCTGGACTGTATATTGAGCAATGATTTTTTCACGAGTTCCTCTATTCGTCTCGGCAATGGAACAGCGAACACCATTTATACAAAGAAAATTTCGAAGATGCCGCTCACCGATTGAACCAACTCCAATTATAAGTATATGCATTCAGATATTTTTTAAAGGGTCAAGACAAGTTAAGAGAATTTAAATTACCAGCTTGTCCATCCCCCATCCAGTAAAAGGTTATGACCTGTGATATAGGAAGACGCCTCAGAAGCAAGAAAAACAACCGGTCCCTTTATATCATCATGCTCGGCAAATCTACCCAGCGGCGTCAGACGTTTATAGTTACTGACAAACTCATCTTTAAGGTTAGCCTCCCTTATACCGGGCCCATATCCACCCGGACTAATGCAATTAGCACGAATATTCTGGGTACCGTAATAGTTTGCTATCCATTTAGTTAAACCTACCATACCCCACTTTTCAAAAGTATATGTAACTCCGCTACTCATATCTGTTTTTCCATAAACACCGAAATTGGGTCCGACAGTACCCTGAATGGAGCTAATGTTAATGACATTACCACCTTTATTCTTTAACATTACCTTTATTACACCCTGTGTTAAGAGAATCAATCCTGTATAATTAACAAGCTGCGATTTCTCAAGGTCAGATTTGCTGATATCATCAAGATTTTTTTTACCTCCTTCCCATGTCACTGTATTATTTACAAGTACGTCAATACGCTTGTGTTTTTTTACAATATTATCAATAAGATTATCTATTGAACTATCATCACCCTGATCATAAAAAAAACCTTCAGCTTTCAGATTTTTCTTTTTAAGCTCCGCAGCATACACTTTACATTTATCCTCATCCCGTGAAGCAATAATAACCGTTGCACCGGCTTCAGCCAATGAAAGGGAGATAGGTTTCCCATACATACCGGCACCACCTGTAACAAGTGCAATTTTCCCGTCTAATCTAAACATTTCCATAAACTATATATTAAAATTAAGAAGTAGAGTTTCCTATTTAAAGGCATCATTTAAAGATTATGATAAGTAAGGCTCTTTAGCTCTTTATCATCTGATTGAAACAGAAAACTGGACAGGTAACCAACAATTATACATACAGGTATACCTATTAACGGATAGACATAAAAATGAATACCGGTTTGATATTTCACGAACGCCATCACAAGCAAGCTGGCAACAGCCCCGATAATTACCCCTTTGGATGAGGTTCTATTCGTAAATATTCCCAGAAAGAAAATTCCGGCCAGCGCACTGCTCAGCAATCCCACAATTTCCTGAAACAGAAAGTAGAGGGATTGTATTGGAAACATAGCCAGTACGCATGCCATTACTGTGCCGAAAGTTCCAACAACCACCACCACAATCTTTGCAAGCCGTACAAGATATTTTTCTTCGGAATTTGGATTAAAACGCCTGTAAAAATCAACTGTCCACGCCGTAGAAATACTATGCATACTGCTGTCCAAGCTACTCATCGATGCAGCAAAAATTCCTGCAATTACCAAACCCGATAAACCTACAGGTAATTGCTGGCCTATAAAAAGAGGGAATATTTGATCGTTTTGCATTCCAATAGGCAATAGTTCGGGACTCATCTTGTAAAACACATAAAGACATACACCCAGTGCAAAAAAGAGAAAACCCGATGGGATGGAAATAATGCCGTTTGTCCATAAACTTTTTGAGGCTTCTTTTTCATTTTTGGTCGTAAGATATCGCTGAATGACAGCCTGATCGGTCGTGTAAGGGCCAAACTGAAGCGCAAAGGTTCCCATAAAAATTGACCATGTGACCAAATCTTTAGTACTCAGACTCCAGTTGAACATCAGAAATTTGCTATCGGCCATCGCAATATCGTAAATTACACCCACCCCGCCTACATGCATGATGATGAACCCAATGCTGTAGAGAATACCAAAAACCAGTATCACCACCTGAACCACATCGGTCCATACCACAGCCTCCATTCCCCCCATTACTGTATACACAATGGAGAAAATTCCCATCAAAATAATCGCTACATAAATATCTATCCCGATAATGGCTGTAATTACCAGAGCGGGCAATAAAACCATGACACTCATCCGTCCAAGCTGAAAAATGATGAATGAAAGGCTACCAAACAGCCTCACAGCAAGACTAAACCTTTTTTCGAGATATTCGTAGGCAGTTGTGATGTTAAGACGCCTGAAAAAAGGCAGGTAAAAAGTCACCACAATCGGCACCATTAGAAAAATGGTGATATAGCCGGGATATACCAGCCAGTTGGTGGAAAATGATACAGCAGGAATTGCAATAAAAGTAATGGCACTGAGCTGAGTTGCATAAATGCTGATACCTGCCGCCCACCAGGGAATACGCTGCCCAGCCAGAAAAAATTCATCCGTAAGATTATCACGCCTCGAAAAATAATATCCCATTCCAATCAAGAGCAGTAAATACACTCCAAGAATACTGTAATTCACAATTCCAAAATCCACTCTCTCCCTTAAGATTGAACCCGACCAAATCCGATTAGTTCTCACACCAGGACTAATTTCACCCGAAGCTAAAATAATATTCCCATCCCACCAAACCGCATTTGTAGTCACAGGACTTGGCCGGGGCATCATCCCCGCCACCGACCATGTATCGGTAATAGTGTTATATGCAAGCACATCACTACTGAAAGTAGATTGTTCTTCCAATATCACAATCAGTTCTGTCTGAAGGGATTCTATTTCTGATTGAATATCAATATCGTCCGCTTCGCCCAACATTGTGTTCAGTGAATCTATCCGTGACGCAAGTTTCAACCTTTTTTGGAGCATCACACCATCATCTCCTCCGAAAATAAGAATGTGGCTATCGCCATATGATAGAGCTGTTGCCGCCATTACAGATCGCTCATCCCAGCTTGATATAATTTCCTCCCATTCACCGGAAACTGGATTGTAGGAAAATCCGTCCTGAAGAATCTCCATCGAACCATCTATATTTACATCCCGGCCCCCAAACAGGTAAAACCGTTGATTCAATCCATCACTCTGTGCTGCAGAAACAGCAAGCACGCGATTTTGCCCCGGCCAAGCTTTAAGTGTTTCCCAGCGGGTACCGGGCAAAGATAACTGACCCAGATCAAGCGAAAAAAAATGGCTTGTTGCAACAGGATTTTGCTTTCTCTCCTGTCCGCCTGCCACGTACAATTTATTCCCAAGAACAGCACCGGAGCTGAATGCAAGCGGTACCGGTAGTGAGGGGAGCTCCTCAAATTCCACACTCCGCGCTGCTCGGTCATACCGAAGCAGAAAAACGTCGCTGAACACATCCGTGCCATCGGTTCCTCCGGCCAGAATCAAACCCTGATCAGTCTCTGCTGTGACCCCATAACCAAGCGGCCGGGGCAGTTTCAGTGATTCATCTGTATACCACTCATAATCTGTCCCGTTTTTTTCGAGCAGATAAATCCGGTCGTGATACGTCTTCTTGCCTCCCTCCCAGGGTACTCCGTCCGGAAAGTTGGCACCTCCGGCTACGATCATTACATTTTCAATAACTCCGGTAAAAGCACCTGCAACACCCAATGAATCTGGAAGATTGGGCAGTGCCTGCCAATTCATGATGGATGCTACCTGAAGGTTTCCTTCATCCGAAATAATCTGTCCCGTCGTGGACGACGAAAAAAAGGTGAACAGAAATAAGAATAATAAAAGAAATTTATTTGAGGGGTTCATAATCAGTTCATCACAATTACTCTGGAATCCCGAATGACTGGATTGTCACAATCTTATGAGGAGTGTATAAGTAAAAATCTGACATTAGTGCTCCTTTGTTTTTCAGTTATTCATTCTTCTGGTATATACCCACTGATTTGAACATAATCAGATCCGCACACCTTAACTTGTCCAATATTGATCTTTTCTTATTCATAATTAACCAATAATTGAAATAATTGAGTATTCTATTATATTGACATCAAGAATATTATTCAGATATGATGTTTGAGCCTAACATTCAGCAAACTTCGTTGAAATTATGGAACCGCTTTTCAAAAAAACCACCGGCACTTTTTCATCCTACACCCTGAAAGACACAGTTGGACAATCGTTCGATGGCCTGTGGCACACACACGAAGAGTATGAGCTAATCTATATTTGTGAGGGAATGGGAGAAAAAGTAATTGGTGATAACATATCTGATTTACGTAAGGGCGACCTTCTTTTTCTCGGTCCCAATCTACCTCACCTATTTCGCTGCAACCAAGATTACTTTTTGAATTACCGCTCTGGCTCACTCGTGATTCATATCAACAACAGCTATCTCGGTGAAAGTTTTTTTTCCTGCCCGGAGTTCGAACCCATTCTCAAACTTTTTAAACGGTCAAAATCGGGCATACAGTTTAGAGGTGATACTGAACTCATTGCAAGAAGAATCAAAAACTTGTTTGATAAGGAAAAATCGGAATCACTGATTGAGATTCTATTCATGTTGAATGATCTTGCCAGGAATTATGAACAAATTCTGCTGGCCAGTCCAGGTTTTACACCAAGTTTCGGTAATAAAGATTATCAGCGCATTAACATTGCCAACAAGTATGTGATGGATCATTTTGAAAGTGACATCTGTCTGAATGATGTGGCCTTAAAAGTTGGGCTGACCAAATCTGCATTTTGTCGCCATTTCAAAAAAATTACCGGTAAAACTTTTTTCACTTTTTTGAAAGAGTATCGAATCGGGTACGCATGTAAGTTATTAATGAGTACTGGAATGAGTGTGTCCGAAATCAGTTACGAATGTGGATACAACACGATATCAAATTTTAACAAACAATTTAAATCTGTTACGAATACGAATCCAATGGATTATCAGAGCCAATTTATCACAAAAAAAATCCCAAACAGTAATCAACTGGGTAACTGAGACTTTAAGAATTTTTCACTAATCAGCATATTAGTCTTTTAATCTAAAAGCATATTTTTCATAAGGCCCTTTATTAATAGTAAAATAGTAACATCGAAAATATAAGTGCCCGATCAATTTAGAATTGATCGGGACTTATTATCCATTTTATGATGGATCACTATGAGTATGCCTATGATTTAAACTCCACAGGCAAACCTTTCAGCTACGAAAGATCTTTCTTCCTGATATAATCTTAATCATCTATAAATGATTCTTTCCGTTTAATGGACCAAAACTTTTACACGCACGGAAATCTGCACTTTCGAGGTCAAACGTGCCGAATGCAGCCCACGCACTGGGCCTGAAAATTCTTTTCTCGGGAACATTATGCATCGAAACCGGGATGCGAAGCATGGATGCAAGTGTGATAAAAGAATTCCCTACATGTCCATAACTAATCACCCCGTGGTTCGATCCCCAATTGTTCATTACTGTATAAACATCCTTAAAAGCACCCATACCTGTTACATTGGGGGCAAACCAGGTTGTTGGCCAAATAGGGTCTGTACGTCTGTTTAAGATGTCGTGGATTTTTTCATCAAGATCAATGGTGAAACCTTCAGCTATTTGTAAAACCGGGCCAAGGCCTTTGATAAGATTAATTCGTGTCATTGTAACCGGCATTTCACCCTCAGTTAGAAACTGAGACGAATAACCGCCTCCCCTGAAATATTCGAGGTTGGCCGGGCACCACCTTGTAGCATCAAGACAATCATCTGCTTCATCGGATGTAATTTCCCACCAAGGTTTTATCGCGGATTTGCCATTCTTTTTCTGTTTACCTGTTCCATCAAGCGACGCAGATCCGGAATTCAGAAAATGAATGATTCCATTACTTGCCTTTCCATTTAATTCAAGACCGGTTACCCTCTTTACCGATTCAGGACTCCAATAGGTTCTGATATCACCAAATATCGGAGCTGAATTTGTGAGCTGATGGCCAAGTAACATGCAAACACCATTCAGGGTATCATTCTCTGTAGCCACAATAAAGGGTTCTCTTATTCCATTCCAGTCGAATGAAGAGTTTAGTATAGCTTCGGAATAATCACCATTTGGAAAATGGTCTGTCCATTGTCTTTGTCCCTGGAAACCAGATGCAATTGCGTTATGACCCAATGCCTCTTCTTCGTAGCCGAGTTTCTTCAGCTTTGGATTTCCGATCATCAAATCCCGGATGATCAGTGTCATTTTTACAACTGTCTCCCAGTTTTCATCTTTCTTTTCACGGCTTTGTTGTATTTCAGATGGGTTAATGTCTTCACCTTCATGACAATTGTCATTCACCCACTTCATTGCTTTATCAAACTCCTCTTTATCAAAGATTTCTTCATTTATTCTCCGAACGAGTTCAGTCATATCCACAGCTTCACATCGCATTCCAAGATAATCTTCAAAGAAATCTTCCTGAATCATAGAACCCACAATACCCATAGAAACCGAGCCAATAGACAAGTACGATTTCCCTCTGATTTCAGCGACAGCCAGGCCAGCTTTCACAAATTCAATTATTTTATGCTGAACGTCACCGGGGATTGAAGTATCATCAGCATCCTGTACTTCACTGCCATAAATACTGAATACAGGTAATCCTTTTTGGTCATGGGCTGCTTTTGTGGCAGCAAGATACACCGCTCCAGGCCGTTCACTGCCATTAAATCCCCAGATGGCTTTAGGGTACCAGGGGTGCATATCCATGGTTTCGGAGCCATAACACCAACATGGTGTCACAGTCAAGGATACACCTACTCCCTCTTCTTCAAATTTCTTAGCTGCCATCATCGCTTCTGTTACACCGCCGATACATTGATCTGAAATTACACACTCAACCGGATTTCCATTGGTATGACGTACATTCTCCGAAATAAACCTGGCTGCCGATCTTGCCATTTCCATGGTTTGCTCTTCAAGAGATTCACGAACTCCTTTTCGGCGCCCATCTATCACGGGCCGTATACCAATTTTAGGAATCCTTCCAATTAATCTTTTTTGCTTTGAATTCAGGCTGAGATTTTTGGGTAATTTTTCTGCTTTTTGATTTTTCGCGGCCATTCCAATGATGTTTTAGTTAAATATTCTATTCTGTTTTTTCTGATTCTATGCAAGTTAGTTATCGATTGTTACTTGTATGCTTTCTTCCATTATTTTACTATATGATTGACCATCTTCATACATTTTAAGGAAGATGTTATACTTGGCTTCATGATAGGATATCAACTCATCTGAAGGGTTCACAACATTTCCAGCTTTGTTCATACTCTTCATCGCATCAAAAATGGTTGCATATCTACCCGAGGCAACTGAACCTAAAACTGCACTGCCAAGAAGCACTGCCTCGCTCTCTTTTGGAAGAATAATTCTACAGCCGGTGATGTCTGCGTGCTCCTGTAAAAAAAGTTCATTTTTTGTACCCCCGCCAGTAGCCATTATCATACTGATCTTGTATCCATTCTGGTTCAGGGTTTCAATAATGTGCCGGGTTCCGTATGCAATGGATTGTATGGTTGCGAGATACTGAAGTGCAAGGTCGTCTAAAGTTGATGATAGTTTAAGACCTGTGATCGTGCCGGTTAGCAAAGGGTTGGCACGCGGCGATCGGTTACCATGAAAATAGGGCAGAATATGTAAGTTTTTAGTGAGTTTAGCCGGATTATTTAAACCCTGATCGGATGCCATTTCTTTCAAGCGTTCATTCAAAAGATCATAAACCGTAGATCCAATTTTCTCTGCTTTTTCTTTCAGTGCAGTGGAATGAACGGATGAAAAAATAATGTGATCAATCAATGCTCCTGTTGCCGACTGCCCACCTTCGTTTAGCCAGAAACCGGGAATCATTGCCGAAAAATAGGGTCCCCAAACACCACTGATAAACCGTGGCTTTTTTGATACGGCCATATGGCAACTTGACGTACCCCCAATTAGTGCAATTCTGTCATCGAATGCCTGAGCTTCATCGAGGTTCATACCCAACAAACCCAATCCACCCGCATGTGCATCAATCATGGAGACCCCCACAGCTGTGCCGGGGTTTAAACCTAATTCTTTGGATGATTTTTCAGATAAACCATTTGCCACGGCTTCACCTGCCGGTCGTATGATTTTACCGATTTTTTGAAAAGAATCTTGAGTCAGGTCTTCTAATCCAATCATTTTAAAATAAGAATGATCCCATTGCCCGATAGAATCTTTTGATTTGGATTCTTCATGACTGAGATAGGTCCATTTGCATGTAGTGGTACATGCAGACCGGATATCGGAGCCGGTTGCTCTGTAAACAAGATAATCGGGTAAGTCAAAAAAACCGGTGGCCATATTCCAGGTATTCGGCATATTACGTTTTAACCATAACAATTTTGGTGTCTGCATTTCAGGGCTTATTACACCGCCAACATAATTGAGTACTTCGTGTCCTGATTCATTTATTTCTGAGGCTTCACCCTTAGCTCTATGATCCATCCATACAATAATATTCTGGTCAGGATCTCCATCCGGGCTCACAGAGAGTTGCTGTTCACCTTCACCCAGTACAACAAGTGAACAAGTAGCATCAATACCAACACCCTTCACATCATTCGGTTTTATTCCACTTGTCGACATCACCTCCCTTACTGAGGTGCAGCATGCTTTCCAGATATCCTCCGAGGATTGCTGCACAAAATCGGTTTCCGGTTTCCACATTTTAATGGGATGGCTGGCCTCCGCAGACATATTGCCGTACTCATCAAAAATACCGGCTCTTGCTGAACCGGTCCCGACGTCGATTCCAATGAAATAGGTACTTGTCTTGTTGTTTTTCATTCATACCTCGCCGGATCAACAATACTCGCAGCAATGTAGCGGTACGGAGCCGCTCCTTCTTGTGCTGCATGATTCCAGTAATAGACAATCACCAGTTTTCCGTCTTCCCGCTGCACCATTCGCGGATAGCCTACGTCCCTGGTCGCGCCGTCTTTGCTTCGAACAGTAATTTCATTGCCCCATGTTTTTCCATTATCCTCACTGAATCGAAGGTGAACTCTGGATCCATAATTACTTCTGTAAATATACGTCAGGGCCAATCTTCCATCCTTCATACGCACGAGCGCCGGAGGAGTCCCTCCATTTCCAGTTTCAAATGAAGGATTTTCTTCTTCCTGCCAGGTTACACCATCATCTTCAGAACGAAAAGCCCTTAAAAAATCTCGTCGTGGTACGGGCTCACGGCTTCGTATCACTGTAAACAGTTCGTTAATTGAAAGCCTCACCGTTGATGGCATAATATCAAATCCTTCAGGCTCATCGCCAATCCATGCAACACGCTCCCATGTTACTCCACCGTCTATTGTTCGGATATGTGCCACCCGTCCTTCCCTGCCATTCTCTTTGGCAGCATTTGCAAATATGCTTAACTCCTGCGGCCCGTCAACGATATAGTCTGTTCGGGTACCAATTCCATGGGTATCAAGATCCGGAAAATGATAAGGACCATGCCATTGATGGCCTCTGTCATTTGAATAGTAAAAGATAGAAGGTCCGTTATGATAATTATTTCTCATCCATGTGATGATGAAATCGGGATTCGTAAAATCTTCGATCGGCTCTTCCAAAATTGTGGGTTCTTCGGCTTCTTCATCCGAAAGGCTGTTATCATACGCCCAGCCAGTCTGACCAAGATCATACGCATCCTCAATTTTCCAAGTTTCTCCTCCATCCAGGCTGCGGGCATATTTATTGCGAGCCGTTTCCCTGTTATATGTATGGAACCCTTCTGTTTCGTAATGTTCAGCTTCCACAAACCCCACGAGAATTTCATCTCCCCAATTCCAAATCCCGTTGTTTGCCGGCCAGCCGGCGAAGCGGTCATCTTCCTGATAAACAATCATGTGTTGAATGGTATCAGTTTCATTCAACTGATTTTCTGAAGTGTTCTTTTCTTCTACACAAGATATGAATGCTATTAAAATGCTAAGAAGAAAAACACTCTTAAAATTAATTATGTTTAGTAAACTCATGAATTTTGATAATTTAAATGAGGTTTAAGGTTATTATACTAAATGTAAACGATTACATCAATTTATTACACAAATGTTAGTTTTTTTAAGCTATTTTTTTTTTAGAAATGCGAGGAAAAAACCGGTGAAAAAGATCACCAACGTCCCAACAACAATCGTTAAATAACTGTGAATAGGATTCGAAAGAGAATCAGATAAGTATACCGGTGAAAGGGTCATCCAAATAATTACTAACAAACCCAATATTACACCAATAGCCGCAGGGACATTGGTTACTTTTTTAGAGAAATACCCAAGTAGAAACAGACCGAGCATTCCACCACTGAAAATTCCAGCAAGGTTCCACCATATATCCAGAGCACTCTCTACCTGTATGATATAGAATGAAATCATCACTCCTAACAGACAGATCAGAGCCGAGGCCAGATAAAGTACCCTTACTGACTCTTTTTCACTGACATTTTTTTTGTAAGGTCGGTACAAGTCACTCAAAATTACAGTTGCACCACTGTTTAGACTGGTAGAGATAGTGCTCATTCCTGCTGAAAAGATCGATGCGATCAGTAATCCGGTTATCCCAACTGGCAGGCCGTTGACTATAAAATATGGGAATACGCTGTCGGACATCCCTGCCTCCCTGAATTCTCCCGGCAACAAATCGGGAAACACTTGGTAATAGACAAACAATCCTGTTCCTATCATAAAGAAGAGAAGAGATACCGGGATGTAGAGCAGTCCGCCACCGAACGCGGAAGAGATTGCCTCTTTTTCGTTCCGTGCACTCATATAGCGCTGAATGTAGTTCTGGTCGATGCCGTAGTTCTGCAGGTTGATGAAAATACCATAGATAAACACCACCCAGAACGTAGATTCGGTCAGGCTCAGGCCTAAACTACCGAGATTGAATTTATCATACTGAGTAGCCACTTCGAAATATTGTGTAGGCCCTCCCGGCAGTGAAAACATCAGAATACCCAGGGTGACAATTGCACCAACAATCAAAATAATAGCCTGTATTGCATCGGTCCATATCACTGCCTTAATTCCTCCCAGAATGGAATAGATCATTACACTGATTCCCGTGATCACAATAATCAGCCGCATATCCCAACCAAGTATCACATACATCGGCAAGGCAAGAAGGTAGAGAATAACGGCCACACGCATCACCTGTGTGAGCAGCCAAAAAATGGCCACATAGTTTTTTGCCCAAGGACCGAACCGTTCTTCAAGGTAGGTGTAGGCTGAAGGACTTCCTACTCTCCTGTAGAGTGGAATAAAAAATTTGATCGCCATAAAAATTGCTACGGGAATCGAGAGGCTGAAAACAAATGCGTTCCAATCGGATAAAAAAGCTACCCCCGGTAGTGCAAGATAACTGATACTGCTCACAAAGGTGGCAAAGATGGAAAGGCCGATGACCCAGGCTGGTAGCGTTCCTGAACCGGTCGAATAATCTTCAGACGTTCGCTCCTTCTGATAAAATGATATACCAAAAAGAATAATTCCCAGCAGGTAAACAATAAAAATGATGATGTCAATAGTACTCATACCAAGACCTCATCCATATTTAATTCTTGTAATGCTTTTTGAACCTGCTTTTTTTCTTCACTACTAAGTGACTGATATGGAAAAGCCATAACATCACTGCAAATCCCCATCAAAGAAAGTGCACATTTTACACCCTGCAGATATTTCATAGGCGAATTGCCAATCGTGTAAAGTTTTGAGCTGACTTCCAGAATTTTCTCCTGGAGTTTATGCATGCGATTAAAATCATTGTCTATAACCGCATCATACATCGCTACATAAAGCTTCGGAAACAGGTTTGCACCACCATTTACTCCACCGTCTCCGCCGGACATCATCGTTTGCATTAAAATTTCTTCAGGCCCAACAAATACAGGGAAATTCTGTCGGTTTTTCAAAAGGGACAGTACTTTCTGAAAATAAATTACATCTCCAGAACTGTCCTTAAAACCGATGATATTGGGATGATCTGAAAGTAATTCTACTGTTTCAGGAGTAATATTTATTTTGGTATGAGGGGGCATATTATACAGAAAAAGCGGCAATGGTGATTGATCCGCCAGTGCCAGGTAGTAGCGAATGAGTTCCTGTTGATTAACTGTAAAATAGTATGGAGGTGCCGCAACAACGGCATCGGAACCACATACTGCAGCGTATTTTGCTAATTCTAAGCTTTCAGTAAAAGATGTATCTGTTATTCCAGCCAATACTGGTACTCTTCCATCCACATGAGAACAGACTCGTTTTATTACTTCATAACGAAGATCATAACTCAAACTGGGCCCTTCACCTGATGTACCAAGTATAAACAGGCCGTTTACGCCGCCGGAAAGAATGTGTTCGAGTAAACGTATAAGTCCTTCAGTGTCTAACTTATTTTGACTTTGAAGGGGGGTAATGACAGGAGGAATAATTCCCTTAAACATATTTTATTACCTTTTTTATTAACCATTTCATGCGACATTTTCGCTCATCTCCACTTATCAGGGTCGGTAATTGTAGCAGCTATATATCTGTAGGGTAGATTATTTTCATCGGCAGCGTTATTCCAATAATAAACAACAACTATCTTACCGTCACTTCTTTGTACCATTCGTGGATATCCTACGTCATTCGTAGCATCATCATTAGATCGTAATGTTATTTCATGTGACCAGGACTGACCATTATCTTCGCTTAATTTTAAATGAACTCTTGATCCATATTTACTTCTGAATATGTATGCTAAAGCTAATCTACCGTCGTCCAATTTTAATAAAGCTGGTGGTGAGCCGCCTGCACCAGTATCAAAAACAGGTTCATTCAACTCATTCCATGAATTTCCATTATCCGTAGATCGAAATGCTTTTATATAATCTCTTCTCGGATCAAGATCTCTACTCCGAATTGTTGATAATATTTCATCAGAAGAAATTCTTACAGAAGAAGACATTATATCAAACCCTTCAGGTTCTCCTCCTAACCAAGACTTAATTTCCCAACTGATTCCACCATCTTTTGTTTTATACATTGCTACTCTACCTTCTCTCTGATTTTGTTTAGCGACAGTAACGAATGCACTTAACTCATTTGAACCATCAATAAAATAATCTGACCTGGTTGCAACTCCAGGTGTATGTAAATTTGGTAATTCATAGGGTCCATGCCAATCATTGCCTCTATTGTAAGAATAATAAAAAAAAGAAGGGCCTGAATTATTTGTTATTCGAGAAAATGTTATTACAAAATCGGGATGTGAAAAATCAATTGGTTCTGTAAGTACTATTGCCTTTCTTGATGTTTCTCGATCACGTGCCTGGTTTTGATATGTCCAAGCTGTTTGACCATTTTCATGTGCATCCTCTATTGCCCAGGTTATACCACCATCGAAGCTTCGTGCGTATTTATATCTTGATGTGGTAACATCATAAGTGTGCCCTGTCCTTTCCATATGATCAGCTTGTACAAAGCCTACCAATATCTCATTTTCCCAAATCCAAATTCCATTATTTGCAGGCCAACCAGCAAATTGACCTTCTTCGTAAAATACTTTTAGATGTTGAATGTCTTTATCGGTATTGTTAGATATCTTTTTTTCTGAGATACTCAAAGTGAGAATCCCCATAAACAAAAAAACCCAGAGATAATTATTAGTCATGTTATGTTACCTTTTGTCTATTTTAAATTGCATTTCTTTAATTCACTTCAAAAAAACTAGTTTCTATATTCTTTTTGCCATATTTGCCCACCTTCATATATTTCTCCAACAGGATATCGGTCGCTTGGAGTCACTGCGTTCTCCATAATGGCATCGATTTCTTGAACAATATCAGGATAATCATCAGCAATATTGTTTGTCTCGCCAATATCATCCTCCAAATTGTATAGCTGAATTATACTATTTTTCCCATGTCGAATTCCCTTCCACTTTCCCATTCGAACAGCCTGATCATATCGTTCTCGAGTATGTCCATAATCCCAGTATAAATAATCATGAGGATTTTCAATCTTCTTTCCCCTCAATGCCTCCGTAATCGAAATGCCATCAATATCATCCGGACTTTGAGTTCCAGCAAGTTCTGCAAAAGTCGGCATCATATCTTGTAAAGCAATAATTTCATCATTTGTATGACCAACAGGTATCTGACCAGGCCATTTTACTATAAATGGAACCCTAACTCCCCCTTCAGTTAATTCACGCTTATATCCTCGTAATGGACCATTTGTATTTAGTTCTTTCCATACCGTACTATGTCCTCCGTTATCACTTGTAAAAATGATCAGAGTATTCTCAGTCAAACCTAATTCGTCTATCAAAAGGGTAATTTTACCAACATCCTGATCTATCATGTCGATCATCGATGCATATTTTTTTGCATGTTCAGGCCAATCATTATTGGTATAGGGTTCAGTAGATGGCACTGTTAATCCATGTTCATCTTCAGATTCTGATGAGAAGTGCGGTAGTGTATATGCTACATACAAAAAGAAAGGCTCATCCTGGGAATCTCGAATAAACTGAAGAGCTCCATTTGTTAGAATATCATGACTGTATCGATCTCTCAAAATTGTATTATCCGTCAATTCAAGTCGATCATCATTATAGTCAAGGTATTCTGTATAATAGTAATGAGCATGGTCTTGGTTTAAATAACCCAACCAAAAATCGAACCCTTGATTTGTTGCTCTACCGACAGTACCTGCATCTCCTAAAGACCATTTACCTACACCGCCAGTTCTATAACCGGCATTTTTTAAAACCTTTGCAACAGTAACATCACCTTCTTGTAAATAGGTATGATAATGAGGGATATTATCTCGTGCAGGGGTATGGCCATTATGCAAACCCGTCATCAATATACTTCGTGATGGTGTACATACCGGACTTGCATAGGCTTGTGTAAATTTCATTCCTTCATTAGCTAACTGATCAATATTGGGTGTCTTCATTAGTTCCTGGCCATAACTTCCAAGATCTCCATATCCAAGATCATCAGCCATGATGAATACTATATTTGGTTTTTTGCCAGTCGATTTGCTTTGAGAAAAACCCTCAATATTCAAAACAAATGAAATGGCTATGAATATACTGACTCGAAATAATTGTTTTATTTTATACATAATAACTGAGGTAATCATTATTCCCATATATTAGTATCTGATTCAACTTCTCTTTTCCAAACTTGGTACTGATAAGTAAGTTCTTTAACAATTAATGGATTATCTTTTGAAAGATCAGTCTCCTCGCCAATATCATGGTTTAGATTAAATAGACTTCTACTACCATTACTTTCATTGACGAGTTTCCATGGTCCTTCACGAACAGCCCATTTTCTTCCAATTTTCCAATAGAATGTTCGTTCAGTTAGTTTTTTACTTTCCAATAATGTGGGTAAAATTGAAATGCCATCTATTTTGTAATTATTAGGTAACTTAGCCCCTGATAAATCAGAAAATGTTGGAAACAGATCCATTGTCACTACTGTCTCATCGTTTTCTGTTCCACTTTTTATTTTTCCTGGCCAATAAGCGATAAATGGAACACGATGGCCTCCTTCATAAACATCCGTTTTTTGCCCTTTCAAGGGGCCATTATCAGAAATATTCTCAAATCTATTTCCATGTTGATAGTAATTGGTATAACCTCCATTATCTGATGTAAATATTATTAAGGTATTATTCTCTAAGTTTAACTCATTTATCTTATCGAAAATTTGTCCTACTCCTTGGTCTAGAGATCTTATCATACTTACCACATGTGGGCGAACATTATCCTGTCTTTCAATTATTCCCCATTTATCAATTCCATAAGTTTCACCAGCTTTCCTATGTGGTGGATCTTCAGGACCCTGCCATGGAAAATGAATAGCGAGATAAGGTACATATAAAAAGAAAGATTCTTCTTTGTGTCGATTAATAAATTCCAGGCTGTATTCAGTAATTAAATTAGTATTGTAGCCTTCTACCATCTCAAGATCATCATTATCCCACCAATCTTTTAGTCCCCACCGATTAATATGGGTATGATAATCACCGTCGCCAGAAAGATGGCCTCTAAATTCATCAAATCCATAATTAGTTGGTATAAATGGTTTTTCAAAACCTAAATGCCATTTACCAAAGATACCCGTTATGTATCCTGCATCTTTTAATATTTCAGCTATAGTAATTGCTTGCAAAGGCAGACCTTCATCCAATGTTTTCGAATTTAAAGCACCTTCAAATCTTTCTCCTAATCTATGTTGATACATGCCTGTCATTAATGCAGCTCGTGTAGGACTGCACATGGGTCCATTAGAATGAAAGTCTGTAAAACGCATTCCTTCTTCGGCGAGACGATCAATATTAGGAGTGAAGTCAATCTCATCATTGTATGGACCTATATCACCATACCCCAAATCATCTGCCATAATTAAAATTATATTAGGTTTTGTGTCTTGTTGAGTATTTTGCGCATTAATTTTCACACAAAAAAACAACGAGATCAATACAACAGATACCAAATTAGTAAGCACATTCATTGGTTTATATATTTAATTTTTCAGGATCTAATACGACATGCTTAATTCTCTCTCTTTTCCAGGTATAGGTAATATGCACTAGTCCATCATCATCTTGTATAACTGCTGGATATGAATATTCACCCGGCTCGTCTTCAAGAGTGATAATGTTTTCCCATTTTTTGCCATCCTTAGAAACCGCTACGTTTAGAGGTGACCTAGGTCCGCCCCATTCTCCTTCTCTTGTTTTAGAGTGATTATAAACCAATAAGTGAAGTCCATTTTTTAATGTAACAGCATCAGTACCGGAATTAGGATTAGGTAAATTTGTCGCTTTCAATTCTGACCAACTATACCCGCCATCATTAGACCAACTAGATATCACATAATCTTCTTTACTACGAGCCAAAACTTGAAGGGTATCTTCACTATGTCTCAATATGCTTGGCTGAATGACATTAAATTTACGAGCATCATTTATTGGGCTAACAATACTCCATGAATCGCCAAAATCTTTAGTAATTTCAAAATGTATACGCCATCCATCATTTTCAGTACTTGATGGAGAAATTAATCGACCATCGTCCATCAGTATTGGCTTATTTTTTATAGGACCTAATATGTCTTCAGGTAATCGTTTAGAATCTGACCAAGTAATACCATAATCATCCGATATCTTGAGCTCACCCCACCAGTTTCGCGGGTCGGGACCTACTTTATAAAATAGCATCAATGGACCATTTGGTACCTGAAATAACACAGGATTCCAAGTTGGATACCTTTTGGCTTTATGTTGTTGACCGTCAGCTACTGAAATTGGATCTATCCATTTATCATCCACTTTCCGGCTAAACCATATTTCAACATCCTTATTTTTTTCTTTGGTTCCACCAAACCAAGCTGCTACAAGTCCCTCAGGGGTTGATTCAATTGTCGAAGCGTGGCACTCTTTGAATGGAGCTTCGATAAAAATAAATTCACTTTTCAAAATCACTGAATTTTGCGCGCTTGCTGAGTATCCTATCAAAAAAAAAAGTAAAAAAATATTTCATAATCTCATTTTTAGTTACATAAATAATTTTAATAATATTTCTTCAATTGCTGGTATGCTTTGGATTTGCAGTATGGAATATTGGATTTACATCATGCAACCATTTATTCAACTTTCCCCTTAACTCAATAATTTTTTCGGGCATCGAATCAGATAAATCCTTTGTTTCTCCAGGATCATTTGCAAGATCGTATAGTTCATTTTTATTAGGATCATAAAACTCCAGGTATTTATACTTACCCGAAATAATAGCAGCCCCCGGAATATTTCCCTGAGGGGCATAATGTGGATAGTACCAATGCATATCGGGGGCATCGTATGGACTATTTTTAAAATCCCCAATCAAAGATCGTCCATCTAAGGGTTTATTCGCCTTCGCTTCACTTCCAACTATATCAACAATCGTAGCATAAATATCTTCAGTTCTTGTAGGTCTGTTACTTATAGTTCCAGGATCGATATAACCGGGCCATCTCATTATAAACGGAACACGAATTCCACCTTCATATAAATGACCTTTTCCTTCACGGTAGGGTCGCATATCAGAGGTGGATTGAACCGCTCCATTATCAGAAGCAAATATCACCACTGTATTGTCATCCAGTCCAATTCTTTTAATTTCGTCTAATAATCGACCTACATTTTGATCCAGATTATCCACCATTGCAGCATAAACCGGATCTATGCGTTTATTTCCAATATTTTCTAATTGTTTCATTTTATACTTATCGACCAACTCTTCTGGTGCCTGAAGAGGAGTGTGGACTGCGTAATGGGGGAAATAGACTAAAAATGGATTATTACGATTTCTGTTTATGAATTCAATCGCTTCATCAGTTAACCGATCCGCCAGGTATTCTCCCTCCTCTCCACCACTTAAAGTGGGGATTGAAGGATTCCATGTTTTCTCGGAATCTTTATAGGGGAAAAAATGTGAGGGTGGGCTTCCATGAGTCCATCCAGCGACATTTTCATCAAATCCCATATCTTTAGGCCAATAACCATCAGGACCCACATGCCATTTTCCAATACTAATCGATTTATATCCAGCAGGTTTAATAGCTTCAGGAATTATTATTTCCTCTTTCGGTATAAACATTAAATCTTTAGGAGGGACAATCATACTATTTCCGGGATGGCGATGCCTCCCAATAGCTGTAATATGTCCTGTAAAATGCACTCTTGCAGGGTTTTTACCTGTTAAAATTGCAGCACGTGTCGGGGAACAGATTGGCGCTGCAGAATAAGCATTTGTCCACTTCATCCCTTCGCTTGCCAAATTGTCTATATTCGGTGTTTCAATAAAATCATTCCCATATGTGCCAATATCTGTTTTTCCAAGATCATCAACGAAAATGATTACGAAGTTCGGTTTATCGATATTACTTTGCGCATTAACATTCAAAACCAAAAAACTGATGGTAAGTAAAAAAAGTATGAATTTCTTGTTATCTATCATCTGAAAGATTTTTTATTGTTTTATGAATATTAAATAGGATTAAAAGAATTCTATCCGCACTCAATTCTCCTCATAATTAGGATTTGGTGTATGCATAATTGCATTAACCTCTCGATGGAGCCACATATTCAATCTACTCTGAAATTCAATAATTTTTCCTGGATACAGCTCGACCAAATTTTTTGTTTCCCCAGGGTCTGCTTTAATATTGTATAACTCTACAGTATTTGATTCAAAGAGTTCAATAAACTTATAATCTCCTGATATAACTGCTGCTCCTGGTGTTCTAAATTGTCCACTAAAGTGAGGGTAATAAAAAAATAGCTCCCTATCGAAATATTCATTCTTTGTAAAGTCTTCAACAAGTGATCTACCATCCAAGGGCTTTCCTGGTACAGCTTCGTTTCCAACAATATCAACGATAGTCACGTAAATGTCCTCTGTTATTGTACGAGTTTCACTTACAGAACCAGCGGGTATAACTCCTGGCCACTTCATAATAAAGGGTACACGTATTCCTCCTTCATAAAGAACTCCTTTTCCTGCTCTATAAGGGTACATATCCGAAAACCTATGTTCAGCACCATTATCAGATGCAAATATCACAACGGTATTTTCAGATAAACCGAAGTTATCTAATGCATCCAACAAACGACCTGTATTTTGATCTAAATTTTCAACCATAGCAGCATACACAGGATCTATAGGAGTATCTTTGACGATAGGCTTGTACTTATCAATAAGTTCTTGAGGGGCTTCAAGAGGCGTATGTACAGCGTAGTGGCTTAGATAAACAAGAAATGGCTCATTTCGATTTCTGTAAATAAAATCTATTGCTTCATCAGTTAATCTATCTGCAAGATATTCACCTTCTTCTCCTTTTGAAAGATCAATAAAAGGGATGGATGGATTCCATTCTTGTTCAGGTTTTTCATATGGATAAAAATGAGTTGGAGGGCTGCCATGTGTCCATCCTCCAACATTTTCATCAAAACCTACTTCATGAGGCCAATAACCTTCCGGGCCTAAATGCCATTTACCCAAACTGATCGATTTATAATCGGCCGGCCTTAATGCCTCCGGAAGAATAACTTCATCTTTAGAAAGAAACATCAAATCTCTCGGTGGTATTATTCTGCTATTTTCAGGATGACGGTGTCGACCTATAGCTGTAATATGACCTGTAAAATTTACTCTTGCAGGATTTTTACCAGTCATAATTGCTGCTCGAGATGGAGAGCATATCGGTGAGGTAGAATATGCATTTGTCCATTTCATACCATCTTTTGCCAGATTATCAATGTTCGGAGTTTCGATGTATTTATTACCGTAACTACCTATGTCTGTTTCACCCAAATCATCAACAAATATGATTATAAAATTTGGCTTATCGATATTTCTTTGCGCATTAACTGTAATTACAGCACAGAAAATGAATATAGAAATGATTACAAGTTTTCTACTTTTAAGCATATTTCTTTAAAATTTAGATATTAGAAATTGCATGGAATTTGGATTCAAATCCTATGCAACTGATTATTTTAATACCCTGGATTTTGCTCAAGTACTGGATTAGCATCAATCGCCCCTTGTGGAATAGGATATCTTGCATGATGAGATTGAGCATTGGCTTCTCTGGCTTGGGCAAATTCAACTAACTTACCCATTCTAACAAGGTCATAATGTCTTAAACCCTCGGCCCAAAACTCCCAGCCTCTTTCCTTGAGAATGTGTTCACGTAGTTCATCTTGTGAACTAAAATCTCCCAATGATAAATCGTCTATTCCCGCCCGATTTCTTACTTGATTTATAAGGTTAATTGATTCCTGATTTGGTCCATTTATTTCATTTAAAGCCTCTGCTCTTGAAAGTAAGATGTCTGCATATCTGATTTGTGGTAAATCATTTCCATGAGCTCTTCCCTGGTTATTGGGATCTGGCCAAAATTTAAATGGTCTTGAATCATCATTTCCATAAAGATCTATTATATCACCATCACTATTAGAATATTTAATCATGATTAACTTTTGTCTTTCATCATCGGGATCAAAGCTATCAACAAATGTATCATAAAGTGTGTATTGAGAAGCAATTCTTGTCAATGATTCCCTCCATTCGAAACCCTCATCAATTGGTTTTGCAAAAAAGTCTGGTTCTGCTTTTGCGAAATTTGGGGGAAATGCAGCGGTAATCCATGTGTTTGAATTTAATTCAGTTGACGCAGTTAATTGAATTACCCATATGAACTCATTATTCATTTCATTTTCAACTTTAAAAAGGTTCTCATAATCTGGAAATAAATCATACTGTGCCATATTTATTAACTCCTGTGCCATATTAGCACTTTTTTGCCATTGCTTTGTATTTAGATAGAATTTAATAAGATAAGCTTTAGTTGCTCCATTATGTGCTCTACCATAAGCCGATTCTCGCCCCGGGGACGGCAAGCTAGGAATAATGTCCAACAATTCTGATTCTATGAATTGTTGCATTTCTTCCTCAGAGGGTCTTGGAAGGTTCAAGGGCTGATCTGTTCCAGTTCTGAGTGGTACAGGGCCAAATGCTAAATATAATTTATAATATGCAACTGCACGAATAAACCTGGCTTCAGCTTGGAATAAATCTTTCTTTTCAGTTGAAAAATTGCCTTCCTCAACATTTTCGAGAACTATATTTGCATTTCTTATAGCGCTCCATTTTGGTGACCACAAAGTACCCGCAAAAATCCCTGTTTCAGGGCCATGAGTAAACTGGATATACTGAATTGCACTACTATTTTCTCCTCCACTATGTTGACGCAGTATATCACCTGTAAATTCCTGTATTCCAATTTCTCCTCTATTATTGCCAGTTGAATTTGCCAAATGGCGATAAGCCCCTAATAGAACACCGTCCACACCTTGTTCCTCAGAAAGAAAATTTTCAGGTGCAAGCAGAGATTTCGGATTTTCATCTAGAACGTCACAACCAATCAGGCTTAGTCCTATCATAACAATACATATAGTGATACTTAATTTAAAAACATTCATTTTTCTTATTTTTTAAAATTCAAGATTGAGACCAAAGGTTATTGTTCTTGCAGGTGGATAAGCATTAAAATCAATTCGACTATAACCTGTTCCATTGGGGTTGAAAGACGGATCAAGACCACTATAATTTGTTATAGTTAAAAGATTTTGACCCGTTAGACTTACTGAAAGATTTCTGAATGCCCTACTAAAACCCGATGGGAAATTATAAGTAAGACTTACAGACTGTAACTTTAAGTATGAAGCATCCTCCACAGTATATGAGTTCACCCTTTTGTCTCCTTGAGTATTGGGTGCTACGAAGGATGGATATTTATTTGAAGGATTTTCTGGCGTCCATCTATTTATAATAGGTTCACTATAACGATTCCTTCTAACAGTTACAGGAAAGTAAGTATCTACTAAATTATTATTCAGCATTTCAAATCCTAATGCACCTTCAAAAAATACATTCATTTGAAAGTTTCTGTATTGAAAACTATTACTGACAGAAAACTGAAGATCAGGGTAAGAATCACCCAATATCACCCTGTCTTCATCATTAATTGTTCCATCATTATTTACATCCCTATATTTTAGATTTCCAGGAACTACAGATTCATTCGAAATCTGTGAAAAGTCATCGGTTTCTTGCCAAATACCTACAACTTCATATCCCAAAAAAGAACGAGCAGGTAAACCATTTTGGATTAAAAAAATGTTATTGGAAAAATGAGCTCCACCTGTAATGATCCTATCAAGTTCACCAAGGTCCTGGACTTCATTAATGACTCTGGACAAATTTATTCGAGACCTCCATGAAAAATTTCTACGAGCAACGTTATGTGTAGTCAAAGATAATTCAATACCTGTATTGGACATTTCCCCAACATTTGTCAGTTTACTACCAAAACCTGTCGATTGGGGGACTGGTAGATTTAAAAGCATATCAGTTGTTTCTTTATGGAACCAATCAATGCTACCTGAGACTCTATCTTCAAATAGCCCTAAATCAATACCAATATTAAATTGTTCCGTTGTTTCCCATTTCAAATCTGGATTAGGTATTCTATTCGGATCAATTGTTGAAACAGGTTCTTGGTTAATGAATGTCGGCCCACCTGCACCAAAGGTTACAAGTGAATTATAGTTACCAATCTCTTGATTACCTGTTATCCCCCAGCTTATTCTTGGCTTGAATGTGCTTAAAATATCCCTCAGATTCTCAAAAAAATCTTCGTTATCAAGCCTCCATGATATAGCAGCGGACGGAAAATATCCGAATTTGTTTTCTTCTCCGAATCTTGAAGAACCATCAGACCGGAATGAAACGGTTAATAAGTACTTATCAAGAAATGAGTAATTTAATCTACCTAAAAAGGATAACAACGTGTTTTGTTCAAGATTACTTGAGGTGATAAAAGATTGAGGATCTGCCAAATTCATATTATTAGCTCTTGTTGCATCAGAAGGAAAACCTCTCCCGATACTTGTTAAACCACGATTATTAAAAGCTTGATATGAAACGCCCCCAACAAAATTTACCGACTGTCTTTCGAAATCTTCTACAAACCTAAGTAATCCTTCAAATAAATAATTTGAATTTTTCCCTTCTAATTTTGTTGCTATTCCACCTTCTGCTCTTCCAGCATTCGTTCTTCGATCAAGATAAACATCCTTTTGTTCTGAATTAATATCACCACCAACCCTAATTGAAGCAAGCAAATTGTTAGTTATCTCATATTCACCAATTACAGATCCATAAGTGCGGTATGAGTTTGACTCGCTATCAGTACCTCGAGCTTGAGCAACGGGATTATTTACCAAATCTAAAAATTGGGAACTCTGAAAATTCCCCTCCAAATCATAAATAGAAAGTGTAGGATCGAAATATGTAGCAGCATAAAATGCTCCTGACCCTTCATTACCACTGAAACTATTCGGTATAAACTGATCATTTGTATATGATGTATTTAATTTCAAACCAATATTGAATCTTTCATATTTCTGATTAAATGAGGCACTTGCTGAATATCGTTCAAAAGCAGAGTTAATGGCAATGCCATCTTGATCTAAATAGTTTAAAGACATTCTGTAATTTCGATCATTATCACCTCCTGAGACTGAGAAGTTATGATCTTGCATAAAAGCATTATCTCGACTTATAGCATTTTGCCAATCAGTTCCACCATTTTGAATCTCTGTAACTTTCTCCCCACTTGTAGCTGCACCTTTGTCAATTATATCATTTATAAAAAATCTATATTCTTCTGCGTCTAATAGATCTAATTTGTTAGCCCGGTTCTGAATTGACAATGAAGTGCTGTAATTTATTTGTGTTTGTCCTCTGTGACCGTCTTTCGTGGTAATTAAAATTACCCCATTAGCTCCTCTTGCACCATATATTGCTGTTGCAGATGCATCTTTCAGAATCTCAATTGATTCGATGTCTTGAGGATTCATTGAAGACAATGGATCTCGTTGTGCTCTTGAATTACCCAATCCTTCTCCATTTGAACTAATTACTGGCGAATTTTCTATGGGTAACCCATCAATAACGTATAACGGATTGGTTCCGGCTGTCAATGACCCAAGCCCTCTTATACTTATATTACTTCCACCTCCTGGTTGTCCTGTTGTGGGCACAATGTTAACTCCTGCTGCTCTACCTTGAATTAATTGATTAGCTGAGAGTACTGAACCTTCGTTAAAATCTGTTGCTGTCACTGAACTAATTGAGCCTGTAATATCACTTCTACGTTGCACTCCATAACCAACAACTATAACATCATCCAATAGTTGAATATCTCTAGTCAATTGAACGTTAATTACCACTCTTCCCTCAACTGCCACATCAATACGTTCGTATCCCACATAAGAAAATATCAAAACATCATTATCGGAGATGGATGAAAGAATATAATTTCCATCCATGTCGGATGTTGTTCCCAGTGTAGTTCCCAGCACAGTAATGTTCACCCCAGGCAGAGTTTCACCAGTCTCTGCATCCGTAACCGTTCCGGTAACTTCATGATTTTGAGCCGTTGCTACTGTTACTAAGAACAGCGAAAGTAGCAACGTCCAAATTATCGTTTTTTTATAGAGCATATATCCCACCATTTCGATTTTAAAATTTAATAAGCATCTTTAAAAGCGCTTTCATCAATATTTAATGTAATCGTTTACATTTTTAATGTACGTTTTACAAATCATTCTGTCAAGTGTAAATGCAAATAAATTTTAAGTTACTAACAAAATCTATTTTCTATTATTATTAGAAAATGTTCTTTCTTAAAGATAAGAGGCTTTATTTAATTAATATTCACCTTATCGTACAAGTTCTTACCTAGATCTTAGCTAAGCAATATTAATAATTAAATTATCATTAATCGAGGGGCAGGTATACTATTATTGTAACCGTTTACACTACCATTTCTTTACATGCTTTTCATGAATCAAAAAATGATTCATTCAATTACCAGAATTGTACGATTATCACAGTAAATTAATAATCTGAGAGGTTAATTTACTATCGGATTGAAAAGATTTAAAAAAAAGAAATTGGATTAATTTCTGGCTGAAACAGTACCACAAGACTCCCGAACCACCAATTCTGTATTCAGTACAATATTTAATTTACTCGCGTCCCTGTTGTTTAATCTTTTTATTAACAATTCGGCAGCATTGACTCCCAGCTCATAACCCGGTTGTTTTACAGTGGTCAAAGGCGGAATCAGTGCTTCTGCCCATGTTGAGTCATCAAAACCGACCAGGGCAATTTCATCGGGAATAGAGATTTTCCTTTTATAGAGTTCTTTTATGCAACCCAATGTCATCAGGTTGTTGGTGGAAAAAACAGCTGTTGGCGGGTTATCCAATGATAATAATTTGTCTATTGCTTCCCGTCCGCCGGTTTCCACATAATTTCCATAAGTAATTAAATCATCAGACAAAAGGATATTGGCTTCTTTCAGGGCTTTTCTATATCCATCTAGCCTTTCTTCTGTATTACTCAGACCTAATATCCCACAAATGATCCCAATTCGTTTGTGTCCATTTTGTATCAGCTTTTGAGTAGCCTGATACCCTCCGTTTTCATTATTAATGGACACGGAATCAACATTAAGGTTCTTTATTCGCCTATCAACTGTAACCATCGGAAATCCATCTGAAACCAGGTTTTCAAAAAAATCCTGATTTCCATTGCCGATTGTTGGCACAATGATCACACCCGATACTTTTTCAGAAAGCAATGAATTCAGAAAAAATTTCTCCTTTTTTGGGCTCTCGTTTGTATTGCATATCATAAGTATATGCTTGTTTTTATATGCCACATCCTCAACCCCTTTTGCCACCATTGAAAAAAATGGATTCCCGATATCTGTGATTATCAGTCCTATTACAAGTGAGTCTGAAGACTTTACTTTCATTCTCCTTGCCACGCTATCAATCCGGTAGTTCATCTCATCAACTACCTTCATCACACGTTTTGCCGTTTTCTCTCTTACTTTATCAGAGCCATTTAACACTCTGGAAACAGTTGCTGTAGACACCCCTGCTTCTTTAGCTATTTTTTTTATCGACATGCTAAATCAATATTAGTGCACATTATTGCTTTGAAATACTCTTTTCATATGATTCTTTAAAACTCAAATGAAATATTTAGTTCATTCCATTACTTTATTGAGCATTTAAACCACATTTCAGATAATATAATTTAAAATTGTAAACGATTACAGATTTTTTTAACAAACCATTCCTGAAAGTTGTAAAAATGTAGATTTTTTTGCTCTTAAATAGTCTGATTGAATATTTATAAAAGTAACTAATCATCTTTATTAGTCGGAATTATTTCGACTTTAACCTTTTAAACATGATTAAGTGTTTATACGTTTATGTTTTCGTAGCAGATTCCTAAACCAATAACCGGCTTGCGAAGCAAGACAAGCTTAAACAAGCTCGTGAAACGAGCGTATAAACGCATAAACATCCCTCATCACCCGCGCGACTTTTAGAAACACCCCGCATCAGCAAATACCCCAGCGCCTACCCCTTCTTATCCTCTTCCACATAATCCCGCAATACTTTGTGCAGAATTCCGCCATTGCGATAGTAGTCGATCTCCACAGGAGTATCAATCCTGCAAACGGTATCAAATTTTACAACCGTACCATCTGTTTTCTTCGCTTCCACTTTCACAGTTGAGCGAGGTTTCAGATTGTCATCTACATGAATGGTAAACGACTCACTCCCGTCAAGCCCCAGACTATCATGAGTTTCCCCATCAGCAAATTGCAATGGAAGAACACCCATACCTACTAAATTTGATCTGTGAATACGCTCGTATGAGGCAGCAATAACTGCTTCCACTCCCAATAAAATAGTCCCTTTTGCGGCCCAGTCTCTGGAAGATCCGGTACCATACTCATGACCCACAATTGCCACAAGCGGTGTACCGGTTTCACGATACCGATTGGCCGCATCAAAAATAGAGGTAATCTCTCCGGTCGGGTGATATTTCGTAAATCCGCCTTCCGTTCCGGGGGCCAACTGATTCTTAAAACGAACATTCGCAAACGTACCGCGAGTCATAACCCGGTCATTCCCGCGCCTGGATCCGTATGAGTTAAAATCATTCTCCTTTACACCATTCTCAATCAGATACTGTCCGGCCGGACTCTCTTTTTTGATATTCCCGGCGGGTGAAATATGGTCTGTAGTGATCGAATCCCCAACTTTTACCAACACACTTGCATCTATGATCGGCTTTATCGGCTCAGGTGTATCACTCATTCCCTGAAAGAAAGGTGGTTCCTGAATGTAAGTTGATTCATCCTTCCAGTCATAAAGTTCGCCTCCGCCAACCGGGATTTTATCCCACGCTTCAGATTCAAAAATATCACCATACATTTTGGCAAAAAGCTCCGGGCGAATCGCTTCATCTAAAAATTCTGCAATCTCTTCCGTCGTTGGCCATACGTCTTTCAAATAAACATCCTTACCATCCCTGTCTTTTCCTAGCGGATCTTTTGATAGATCAATGTCCACCGTTCCCGCCAACGCATAAGCTACAACCAGTGGCGGTGATGCCAGATAGTTTGCTTTTACATAGGGGTGAATACGTCCTTCAAAGTTTCTGTTGCCTGAAAGTACACCGGCGACGACCAGGTCACCCTCTTTCACAGCTTTTTCCACAGCCTCAGGAAGTGGGCCTGAATTACCGATACAAGTTGTGCACCCATAACCGACCAGATTAAAACCAAGCTGATTCATGTATTCAGTCAGGCCTGCCTCATTCAGATACTCAGTTACAACTCTTGAGCCCGGTGCCAGTGAGGTTTTAACATAGGGCGGTACTGTCATCCCTCTCTCAACAGCCTTCTTGGCAATAATCCCGGCACCCAACATCACACTTGGATTTGAGGTGTTTGTACAGCTCGTAATCGCTGCAATCACCACATCACCGTGTTTCATTTCGATATCCTGCCCGTTTTTAAATATACCTTTATTGGCCAGCTGCTTCTGAGTCAGATTAAAACCCATGGTTGGGTCGTTACTGGTGAGGGAGGCCTCAAACGTTTTCTTCATATTTGGCAGTGTGATGCGATCCTGTGGGCGTTTGGGTCCGGCCAGTGATGTCTCCACATCGCCCAGATCCAAATGAAGAACTTCGGTAAAGACCGGATCTGGAGTATCGTCGGTTCTGAAGAGTCCCTGCTCTTTCATATAGTGCTCAACCAATTTCACCTGCTCGTCTGATCGGCCTGTTCGACTCATATAACGAAGTGCCTCACTATCGATCGGGAAAAAGCCCATGGTGGCTCCATACTCCGGCGACATGTTGGCGATGGTTGCCCTGTCCGGCAGACTCATATTACTCAGTCCCGGTCCAAAGAACTCTACAAATTTACTGACCACACCGTGTCTTCGAAGCATCTCCGTAACGGTAAGAGTTAAATCAGTAGCAGTAATTCCTTCCCGAAGTTTTCCGGTCAGCTTCACACCTACCACTTCAGGTATCAGCATGTAGATTGGCTGACCCAACATGGCTGCTTCTGCTTCAATCCCACCCACACCCCAGCCGAGAATTCCAAGGCCGTTGATCATCGTTGTATGGGAGTCGGTACCAACGAGTGTATCCGGATAGGCTACCGTTGTGCCGTCTTTTTCTTTTCGTGTAAAAACACCTTTAGCGAGATACTCCAGGTTTACCTGGTGAACGATTCCGCGGCCCGGGGGTACTACACGGAAGTTGTCAAAAGCCTCTTTCCCCCACTTCAGGAATTCATAGCGCTCCTGATTACGCTCCATTTCCCGTTCTACATTGAACATAAAAGCATACTCCTGGCCAAACATATCGACCTGTACTGAGTGGTCAATCACCAGATCAACCGGCACTTGTGGATTGATGGATTGTGGGTTACCCCCCATTTTTTTCATGGCAGAACGGAGTGCTGCCAGATCCACTACAGCAGGGACTCCGGTAAAATCCTGCAAAACAACCCTTGATGGTTTAAATGGAATCTCCCCGACAGGTTCTGCCGCATTGTACTCGGATAAAACTTTAATATCCTTTTTTGTAATCGCATACCCATCACACTCTCTCAATACGGCTTCAAGTAAAATCTTTATAGAAAATGGCAGTTTGCTGATATTGCCATAACCCATCTCTTCCAATTTTTTCAGACTAAAAAGATGTGCCTCTCCTGTGCCGGTATTAAATTTTACTTTTGTATCAATGAGTGGATTATTGCTCTTCATAGTTCTATCTGTGTTGAATTGAGTATGTTTTTATAATTCCCTAAGCCTCTAAAAGTAAGCATATTTTCAGAGAATATCTTGTGATAATGTGTGTTGACTTCATTAGAAAAGTCAACAGATTAGTTTAGTTTGCTAATAATTTCGTTACTAATTAATTTCTGAGCTTCTTCTTGATCATAATCAATTTCAGGCCTTAAGAGAGCAGTAATATCTCCGGTAAATTCTTCATCTAACATCTTTACTTCTAAATTTAGCTCAAACTCTCGTACGGTTGGGGCATTATTTTCTTCTTTCTGTATGTATGCATGGAAACACTCTATAATTTTATCAACATCCAAATCAAGCTTTTCTAGGGCATAATATAGATCAAACAGATCCCGTCCTTTCTTTCTCTGGTATAAAGCTCTGAGTTTGGTACCTAAAAGTTCTTCCGGCTGATAGGTTGTAACCTCTGCACTTCCTTTGTACCAGGGATTATCAACTTCAAAAGTCTCTTTCTGTAAATCCAATACGTGAAAGTGTTCTCGAGTATTAATTTCAAGCTTAACACGCATTCTTGGCGGCGGACTCACTTCCGTTTCAAACTGATAGTAAACCGTGCAATTATGTTCATTCAGCTTCACTTGACGGTCATCTTTCCCTCCCAGGAACATTAACTGATCCCGAATAGCTTCCAGCATCGGTTTTGCAGGGCCCGGTTTTAATTGTACGAAGTCAATATCCTCAGAGTATCTCGCCTGAGGATGTAGGAACAATTTATGCAGTGCCGTACCACCTCTGAACGCAAGGTGTTCTTTCAAAAACTCATTGGAAAAGATCTCCACAATAGCTCTCGAAATAACCAAATCCTGTTCCACCTGGGAAGACTCAATCCAGGGAGCTACCGATCTCCAGGCATCTATGTAAGCTTTGGGGATCATAATTCGTCAACCTCTACCTTCATGTTCGGGATGATTTTCCAGCGGTTTGGTGTTTTTTGATTTTCGGTCTCAGTTTTGGGATTCAATAGAGTCGGGTAGTAGTTTCTGCAGTTTAATGTGCTATATAAGGCATCTGCCATAGAGACTTCCTGAAGCACTTCTTCCAAAAGATAACCTAATCTTTGAAGGGTAGTAGTTTGGGAAAACCCCTCGCCCACTTTTGCCAGTGTATCTGGTTTAAGCTCATGAACTAATTCTGCTAAAACAGTAGCTGCACGATTTATACCACCAATCCTGTCTGAATAAAACACCAGATCAAATGCCGTGAGTACCGGATTTGAAATATTAAAATATCCTGCATCTGTTTTTTGCTGAGATACATGTTCCATGCTCCACTTTTTTTTCAGGCAAAAAACAATAGACTGCCTGGTGTTATTGATGGGTCTCAGCGAAGGAGGTTTAGCAACAATAAATTGGCTTTGTGGCTGCTGATGTGCTGCTCCGTAATACATCGCCGCGGTTAATAGGCCAACATAGTAATCCCGTTCAAGAAACTTCATAAGATCATCCACAAAATAACCTAACGGTAGAGTTTGTCTTGATGAGAATTCAGGTGGTATGATCAGATAAAACTCTTTGCGTAACCGGGATATACGGTTTTGTTGCAATAACCGTTGTGTCGTTTTTTTGAATGCGTTATTAGAAAGATTAAACTTGCTGATGACCTCATCGGATTTAAACGTATACCTCCCCCGGCTTCTCAGCTCATCCAGGTAGGAATCAAGGTATTCATATTGAGTATCAATCATAAAATGCATCATAAAGTTTATAACTGCAAAAGGGGTCTAACTTCCGCCCCTTACGCAGTTAATAACTAAAATATAATACCAAAAAACAAGAACTTTATGATTGACATACACTTAATTCGTTAGAGGAAAGGTTTGAACCGTTGATTTAAACAAGACTATCCACAATTTTCCTCTCATTAAAATTATTATCAGCCTTTTTTTAATGCTCTTTCCACATCTGTCAGAAACATCTTTTGATTTTTGAAGAGGTGCTTTTGATTTAATCTTAAAAGTTATCTTTGGTTAATGTACAGTTCAATTTGAAATTATTCAGATTATCAAAAATATCTTCCAACATTTCAAAAATGTTAGAAACTGTTAAAATAATCGGTTAATACGACATTTCTATCTTACACTACATGGATTTTTCTGATGTAGTCAAAAATTCATTCCAAAATGAGAATTTTATTACGAATAAATATTGCAATCAACGAGATTTACCCTTATTTTTTTCGACTTATCAATTTTACAAAATAAAGAGAAATCAGTGAATACGATTAGTAATAAAACTTTTAATGCAACACCATCCACTATCGACAAGAAGTGGGTCATCATTGATGCTGAAGATAAACCTCTCGGAAGGCTCAGCAGTCATGTTGCATCTATTTTAAGAGGAAAAAATAAACCTGAATTTACACCGCATATGGATGCCGGTGATAATGTGATCGTCATTAATGCTGAAAAAGCAGTGCTGAAAGGCAAAAAAATGACTGACAAACTTTATTTCCGTCACACAGGATATCCCGGTGGAGAAAAATTCACATCCGCAGAAGCGATGCTGGCAAAAGATCCAACATCACTTGTAAGAATTGCTGTGAAAGGAATGCTTCCAAAAACAAAATTGGGCAGACAACTTCTTACCAATCTGCGAATCTATGCCGGTCCGGTTCATCCGCACACCGCACAACAACCAGAAATTAAAGAGATTTAAAGTCCGATATGGCGCAACTAAATTTTATTGGCCGGAGAAAAACCTCAACTGCCCGACTCTACATCAGCGAAGGAAAGGGAGAATTTGTCGTAAATGGAAAACCATTTGTGGATTATTTCCCGACTAAAGCACGACAAAATATTGCTAAACTGCCTTTGGCAGTCACTGAACTGGAAGACAAGTATGATATTAAGGTAACAGTTAAAGGGGGCGGAATTACCGGTCAGGCCGGAGCCGTTTCACTCGCTATTGCCAGAGCTGTTGACTCTATGTTTGACGATAAGCATGATATTTTAAAGAAACACGGACTTCTCACAAGAGACGATCGTATGGTTGAACGTAAAAAATATGGTCAGCCAAAAGCGCGTAAAAAATTCCAGTTTTCTAAACGATAATTTTCAAGGTACTGGGCACAAGATTCAAGCGGGAGTTTTTCTCCGATCAGTCTGCCCTGTCTATTTGATCTTGAGGTGAAGGTAGCAACAAAAACTTGTAACCTGAAACCTGCCGCTTGAATCTTAAAAATACACATACACAGCGACCCTGAACCGGGTGTTTCGACAATACCGTCGGGATTGGTAAAAGGGAAAGACCTGTGTAGAGGATAAACTCAAACATATAAATACAACCATGTCTAAATCAGCTTCAGTAGAAGAACTATTAAAGTCCGGTGCCCATTTTGGTCACTTAACACGCCGTTGGAATCCAAAGATGAAAGAGTTCATCTTCATGTCCAGAAACGGAATCCACATCATCGACCTCAAAAAGACAGAGAATTATCTTAAAGAGGCTTTAAAAGAAGTATCAGAACTTGCACGTGCAGGTAAAACCATTCTTTTTGTAGGTACAAAAAAACAGGCCCAGGAAATTATCAAAACAGAAGCAATCCGTTGTGGTATGCCTTTTATTACACACAGATGGTTGGGTGGGATGCTTACGAACTTCAGTACTGTTCGAAAAAGTATTTCCCGAATGGAAGAGATCGAAAAGATGAAGACGGATGGCACCTTCGAAGAAATTACCAAAAAAGAGGGGTTAATGCTCGAACGTGAACAACTGAAATTAGAGCAAACATTGGGTGGTATTGCCAATATGAACCGCTTACCCGGTGCGATCTTTGTTGTTGACACCATTAAAGAGCATATCGCTATGAATGAAGCGGTTAAACTAAATATTCCGATTATTGCACTTGTTGATACCAACAGTGATCCGGATATCCCTGATTACATTATTCCGGCTAATGATGACTCTGCAAGAACGATTCAACTGTTGACTTCTCTTGTTGCTGATGCAATCATTGAAGGAAATGCGGAAAGAGAAGCCATGAAAGAGGAAGAGCTGATGGAACAGGCCGCTGTAGAAGCCAAAATTAAACCGGAAGACACTGACGACGATGAAAGTTCGGATAAGAAAGTTCAAGTCAGAAGAAGAACCCGTAAAAGAAAAAAATCTGATTCTGGTTCTGGTTCTTCTGATGATAAAAAATCAGCAAAAGGTTCAGATAAAAAGGATGAAGTAAAAGAAACATCTGACACTAAAGACAACAAAAAAACGAAATCTGATTCTGATTCTGCTGATAATAAGAAAACAGAAAAAGATTCTGACAAAGATGATGCTGTTGAGAAAGCATCAGATGCCGAAGACAACAAAAAAAAGAAGTCTGACTCTGACTCTGATTCTGCTGATAACAAGAAGACAGCCAAAGATTCAGATAAAAAAGATGCCCATAAGAAAGCATCAGTCGCTGAAGACAACGAAGTAACGGAAACAGACTCCGATGATAAAGAGTAATTCCGAAAACCTTAATTGTTTAATTTTTTAAAGAGATGAGCATTAGTGCAAAAGATGTAATGAAACTTAGAGAAGCTACAGGCGCCGGTATGATGGACTGTAAAAAAGCTCTCATTGAAGCAAACGGCGATTTCGAAAAGGCTGTTGAAGTTCTTAGAAAAAAAGGGCAGCAAGTATCTGAAAAACGTGCTGACAGAGATGCGAATCAAGGATTGGTCGTGATTAAAATCAGTGATGATAAAAAGAAAGCTTCTGCCATCGAAATTAACTGTGAAACAGATTTTGTTGCCAGAAATGAAGATTTTCAGGCACAGGCGGATACCTTCCTGAATGCAGCTTTTGAAAATGATTCCAAAACTGTTTCAGATCTGTTAGCCATTGAAGTAGACGGATTGTCTATTGAAAAGCATCTCGACTCAATGGTGGGCAAAATCGGTGAAAAGATTGAAATCAGCAAAGTATTCCTGGTAAAGAGTGAAGGAACTATTGTCAAATATATTCATCCCGGAAATCAACTGGGTGTAATCACTGAGTTTGATGGAGCTCTCGACGACGTAGAAGTTGGCAGAGATATTGCCATGCAAATTGCTGCGATGAATCCGATTGCTGTAACCAGAGATAGTGTGGATGCCTCAGTTGTTGAAAAAGAGCTTGAGATTGCAAAAGAACAACTGATTAACGAAGGAAAACCAGCTGAAATCGCTGAAAAAGCTGCTCAAGGTAAATTGCGCCGATTCTATGAAGAGCGTGTATTACTTGAACAAAAATTTGTGAAGGATAATGGTGTGAGCGTTAAAGAGTATCTGCAACAGCAGAAAGCTCCACTCGTTAAATCATTTCATCGTATTCAACTTGGTGAATCGTAATTAATTAAAAGCTGCCTTACTGGTGGCTTTTTTTTTGTCTTTATTTGAGACGAATTCATTTTTACATTTCACTCCCGATCTCTTATTTTCGTTAGGGAGTGTTTACATACTACTAACTTTAAATGAGGTCTGATTGGCAAATCCTTACAAACGAATTCTACTTAAACTGAGTGGCGAAGCATTACTTGGAGAACAGGGGCACGGGATAGATGCAAAGATGTTATCTCTCTATGCAGAGGAGATCAGAGGGGTGCAAGAAAGCGGCATTGAAGTCTCCATTGTAATCGGTGGCGGTAACATCTTCAGAGGTGTTAAAGGGGCAACTGAGGGCATGGATCGGGTACAAGGCGACTATATGGGCATGCTCGCTACGATGATCAACAGTATGGCCTTGCAGGATGCCCTGGAGCGTAAGGGAGTTCACACCCGATTGATGAGTGCCATCCGAATGGAAGAGATTGCAGAACCGTTTATCAGGCGCAGAGCTATTCGCCATTTAGAAAAAGGGAGGGCCATTATTTTTGGCGCAGGAACCGGTAACCCATACTTCACGACAGATACAGCAGCCTCACTGAGAGCGATTGAAATTGAAGCTGATGTAATCCTGAAAGGAACTCGGGTTGATGGAATTTATGACTCAGATCCTGAAAAGAATAAAAATGCAAAAAAGTTTGATGTCATCTCAGGCGATAAAGTTCTGGATATGAGATTAAACATCATGGATCTGACCGCCTTCACACTATGCCGTGATAACAAAACTCCCATCATTGTTTTTAATATGAACAAAAAAGGTAACCTGATGAAAGTTGTCCAAAAAGAAGGCTCTATTGGTACCACCGTTGTTTGGGATAAGGTTTAGTTTTCTTAAATTGCCCGCTACAGATGCAATATTCAATACGTCTGATCAACAGCCGGTAACATTTGACGGACCCATTTTGCATCTCAATTAATAAATTGTTTGAGCTATGATACCTGAAGATCTACAAATCATTATTGACACAGCTGAAGAGAGTATGTCAGAAGCCGTACTGTTTCTTAAGAACGAATTTGCCGGCATTCGGGCCGGCAAAGCAAATCCATCACTGCTGAGTAATATCAAAGTAGATTATTACGGAACTCAGACCCCTTTAAATCAGCTTGCCACCGTTTCAGCACCGGAACCCAGATTACTTACGGTTCAACCGTACGATAAATCAGCCCTTGCTGACATTGAGAAGGCAATCATGTCATCCCCTCTCGGTTTAAATCCAAACAATGACGGGACATGGATTCGCATTCCACTGCCTATGCTATCCGAAGAACGCAGAAAGGATCTTGTAAAAAGTTCAAAAGATATTGCCGAACAGGCTCGTATAAGTGTTCGTAATAGTCGAAGAGATGCCAATGATGAGATTAAAAAAACTGTCCAGTCTGAATCGCTTCCTGAAGATAGCCGTTATGAGAGTGAAGATGAAATTCAAAAATTAACTGACAAGTATATAAAGAAGATTGATGAACTCCTGGAAGTAAAAGAGACTGAGATCATGACCGTTTAACATCATATATCTACAAAAATAATTGCTGCTTTTTTCAGTACATTGCGATCAGATTTAATCACTTGTTAATCGGATTTTTCACTTTCAATATCTTTGCCATTCGATGTATATCTCCGAACTTGAATTACACGGCTTTAAAAGTTTTGCATATAAAACTCATGTCAAATTTGACAATGGTATCACTGCAATAGTTGGCCCGAATGGCTGTGGAAAATCCAATATAGTAGATGCACTCCGATGGGTTTTGGGAGAACAACGGCCCACCTTGCTTCGATCAAGCTCAATGAGCAATGTGATTTTTAATGGTACGGCGAAAAAGAAAGCCCTTGGAATGGCCGATGTCTCGCTCACTTTTGTGAACAACAAAGGAATCCTGCCTGTTGAATACAGTGAATTAACCATCACTCGCAGGCTGTATCGATCCGGCGATAGTGAATATCTCATCAACAATACCCCATGCCGTCTCAAAGATATCATGGACCTGTTTATGGATACAGGTATGAGTTCTGATGCGTACTCTGTGATTGAATTAAAAATGGTCGAAGAGATTCTCAATGACCGTAATAACGACAGAAGAAGACTTTTTGAGGAAGCGGCGGGTGTCACCCGATATAAAGAGAAGCGAAAGCAGACACTTCGAAAACTGGATGAGACACTCAAAGATCTGCAGCGCCTTGAAGATATTCTCATTGAGATTCGTAAAAAGGTTCGTTCTCTGGAGATACAAGCCGGTAAAGCTGAAAAGGCTAAATCTTATCGCTCCGAATTGGAGTCGCTGGATAAAGCGTTCTCCCTGACTGAATTCAAAAATATTGAACGTGAACTGAAACCTCTTCAGACTCGAATTTCAAATGCTGAAAAGGAGAAAAAAGAGATAAATACAAAAGTAGCGGAATTAGAGTCGGCAGATGAAGAAGCTCGCGCTAATCTATTACAAAAAGAGAGAACCGAAGCCGATTTCAAACGTAAAGCGGGCCAACTCTTCTCATCAGTAAGAGAGATGCAGACTAACATTAAGATACTGGAAGAGAAAATTCTCAATGAAAAAGGCGTTATTCAACAGTACACTTCCGATATTGAACAGAGCAAAATCGATATTGAGGAACTTCAAAAATTAAAGACAGATAACGAAAATCTGCTTAAAAGTCTCACTGATGAGAAAGATGCCTCTGAGAAAAGCCTCCAAAAATCTAAGGATACATTTTCAGACGTACAGCAGAAATACACCAAAATCAGACATGAACTGTATGAGTTGGAAATATCGATCAGTGATTTTAACCAGAAATTAAATGCCCTTCAATCCAACAGAATTAAACTGGAATCAAAACTGGAGAGCAGTGATGATGATCAAGTCAGAATTGCACAGGATATTGAAAAATTTCAAACTGAAATCCAGGATGCTCAAAACCAATTTGATGAAATTGGAAAAAAGGTCAAAACTATAAACAGTGAAGTAGCTTCTTACGAGAAAAAACTCTCTGAAGCGTCCAAAAAACGAACAGCGTATGAATCAGAAAGAGAGCAGACTCGTGAGGCGTTACGCTCCTTAAAAAGTGAACGGGATGCGGTATTATCTGAAATTTCACTGTTAAAAAGTATCGCCGATTCGAAAGAAGCAATACCGGGTTCGGTCACATATTTAATGGACAACCACGCTGAAAAATTTAACCTGCTGGTATCTGTAGGTGAAATCATTCAAACATCGGAAAATTTCGTCTACGCACTTGAAGCGGCTTTAGGGAATTCTGTAAACTACATCGTGACAGAGAGTTGGGATGAAGCCCGTTTGGCATCTAAACTGCTCGCTGATAACAATGAGGGCCGTGCCACCTTTATTCCGTTGAATGAATTAAAAAAGAGTTATCCGGTTACAAATTCATCCATCTTGGATAAAGTCATTGTGGAAAAGAAATTTGCCCCCATAGCTCAACTACTGCTTGGGCAAACTGCACTGGCTGATGACCTTGAGGCAGCCGGATCTCTACTTAATGACTCCGGAGTTTCAGCTGTAACAGTGGATGGTGAGTTTATCTCTAAAAACAGATTCCTTAAAGGAGGAAGCCGGAATCGGCAAGCCGGCGTCAGACTTGGACTGAAGGATAAACTTGAAAAACTTGATCTAAAGGAGAAGGAAATCCAAAATCAGATCTCAAATAAAGAGTCTGCATTGGAAGAAATTCAACAGAAATTGAGTGATCTGAATCTGGAATCGATCCGTCAGAAAATTAAAGAAAATCAAAAAAAATCACGGGATTTAGAGCAGGAGATGAGTCGCTTTCAATCCGGTATTCAGGTCTATGAGAAGAGTATCAGTGATTTAAAAAATCGGCAAGATACACTGGTAGGTAATCGTGAATTAGCCGTTGATGAACTTCAACAACTACAGCCACAACAGAAAGAATATCAGCAGAAAATTCTGGATTTGAGTGAGAAACAGGAGAAGCTGAAAGAGGAATTGCAAAGTCTGGAAGAAGAGAGGGCCATTGCACAGAATCGATTTAATGATGCCCGTCTCAAACATCAGGATCTGAAGAACAGAGCTGAAAATCTAACCAAGGATATTGAACGAGCTGAAAATGGGATTATCAGCATGAAATCGCGACTTGAATCCAGAAGTGATCTTCTGATTCAAAGTACGGAGAAGATCAAAGCACACAAAAAATCGATCGATGAATCTGAAGAGCAGCTGAAGACGCTTATTCTTCAGAAAGAAGCCGCAGAGAGTAAACTGAAAGAGGCTGAACATGCCAGCAGTCAACAGCGGGGTTTGATTAATGAAAGTGACAAAGAGCTAAGGGATTTAAGACGAAAAAAAGAGGTGAACCTGGAGTTGGTTCATCATTTGACCATGGCAAGGGAGAAGTTTGAACTGCAAACCCAGACACTCTCCGATCATATCTGGGAGACCTATGGGATATTGATGGATCAGCTGACAGAGACATTGGATGAGGAGACTGATCCCGCCACAGCAAAAGCGAGAGTAGCGGAATTACGACAAAAACTGCAGCGAATCGGAGAGGTAAACCCTCTTGCCATTGAGGAGTATGGTGAAGAGAAAGAGAGACTCGATTTTTACGAAGAACAGATTGAAGATCTTCAAAAAGCTGAAAAGGAGATGCGAGAAACCATTCATGAGATTAATGAAACAGCAACCACTCGTTTTAATGAAACATTTGATAAAATCCGCACCCATTTTAAAACGGTATTCAGTACACTTTTTGAAGAGGATGATCAATGTGATTTGATCATTGATAAAGAGAGCGAGGATCCTCTTGAAGCGAAGATTGAAATCACGGCTAATCCACGTGGGAAACGGCCTTCAAGCATTAACCAACTGTCCGGAGGTGAAAAGACATTGACCGCCATCGCACTTCTTTTTGCTATCTATCTCGTGAAACCCTCTCCTTTCTGTGTATTGGATGAGGTAGATGCACCACTCGATGACGCCAATATCGAACGGTTTTCTCAGATGATTCACAAGTTTAGTACTGATACTCAGTTCATTATTATTACTCACAACAAAAAAACGATGTCTAAAGCTGAGATGATGTATGGTGTAACGATGCCTGAAACCGGTGTGAGTCGACTGGTGGGTGTACGACTCGATGAAGTCTCTGAAAATGTAAATTAACTACTATTGAAATCCATTTTTCAACCGTCAGTTCGAGCAGTCCCGACATCTTTTCAGTCGGGACGTTGTCGAGAACTCCTCGCCAACTCTGCTTCGGCCGCAATAAAACCAAACGCCGGCCAATTCCCGCCATCATAGACTTGCTGCCATATATCATAGGCTCGATTTTCCCGGCCATTTAAATAGTGCCAGTTTCCGAGTCCATAACCCAATGTCGCATTCTGCAGCGCGTCACCCGACATCTCTTCCAGATGTTCTTCACTAAAAATACCTCTAAACACCAATATCAGGCTCAAATAGGCATCATTTTCCATCAGATCCAACTCATCCGTAATATCTGATACGGCTAAACCCGCTTCTTCATCTCTGCCTAGTTTTTTAAGTGACATATAGTACCAATAGATCGTCGCAACTCTCATGTCTTCTGTCAGATCAAGATCCAGAGCCTTCTCATAGGATTCAATGGCGCTTTCAAAATCACCTTTCAGATAGTGCGCCAATCCTTTGTGATACCATACATTTGATTTTAATGTACTTGTAGGGATGCCGTACTCATTCGGCAATCCATCCTCTTCAATTTGATCGTCCAAATTTTTCATAAGCTCTTCTGCCTTCTCAAAATCTTGAATAGCAGCATCAAAAAGCCTAAGCGTCAGGTATCTGTGCCCCCGATGTCTGAAAATCCGGGGGTCATCTGAATTTTTAAATACCCCTTCTGTAAAAATCCTGACTGCTTCTCGATATTCACCCAGATAGGCTGTCCGACGGCCCAGCCAGATTACATTCTCAGGGTCCTCAGGGTCCGTTCTATAGTTCGCAATCGCTTCAATTAGATTCCTGTTGTATTCATCAAAAACGTCAGGAGTGAGAGTGGGAGTCGTCAGTGTATCCCCTAATAAGGAGTACGCTTGAACACCTGATGGAACCGGACCCAATTGAGTGCTGTCATCACAGGATATAAGTGCTATTGACACTATAACCAGTAATGATACCACTATAAACAATTTGAAAATTTTATTCATAAATCACTCAATTATAGATTAAAACGTAATTTCAATATTCATTTCTGTACTATCTCTTATAATGCTAACCATTATCTGATCACCTTTCTCAAATTCACTCAGAGCTTCCATGTAGCTGTAAATGTCTGACACAGGAATATCGCTCAATTGAATAATTATATCGCCGGCTTCCATTCCACCTAATGATCCTGGCTGCCCCTCCCTCACACCTTCGATTCGAAACCCCTCTCCGGAAAAACTATAATCAGGAAGCACTCCTAATGTCGCGCCATCACGATTCATCACTTGTGATTGACCGGATGTAGATTTCTGAAAGTCAATATACGTTAAATCCATTTGATCTAGTTCTTCAACAACACTCAACACATGAGATAATATCCACTCCAAACCTTCATAGTTGATTTTATCGTAGGTATCCGTTGGTGTGTGATAGTCAGAATGAGTACCTGAAAAATAGTGCAATACCGGAATTCCCTGTTCATAAAACGGTGCATGATCACTACTGCCTGATCCACCCGGAATATGATTTACCTTTAAAGAGTCTATTTGAACGGATCCTAAAACATCATCCCATAAGTTCGACGTACCGGTGCCAAAAATAGAGAGCTCTCCATCCGTCAGTCTACCGATCATATCTAAATTGATCATTAGTTTAACCGTATCCTCTCGTGAGTCTAGTGTATTTGTGTAAAACCTTGATCCAATTAGGCCCAATTCTTCACCTGAAAAAGCAATAAAACGGAGGGTGTAATCCGGTGGATTTTGAGAAAAATAATGTGCCAGATGGAGGAGTCCGGCCGTGCCCGATGCATTATCGTCTGCGGACGGGTGTATCGTGGGTTCACCATCATGATCCATTGAAATGGGCCCTCCGTTTCCCTGTCCATCATAGTGTGCACCGATGACGATGACGTGATCCGGATGTTGAGTACCCAAAATATCACCGATTACATTTCTGGATATCACATTCTCACTATTCATGGCCTGTGTCATAGGCCCAGAAAGCTTGAATTGTTGTAGATAGGTAAACTCATCACCTGCCGGTTCAAGTCCATATGTCAAGAATTGATCTGCAATATAGTTAGCAGCCTCCGCTTCTTGTATGGTCCCTGCAAACCGACCTTCCATCTCAACCGCTGAAAGCCATTCAATATCTTCTCTGAGAAACTCATCTGAACTTCTACTATCTGCATCTCGCTCGCATGCAGTTGCAAGAGTTAGTGCGCAAATCATGAGGAGAGTTGACGTTGCCCTTAATTTATCGAGTTTCATCTTTTTAAATTATTTTCTTGAAGCATACGGCTTTCCTGCCTATTTTTAAAGATCAAAACCAATCAAAAGGTTGGGGGTGTCCCGATAAAACAGTCGGGACTGAGATCATACCCTGTGAACCTGAACCGGGTCATACCGGCGTAGGGAAACCAATCTGATATTCTTATCAGATATTCTGATTTCACGTTTCACCCCCTCCCTCAATAATTATTGATGGAGGCTAACATGCTTAGTAAAATAGTATCACTTCTGCTGCTTGCAGCACTTTTTAATCTATCCAAACCTGTTCTGGCTCAAACAATTACCGGACAGATTATCGACTCATCTACCCAAGAACCATTAGTGGGCGCAACGGTTTTAGAGTCAGAAACGTCCAACGGAACCTCAACAGACCAAAGAGGAACCTTTTCATTGCAACTGATTTCGGATCGCAATGAGATAACCATCAGTTATGTCGGTTATAGAACCGAGCGTATTCGTATTGCCGGAACAACTCAACCCCTGCTGATTGCCCTCGATCCACAGCCTGTATTGAGCGGTGAGATATTTGTAAATGCACTTCGCGTGGATGAATCAACTCCTATCGCATACAGCAATATCACCCGTGCAGATATAGAATCCCGAAATTTTGGGCAGGATATCCCCTTTTTAGTTCAAACCACGCCATCGGTCGTCTCCACCTCTGATGCCGGTGCCGGAGTAGGGTATACCGGAATCAGGGTCCGGGGTGTTGATCCAGGACGAATCAATGTAACGATAAACGGTATCCCGCTAAACGATTCTGAATCACATGGAGTCTTTTGGGTCAATCTGCCGGATCTGGCCTCATCAACTCAGAATATTCAGATTCAACGAGGTGTTGGGACGTCCACTCATGGGGCCGGTGCATTTGGAGCCACCATGAATCTTCAAACAGCCCTACTTAACCCGGAACCATATAGTGAAATAAACTCCGGTATCGGAGCTTTTGGAACGCAAAAATTTAACATCCATCTGGGATCCGGAATTTTGCAAAATGGGTGGCAGTTTGAAGGGAGGCTCTCCAAAATTGATTCGGACGGTTATATCGATCGTGCTTCCTCCGATCTGCGATCTTTTTATCTGTCGGGAGCCCATAATGGGGAACGAAGTTTTTTGAAAGCAGATATTTTCTCCGGGAGTGAGGTTACTTACCAAGCCTGGAATGGGGTTCCGGAACCGATTTTAAATGGGAACTCTAACCAATTGGATTCCTATATCAACAATCTCTTTTTAGGTGCGGAGGATGCTGAACACTGGAGGTCAAATCTGGGGAATCGACGATTTAATGAGTTCACTTATGATGATCAGGTTGACAACTATAAACAAGATCATTATCAGCTTCATTACTCATATCAGCTTACAGAAAACTGGATAACCAATGCTTCTCTGCACTACACATACGGCAGAGGGTATTTTGAACAGTTCAGAAGAGATGACCGGTTGAGCTCGTATAACATTTCACCGGTTCAAATCGGGGAGGATACGATCTCCCGTAGTGATCTGGTTCGCAGACGATGGCTGGATAACCACTTCTATGGAGCAGTCTTTTCCACTAAAATTGAACGCGCTGATAGATGGAATCTAACGTTTGGTGGCGGGTATAATGAGTATGACGGTGATCATTTTGGAGAAGTGATCTGGGCACGATTCGCCGGAGATAGTGAACTTGGTGACCGGTATTACGACAACAATGGGTTTAAAACAGATTTTAATATCTATGGGAAACTCAATTATTACTTAACCACATCTGTTAATGCATATCTTGATCTGCAATACCGTACAGTATCGTATCAATTTGTAGGACTCAGAATTGATGGTCAGACCGGTGACGTATTTGATGTATCCCAAAAAGATCAAATTCCATTTTTTAACCCAAAAGCGGGTTTGGTGTATCGTTTTGCAGAAGTTCACCGTGCGTTTGCATCACTCTCTGTGGGAGGAAAAGAACCCACACGCAGGGATTATGTGGAATCTACTGAGCAGAGCAGACCCGATGCAGAACGCCTTTATGATTTTGAATTTGGGTATAGTGGTTTGATCGGACCGATTGATATTGGTGTAAACCTTTACTACATGCTCTACAAAGATCAGTTAATCAATACCGGTGAAATTAATGATGTCGGGAATATCGTCCGGGAGAACGTACCGGATAGCTACAGAACCGGAGTAGAACTTCAAATCGGTGCTCAACTCCTGGAGGGATTATCATGGAATGGTAGTTTAACTCTGAGCCGGAACAAGATTGATGAGTATGTTCGATTCGTCGATGATTTTGATGTTGGTGGACAGCAAGAGGAGATTTTTAACGATGTTGATATCTCATTTTCACCATCAGTTATAGGTAACTCCATATTTTCATACCAAAAAAATGGACTTTCTTCAGAGTGGATTTCGCAATATGTCTCGCGGCAGTATCTGGATAATACAGCTAACAGTAACCGCTCATTGGACCCCTATTTGATTCATGACTTACGACTGAGTTATCAGTTGGATCAACTTAGTTGGGTAGAGAGTGTTACTTTTTCCATTCAGATCAATAATCTATTTGATGTACAATATGAATCCAATGGGTATTCATTTGGGTGGATCGCCGGAGGTGATGAGCAATTTTTTAACTACTACTATCCTCAGGCAGGGCGTCATCTGATGACGAACCTCAAAATCAGATTTTAAGACATAAAAAAAGAGGGCATCGGTCGATGCCCTCTTTTTAAATATAATCGTCAGTTCGAATTCGTAACCGTCAGTTCGAGCGCAGTTCTGTCTGTTTTTGACAGAACGCAGTCGCTCCTCTTTTATCCCACGCAGCGTAGCGAAGTGAAAACTCCCCTTACTCCACAGGAATAATTCTATTGAGTGTACCATCAGATTCATTGGTGAAATAGATATAGCCGTCAGGGCCTTGCTCTACCTCTCTAATTCTACCAATACCTTCCAATATTCGCTCTTCCCGAACAAAATCATCGCCATCCAGAACTACTCTGGATATTAATTGAAAAGCCAATGCACCGGTTAATGCATCACCGTTCCATCCCGGGTAGAGGTCACTGCTAACAAATGCCAGACCGGATGGTGCTATGGAAGGATCCCAATAGGTGACGGGTTGCTCCATACCCTCTCTTTCAGTCTCCTCCGTTAACGTACTTCCATCATAGTTAATACCATAAGAAATTACAGGCCATCCATAATTAGCTCCCGGTTTATCCTGAATATTTAGTTCATCACCACCTCTGGGACCATGTTCATTGGTCCATACTATCCCGGTTACAGGATGTACATCAATGCCCTGAATATTGCGATGACCGTATGAGTAGATCTCATCCATTCCTTCAGAACCAACAAATGGATTGTCGGAAGGGATTGAACCATCATCATTTAAACGAAATAAATTTCCCTGTGAATTTGTAGGATCCTGTGCATCTTGCATCACACCCCTGTCACCAATTGCAAAGAAGAGATGGCCCTCCGGATTAAACACCAAACGGCCTCCAAAATGTTGCCCTCTTTCAGTAGCCGGTGCACCTGCAAAAAGTTCTTCAAGATCCACTAATGAGTGACTTTCAGCATCATATTTAGCTCTTATAATGGCTGTATTCGCTCCGCCTTCTCCCGGTTTTGAGTAACTAATGTAGATCCAGCCATTTTCCTCATAGTTCGGGTGAAGTTCAACATCAAGCAATCCGCCCTGACCATTATTAGAAACCTCAGGTACTCCCGAAACCGGATCTTCAACCAGAACTCCGTCTCTTACCATCATCAGGTTTCCGGTATCACGTTCAGTGATCAATACAACACCATCCGGTAGGAATGCCACTCCCCATGGGATTTCTAATCCATCAACCACGGTTTGCACACTAAAATTAAGGGCTTCACTATTGTGAACTTCCAATGCTTCAGCAGGAAGCGGGAAATAGCCATCTTCACTTGGATTTGTACTCACTTCACTTCTAGTGCTATTATTTTGATCTAAATTACATCCTATAAACAGTAATGACAGGATCAATACCGCTATTTGAGTAGATTTTAAAAAAAGTGTATTCATAGTAATTATTTTTCTTATCTGTTTCTGTTCTATAGAAACTCCCTATAACTGTTACTTAAGATAACAGTACATCTATTCTAATTAAAATGCAGCTTGAATCCCCATTAAACCGCCCTAAATCACTCCATTTCCCGATCCGGAGCTATTTCAACCGGTACTCTCACTGTATCCCAGTGAATGTAGAGAGTTCCTGATTCCGCGGATACATCCTCAAAATAGATCATCATCTGTTCCACATGATGAGCTTCTTCAGGAGTAACCTGAACTCGTAATCTGTCTTCAGCTTCATCATATTCCGTTCCCCAGGAAAGTTTGTCATTGATGATCACGGTCCATTCGTCCTCACCCGGAATGGTATAAATTGAATAGACACCGGCTTCTACAAGTTCACCTTCTATAAATACATCATCTGAAAATGTAACAACGGTTGATTCATTGGCACCTGTTCTCCACCAATTGCCAAAAGGAGCGAGCCCATCTGCTGCAAAAATAACCCGTTCATTTACTGAAGGTCTGCCGTAAGTGATCTCCACTTGTGTCAGGCCAATTGTCTGTCCGACAACCGCACTTGGGCTAACCCAAACACGCTCATGATTACGTTCTTGTGCATTGGCTGATTGGCTTAACAGTAAGCCCGAAAAAATTAATAGTATTGATAGTGTTATTAGTCTCATTATATTTTTTTTTGATTAGTTTTAGTTTATCTCTCTAATTTATTTGAGATTATTGTAAAATCCTGATAAATCCGTAGTACGCCTGCCACGATCTATTCGGGGAGCGATGTTCCGACTTCTTATGGCCGGTACATCATTGATTATAATGAATCCTGCAGTAAATGTGGGAAATCTTTTTTGAATTTCGCCAATTTAGGAGCAATCACAACCGAACAGTATCCCGCATTTTGGTTGTTATTAAAATAGTTTTGGTGATAATCCTCAGCAGTACTGTAATTGTTTAAAGGGGTCACCTCGGTTACAATTTCATCATCCCAAAGATCAGAGTCGTTGGTTTTTTGTAAAGATTTCAATGCCGTGTCTCTCTGTTCCGGGGTCAGGTAAAAAATAGCAGAGCGGTATTGAGTGCCTACATCAGCTCCTTGTCGATTCAGAGTCGTCGGATCATGTGTATGCCAAAAGACCTCTAATAGCTCTTCATAGGAGATAATTTCCGGATCAAATTCCAACCTTGCTACTTCTGCATGACCCGTTCTTCCGGAGACAACCTGATTGTATGTTGGATTTTCCAAATGCCCACCGGCATAACCGGATTCTACGGCCACTACACCATTTACACGTTGATAAATGGCTTCTACACACCAAAAACATCCGGCACCAAATACGGCAACTTCTGTTTCAGATTCGGTACTATTTTCAGTTATGTTCATAATTGACAGTATTGAAAAAAGGATGATGATTATATTCATAGTCGTTGATTTAATGTTTTCTACAATACTCAACGAAAAGAATAACTAAATCGTGCCATTTGATACTCGTTGATTCACGATCTTTTATATCGGTTTTGATGAGAAAACCCGAAACGATAAAAGTGCACTAAGTATGGATGTGACAATTGCCAATGATAATATATCCTGCATAGTATATGTACTGTCCAGCATCCACCCAACTAAAACCGGACTGGTTGCAGTACTAAATACCATAAAAGTAGTAAAGAGACTTTGAACAGTGCCTATTCGTTCCGACCCATACATTTCGGCTAATAGTGCTGATTTTATAGTGCCCCCAAACCCCATGGTCACCCCAAGTAAACCCAAATAGATAAATGCTGACCCATTTGTTGATATATAGAGGGCTGAAAGAAGGCCTAATGTCATGGGAATGAGATAAAATGGGAATAGCTTACAAGCTGTGAATCGATCGATCAGCGGGCCGGATATGATGCCAAATAGAATTCTCATGACAGCAAAAGAGATAAAAGCGGTGGCGATCAACGATGCACTCCAACCTAATTCATCTGCTGCTGATATTTGATAAAGAAAAAGTCCGGTGATCCAAAATGGGGGTATCAATGTAGCCGGGATGATAAAAAATGTACGTTTGTCTTTAAATATTACCTTGTAATCTTCTTTCGGTGAACGTTTTACTTTTGGGGCTGTGTAGGTCTCTCTTTTTTCATAGGTTCGAATCAGTGTCCATACAAGGGGAATAAAAATCAATGCGATCACAGCCGCGATAATGCCCCATGTTGTTCGCCAATGAAAAACAACCAGCATAGCTGTGACAATGCTGGGCAGAAATGCTTCCCCAATCGGGAAACCAAGCGCCGATACACTTAATGCTTTTCCCCTTTCACTCCCATAAACGCGGGCCATGGTCGCCTGTGCTGTATGGCTGCTCAACCCTTGCCCGGTTAACCTGACCAAAATAAGGCTCACAAAAAATATAGAAATATGCCACGATAAAGACATCAAAACGGCAGCAGTAAATAAGCCTAAAGATACTGATAAACTATATTTTGAAAGGGATATACGATCAATCCACTGCCCCAGATAGGGTAATGCCACTGCACCCGTCAGAGTTGCAACAGAATAGAGCGATCCAAAGGAGGCATTGCTTAACTCAAATGCAACCAGATAAAAAGGTACAAATAGAGAGATGAAAAAAGTTTGTCCAAAACTGGAGACAAAAGTGAATGATACAGCAAAAGATAGAAGACGCTTCTCTTTTCTGACAAATGCCAGATAGTCCATGAACGAATGTTAGTTAGCAATCATTAAAATTTCTTCTTCTTTAAAAATACAGCTTTTAAAGTCTAATAAATAGAATCAAAACAGAAGCCATAAAAGCATCAGTATAATCAGAAAGAAAACAGCGACCTGAGTGGCTATGGACTGGCGGGGGAAATCATACTCACAAATAGGACAGACATCCGCATTCGCATCAACCTCCATTGCACAACCCGGACACTCTTTCGTTTTACTCATCTTTAATCTTACGTTCCATTTCCATTCAACCCATTCATTCCATTTTGATCAGGATTTTTGAGTACACGCTTATAATGGTTTATCCATACCATTCAGTCAAAGGTACCCACTACAATGCTTTAATTCATCAATAATCACTGATATTCTTTCTCAAATATTGATGTCGAGCTTAATCGCTTTAATTTGTATTTTATTTTACATAACTGAACTTGAATAAACGTATCTCTATGTCCACACGCCCAATTAAAATCATTCTCTTAATTGCAGTTCCATTGATTCTACTATCCATATCATCCAGTTGGATTTTTGAATGGATGTGGCTTAAAGAGGTTGGTTATTCACAAATTTTCTGGACCCTCAGAGGTACGCAGCTTGCCCTGATTGCTATTGCATTCATTATCGCAGCTCTCTATTTCACACTCAATTTCAGGTATCTGGCCGGACAGTTGAAGTTTGCAAATCTTCATGGAACTCCTCTCCAGGGTGTTGAATTCGATCTGGGAAGTATGCTTTCCGGAAATCGAATCAAGCAATTTTTTACTCTGGGTGCCCTGATCATGGCATTCATTTTTGCACTCAGCTTCTATATTCGTTGGGATGAGTCTCTACGTTTTATCAGCAGCGTTGAATTTGGGGAAACGGATCCTCTTTTTGGTCTTGATATCGGTTTTTATCTGTTTCAACTCCCTTTTTGGAACGTCCTGCAGAGTTCTCTCACCTCTATTGCCTTTTTAACACTGGCCATTCTGGCAATATCATACATTTTCACCGGGCTTTTGATTGTGAAGTCGGTCAAAGAATACACCGCTCGCGACAGTATTAAAAATCATCTTAGCCTGAATATTGGAATTTGGCTTGCCCTGCTTTCCTGGGGGTTTTATCTGGATCGCTATGAGCTGTTGTTTAAAGCAGACGGCATCGTATTTGGCGCCGGATATACGGATGTGATGATCCAGCTACCGGCCATATGGATCATGCTACTATTGACGCTTTTGCTGGCCATCCTTTTCTTCATCAGTCGATGGATTACCTCTAAAAAAGTAATCCCATTAATAGCCGGAGGCGTTCTTGTGGTCATGATTGGTGGACGCGCGCTCCTCCCCGGTGTAGTGCAGCAATTTAATGTAGAACCCAATGAACTGGAGTTAGAATCAACCTATCTGGAAAATAATATTAAAATGACCAGATTAGCTTATAATCTCCATAATGTCAGGGAAGTAGATTATATGGCCGATGATACCTTAGCAATCAGTGATATTCGTAACAATCAGGATGCGGTTGATAATATCAGGTTATGGGATCCAAGACTCTTATTGAATACCTATCGTCAATTACAGGAGATTAGGTCTTATTATGAGTTTTATTCTGTTGACAATGACCGATATACAGTTGATGGACAAGTCACTCAAATGATGCTTTCATCAAGGGAAATTGCTCGTGAACTCCCCAGTCAGTCCGATACCTGGGTGAACCGCCATATGCAATATACTCATGGTTTTGGATTCGTCATGAATCCGGTCACTGAAACGAATAGTCAGGGAGAACCTATACTGGTTGTCAGAAATATTCCACCCTTCTGGGAAAGTGATGATTTATTGGTTGAAAATCCGGCTATCTATTACGGAGAAAACAGTTCCAGTTATTACATCGTCAATACGGGTGTGCCGGAACTGCACTATCCGGACGGAGATGATAATGTCTACAATCATTACGATGGCGAAGGAGGAATGCAAATCAGTAACCTATTCCGAAAAGCACTCTTTGCATGGGAGCTCTCCGACATTAATATTATTCTCTCCGACTATATTGAAAGCGAAAGCAGGCTTCAAATCTGGAGAAGTGTCCAGGAACGTATCTATAGAATCACACCGTTTTTGCAACTGGATAGTGATCCATATCTGGTAATGAATAATGGCCGGTTGTTCTGGATACAAGATGCATATACAACGTCTTCACATTTTCCCTATTCGCAGAGATACCAGAACGGTTTCAACTATATTCGTAATTCCGTTAAAGTCGTCATCGATGCTTATAACGGTCAGGTTGATTATTATATCGTAGATGAGAATGACCCCGTACTTCAAGTATATGACAATATTTTCCCAGGAGTATTTAAACCTCTGGATGAGCTTCCCGATGGCCTTGAAGAACATTTCCGGTACCCACAAGACCTTTTTGAAATACAAATTGAGACTTTTTCCAGATATCACATGACAACTCCTCAGGTTTTCTACAATCAGGAAGATCTTTGGACACGACCTAATGAACAATATGGCGGCCAAACCATGTTGATGGAACCCTACTATATATTGGCCAGATTACCGGGAGAATCGACTCTGGAGTTTATGCTGATCAGTCCGCTGACACCGGAGAATCGGAGTAACATGATTTCATGGATGGCTGCAAAATCCGATCCGGCTAATTATGGTGAATTAATTGTTTACAGATTACCTAAAGAGAGGTTGATTTATGGGCCTGCACAAATTGAAGCCCGTATTGATCAAGATCCTGAAATCTCCAGACAGATTGCATTGTGGGATCAGAGAGGATCACGTGTAATTCGTGGAAATCTGATGGTTATTCCAATAGAAAACTCATTTTTATACGTTGAACCTGTATTTTTACTGGCGGATAATGTTGAAATACCACAACTTCAACGGGTTATTGTCGCCATTGGTGATGATATTTCGATGCAGCCAACCCTTGAACAAGCTATTTTCGATATTTTTGGGCAAGATGCTGATTTTATGCTCCCGTCGGTTGCTACATTACCCGCAGCCACGGGCCAAGGCGTCGTTCCGGATCTTTCCACCGAACAGTTGCAGGAAATTCGTTCTATCTGGAATGAGCTGGTCAACGCCCTCGAAGAAGGTAACTGGACCCGTTATGGGGAGCTCCTCAATGAGTTGGATGAGAAGATTAATAATTAAGCGACTAGTCGTGAATCTTTAGATTCACGACAAGGTCCCTCGCTACTTGCATTCCAATGGCAATCCCCATCCCACTGAGGCCGACGGCGGTCCAGACTCGGGGTTTTACTTCACGAATTACAGGCTCCTTGTCGGGGGTAATACCCATGATTCCGCTCCACTCCAGATCAATCTCCCACCCCTTGGGTAATCGCAGCTTCTCATTTGCGAAATCGATGAGGTACTCTTTAATCTTCGGATTGATACCAAATTCGGTCGTTGTTTCTTCCTCCTTAGCTACATCTCTGCCCCCGCCCAAAAGTAACCTGTTATCAACATTACGGAAGTAAACATATCCATGATTATAGTTAAATGTCCCTCTCCATTTGAGTCCGGCAATGGGCTGAGTCACGAACACATATCCCCTTGCCGGCAGTACATCGATTTCACTCAATCCGGAGATAAACCCATTGATCGTAAGGGCAATTTTATCGCCTTTCAGTTGAGTACCATCCTTGAGAAATACGGCCCCCTCCTCCACCGAAATCACTTCACTATTCCAAAGAGTCCTCACACCTAATACTGACGCTTTTTGATGAAGCGATCGCATGAGTTTTCCGCTGTTGATAGATCCGTCGAGCCGGTTCAAAATTGCGGGTACTCCTTCATAGGTTGTCTCTGAATAGACATTCTTTTCACCCAGCACTTCCTCCATCCGATTATTCAGTGATTCAATTTCAGATCTGCACTTTTGGAAAAGCTGATCCTCATAAAAAACCTCATACCCTCCGGTGTGCTGATAACCGATGGCCTCTTCACCCATCGTCTCTTTCAGCAGTTTTAACCCATTCCATCGGCGCTGAATCCGTTTCATAACAGTATCCATGCCTGTCAAGTCGATATCTGCCAAATGCTCTGAAATGGATCCGATACACGAAAACCCTGCATTGCGGGTACTCGCACCCATTGGAGAAGATCCTCTTTCGAGGATAATGACTTCATGATCCGGATAGATCTCTTTATAGAAAAGAGCCGTTGAGGTTCCCACAATTCCGGCACCCACAATAATCAGATCTGCCGGCTTGAACCACTCTTCTCTTTCCCAATACGATAGTTGATTCATATTCTAGGTTCCCATCCCGGAGCGTACTCTCTGCTCCACAAACCCATCGCCTCTGAATCACCGATGATGCGGCCGGTTTCCGGATTGATATTCAGAGAACGGCCGACATATTGGGATATATTACCCAGATGTAAAGCCATGGAGCTCTTTTGTCCCGATTCAATAGGAGAATTTAATTCCTCACTCTGTCGAATTGCATTTGCAAAGTTAATGATATGAGTGTCTGTAAGATCACCCCCACCAACCGTATTGAGATGGTCTCCCTCGCTGGCGCGAACATTCCGTTTGATCTCCTCATTTTCCAAATTGTAGGCAATATATCCATCCCTGTCAATCATCATGCTACCCTTTGTTCCATGAATCAGAGATCCTCGGCCTTTGCCCCCAAAGAATTGATAACCGTTGCAACTGCGCCCTTCCCAGTTAATGCTTTTCCCATCCTGAAAATCAAAATTGATATTCTGCACATCATAGAATTCCCAATCATCATCAAAATGAAAGCGTCCGCCATTGGATGAAATTCGGATAGGCAGGTCAGCATTCAACGCCCAACGACAAACATCATACTCATGGGTTCCATTGTTCAGTGCTTCACCGGTCCCCCAATTCCGAAACCAGTGCCAGTTGTAGTGAATGGTATTGTCCCGATAAGGTGTACGTGGAGCCGGACCCTGCCACAGTTCATAATCGAGCCACTCCGGTACCGGAGCCACATTTCCTTGGCCAATCGATCCCCTGGTGGCTGCATAGAAACATTTTGCATAATAAACATCCCCAATCAAACCGTTCCGAATCTCCTGAATTGCTTCTATGGACTCCGGTGCAGACCGCTGCTGATTTCCCATTTGCACCACTTTTCCATACCGCTGCTGTGCACGCACAATCAGCTCGGATTCGGCCGGATTCTGACTGGATGGTTTTTCCACATAGACATGTTTTCCCGCCTGCATAGCCATGATGGCTGCCGGTGTATGCCAATGATCAGGTGCTGCGATCACAAGTGCATCAATATCCGGATCATCAAGTGCCGTTCTAAAATCAGTTCCCACTTCCGGTTTACGGCCTTGTAACTCTTCAACTTTGGTTGCTAATTCCTCAAGTGGCCGATAGTCTACATCAAAAATAGATTTCACTTCTGTCCCCTCGACACCTGCATAAACTTCAGCCAGATATCCGGCCCTTCCCCGGCCACCCATCACGGCAACGGTTACTTTTTCGTTCGGTGCATTCATGCCTCTTGAAAACACAAAGGGACCGGTTAATCCAACACCGGCTGTTGTCAATGCTGATCTCTTTATAAATTGTCTTCTGTTCATGGCTTCGATATCTTTTTTACTATTTGCAATCCTATTGTGAAGGGTTTAATATCTGAGAACATAGATAATTAGCACAATACATACAATTTAGAATGACACTGACAGCCATCCAAGTCCATCCGCTATCGCTTCTTACACTATTTTTCATCCCATTTTTTATTCTTTCTTGCTCAAAGAGTGATGAAGCAAAGAGAGAATTTACGGGTGCAGACGGTGAAATCCGTCTGATGACCCTAAACCCCGGCCATTTCCATGCCGCACTTGTACAGAAAGAGATGATTGACCAGGTGCATCCTACCGTTCATATTTTTTCGCCGGGCGGAACCGATCTGGAGCTTCACAATCAACGGATTGAATCGTTTAATAGCCGCAGCGACTCCCCAACTGAATGGAATCTTGAGATCTACACCGGTAATGATTACTTCGAAAGAATGTTAAATGAACGCCCCGGTAACGTGATGGTTGTAGCAGGTAACAATCGCTCCAAAACCGATTACATCCTGGAAGCTGTTACTGAAGGGATCCATGTCCTGTCTGATAAACCAATGGCTATTGACAGTGGAGGGTTTGAAAAATTGACGGAAGCTTTCCGACTGGCAGAAGAGCGTGACGTGCTTCTTTATGATATCATGACGGAGCGTTATGAAGTGACTTCGCGAATTCAACGGATATTATCTCAAAACAGCGCTCTTTTTGGTGAATTAGTTGAGGGTGATGCCGATAATCCGGCGATCATCAAACAGAGTATTCATCATCTATATAAAATTGTTTCCGGTGCGCCTCTGCGCAGGCCGGAATGGTATTTTGATGTTGAACAGCAAGGAGAGGGTATTGTAGATGTAACCACACATCTGGTAGATTTATCACTTTGGGCCACATTCCCCGGTCAAGCCATCTCTCATGAAGAGGATATCGAGATGCTGGATGCCCGCCGATGGCCAACCCTGTTAACGGCCCAACAGTTTGAAAATATCACCGGTGCATCTGAATTTCCTGAGTATCTGCAAGGACAGCTTGAAGATGGAGTACTGCCTTATTACAGCAATGGTGAGATTGATTTCACGATTCGGGGACATCACGTGAACGTTTCTGTAGAATGGGCCTATCAAGCACCGCCGGGTGGCAACGATTCACACTTTTCCGTGATGAGAGGGACTCTGGCTGATTTGGTCATACGGCAGGGCGCCGATCAGAATTTTAAAAGTACGCTCTATATTGAACCCACGGGTATGAGTGACAGAGATGAACTTGAAAATGAGTTGAGAAATGCTGTTGAACAATTGCAGGAAGAGTTTCCGGGTACCACCTATCTGGCCACCGAAAACGGTTGGCAACTGGAGATTCCCGATGAACTCTATCTGGGTCATGAAGCTCATTTCGGAAAAGTAGCTGAGGCCTATTTTGGATATCTGGTGGATGGGAATCTGCCCGACTGGGAAATGCCTAACATGATCACCAAATACTATATCACCACACAGGGCAAAGAGATGGCGATGGATAATGAGTAAAACGGATAGCTTATGAATCTTGAACAGACATGGCGTTGGTACGGGCCGGATGACTCAATCTCCCTTCGAGAAATCAAACAGACAGGAGCAACCGGAATCGTTACGGCTTTACATCACATTCCCAATGGCGATATTTGGCCACAAGAAGAGATACAGGCGAGGAAAGATGAGATTGAGACGGCCGGATTGCGATGGTCGGTCGTGGAGAGTATCCCGGTTCATGAAGATATCAAACGGGCATCCGGGGATTTCAAAGAGTACATACGTAACTACAAACAGTCGATACGAAATCTTGCAAATTGTGGTGTCACGGTCGTTTGTTATAATTTTATGCCTGTTTTAGACTGGACACGTACCGACCTCAAGTACCCTTTCGGAGATGGTTCAACAGCTCTTCGATTTGATGAAGTTGCATTTTGTGCGTTTGATCTCTTCATTTTAAAGCGAAAAAAAGCTGGTGATGATTATAGTGATACATTAAAAAAGAGAGCGGAGTTCTATTTTAATAAGATGTCAGCGGCTGAAATAGAAAAGTTAACCGATACCATTATCGCCGGTCTTCCCGGTTCGGAAGAGGGCTACACCCTGCAGCAGTTTCGAGATCATTTGGCTACGTATGAGAAGATTGACGATCTGACACTTCGCAAAAATCTCTATCATTTTTTGGAGGAGATCATTCCGGTAGCAGAAAAATCAGGGGTGAAAATGGCTATACATCCGGATGACCCACCTTTTTCACTTTTTGGGTTACCCCGGGTGGTGAGTACCGAGACGGATGCCAAACAACTGGTTGAAGCGGTATTATCACCTTCCAACGGACTCACATTTTGCACCGGATCGTACGGCGTTCGAGCGGACAATGACCTGCCCGGCATGATCGATCGTTTGGGTAGTCACATCCATTTTATACACCTGAGAAATGTTCAAAGAGAAGAGTTTCGAACGTTTCATGAGGCCAATCATCTGGAGGGCAGTGTGGATATGAAAGCGGTGATGGTTGCACTAGTTCGGGAGCAGCTCAGGCGAAAAGAGTCAGGCCGCCGAGATATCAACATCCCGATGCGCCCCGATCACGGCCACTGCATGCTCAGCGATTTCGACCGCAAATCCAATCCCGGATATTCCCTGATCGGGCGTATGCGCGGTTTGGCGGAGTTACGAGGGTTGGAGTTGGGAGTTAGGGGGAACAGGTAACACCCCTCCCGGCTAAAGCCGGACTTCCATTATTAGGAGAGAGTTACCACAGCTAAATTTCGTCCTAATAAGGCATGGTGATTTTTAAATCCTGTACTTCTCCGGAAGAGTCACTTCCCTGCCGGTTTTAGTGGCTTCTTCTGCCAGAAGTGTCCAGGTGGAGGCCTGATAACCCTCTCTTGTTAATTTTTCAGGTGCCTCACCATTCCTGACAAAGTTGATAAATCCTTCCAGATAGAGGAGTGTGTCATTAAGCTCATAATCGGGTGAAACATAAGATCCTCCCAGCCTCATCGGAGCATTCGGTATCCACGTTGCCCCTCCAATCGGTATCGTAGCATTTTCATTCTGTTCGATGTTATCGATCAACCCCTGAATGGAAGGTGGCTCTGTGGGAAACTCTTCAAATTGCATGTTCGACTCCAATTCGATGGTTCCATCATTCCCCAAAACCTGAACCTGCACTCCATTATGTTTATTGCTGGTGATACAGTCATAACTGAAATGAATTTTTTCCGGATATTTGAATACCAGAGAGAAGTTATCCCACACTTCGCGCCCGTCATCAAAATGGTTGATACTTCCGCTTCCCATCACCGATAACGGCTGATTTCCCAACACCCAATTCGCTACCTGAAAGTGATGTGACCCTAATTCCGAAATCATCCCCGCCGAGTACTCATCATAAAAACGCCAATTTCGTTGCCGATCGAGGGCGGTACCGCGTCCACCCGTATCCGTATAAAACACCCAATCGGTATTGCGGTGCCACCAACCTCTCAGCATGGTTATCGGCCCGATGTCCCCTCTTTGAATCCGATCCATCGCCTCGAGGTATACGGGATTGAATAGTCTCTGATGACCAATCAGCAGAATATTCCCGGTCTCTTGATGGGTATCGTACATCGCTTTCACATCATCCAAGTTACGAGCCATTGATTTTTCACAGTAGACATGAATGCCCGCACGTAAACAATCCATGGTCTGCTGGGCATGCTCATGAAGAGGTGTTGCTATGACCACCGCATCCAGATCCACCTTATCAATCATCTCCCTGTAATCCAGAAAGGCTTCAGCTTCTCCATTTGTGAGTTCAATCGCTCTGTCATAATGGGGCACATAATTATCACAAACCGCCGCTATTTCAATATTCATCTCATCTTTCAACTCCACCAGATTCAGATAGAGCGCCCGACCCCTGGATCCCACGCCGATCATTCCTATCCTCACCCGATCGGATGCTCCCTTTCCATGAGGAGCCGGATTGTTAAATATATTAAACCATGGCATGGTTGTAGTCATGATAGATGTGCCGGCTAAAGCAGCCGTCATTTCAAGAAATTTCCTACGATCGATACGATTCATTTTTTTAAAATTGAGTTATTTTTGCACTTCCGGATTCATAATTTACCCGTATGACTTCCATGTTGTCGTAGTGATTCATCACCTCTTTTATTTTATCATCGCTGCTTACTAAAAACGCCGTTGACATCATTTCAGCCAAAACAGGCGATTCCACAGATACACTGACCGATGTAAACGGCTCATGTGGTTTTCCTGTTTTTGGGTCGATCACATGACGATGGTTCTGAAGTTTACCGGTATCATCCAGATAAAAGTTGCTGGATGTGGAGACAGACCCATTATTCACCCGAAATTCATGCACACTGTTACCGGGTTCAGCATAATTATTCATACCGATCCTCCACTTATCACCGGCCGGATGATTCCCAACGGCCAGAATAGAACTCTCTCCAAAGCTGATAAATGCCTGTTCTACGGATGTTTCGGATAACAAATCCTTCACTTTCTCCAGTGCATAGCCTTTGCCAAATCCACCCAGATCGAGTTCAACCAGGTCGTTGTCAAAGGTGATGGTTCGGTTTGATTCGTTAAACACAAGATGATCAAAGCCCACATTCTCCATGAGTTTCTTACTATCAGGTACTTCTGCTTTGTTCTTTTGATCCTCCTTCCAATACTCCATCAACGGGCGTAATGTCATGTCGAATGCTCCATCCGTCAGATTCCAGCAGGTTTGGCAAGCACTCAGGATATCTGTCATCTCACCATCCAATCTCACGGCTTCCCTGGCAGCCAGCCGGTTGATTTTGGACAGATCACTGTCCGGCAAAAAACGACTTATTTTACCCTCAATTCGTTCCACTTCCATTTTGATCCGGTAAAAAATCTGCTCTGCCCGAATCTCTTCCATCCCCGGTAAAAGAGCATGGAATCGAGTTCCCATTGCGTAGAAACGATTGTGATAGAGTTTACTGCTCATCTCTGAGTATAAAGTTGATACATTCTCTCAATTTCATCAACCGTTGGTGTTTCACCGGCTACTACCCAGAATCTGTATCGGATTTCCAATGGAGCTCCCTCGGAGTGGTAGTGTGGGAAAAATTCCCCAAACCGCCCGTAAAGCCGCTCCGACATCTCGGAAGTGCCGGGATTTGCCGGGTTGGTCATATACACAACGGTATAATTGTTGCCATCGATATTGAAATTCATTGCATTCCACGGTACATCCATCCGATCCAGCTCACCTAACTCTTCATCCGGTGCCACATGGGATAGCATCTCAGGACGGATAAAACGGGTCTCTTCTTCATTATCCGCTACATATTGTGCCGCCCGAAATTGAACGCCGGCATGTTGCAGGTCACCATCCAGCCGAACCGGTCCGGCAATAGCAAACATTCGGGTATGGAAGTCTATAAAAAAGCTGTTTTCAGTCTGTTGAAATACACGGATGTCTCGTTCTTCTTCCAGGATAATTCTGTCATCGGGATCTTTCCACTGGATCAGGGCAACATGTCCACCAAAAACCGGCCCTTCCATCTCTGATACAAAACTTTCATGCTCCGTTCTCTCACCATTTTCTGCATGCCACATATCGTACTCATCCTCGTAGATGATTACCCGATTGTATCCGTAGAAAATACCCCTGTGATGCGAGTAGAGTCCGCCCGGACCCTTTGTGATCATCTCACCTGAAATCGGATCAAAGACATGATGAAATGGTTTTTTAGTCCCTTCAATATCATTTACATCATATACAGGATGTTCATACTGTATCAATGGACTCCCATCGTGCTGAAGTTGGATAGATGCATCACCTGTCCTGACCCAACTGTATTCTGAATCATAACAATCGGCATCCATTCGAACAGTATACTCTACCGTTTCGCCGGCTTGTTGACTGGATAACCACCATACTTTAACCCGACTGGGGGTCATACGTTCAGCTTGTGCAGGGATCAATTCACCACCCGCCTCCAGGCAGAGTCCGCCGGTAAAATCACTGATCTCAAGATTCGTGGATACGGGGGTTTGATCCAGGTCTACAGATCCGGCTGTAAATTCAAACGTCATGGGTTCCGAACCGGAGCAACTGGAAATAAAGATGAATAAAAATAGAATGATTGAAAGAGATCTCATGGCATGATTGTGTTTTAATGTTCAGTTATGGATTGATTTCTAAAACGGTGACACCGGCCGGGTGTGCATAGTCACTCCAAAGCTGATCCAGCAGGACCGGGTCTGGAGCTCCATCATAAACAATATAACGGTAGCGGGCAATATAGGGTGATCCGGATTCAATCTTCATTTCACCCATTTGCTGAGGTGCAAAATTAAAAAAGGGTTCTTCTGGATGAATGCGAACCGGTTGAGGATGCCTGAAATTAGACGGATGACTCATAATCGCGATCCCCGCCAATTTCCCTTCAACTTCACCACCTATATGGGTCCAGTTCACACGAGTCGCATGCCCATCCCTGCCCAATCCGTCCGATGTCAAAAAGGTAACTTTTTCGGGGTCGTCCCATTCGGCATGACCCCTAAGCCCAACTCCCCCATAGTGGTATTCAGGCAGAATAAGGGGATCCAAACCATTTAAAGTTTGAGTCGATACCAGATCAAAGATATGCAGATCCCCTACTGCCTGATAGGCTCTTACTTCCCACTCCTCAAGCAGCGCTATTATGGGTTCATTTGAAGTAAGATCGATAAAATGGTGTTTTGCTCTAAAACCTGAAAAGACCGGCCCTGTCCATGTCTCCTGCAGCCCTCCTGCCTGGTCTACCCTTCCCCTGTCATTGTGAATATTCCAAAAATCCGGATTGCGATCCTGGAATAAGGTATTTGTCCAAGCTGACCATATTCCGGAGTGATGGGGATGCAAATTTTCATTCAGATGATTTGTAACCATTACTCCATTTGGAGTATAAACCGGGTGAATGTATCCCCCTCGTTTATATCTTTCATCCAGCGAATCAGGCAGGGTATTTGTTCCGTGGTAATAACTTAAAATATCGGTTTGATTTGATTTTAAGGTGATTCTATTTTCATCGATTTCATAAAACTCCCTGTCTATTTCTGCGCTCCACTCCGGATCAAATTCATACGTTCTGTGATCACCTGAACTCAGATCTGAAATTGTAATCCAACCCCGATTATTCCCATCTACTTGAAGCATGGTTTCACCCCCCTCCTCATCTCTAATCTGATAGATTCCTTCAACAATATCGGCCGGCAGATAAAAGGAAACAATGGAGTGATTGCGGTCTATGGCGCCGGCATCTACTCTTATTTCAATAGTTTGAGCGATACTTTGAGGGAGGGTGATACAGAAAATCAAAAGCATCAACCCGTAGGATTTACCGGTTTGAGAAGAAAGCAGTGATCTAATTGGATTCATAATTTCAATTTTTTCAATCATTTAGTGTCTCGGATGAGAATACCTCCCTAACAAGGGGGGCAGGGGGGGTTAGAGTTTATAGATGTAAGGTTTTTCAAACTCCTCATAAATTCAGTGTTATTCGGTTTATATCAGGTGTTAAACACTACTCACTGTATGCAAAATAGCTTTTCACATTTTTAAAGCAAATTTTTTCGATCAAATCGGATGCCATGTCAAAATCATCCGGGATGATGCCACTCTCCATATCGTTACCAATCAGGTTACAGAGGATGCGGCGGAAATAGTCGTGTCGGGAGAAAGAGAGAAAACTTCGAGAGTCTGTAGTCATGCCGATAAACTGACTCAGAATTCCCATATTGGATAGTGATTCGATCTGTTTTTCGATTCCATCCTGCTGATCCAGAAACCACCATGGCGGACCGTGTTGCAGTTTCCCGGGGGTGATCCCATCCTGAAAATTGCCGATCATGGCTCCAATCAGTTCATTGTCTCTGGGATTCAGGTTGTAAATGATGGTTTTGGGGAGTTCTTCGGTAGAATCGAGTCGGTCCAGCAATGAGGAAAGCGGGCGTGCCATTTCAACATCGCCCATTGAGTCGTAGCCGCTATCGGTGCCCAATTTCTTAAACATCCGGCTGTTATTATTTCTTAATGCACCGATATGAAGTTGCCAGACCCACCCCTTCTTTTGGTTCAAAAGTGCACATTCATAGAGAAAAGCTGATTTAAATTGTTCGATTTCCTCGGAGGTTAACGGCTCTCCATTCACTCCTTTTTTGAGAATTTTATCAATCTCTTGCTCAGTGTATTTGACTGAAAATGGTTTACTGATGCCATGGTCTGATGCCCTGCAACCCAGTGCATGAAAATAGTCGTGGCGATTTTTTAATGCCTTCCGTAAATCTTCAAACCTTTGAATTGGCAGCCCAGTAATCTTCTCTAAATCTCTTATCCACTCCAAAAATGAGTCCATTTGATCGATATTCATCCCTTTATCCGGACGAAATGTGGGCACCATCAGAAAGGGGATCTCTTTTTGATTTCGAAAGGATTGATGATCATTCAGATCAGAGGTTGGGTCGTCCGTTGTTGCCACCACCTCGACACCTCTTGCAGATAACAGAGATCTTGCCGAGAACTCGGGTGATTGAAGTTTTTCGTTACACTCATCCCAAATCCGATCTGCACTGTTTCCATCAAGAAGTCGGTCTGTGATGCCGAATGGATTGGCAAGCTCCATGTGGGTCCAGTGGAAGAGTGGGTTTTTTAACGTTTTAGGCACTGTCTCCGCCCATGCCAAAAATTTCTCTCTGTCTGATGCATCACCTGTTATCAACCTCTCATCCACTCCACAGGTTCGCATTGCTCTCCACTTGTAGTGGTCACCGGCAAGCCATATTTCGGTCAGGTTTGAAAACTGTTTGTTTTCGGCGATGGCATCCGGGGGGAGATGGTTGTGGTAGTCAATAATCGGAAGATCTACTGCGACCTCGTGGTACAATTTTTGAACTGTCTTATTCCCAAGTAGAAAATCGTTATGAATAAATGTTTTCATGAATACTTTAAATTATCAAATCTTACTTATGTCATCCCGCCCCTCTCTCCACGTCATCCCGGCCGGAGAGCCGGGATGACGATGGTTGGATACTATGAAAAAGAAATCACCTCTCAACCCTTCCCGAACCTCCACTCATCACCAACTTCTCCACTTCATCCACAGAAACCAAATTAAAATCACCGGGTATGGTGTGCTTCAGGCAAGATGCGGCCACTGCAAATTCAAGAGCGTCACGGCTATCCTCTTTTGTCAACAGACCGTAGATCAATCCAGAAGCAAACGAGTCCCCTCCACCCACTCGATCCACGATGTCGATCTCATAACGGGTAGATCGTTTTGGTTCTTGACAATCTTTATCGTCATGAAGCATGGCACTCCATCCGTTCCTGCTTGCCGAAAAGCTCTCTCGCAGGGTGATGGCAACCGTTTGAAAATCGTATTTTTTCTTCAGTGATTTTACCATTGTTGAGTAACCTTTTTCATCCAGATGGGCACCTTTCACATCCGTCGCACCGGCACTGAAACCCAGGCTTTTTTGCGCATCTTCCTCATTGGCTATACAGACATCTACATACTCCATCAAAGGGTTCATCACAGATTGTGCTTCTTTTTCGCTCCATAGTTTTGAACGAAAATTGAGATCACAGCTGATGGTTACTCCCGCCTTCTTTGCAGCAACACATGCATCCTTTAGAGCAATTGCAGCTTTTTTCCCGAGTGCGGGTGTGATGCCGGTCCAGTGAAACCAATCTTTTCCATCAAAAATAGTCGGCCAATCTATTTTGTCTGAATCGATCTCTGAAACAGCCGATCCCGCCCGATCGTAGATCACTTTTGATGGTCTCTGACTCGCACCGGTCTCCAAAAAATAGATCCCTAACCGATCCCCGCCGCGTTCGATAAAATCCGTTCTGACACCATATCTCCTCACCGCCTGCAGCGCAGCCTCACCCAATTCATGTTTCGGCAGTCGTGATACAAAATAACTCTCCAATCCATATCCGGCTAGTGAAACCGCTACATTGGCCTCCCCTCCACCATAAGACACATCAAACCGATCTGATTGCACAAACCGCTGATACCCCGGTGTCGACAACCGCAACATAATCTCCCCAAACGTCACAACCTTTTTCATAATCAACAACTTCCCTTTTTACTTTTTACTTCTGCCTGCACTACATGGGATAAAAGAGGAACACCCGGAATTCAGTCCCAGCGGGGACTTCTGCGTTCTGCACGCTCACTCCCTCAATCCTTCCACCAAAATCCTTGCCTTCTCCTCAATCGCTTTAAAATCCTTATCCCTCAGATCATCACCCGAAACCAGTGCACTCCCCACACCCACAGCACAAGCACCTGCTTTCAGCCACTCCTTGCCGTTGGAAAGTGTCACTCCGCCGGTCGGCATCAGTTTCAGATGTGGCATCGGAGCTTTCACAGCTTTAAAAAAATCAATGCCGGTTATGTTAGCAGGAAAAACTTTCACGATATCTGACCCCCACTCCCACGCTTGCTGAATTTCTGTTGGGGTAAACGCGCCCGCCATCACTACCCGATCCAGTTTTTTGGCTTCATCAATTACCTCTTTTTTGGTAACCGGACTCACCACAAATAGAGCCCCGGCATCTACAGAAGAACGAACCGTTTCAGCATTTAAAACAGATCCTACGCCAATTAACATATCTTTTGGGAGATTCTCCACAGCACTTTTTATCAATTGAAGTGCGTTCGGAACGGTCATCGTGATTTCAAGAGTTCGCACTCCACCTTCATACAGTGCCTCCGCAACCGGATCAAACAGGCTTTCATCTGGAATTCGAAGCACCGCAACGGCTTTGTGTCTCTCGATATGTTGAAGAATCTCTGATCTGTTCATTTTCCTAAATCGTCATCGATGTGAAGCCACCATCCACCGGAATCACAGCGCCGGTTACAAACGATGATGCACGATTTGAAGCAAGCCACAGAAGAGCACCTTCAAGCTCTCTGGTCTCCCCGAAACGATTCATCGGTGTGTGGTTAAATATTGCTTCGGTCCGCTCCTTTGTTAAAATTTTTCGGTTCTGTTCGGCGGGGAAAAAGCCCGGCAGAATTGCATTCACCCGAATCTCATTAGACGCCCACTCTCTGGCCATAAAACGTGTCATATTATTCAGTCCCGCTTTTGAAATGCTATAGGTAAACACTTTTGACAGGGGTATTTCGGAGGATGCTGATGAGATGTTAATGATACTCCCTAAAATACCCTTTTCAATCATCATGGAAGCCGCAATCCGGCTAGCAAAAAAGACACCCTTTAAATTGATATCCATGATACGATCCCACTCCTCTTCTGTGATCTCCATGATCGGTGTCACGGAGTTTACACCCGGTGCATTGACTAAAATATCCAATCGTTTCCAACGGTTTTCAATCTCTTGAAATGCTTTTTTGAGCGATGCTTCACTCCGGACGTCTGCTTGACATATCATCCCCTCTCCTCCATTCTTCTCAACGTCAGCAAGTATTTCCTCCGCACCTTCTCTATTTCCGCTGTAAAATATAGCTGTCTTGGCACCCGCGCCGGCAAGCGACTTCACCATACCGCCTCCCAACACTCCGCTTCCACCAATCACTGCGGCTACTTTATCTTTTAGTGAAAAAATGTCTCCATCGTCATCCATAAATAGTATATATCTGTTTACCTGAACTTATTTCTAAAGTAACATTTGTACAGGATAAAATTTTTATTAAAATATTTCCCAAAATAAAGTACCTCAGCAACACAAACTCCCTACTAGAGGAGAGTATAAAAACAACGCTAACTCCTTACTTTACAATTCAGATACCAACAATAATACTCCCCCATTTACATGGGGTTGCTTCCTCAATTCCCCCATAACAAGGGGGCGCAGGGGGTGTCCATCAATATCTAAGTCCATATTTGTAAAAAAACCATCAACACCCCTCCCGGCTAACGCCGTACTCCCCTTGTTAGGGGAGAGTAAAATCACGCCTTTAATCTGAATTTATAAACGGACTTAAATGTTTGTCAAAATGGTTTTCAAGGTTCATTTCATACAGATCTTCATTCATCTTTAAGCATTGCATCAAACGGTCCTTAAAAGATGCTGAAATCGTATCGATTCCACTTAACACCGACCCAAATGTAACATGCAGAACCTGCCTCGCGTCGTCATCATCAAGCAGGTGTATTAAATCTTGGTCCTCTAACTCGTCATTTGAAGGAATATCAGACGGCCTACCGGTAATGTGATACGTCTTCTTATCCTCTTCAAACCGCTCTTTTGAGTATTCCAATATTTCTCGAAATAGTACCGGATCTGCCGATGCAACCGTTCTAAGAGCTTCCAGATAACTCGTCCCGGCTGTTTTCACATGAACGGCACCCATATTCAGAGACCCAATTGCCTCATAAACAGAAAATTTGTCACTACCGGAGTGGATGCTCAATTTGTAACCCCCGAACTCCTCTGCGATGGCCAGATGCAACTTGTACTCTTGTTTGAATTGCTCCAAATCTCCTTTGAAATCAATCCCCTTCTCAAAATCACCACAGAAACGCGGGGCTAAACTCACTAATTCCACATTCAATCGATCCAGTTCTGATGCGATCAAGTAGTGCTCAAAGGGAGTGGTGGGCTCGTCCGTTTCATCAACGGAAAGTTCCAGCTCGGCGGAGTGATTCGGGTAGCTGTTTTGCAGATAATCAGAGAGCTTTTTTGTATGTGTGATTACTCTTCCATATTTGACCATCGAGCTCATTACCACTTCTTCAGAGACCCTCTCAATGCTTCCCGATTTTAGTTGAATATCTATCCTGGAATAGGTCTCAAGTAGTGATGCTCCTGTTGTGGAAAGTGTTCCCCATGGCAACTCTGAATACTCTTTCTGAAGCTCATCACGGGTCAAATCCATCACACTATTGACCACATACTCACTTGGGTCGATCGTAAACATTGTATATCCCGCAGCCACCATCAGATCGATATCTTTTTCCGTTTTCAGATGATCTCCGTCTGCACCAAAACCGCCTTTAAATCCGCTCTGAAAAACAGCCCACGTTGCTGCATCCATCACCTCCTGTGCCGTTCTGTTTGTGCGTTGCAATTCCCGTATCGACTGTTGTGCCAATACCGGCTTGAATGACGTCTTACGAATGGATTTCAGATGAGCAACCCCCGCATTTCCCAGTCGATCACCCAAACCATAAGAGTTGTTCTTTCCGATCAAAACGGCTCGGGTAGAGGGGAATCGGTCTCGAAGTGTATTAGCATTATGGCTGTTTTTTGGACACTTCAAATAGTAGCCATTATCTAATTGATTCAGAGCTCCTTCAAAGGATGAGTTGAGGTTATTTTTACTCTCCGACAGGATAATTAGAAAGCTCTCGAGTTCATCTCTGATGATAAAAAAGAATACTCCCTCGTCCTCTACTACAGACTCTTCGTATATCTTCCGGTTCGGATAGCTCACTTTAAATTTTTGAATCATAAAATTTATACATCAGTGTTTCAAAACAATTCATCAGGATAATTCTAATACCCAAATAGTCGCGGTAAAAATAAGCTCAATCCTTCGAAATAGGTGACCAGCAACAGCGAAACCACCATTGCAATAAACATCGGTATCAGTGGTTTGATCACTTTTGTGATGGATATGTTTGCAATTCCACAACCCACAAACAGCACACTACCCACCGGAGGTGTGCAAAGTCCTACACTCAAATTCAGAACCATGATAATTCCAAAGTGTACCGGATCCATCCCCATCTCCACTACCAATGGTAAAAATATTGGGGTAAAAATGAGTACAGCTGGAGTTATATCCATAAATACACCCACTCCGAGCAAAATAATATTGATGATAAGCAGAATAACTATCGGATTGTCGCTGAGCGAAATGAGTCCTTCACTCACAAATATCGGTATATTTTCGTACGACATTACCCAAGACATTGCCATGGATGTCGCAATCAATAGCGCTACAATGGCCGTTGTATTACTACTTGATAGAAGCACATCTTTTAACTCTTTAAGAGTCAAACTTCTATAGACTAGTGTCAATAAGAGTGCATAAACTACTGCAATTGCAGAGGCTTCCGTAGCAGTAAAGACACCGGCTACGATCCCACCAATCACTAAAATGATGAGAAATAAGCTTGGAATAGCTTCCAAAAATTTTCGGACGGCTACTCTAACGGATACCCGCCCACTAATCGGATACTTCTTTTTGAATGCCATATAACCGGAAACAAGCATTAGAAGTAAACCGGTTAAAATTCCGGGAATGTAGCCTGCCAGGAATAGTGCAGCAATCGATGCTCCTCCGCTTGCCAATGAATAGACGATCAAAACATTACTTGGGGGTATTATCAATCCGGTTGTTGAAGATGTAATATTCAGTGCGGTCGTAAAATCCTTGTCATACCCCTCTTTTTCCATTTGGGGACCCATAAATCCACCGATAGCAGAAGCCGTCGCCACCGCAGACCCAGAAATCGACCCAAATAGCATTGCCGCAACAACATGCACGTAAGCGAGTCCACCGGGCAGCATACCAACGATCGATTTGGCAAAATCGATCAGTCTACGGGCGATGCCACCCTGGTTCATAATTTGTCCGGCCAGAATAAAAAATGGAATGGCTAAAAGAGTGAAACTGTCGAGTCCGGTGGCCATGCGCTGAGCTACGGTGGTCACGGCGGGATCAAACGGAATGCTTACCAGCATGGTCAGTAGTGTCGCAATCCCGATACAAAAAGCAATCGGCACCCCCACAAAAAGCAAAAAAACAAAGCTGATCAATAGTACCAAAACCCCAAGTAATTCCATCAGATAGCCCCCGCAGATTTGGAGTCCGGATTACTGAATTGTGCCCTATCTCCGGCTATATCAAATATAAATGAAACGGCATATAGAATAATCAATAGCCCACTCAATGGTAGTACACTGTAGATATAGGCCAATTTGATCTGAAGGGCTGCCGACACCTGATTCAGTTCCCATGTCAAGAGTACCAGATAGCTCCCGCCAACGACCAGAACCAATAATGAAAAAAGTGCGATCAGTGTATGAATAAAATAACCTAGCCATTTTTTGCGTCGGCCGGTCACTTTTTCGGAAAAATAGTCAAAAGCCAGATGCAGGTTTTTTCGGTACGCGAATGCCGAGCCTAGCAGCCCGATCCAGATCAACAAATATCGTGCGATCTCTTCCGTAAATGAACTTGCGGAGCCCAGCACATAGCGGGTAGTCACCTGCCACACAACATCGATGACCAGCACCGCCATCAGCACAACCATCACCCATCCAAGTGTTTTATCAATGATTTTAAGTGTTTTATCCATCTGCAAGATCCTGAATTCGTTCAATAAATTGTTTCAGCTCTTCGGACTCATTTTTATACTGGTCATAGAGTGGTTGTAATCGCTCTACAAAAGGAGCTTTATCAGGATAGATAATTTCAACACCGGCGTTCTGAACTTCTTCAATTGCCTGTGCAGTGGCTTCTCTCCAGAGGTCTCTTTGATAGAATCCGGACTCCTCAGCAGCTCTTTGCAAGATAGCACGTTCTTCTTCATTGAGACGTTCCCACGTGTGCAGACTGGCAAAGAGGATATCCGGAACAGCCGTATGTTCATTCAAACTATAATAGCCGGAGACTTCAAAATGTCCGGACAGATGAAAACTGGGCGGGTTATTTTCAGCACCTTCGACAATGCCCTGTTGAAGGGCTGTATAGAGTTCACCCCAGGAGATCGGTGTTGCATTTCCACCTAAAAGATTTACCATTTGGATGGCTGCCGGACTCTCCTGAACCCGAATCCGCAAACCGGTTAGATCATCAGGATGGTGAATTGCACGATCTTTGGTATAGAAACTACGGGTTCCGGCATCATAATAGGTGAGGCCCATCAACCGTATTCGTTCACCGGCATCCAGTAGCTCCCGTCCCACTTCCCCATCCCATACCCGATAGCGATGATCTTCATCCACAAAGAGAAATGGAACACTGAACACTTTATAGATAGGATCAAACCCTTCGATCACACTCGAGGAAACTTTTGTAATGTCGACACTCCCAATCTGAAGCAGTTCGAGAAGTTCCCGTTCAGTGCCTAATTGCTGACTCGGATAGACATCTATCCTCATTTTACCATCAGAATATTCCGCTGTTCGTTCAGCCATGAACTCCATGGCCAGATGTACCGGATGAGATGTATCCAAACCATGTCCCAGCTTCAGAACAGTGATATCATTACCGCCGGAACAGCCAAACATCATCAAAGCTAAAAGTAATAGTAGAAGTTTTTTCACCGAAAAAAGGCCTTGTTTGGATTAGACGACATACGCTCCTTTACAGATCAATGACTTAAAGTACTTGACCATCTCTAAATTCTCAAAAAAGAATTTATTTATTTGATTTGACGGCTTTGGTAATCGCTAACTTGACTCTCTACATATTCCCATCATGCCAATTCAGAGCATCTGCGGTCCCCTCCTCCGGCGCCCAGGGTGCAAAAATTTTATCTTTTTCAGCATCATAAGGTCCCTTTTTGCATTCAAAAAGTATTGTATCAGGCTCTAATACTTTAAAAGAGTGCCACACATTGGGTTCGATATCCAGCACACCGGCATGAGGTTTGCTACCGACCCTGTGCTTAGTTTCAATTTCACCTGAATCATTAAAGGTATAAAAGAGAATGGCTCCCTGAATCAGCACAAGTGATTCCGTCGCGTGATTTAGAGAATGTTTGTGAGGCCTGATGTAAGTCCCGGGCTGTAAAAAATTGATCATCCTTTGAACTTCAGCATCCTGAATACGATGAATGGGTAGGATTATACGCCTGCGCTCACTCTCCCTCGACCCACGAATCCCCTGTTGAATCAACTCGTCGGTCAAGTGAAAAATAGGTCCGGTTACATTTTCAAAAGCAAGTTTAGTCACGAAAGAAGCCCCATTATTAATTTTTTAAATACGTTTTATGTCAAACGATAAAAACGATCGCCCTACTCAAGGCTCTTGTTGAAAATCAACCCGGCCATCAAAGCTGAACCAGTAAGGAAAGCTCGCTCGTCGATATTATACCTTGGATGGTGCCAGCTCCATTTTGAGTCAGCCTCATCACTGCCGCTACCCAAAAAGAAAAAGGATCCGGGAAATTCTTCCTGATAGAACGAAAAATCCTCACCGGCCATCATGGGTCGATTCAACTCAATAACTTGCTCATTTCCAAACATATTATGGGCTGCGGTCGACAGCTTCTGAGTACAATTTTCATCATTGATCACAGCCGGATACCCTTCATTAAATTGAAACTTGTAGCTTCCTCCTGCTCCTTCGGTAGTGCTTTTTATGATCTCCTCCATCCTTTTTTTAATCAGACGTGCCGTCTCCATAGAAAATGCACGAACCGTACCGATCATCTCCGCTTTAGCTGGAATCACATTGTGAACAGAGCCCGCTGAAATTTTTCCCACCGTAATCACAGCCGGTTCGGTGGGATCCATGGTTCGACTAATCACCGTTTGGAACTGTGTGATGATTTGCGCCGCCAGTACAATCGGATCGATGGTGAGGTGTGGGGTGGCTGCATGTCCGCCTTTCCCAATCACCTCTATTTCAAATTCAACGGTGCATGACATAAATGAACCCGCTTTCACTGCGATCTGTCCGGGTGCATAATTGGGATTCATATGCAGGCCATAAATCTCCTCAACACCATGCTTTTGAAGAATTCCACTTTCCCGAATTAAGCGTGCACCACCGGGCAACTTCTCCTCGGCCGGTTGGAAAATGAGGACAACCTTACCGGGCAGATCTGCCTCCAGGTCTTTTAATATATTGGCTGCGCCCAAAAGATTTGCGGTATGTGCATCATGTCCACAGCAGTGAGCTGCTCCCGGACGCTCAGATTTAAATTCGGCTTTTGTTTCTCCCTCTTCATCCATGCCCAGCGCATCAATATCTGCACGTAATGCGATCACCGGGCCCGGTTTTTTGCCCTCAATAACTGCTATACAACCGGTTTCCAGAGGCTGTTCCGATTCAATTCCAATTTTTTTTAGCTCATGCCTGATGTATTCGGTTGTTTCAAACTCCTTAAAGCTTACCTCCGGATTCTTATGCAGATGTCTTCGCACCTGCACCATATAGTCGTAATACTCATCAGCTTTCTTTTGAATGGTCTGCTTTATATCGGTCATGGGTAATTCTTTTTTTCCAAATTAATTACTGCAAAAAAGTGTTGCTATCAATAACAGTGCTTTAGGAATAACCTAAAGATGGCCTGTACCTTTTTGTATATTGACATATAGACAATGATAACCAAAATTCATCAATTATGAACTCCTTTGAAGTCCACATTCCCACTCATCTCTTTTTCGGAAGTGACAAATCAGACAATTTTTTTGATAAACTAAGCGACGTTGGATCTGATGCTCTTATTGTTATAGGTGGCGGAAGTGTAAAACGAACAGGATATCTCGATGAGGTAACGTCTCACCTGACAAAAAGGAGTATCAAATGGACACTTTTTGAAGGAATCGAACCCAATCCGCATGCCCAAACCATTGACAGAGCAGCAGCCATTGGAAAAGAGCGAGGAGTCGATTTTGTATTGGCGTTCGGAGGGGGTTCCGTGATGGATGCCTCTAAAGCGATAGCTGGCCTGATTCATTGTGATCAAGAAAATATCTGGCCTTTTGTATTAGGTGAACCAAAATATAAAAAGTTAACCGGTGCCCTGCCTGTTGCAACGATTCCGACAACAGCCGCAACAGCTTCTGAGATTACACCTCATGCCGTCATCTCCAATCCGAAGGTGAAGGGGAAATCACCGATCAGTTATTCATTTTTTAAACCGGTCGCCTCCTGGCTGAATCCCGCTTATCACACATCATTACCGCTTGAGACAACCCGGGATGGTGCCTCTGATATATTTAGCCATGTGATCGAGAACTACTTATTGGGAGGAAATGACTCTCCACTTGCCGACAGATACAGTGAAGGGATCATGAAAACGGTATTTGAGACCTTACCCAAGGTAGTAAAAGATCCGGAAAATGAAGCTCTTCGCGGGGATCTGCTCTGGGCATCCTCACTCGCATTAAATAATATACAGGTGGCCGGACGAGTACCCTCCGTTTTCATTCTTCACAACCTGGAACACGCACTGAGTGGGTATAATCCGGAATTAGCCCATGGTCGCGGTTTGGCCACACTTTATCCGGCATACTTCAAGTGGTTGATGGAAAATAATCGAGTTGTTGACCGTTTGGCTCTGCTGGGTAATCAATTATGGGATATCGAAATAGAAAATCAGGATGAAGCAGCTGCTGAGTGTATTGCCATGTTTGAAGAGTGGCTGAAAGAGAATGATCTCTATCAGCGACTCTCTGATGTAGACATTCCCTCTGAAGCTTTTTCTGAAATTGCTGATTACGCTATTCGGGTATATGGTGGAGGTGAACCGCTCGATGCTGCCGGTGAGCTGGGAAAACGTGAGATCATAGAAATCTTTGAAAAAACGGAAGAGCAAATATAACACTCTTTAATTTCATTATATTGATTGGACAACTCAAACGTAAAAGGGACTCTATTCTATGCACTACATGTTGATCTATCATCTTACACCGGAATATCTCGAAAAAAGAGGCACCTACCGAAATGAGCATCTTTCACTTGCCTGGGATGCGCATCAAAACGGTGATCTGGTGATGGGTGGTGCACTGCAAGATCCCGCTGACAAGGCATTTTTGCTTTTTAAAGGTGATTCCCCAAAAGCTGCTGAAGATTTTGCAAAAGGTGACCCATATGTAAAAAATGGGCTGATCGAAAAGTGGGAAGTTCGGCCGTGGGTGACCGTTGTTGGTGAACTCGCCGAAAATCCGGTTAAACCGGGTTAGGAAGTCTCGGAAAGATTCCGATCACCTCATCTTTAAACAATTTATTCGATCTGATTTTGGACTCTGAACCGATTATTAAACCGACCAAAGATGGATCATCAACCCTCTATTCTCCCAGGTTTTCTCAGCACTATCACAATCCGAATGGTGCTGTAGCTGAGAGTTTGTATAATTTCTTCGAAACCACCGGCTTAATGGAGGAGGTCCGCCAACATCGATCATTGAATATCTTTGAAACCGGATTCGGTACCGGCATGAATCTGGTACTTCTGCTTGATGCACTTGAAAAAGTGGCCTATTCAGGAACCATGACCTACTTATCAGTTGAAGCCTTTCCAATCACTGAGGAGACCGTTTCAAAACTTCAGTTCGGAGCAGAATCAGAGCTCGATAAATACATCCCCTTGCTTGAGAAAATCTTTCGAGAGTCTAAATCGGGAATGAATCGGTTTGATCTCGGTTCGGGCGTGACACTTCTGCTCTATATCGGGCAATTCGATCAACTTTTCAAAGAAGAGGTGATATCTGAGTCATTTCAGTTCATCTTTCACGATCCGTTTTCGCCCGAAGTAAATGCGGAACTGTGGACTCCGGACGTGTTCCAAAAACTAATATCCATCAGCAGCACTGATGCATTACTCTCAACCTACTGCGCTGCTTCATCGGCGCGTGCCGCTATGGCTGTTGCCGGATGGTATATTGCCAAACATCGAGGGGCACTTGGCAAAAGGGAGATGACCTTAGCATCGCCCGATGTAGTCCACCTCTCAGGATGGAAACGTGTTGATGAAAAAAGGTTGGCTGAACGGTACCAGAAAGGAGATTTCTGAATTATTTTTCCCATGACATGAATCGGGGTTTGCTAGAATCAATCGGTCATAGTCGGTTTTTCGAAAGGTATCTTTGAAACTGAAAAATCATTTAGATCTACCTTATGACTGGCATTATCAATATCAATACCCACTAACCGGTCTTCCTCATCGTAATCAAGTACAACCCCTTCAGAAACGATCTCACTACGGACACTTGTTCTTGATGACAGATCTATATAGAGTGAGTCAGTTTCAGGATAGTAATTAAATTTCATAGCGTAAACCTCCGGTCAGGAAATGCATTATGTATAGTTATTTTATCTTCAAGTGTAATCACACGCAGATATTTATAATCAAATTCAGCTATTCGTTTCCAAAAACGATATCGATTGTCTTCTTGTTGTGCCATTTTCTCGTAGTTCTCAACAGTATCAATACACCAATCTTTTCTTAGATAAGGCCGCTTTCTAAGTACTTCATTCACAAAATATGCAGTAAATTTGTAATCTTTCATAAAAAATAATGGCAACTATATTGAAACGAATGATGCGGTTAGTTTCTCCGTTTACCACTGAACAGGTTTGAGGTATGATCATATTTCAATCCAATCCTTACATTTTTTCTTCACTACATTCCTTATCATCCTGACAGTAGATCATCAACCATCCGTACATTCAGATCATGCAAGACTTTGATTCATTAGCTCACGAACTTCAGCCTCACTACTCAAAATTTGATGTCGCAAACCGACTTCTTTTCACCGGACACTCTCATCAAGCCTGGCCCGATGCTGCATTTGACGGGATTCAGGAGTACATGGATATGGTCTCCGAACAGGTAGATAAAAAGTGGGATTTCGGTTTTGAAAAAACAGAGATCATGCGAGGGTATCTCAGGGATTTTTATGATGATTCTCACGGACGATATTGCAGGGAGCAAAATACGCATGTCCTCCTTGTTTCCTGGTTATCTGCTCTTGACCTTAAGAGCAAACCCAAGATCATTACAACTACCGGGGAGTTTCATTCGATGTACCGGCAGTTGCGTCAATTGGAGGATGAGGGGGTGGATATTGTTTATCTGCCTCATCAGGATGATGATCAGCTTTATGAATTGATATCTAATGAATTGGATGAGAACACATCGGCTATCATGCTATCACGAATTTATTATGAGACTGCTGAAATCAATACCCGTCTGAGTGATATTGCACAACTGGCAAAAAATGCAGGAGTTCCGATGCTTGTGGATGATTATCACGGAACCAATGTCGTTCCCATCTCCTTTCAAAAAGAGGAGATCGAGCATATATATCTTCTTGTAGGGGGGTACAAATATCTGCAATGGGGCGAGGCTAACTGCTTTTTGAGGTATCCTCAAGATTGCAGTTTAAGACCGGTGATTACGGGTTGGTTTTCAGCCTTTGAGCAACTCGATCACCCTCGTGACAATGAGTCGGTCAAGTTTGATGACGGAGATCAGAAATTTGCGACGGCTACTTACGATCCTATATCCCAATACAGGGCTGCGGCAGTTACACAGTTTTTTCAAAAAATGGGTCTGACGCCGGAAAAACTCAAAAAACAATATCGATCACAATTACAGTACCTCAGAAAACTGTTTGATGAAAGAAATAATAGTGGATCGGGGATCAGTCATGCCAACACCCGACCCATTGAAGAGTCGGGAGGTTTTATGGCACTGCGATCTGACCACGCTCGAATGCTCAGGGCAGAACTACTTAAAGAGGGTATCTTTACAGATGCTCGCAACGATATCATCCGAATTGGCCCCGGACCTTACACAACATCCAAGCAGTGTGAGTCGGTAATTAATGCACTATTTGAAAAGTTGGACGGAATTCAGGGTCATTAAAACCAAATTCCCTGCTGCCTTACCGTATTTGCGAGTATGGTACGGCTTTCATAAATACCGATTCAACTTCCTTGACAATTGGCCCATCAACATGTGAAGCCTCATAAGCCTGCTGCCATTCGGGATCATTTATAAAAGCTTCCCAACTTTTCACCGCAGCTTCCTGACTGTTATGTGACAGAATATAGATCAATGTATTCTCCTGATCCACTGGAACCCAATAACCCACATTGACCATCCCGTGCCGGGAGAATAATTGTAACGTATGATTGGTGAATCGTTCATGGAGATTATCCAGCTTTCCGGGATGAGTTGTATATGTTCGCAATTCATAAACCCGATCTTCAATGATTTTAACCTCATCAACCGGCCTTTCTTTTTCTACAAATGAGAAAGCTAAGATTGATGTGAGAATTACTGTAACAATTGCAGCTCCTAAATAACTATTTTTCATGATTAACTTGAGTTAGTTGAATTAACTTTATCTGATTATTAGAATCAGATAAATTCTTTAATAAATCTATAATTTGAATATGGAGGATAAGCACATAGAAAACAATAATAATAACTAAGCCAACAAACAGTTCTCAGCACACCTAATTAAAAATTTTATTTTTTTGTAAGGATTTGTAGAAATTTGGTTCATACATATGTTATACATATATTCGGTCAGATGAACATAATCTTTTCACTTGGGCAGTATATAAGTGATTTTTATATATAAAAATCCGAATAGAATAGATCAAAATTTTATTGAACCGCCGTGACATAATGTTGTCACTATAACAAATTATATTGTTTTAAAGAACGAAACAAAGGTATTATAAATACAGACGGTTTTCTAAACTCGTCATTTAAACATTAAAAAAATCGAATCCCTATGGCAGCTTCAAAAGATGAAAGAGTAAAAGCGATTGACATTGCAATCGGACAGATTGAAAAACAGCACGGAAAAGGCACAGTCATGAGACTTGGTGACCATGCCACTACTGAAATTGCAACAATCTCCACGGGATCTATAATGGTGGATTACGCATTGGGTGTGAATGGAATTCCACGAGGTCGGGTTACTGAGATCTATGGTCCGGAAGCAAGTGGTAAAACAACTCTGGCTCTGCAAATCATCGCTGAAGCGCAAAAGGCGGGTGGCTATGCAGCTTTCATAGATGCTGAACACGCATTTGACCCTAAATATGCACGGAATCTCGGAATCAATACGGATGAACTGCTTGTATCACAGCCCGATTCCGGTGAACAGGCACTTGAAATTACAGAGACCCTGATCCGTTCCGGTGCACTCGACGTAATCGTTATCGATTCAGTCGCCGCATTAGTACCCAGGGCTGAACTGGAAGGTGAAATGGGTGATTCACATATGGGTTTACAGGCACGACTCATGTCACAAGCTCTTCGTAAGATCACGGGGATTGTAAGTAAAACGCGAACATCTTGTGTGTTTATAAATCAGGTTCGGGAAAAAATAGGCGTGATGTTTGGGAACCCGGAGACCACTACGGGTGGACGTGCACTCAAGTTCTACTCCTCTGTCCGGATTGATATCCGCCGAATCGGAGCGATCAAAAAGGGCGATGAAGTATTGGGGAACAGGACAAAAGTTAAGATCGCAAAAAATAAGGTAGCACCCCCTTTCAAAGTCGTTGAATTTAATATCCTCTATGGCAAAGGAATCTCCAGAGTGTCAGAGATATTAGATCTTGCCGTTGAATATGACATTATAGAGAAAAGAGGTAGCTGGTATCGCTATGAAGGGGAACCTATTGGTCAGGGAACGGATGCAGCCATGCAGTTCCTCGAAGAAGACCCCAAATTGTGCAGTAAGCTTGAAGCAATAGTCCGAGAGAAACTTATGCCAACCGCCATTCCACCAGAACCATCTGCGTCTACAAATGGTAAAGCAAAAGAGAAAAAGGAGGAAGAAGAGGAAGAAGAGGCGGTAGCTGCAGAATCTTAAATCGAATTTAAACAATGTGGCAGAATCAACCTCAGGTCTAACATTGCCGATTCAAATTACAGAGATTCGGACTCAGAAAAAGAATTCGAATCGATTTTCTCTCTATCATGAAAAGATATTTTTGATTGGGGTTAGTACGACAACCCTTACAGACTTATCATTACAAAAAGGCGTCATATTGACGCCTTCTTTGTTTAAACAGATTGAACAGGCAGAAAAAACCCATGCCACTAAAGAAGCGGCATTCAGATATTTGAGCAGACGCGACCACGCCTCATTTGAAATCAAACAAAAATTACAAAAAAAAGGGTATAGTTCGGATGTCATAGAGAGTGTACTGGATGAACTTTCAAATAAAGGTTACCTGAATGATCAAAATTTTTCTATTAAATTTATTACCGAAAAATCTGAGTTAAACCGATGGGGTAGAAAAAAAATTGAATCTGAACTCTATAAAAAAGGGATTCACCAAAAAATAATTCAGCAGACTTTAAATTCTTATTTTGATAATTTGTCGCAAGATCAGATTTGTTTAGATTTAGTGATCAAGAGAAAGAGACACTTTCTCAGAGAAGCAGACCCCTATAAACGGAAGATGAAAATTTACAATTATCTTGCAGGAAGAGGGTTTACTTCATCCGATATTAGAAAAGCAATGCCAAAAATTGCTGTAGAACTAGATGTTTAAAAATTTATCACTCGAAAATATCGTAAAATCCGCAATTTTCATTGTCGGCTTTTTACTCGTTGTCATTATTCTCTACAACTTTAGCAATCTTTTACTATACGCTGTGATTGCACTTTTTTTCAGCTATTTATTGGATCCAATTGTGAGCAAAATGCAATCAGCCGGAATCCATCGTACTTTTTCAATAACTCTTGTATTAACCACTGTTCTGCTTCTTATTTTCTGGATCTCCACAAGTATTATTCCAATCGTTGCCGGACGTATGGCAGTTTTAACCCGACAGCTTACGCCTGATAATCTGGTAAATATTGCGAATCTGATCGAAGTCAATCTAAGATCCAATTTTGAATTTATCCCCGAAGGGTATCTTAGAGATAATGTAGCTGTCATTGCCAACGATCTGTTTAATTTTAATAGATTTTCTGACTTTCTGGGCAACTTAATAGAAATATTTACAAATCTGTTTGCAGCCTTTATCGTTATCCCATTTGCCACCTTTTTTTTCTTAAAAGATGGACACAAAATACGGAGAGACATATTGCAATTGGTTCCCAATAAATATTTTGAGACTACCCTTAGTTTAATTGATAAAATAGAGAGCAGATTGGGGCACTATTTCAAGAGTGTTCTCCTGCAATGCACATTGGTTGGGGCAGTTTCCTGGATTGCACTTGCCATTGCCGGGCTGGAAAATGCCGGATCCGTTGGACTCATCATTGGGATAGCAAATACAATCCCTTACTTCGGACCCATCTTGGGTTACTTGTTATCAATCATTATCTCAATTATTGAAACCGGAGATTTTACTCTTGTTCTGCCCTGTATACTTGCTGTAATGTTTGCACAATTATTAGATAATGTTATTCTTCAACCTCTGATCTTCTCAAAATCAGCAGATATTCATCCCGTTGCAATCTTGTTTATTGTATTAATCGGAGCCCAAACAGCCGGTATTTTTGGAATGCTTATTGCCATTCCGATTGCAACTGTTGCAAAAATTACGATCAATCAAATGACCTGGAGTTATAACAACTATTATATTTTTAAATCCAGACCGGGACCTCTCAACCAATCATACATAGAGAACAAAATAAACTAATAGTTACCTCATCTTTTCATTATATTTAACGCGAAATTAAGACCCTATTTAAAAACGAGTGAAAAAACTGGTCGTGTTCGCATCCGGTTCAGGGAGTAATTTTCAAACCATCATAGATGGGATTGAAAAAAATGAAATCGATGCTCAGATTTCAGGATTGATTACGGATCGTTTGGAAAGTGGCGCTGCCGCAAGGGCAAAAAAGCATCAGATTCCATTTGTTGTGATAACAGAAAAGAATCCGGTTCGCTTTTCAAGCATTGTCATTGAACAACTTGATCTCTGGAATCCCGACTTCATCGTTTTAGCCGGTTTTCTTAGAAAAATTTCTGATGATATTATTCAGAAATATCCTGATAAAATCATCAATATACACCCCTCTCTTTTACCCAAATATGGGGGGAAAGGATTTTATGGGCTACATGTTCATAAAGCGGTATTAGAAGCCGGAGATCTTGAAAGCGGCTGTACAGTTCATTTTGTTAATGAAGAATATGACCGTGGCGCAATAATCATGCAAGAACGTGTTGAAGTGCTAAATAATGACACCCCGGAAACGTTGGCAGCAAGGGTTTTAAAAGCTGAACACAAGCTTCTACCTACTGTAATTAAAAAACTTTTAAAAGATTAAATTAAAGTGGCTTTACAACCTTTAAAATCATTACCCCAGAATCCTTTAACTATAAAACGAGCCCTGATTTCAGTTTCTGATAAAAAGGGAATTGTTGATTTTGCAAAAAAACTATCCCTTGCAGGTGTTGAAATTTTCAGTACAGGAGGCACGGCTTCCACTCTTCGCACTTCAGATATCCCGGTTACAGATGTAAGTGAACTAACCGGTTTTCAAGAGTGCCTGGATGGACGGGTTAAAACTCTTCACCCCAGAATTCATGGTGCCATTTTAGCCAGAACAAGCCACAAACCCGATCTTGATGAGATTCAGAGTCTGGGTATCGAACCCTTTGAATTAGTTGTAGTCAATTTATACCCATTCAAAGAGACCGTAAAATCCGATGATGTGACTCCGGCTGTAGCAACGGAGAATATCGACATCGGCGGACCCACCATGATCCGTGCAGCCGCAAAGAATTTTGCTCATGTATCGATTCTGACGCATCCGGATCAATATGAAAATTATATAACAGAGCTCACAAAGAATGGAGCCATCTCATTTGAGAGTCGTCAATCACTTGCAAAAGCTGCATTTGAACATACAGCAGATTATGATGCATCCATAAGTAACTACTTTAACCGAATCGAAAAGATAACCCTGCCGGATCAGTTGACCCTCTCCACAACTAAATCTGCTGATTTACGATATGGCGAAAATCCACATCAGTCAGCATCCATTTATGGAGATCAAAAACATTATATCAACTGCTTCCACGGAAAAGAACTTAGCTATAATAACTACCTCGACATTGACAGTGCTTTGAAATTGATGGCCGATTTCAAGGATGATGATCCCACTGTAGCCATCTTAAAACATACAGTCTCTTGCGGAATTGCAACCCGGACTTCGTTACATGAGGCCTATGATAGAGCCTTCGCAACGGATAGAACATCACCTTTCGGTGGCATCGTAATCACCAACAAAACACTGGATCTGGAAACGGCTCAATCTATCGACTCCATATTTACAGAAATAATTCTCGCACCCGATTTTGAGGAAGGTGTGATTGATTTTTTAAGCGAAAAGAAAAATCGACGGTTGATTAAAATTCTGAAATATCCTGACAAAGAGGATCCTTTTCAGTTTAGATCTATATTTGGAGGAGTACTTTATCAACAAACCGACCGCGAAAAATTGCTACCCGCCAATATTCAAGTCGTTACAGATAGAAAACCGGATGAGAATGAACTGCAAGATCTCCTGTTTGCATGGAGAGTTGTGAAACATATCAAATCAAATGGAATAGTGTATGCGAAGGAGTTGGCTACATCAGGAATTGGTACCGGACAAATGAGTCGGGTCGACAGTTCCGTCATAGCCGTAAGAAAAGCAATGAATGAAAATTTAAGTCTTAAAGATAGCGTCGTAGCTTCTGATGCATTTTTCCCATTTCCGGATGGTGTAATTGCTGCCGCTCAATCCGGAGCCCGTGCAGTTATCCAACCCGGTGGAAGTATTCGTGATGATGAGGTCATTAAAGCTGCAAATGACCACAATATGTCTATGATATTCACCGGTATTCGTCATTTTAAACATTAATTTATTTGCATTCTAACTGATAAATCGTTCGCAAATAGTACGCAGATAACGTATTTTCAATAGCTATAAACAGATAAACTGACAAATCAACCTACTTAATGTCCGACCATTACTCAACAAACAGAAAAAAGACCAAAAAAGACCCCAATAAAAAAGGTATTTTTGACTTTCTCTATTCAGACATTGCAATCGATTTAGGTACTGCAAACACACTAATCTACGCCCGTGGTCAGGGAATTGTTCTAAATGAACCCTCCATTGTTGCATTAAATAACAGAAATGAAACGGTAGCTACCGGACATGAAGCGAGATTGATGCATGAGAAAACTCATGGAAATATTCGAACGGTTAGACCTCTCAGAGATGGAGTGATAGCAGATTTTGAAGTTGCGGAACAGATGATCCGTGACATGATCAAAAAAGTGAAAGTAAAATGGTATACAACAACCCGGAAAATGGTGGTTTGTGTACCCAGTGGTATTACAGAAGTTGAACGCAGAGCTGTTCGGGATAGCGCTGAGCACGCAGGCGCAAAAGAGGTCTATCTGGTTGATGAACCCATGGCAGCCGCGATTGGGATTGGTTTGAATGTTCATGAACCGGTAGGGAACATGATCGTAGACATCGGTGGCGGAACAACTGAAATAGCTGTTATCGCTCTTTCAGGTATTGTTCATGCACAATCCGTACGATTGGGTGGTGATGAACTAAATGAAGATATTATCAACTATTTCAGAAGAAACCATAACCTACTGATCGGGGAACGAACTTCTGAAAGAATTAAATGTGAAATTGGATCTGCAGCCCCTCTTGATGAGGAGATTGAGATTATTACAAAAGGCCGTGACTTGGTTAACGGTGTTCCACGTACAAGACAAGTGACTTCCAGAGATGTCAGAGAGGCGATCTCTGAATCTGTAAATTCAATTGTCGAAGCAATAACAAAATCACTGGAACAGACTCCCCCTGAACTATCCGCTGATATTTTGGATAGAGGTATCATGCTAACAGGCGGGGGTGCACTATTGAAAAATCTGGATAAACTGATCATGGAAACAACAGATCTGCCGGTCCATATTGCAGAAGACCCACTTACAGCTGTAGTTAGAGGTACCGCTGAAATTCTAGAAGATCTCGATTACTACAGGGCTGTCATCTCTTAAATCCCGCATATTTGTGAATGCGCAAACTAAATGACATTAAAGATTATATCATAACGGCATTGATCTTGATTTTTGCCGTAGCATTGATGGTGAACCGTCATGACGGTAGTTTGCAAAATACACGTAAAATATCTATCACAGCTCTGAGTTTCCTGGAACAACCCCTTTCAAATTTCAGGGTTTACCGACAGGCAGTCTCGACCAACACCTATCTCCATAGACAAAATATTCTTCTTCAGGATGAATTAAGCAGACTCCGATCGGTTGAACAACAAAATAGAGTATTACGAAGCCTGCTGGATTTACGAGAACAGAGTGACTTTCCCCTTATCCCGGTAAAAATTGTATCGAAAAATTTGAACTCTGTTAACAATTTTATCACAATTGATGCAGGAACAAGTGATGAAATCGAACCCGGGATGCCTGTAATTAATTCTGATGGACTCATTGGCATGACCATCCTCTCTGACAATAATTACGCTCAGGTACTCCCTTATAGTAATGACATGTTTAGAGTTAGTGCAATTGTTGAAGGTAGCAGAGCGTATGGAATTGTATCCTGGCCCGGATCATCCGGTAGGGAATTGATTATGGAATTTGTTCCTGAAACGATTGAAATCAACCCCGGACAATATGTTCTGACTTCCGGTTTTACAAATCACTTCCCTCCAGGTATACCCATTGGAGAAGTGACCCGAATAGAACATGGGGTCGGAGTAGACACTCAAACCATCTACCTGAATGCTTTCACTGATCTTACAACCGTCTCTGAAGCATTTGTTGTCGTCTTTAGGCCTGATACAACAATAAATAATCTAATCAACGATCAGTTAAATCTATTTTGAATCGGTCAAATAACATACGCTTAATATTGGTCGGGCTGGGTTTTGTAGTATTACAAGTCGTGCTGTTAAGACACCTTCAAATTTTTGGTGCTGAACCGGATTTAATTCTTGTATTCCTGTTGTGGTTATGTAAAAGTAAATCCAGAACAACTGTACTCCTTTTTGCTGCACTATTAGGGTTTATGCAAGATTCTCTTTTAGATATGTGGGGGATTCATCTCTTTTCAAAAACATTTATGGTTTTTATACTACATCCAACCCTGAATCGTATATCAAAAAACAAGTTTATTTTTTGGCAAGTTTTAATCATTGTGTTTGTTTCAGCTCTCATTCATAATATTACATTTTTTGGAGTTACAATCTTTTCTGAATTACATGCATCAGGAGGTTCACAATTGGCGTTCATGTTACTATTAAGCTCATTTTACACCGCTTTTCTTGGGGCGTTTCTCCAATTGGTAAAGGAGGACAATTGAGATGTCTGTAAACCAAAAATCAAAAGCTTCCATTCGGGTTTTACAGGTGATCATCATCGGTGGCTTATTGATCATGCTTGGCAGAATTTTTCATCTGCAGATATTGGATTATGAAACGTATTCACCTCTCAGTATGCAAAATTCTTTGCGAATGGAAGTTGTAAATCCGGCTCGGGGTTTAATTTATGACAGGAATGGCACAATCATAGTTGAGAATCAGCCAATCTATACAATCCTGATCACTCCTTCTCTTTTCGAATTGGAAAGTCTACCGTTATTGGCCGACCTTTTGCAAATGGAAGAAGACATTGTTCTTAATCAAGTAGAACAAGCACAGCAATACTCCTGGCATCGTTCATCCCGCCTTTTTACGGAAGTATCATTTGAAGTCTTTTCTGAAATTCAGGAAAATTTATGGCAACTGCCCGGGATCGGGCATCTGATTGAAAGTAAACGAAACTATCCGGCTAACGTCCTCGCCTCCCATGCAAATGGATACTTGAGTGAGGCAAACAGAGAAGAATATCTTCGTGATGAACATATCAGATTAGGTGATAATATTGGACGTAGCGGGTTGGAAATGACTTATGAGAACCTCTTGAGAGGCGAAAAAGGAACTTCCTATATACGTGTAAATGCATTTGGACAAGCCCTTGGGTCGTATGACAATGGATCTCTGAATATTGCTCCTACAAAAGGTGCCGACTTAATTACTACGATTGATGCGGATCTACAAGCTCTGGCTGAAACCTTAATGGAAAATAAGCAGGGTGGCCTTGTTGCAATGGATCCGCACACCGGTAGTATTTTGAGTATCGTCAGTGCTCCGCAATTTGATTTAAACAAACTGGCCGGAAGAATGGATCAATCCTATTGGCAGGACTTGAATTCCGATCGTTATACCCCCCTCTATAATCGAGCCATCTCATCCCGACAACCACCCGGATCAACATTTAAACCCTTTATGGGTCTGGTTGGACTCCATTTTGGATTGATAACACCGGATTGGGAAATCTATAATCCCGGTTATTATCTTCGTGGCCGTCGTTACAATGACATTGCTGATCCGGGGTACTACAATCTGAATAAAGCCATTGAAATGTCGAGTAACACATACTTTTTCTGGCTGATGGATAGAATTGCCTCAAGAGGTCTACTGAACCAGTGGTCAAATTTGATTAAAGATTTTGGCATGGGGCCTATTAACCATATCGATCTCCCTTATGAACGTACCGGAATCGTTCCCGACAGCACCTATATGAACAGTACCTTCGGTGAAAGAAGATGGGGTTTGGGTGATTTGATCAGTTTAGGGGTAGGACAAGGAATGGTATCGGTATCACCGCTTCAAATGGCTGTTGCAACATCCTCTCTGGCAAATGGAGGTTATCGTGTACAACCCCATATAGTTAGTGCCATTCGCCACTCCGATGGAAAAATTCAATATACCAATCCGGAACTGACTAAAATAGAGTGGGTCCGTTCCGAAAATATAGAACTCATTAAAGAGGCAATGAAAGATGCATTGCTAAATGGCGGATCCAGATATTATGGTGCTATACCCGGAATCGAAATAGCCGGTAAAACAGGTACAGCTCAGAATCCACATGGAGAAGATCATGGTTGGTTTATCGCATTTGCGCCTGCCGATAATCCACAGATTGCGATTGCTGTACTTATGGAAAACTCCGGATTTGGTTCCATTTCAGCGACACCGATTGCCTCACTTTTAATCGAACAGTATCTAACCGGCACCACAACAAGACAGCATATTTATGACCATGTTATAAATTTCAAGCCGGAATTAAGTGATTCAGAGTAAAATTTATGCAGGATAAAAGAGAATTTAGTTGGTCAGTGATATTTTTATGGATGGCTTTGTTCACTTTTGGACTCATTGCAATTTATAGTGCGACTCAAGGAGAAGTTGCTCAATTTTTACCCACCTATATCCAGGAAAACTTTTTCAGACAGTCCCTATGGATTTCCATATCCCTTGTAGTTTTAATCGTAATACAATTTGTACCGCCCAGAACCTTTCAGGAGGGCGCCTATCTATTCTACATCGTTTCCATTATCCTGATGATTATTACCCTGCTTTTTGGTGTTGAAATCAGTGGCTCAAGAAGCTGGTTACAAATAGGTCCAATGAATTTGCAAACCGGTGAAATCACAAAAATTGCTACAATTCTTGCTGCTGCCAGTTATCTAACAAACCGAAGGGATATTTCTTCAGAAAATTTAAAAACAGCTCTCATCACTGTCCTTATTTTTGCAATACCTATTATCCTCTTGGTTTTACAAAATGAAACAGGAGTAGCTATTGTCTATTTGGGTATTTTACCGGTTGTCCTTTTTTGGTCCGGGCTACCCTATGGAATATCTGCATTAATGGTTTCTCCGGCAATAATCGTCTATTTCACAATATTGGATTGGAGACTTGGTATTATTGCGGCATTGATTTCCACTATTGCCATATTCTTATTACAACGGAGGGTTTGGCTGACAGTTACATCGCTTGTTTTTGGTGTGCTTGTTATCGTTGGCGCAGAAGTCGCTCTTAATCAAGTACTGCAACCTCACCAGAGAGCTCGAATAGAGTCCTTCGCAAACCCTACTCTTGACCCCTTAGGGGCAGGATGGAACGTGCTGCAAGCCAAAACAGCCATTGGATCAGGAGGGTTTCAAGGAAAGGGTTTTATGGAAGGGACTCAAACTCAATTGCGTTTTTTACCGGAACAATGGACAGACTTTATATTCTGCGTTGTAGGCGAAGAGTTTGGGTTTTTAGGCGCCTCAACTCTAATCCTACTTTATTCACTCCTTTTTTTAAAACTTCTCAGTATGGCGGCAAATCATAAACACCCCTTTGCCCAGCTAATGATTGTAAGCGTCACATTCCTCTATTTTACCCATTTTATCGTCAATATTGGCAGCGCAACTGCGCTTCTTCCAATTATCGGTATACCCCTGCCATTCATTAGCTATGGGGGTTCCGCTTTTCTGACTAATACAATTCTTCTTGCAATCTGCCTTAATCTCGATTACAATAAACGCTCTCTCAGTATCTACAGATAGTTATATTTTAGCTTACAGAGTTTTTTTGATACAGAGAAGATCACTCATCCCTGCCCAACGATTCCATCTTACTGAACTGATCAATCATCAGAATAGATTTTATCCGTTCGCAGTTTAAACGATTTTCGATGATGATTTGTATATCCATACTCTGACAACCCTTCAAAGTGCTTTTTTGTAGGGTATCCTACATTTTTGTCCCAGCCATAAACCGGATATTTCAAATGTAACTGACCCATGTAATGATCTCTATGAACCTTCGCAAGTATAGACGCCGCAGAGATAGAAACAGATTTGTCATCCCCTTTAATAATACATTGATGCGGGACAAGGTGGGTCGTAAAACGATTCCCGTCTATCAAAAGATAGTCCGGCTTAGCTTCCGGTTCTTCAGAACAATGAACCATTGCCTGAATAGAGGCTTTTAATATATTTAACCGATCGATTTCACCTGCAGAACACTCTTTTATAACCCAATACAGAGCTTCAGATTTAATCTCCTCAACCAGTCCTTCACGTCGTTTACGTGTTAATTTTTTGCTGTCGGTTATGTCTGAATTTAATTGGCTGTAAGGTTTTAAAATAACACCGGCTGCAACAACCGGTCCGCACAAGCAACCCCTGCCTACCTCATCCAGTCCCATGACTCGCTGATATCCTTCTCCCCACAATTTTTTTTCATATTGATATCGGTCTTCCATATCACAAATTTATATTCAAAGCTTTATACTTATTCTGAAATAGTACTATTCATCAAATGAAGGGGTACCCATAAACGTTTACTGATTTTTAATCTATCTAATCCATCATTCCCAAAAAAATGCAATGATATTGTAAGGTTCCCTAAATGTTGGCACTTGTAAATTAAGTGATTCGACTTAAATTACAACTATGAAAAAATCCCGATTCAGTGAAAACCAAATCGTTGCCATCCTCAATAAAGCTCAACAGGGTATAA
>Ga0222633_1000067_pt1 | contig 106260 bp, 56 predicted proteins | sample AntAcemetageno48_FD_179816 | JGI IMG/M metagenome (GOLD analysis project Ga0222633, IMG submission 179816) | Saline water microbial communities from Ace Lake, Antarctica - #48 | ecosystem: Environmental > Aquatic > Non-marine Saline and Alkaline > Saline | place: Antarctica: Ace Lake...
GGGCGCTGTTGTCAGAACTGTCGAGGCTCCAGCGATCGAGCGGGACACGTGTTATCGCATCTACTGGACAATCATTCTGAAGAGCGTCGCGCGAGGTTCGACTGGAGGACCCAACCACCCCTACAAGTTCATGTTTGTGCTCATACTCAGTTTGTTCTTCGGATGTATTGCCATCTAACATTGTTTCCGCACATAGCTTTTCTACTGTTGTTACCTTCTCAATTTCCACTTGAAGCAGTGGTGTCAGGTATGAAACTATTGCATTCACGGTGGGGTAGTCGAATACGAGCGTTGATGGCATATCCATACCACACACACTTTCTATCGAGTTTTTAAACTCGACTGCGCCGAGCGAGTCCAATCCAGAGTCTAACAAAGGCGCATCATCAGGAACATCTCTACCAATAATATTCATCACCGTTTCGAGAACAAGTTGTTTAGCAACATCACCACTATTTTGAAATTTGACCGCATTGTGATTCTCGTTCGAGGACATCCCAATTGGGCTCGTTGATGTATTCACTTCATCAAAAATCTCGGGAACAGATGACATTTTGCCGAGGAAAACCGTCCAGTCAAATGCATTTGCAGTTATCAACGAGCTGTGTGCATCCGGCAATGCTGCAGCAGAGAGCCCCTGCAGAATTCCTTCGAGAGCGGCAAGGCCAAACTCAGGATTGACAGACCCAACACCAAGTCTTTCCATTCGTCGAACTGTGTCCTCACTGGCTGCCATACCATCCACTCCACTCCAAGCACCCCATTGAATGCTGATCGCACGATCCCCCATTGACGATGCCATCTGCGCCCATCCGTCTAAACTTGCATTTGCAGCGACGTAGTTCGCCTGCCCAGCAGAGCCGAGCATCGACGCCAAGGATGAAAATAATATCTTGATGGAGCTCGCTGCTGCACCTGCTGAAGAATAGACATGTGCGAGGCTTGTGACTTTAGGAGCAAAAACTCGGAGACAGGTTCCAGCAGTCTGCCTGGAAAGAACAGCATCAGCTAGAACCCCGCCAGCATGTAGCACAGCGCTTTCTGCAGAGGTATCTGCGTGTCCAATGTAAGCTGCAAACGATGCTTCTTCTACAACTGAAGAGTCTGATCGTAAAACACGCACAACGGACATATCATTCAAGGGAATGCGTGCATTTGAACCAGCACGGCCTGTTCGACCATGTAACGCAACTCTCCGTACGCTTCGAGTTGTTGCCCATTCACTTAATGTCTTACCGAGTGCGCCTAAACCTCCCGTGATAGAGACATTTGTCGCAGAATCTTGAACTAAATATGTCTCGGGTGAACATAAGATGATTTTACCGATATGATTTCCACCAGACATTTCGCGCATGCATTCACGCGCAGCAATCAGTCCAGCTCGTTGTGAAAAAATTGGTTTGACCGTGCCATGGTGTAATAAAAGCGATAGTTGAGAAAGTTTAGAATGCAATACCTCCGGTGATTGAAGATCGAATGCAACGAGTTTGTAGTTTGTCGTTGGGTTTTCAAGAGAAGCTGCTGCAGGAGACCAAATTTCACGCTTTGAGATTTCAGCAAACCCACCCCCTTCACGAAGTGCTGCAAATGAGGCACTCACCATGCCAGTGGAGGTCAGTGAGTTTATTACCATATCAACTGGACTGTTGTTCGTATTTAACAGCACATCAACAAATTCCGTCGATCTGGAACTTGCGACGTGGGAAATGCCCATGTTTCGTAACATCGATCGCTTACGTGCACTTCCTGCGGTTGCAAAAATATTTACTCCTTGCAATCCTAATATTTGACAGGCTGCAAGACCAACACCTCCCGTGGCAGCGTGAACAAGTACCGATTTACATGCACCTGTTGATGGACCTGCCATTTCCAAGGCCAAAAATACAGTGCAGAAAATTGTTGGACATCCTGCTGCGTCAGCAAAGGATATGCTAGGTGGTTTTGGCACTGCTGTTAGTGCACTTGCCGTTACGCGAGTGCCTAGGCACCCTGGGGCGAGACCGAATATTTCTGTTCCAGGAGGAAATGCTGAGGAACCTGCTTTGTTAGCGCCGCCAAGTACAACGCCCGCGTAGTCAGAACCAGGAAGGCCAGGGTCACCAGGGTACATGTCGAGCACATTCAGGACATCTCGAAAATTAAGTCCTACGGCCTCAACGCGCACATTAACCAGTGGCATTTCGTCGATAATTTCCGGACATACTCGCATCTTCACATCTTGCATCGATTTTGTTGCAGTCCAGTGGCTTGGTTTCATATCAGCAAGGGCTCCTCTAGGTCGCGGAATAAGAGAAACTGCGCCAGGGCTAGGAAATTTGATGCAAGGTCGAATCACGGGAAAGAAGAGGACACCTGCGTCTGATGCTTGGCCATATTGTCCGGACGTCGGACGAATACTCGCTTCATTCTTCATTTTTTGTTGACCAAGCGTAGGGACAGCCGAGTGGGCGGACACGCTGAAGTCTACTGTAGGATACTCAGCAGCTATAGTGCGGAATATGCCGAGCACGGGATGCGATGATAACGGTTGTTGTGCGTCTCCAAAGACGCACGGTGTAGATTGCAAAGTCCCACCAATAGTTGATACATCAGCTCTTAAAATTGTTGTTGCAGAAACTTGCATCATTTCAGTTGTTGCTAAAATTGGACGGACAGCAGAGTGTGCACCCTTGCCGAACTTGGTACATGCTTTCGTCGATTTGAACGATCCGTTGACACGCGTATCGTAGGCTCCTGGTTTGGCAGCTGATTCAGCCCGCCAGATAGTTTCATACAAGATGCTCGAGCTTTTATACATTTTGTCATCATCTTTTTCGTCAGACAACGCTGCTGGGAAGTCTCGCAGTCCCAAACTCCTTGAGACAGATGTGTTGGAACGAGATTTGTCGTTTTGCAAACCTACAGCGGGCTTCACATGAAGACGGTGAATAGTCGCGGTGTTTCCTGCAACATTGAGATGATGATCACTAATCATTTCATTACTCCTTTCACGATCCGAATGGCTGACAGCCCCAAAGCCTGGTTTGCAATCGGGGACTGTTGAACGAACAAAAAATACCTGAACAGTTGCAGGAACAAGAGGTTCTTGTTGTGTTGGAAGTGAAACATGATTTGAATGCAAGTCACGTGCAGCCGCCATGTGCATCATGGCGTCGACTCTTGATGGATGCGCGGCGAAAGCCCCATCAAAAGTTTCGGTCAAAGGACTTGAAATCACACCACAACAACTGAATGTGTTAGTACGTGAACATCTCACATCAGAAATAAGTGTCGTGAAGATTGTGGAGCTGTCGGAATTATGTCTTTCCATCCCAATAAATGCATGTCGCCCTGAAGATGCTCTCATGAGGACTGAAGCTCGCTCATCATCCATCCTCATGATGTCAATGAAACCAGCTGCTGATGAAACAACTGAAATGCCAATGCCAGCTTGAAACATAAGTGGCCGGATGAAAGCAACTGCATTTAAAGTGGTGTTCTTTTCATCGGCATCTAGCGGTGTAGAGACTGCATTAGCAGCTTCCATGAAGCCTGCTCCTGGGAAGATAGCAGAGCCGTTTACGACGTGGTCTTTGAGGAATGCAAGTGAACTTTCGTCGAACGATGTGTGAAAGTGGCACGTTGACACCTGCATAGTTGCCCTGTCGGGAAAATTTGCAGTAGCACGCAGCATTCTTGGGCTATGCGCACACCAGAACCAACGTGTACTTCCAGTCAAAATTACATTGTCGCGATTACACCCATGACCTTTCCATGGGTTAGTCGCAATAATACAATGCGCGTTGACACCACTCATACCAAAGGAGCTCGTAGATGTGACAATCGATTCCTGACTATCGGTTTCTTTGTCAGTGACACACGTTGTGAGAGCGGACCGAGGCATTGACATTTTTGTTGCCGAACCAGTTTCAGTCAATGAAGAAAGCGTAGTGACCACATATGGATTCATTTCACGGCAGTGCAGTAACGAAATGGAGGCCACCTGCTTGGCAGAGATTATCGAGATCAGCAACCCCGTCAATCCGGCAGTTCCTTCAGTGTGACCAAGATACGTTTTACTCGAAATAAGTGCCACATTTGCATCCACTTCTCCACAAAGAGCGCGACCCGCGGCTCCAATCTCTATGGGATCTCCTAAAGATGTCCCTGTGCCGTGCAGTGAGAGTTGTTTGACATCAACAGGGGTTGTAAATGCCTCCATCAAAGAATCGACGATAAGGCGCTCTTGAGAGGGACCGTACGGGGCAGTGAATGTGGATGAGCGTCCGTCTTGGTTCACCCCTCCACTTAAGATGGTAACAGTTGACTCTTCAGAGTATGCAGCATTTTGTACTGAGTTCTCGCGCTTCTTCTGTATGTAGATGCCAGCAAATCCCTCACCTCGACCATAACCATCTGCACTAGCATCCAAGGTCTTGCATCGTCCATCTGAAGAAAGAGCATTCAGATCACTGAGGATTCTGAAAGTAGCCGCAAGAAGCATACATTGTGTCCCTGCAGCGTGTGCGTCCAGGGCTTCTCCACTTGCAGTTACCTGCGCAGCTAATCTCACAGCAACAAGGCTAGAAGAACATGCTGTGTCAAGCACGGCACTTGGACCAACTAGGCCGAAAACGAATGAGGGTCTACCAACGAGAAAACTTAGACCGTTCCCTGTTCCAATAAACGAATTTCGCGGCGTCTTAAAAGCAACAAGTAAATGTTGATACTCAGTCCACATGACACCCAGATAAACACCAGTGCGTGCACCGACAGCGCGTTTGAGTTGTCCATCGATTGCAACGTAGTTGCGCAAGCACAGTTCAAGGAGTTTTCGTTGCTGAGGGTCCATCGTCGTGACTTCTGCTTTTGATGACTGAAAAAGATCTGAATCAAATGACGCGATGTCAGAAATAAACGTTGCAATGCTTGGACTTTTGCCCAGCTCGTCACAATTGAAACGAAGTGAAGAAATTGTCTGCTGAAACTCACAACCAGACGCGAGAGCGGAAAACAGTTGCTTTGAGCTATAGATATCACGCGGATATTCACAAGCGGAAGACACTATGTGTACCCCACTTGTTTCACCTTGGACGTTTAATGTCGAGGCAGCAATATTCTGCTTTATATTATTGGTATTCCTTCGCTTAAAATGAGACTTTGATCGAGATTGCTGAGAGCGCTGTATGGTGACATAGCGTGCGAGCGCTCCGATACTTGGATAATCAAAAATTATCGTCGGTGGCAGGTTCAATTTGAAAACTGATGACAAAGTTTGACGAAGCTCCACGGCACCGAGTGAGTCTAATCCACTTTCCATGAGAGGGTCATCTTCGGAGATTGTTTTTGATTTGAAATCGAGAAGTGGAAGCACAGCAGAAGTAATCTCATCGATCGCATCCTGAACGTTAGAATTAGCTTCGTCTGATTGAAATGCGTCTTCAGTGTCAATGGCAACGTCAAAGTTGTTACTATTTGTACCCCTCGGTAACGTCTTCATGTCCAAGAAAGCTTCGTATGTCTTTTGCTTTTCTTGGGGCAGCCTTTCCAAAAATGTGCCCCAATCAAACGGACTAATTGTGAAAACGTCTAAATGAATCAGAGGCTGCTTGTGCAAAACTGCGATAATTGCCAAAAGCCCTTGCTCGGGTGTCAATGATCCTATGCCCATACGATCAAGTCTGGCAAGAGTTCCTTTATTTCTTACTGCCATCCCCCCTGTGCCATGCGCCCATGCTCCCCACTGCACGCTTGTAGTCGGAAGGCCCATTCGGCTTTGTACGGCCGCAAGAGCATCCAGTGAAGCATTTGCAGCGGCATAATTTGCTTGCCCCATGGAGCCTAAAAGTACGGCAATCGAGGAAAAGAGGACTGAGCCGAAAATAGGGAGATATGCAAGTGCGTCGTCTAAGCGTTGGAATCCAACAGTCTTGGGAGACATGACAGTGCCAAGGGATCCAGCCGTTTGTCGACCAATCGTTTCATCACTGAGAATCCCACCAGCATGGAGCAATTGAATACAAGGTGCTCGCAAGCATGTCGACCTTGATGCCTGAGCGACAACACAAGCAAAGGTCGATTCCTCGCGCGAAGCAACGTCACAACGAACAACTGTAACAGCTGTTTGTTTCCTTTCCTCTGCAATACCGTAAAAGTTTGTATCCTTTGACCGACCAGATCGGCCAGACAGCACAACTTTGCCAACACCCGCGTTAGTACGTTCGACTGCTGCAAGCATCCCAACACCACCTAGTCCTCCGGAGATGAACGCGATCTGCTTGCTACCAGAGGCAGAGCTCTCTGTGTTCTCAAGATTAAATTGACTAACAGTACTGGCAGTGTCCATTTGTAAAATAACTGAATGTCGCGCGTTGCAAAGCAATTGATTTTCATGCATGATAGTGCCCTGCTCTTCTGCTGCCACCTTGATAATGCATGAAGCAACTGCATATGACACTGACGATGGCCACGGTGTAGCCGACGCGCCAAGTGAGACATGGCTACATGCATGGCCCGTAGCAAAGAGTTCGATATTTTTGTTTTGCGCAAGGACACTGCACTGCGCAAGTTCCAGAGCAGCTATTGACAAGTAAGTTGAGCGCATACTCGCACTGAACGTCCGAGGAGATAATGTTGATGTAGGCGCTTCATTTGTAGAGCCGACAGCTACGCGCTTGGCCGCGTAAAATATCTGCCTTGATATGTCACTTGCCATGTTGTCAGCATCACGGGAGCCAGCATTTAGGTTCATGAAACTTTGACCAGCTGGTCGCATTTCCATTCCTGAGAGCATTGCCTCAATCCTATTACCATTCGTGGACCCCAAAATGTGTTCCGTTTTGAATTGATTGGTATCCATTTCACGAGCGGATCCCCACGATTCGTATGTAGCACATTCATGTGAGAAAATTGAAAACATATCAAATCCAGCCGGGACAAGAATCTGAGACGTGTTTTGTCTCGCTCCAGCAAGTTGCATAATTGCATCAAGTAATGCGGGAGGAATAGCAAGTGTAGAATTTACACCGTTAGATTCAGTGACATCTCGCCGTGCAACACCATACGACCTCCTCAGAGCGACTATCGGACCCGTGTAGCATTGTAAATCAGTCAACCTAGAGTTTTTTCGCGAATTCAGACGACCGCTGAATGCCCGTGCATTTCCAACCAAATGCATCCCCAAAGTTGAGGCAATTGTTGTCACTCCAATCATTGGGTCCAGAGCTATGAAGCATGTCTGCGCAACGTTTCCGAGTACAAAGGGGGATGGAATGGAAATAGCACAAAGGTTGAGGTCGTGCTGGAATTCCGAAAGAGACCTTTGCAGAGATTCTACGCTTTCATTGAAGGCAGCGCTGACGAGCTCAAGAAACCCAGCAGCTGGGAAAAGCTGCATTCCGAGCACTTGATGGTCAAGAATGTGCGCAATGCTGGCTGATCCATCAAGTCTCGCTGTGAAGCGAATACGTGACGCTGATTCTGTAAATGCATGTGACAATGCACTTTCTATCATCGGATGATTACGTCGAGCAACCCAGAAAGGAGCACTATTATACAACGAAATACATCTCGTAAAAGTGGATATTGCTGGCTGTGAAGACAAAGTGACATGAACGTTTGTGCCCTGGAAGGCAAAGGCACTCACTCCAGAGCGAATTGTGTTCGATGCCTCCAACGGAATTGATGGAGTCTGTCTTGGAGTTCCAAACAGTCCTCGACGCCGCGAAATGATCTGCTCTATGTGAGGATTAAGTTGGCGGAGGTGCATATTCTGACTTAAACTTGACCGGCTGCCAGTAGATATTGCTGAATACAAGCCGATCATACCGGATGCTGGTTCTGCATGGCCGGTGCGTGATTTTGCTGCTGCTAGACTGAATGAGTTAGTGTGATTAACTGAATCTCCAAACACTTCTGCTGCTGCGTTGACTTCAATTGGATCACCAAGGGATGTACCAGTACCATGCATCTCTAGGAAATCCAGTCGACTCACTTCTTCGTGTGCATGTGAGAGAGCACTTCGAATCACCCGTTGCTGAGCCGGTCCATTTGGCGCTGTGAGGGAACTCGAACGCCCATCCTGATTTGTTGCAGAGCCTGCAAGTATAGCGCAGTAATATTCTTCACGCTCATCAACATTCGATAGATATTGGAGAAATGATGTCACAGCCGCCTCTGAACGCACATAACCTGCAGCAGCAACATCAAAAGTTTTGCATCTACCATCTGATGCAATCATGTGAGACACAACAAACATGTTTGTGGTGCTTGGAAGGAGTGTGACATTTGCTGCTGCGCATAGCATCTGTTTAGTCTTCCCTCCGATGTTTCTTATGTTTTCTGCGGCAAGATGAGTTGCAACAAGCCCCGAAGAACACGCAGTATCCACCGCAAAGCTCATACCACCGAATCCAAAAGTATACGATAGACGACCGCATGAAACACTCATAAATCCACCGAGCGCTGTGTACGGTGAAACCGTTGCAGACGCGTTGCTTAACTGCGCATATTCATTACCGGATATCCCAACAGCCACGCCGGTAGACGTGTTGTCCATATCAAAGGATGCCAGGTGTTGGCTGACTGATTCCAGTGCGAGCTTGAGAAGGCTTCGATGCTGTGGATCGATGTACAAAGCCTCAGCTTGCGTGATGTGAAATATGCTGGCATCAAATTTCTCTATTTCTTCAAGCATGCCCCCAAACCGAGCTGTCGGGGCTGTTTCATCATCAACCTGCCAACGATCACCAGAAATCAACCCTGGTGCATCTAAAGCTGTGTGATTATACTTGGCGATTGCAGGGAGCTCACCTACGATGTTTTCAATGCTCAGTGCAACTTTATCATCGTGTACGTCTTCACTCGCCAGCTCAAAATTGACACCAGTAGTTTTCACCTCTGCTTCACAATACTGTGACAGGTGTGTTGAAAGAACCGAAACATTGGGAAAATCGAAGACAACGGTAGCCGGAACATATTCTTTTAACCTGTCAGCTCCAAAGGCGGCAATAAGAGTAGGCGAGTTAACCAACCCATTCCTGAGCTCGACTGCACTGAGCGAATCTATTCCAGCGTCTATAAACGGTTCTTCTTGGCCAACATCGCGACCGAGAATTACTCTGACAGCTGATATGATGGTGGAATGCAGGTCCACTTCGGCACCTCGAGAAGGTTTCGCAATTTCTTTTGAGGACAACGTAGGAATCTCTTCGATTGCATCTGAAGCGGTTGAATGAGAATCGGCAACGGTTTCTATTTCTTGAAAAAACGTTGTTGGTCGGTGTAAGTTTGCTAAGAAACGCTTCCAGTCAAATGTATTGATGCAAATCACCCGATTCTGTACAGGTTTTAGTGAAAAGATTGCTGCCTGCAGGGCACGGAGTCCAGTGTTTGGGGTGAGCGAACCGAAACCAAGGCGATCCAAACGTGATAAGATGGAAGGATTTCCTGAGGCCATGCCACCAACAGAACTCCATGCACCCCACTGCACACTATTTGCTACTCCACCTGCACCACTGTGCATTGTGCTTAACGCCCAAGTGTCAAGACAACTATTTGCAGCACAGTAATTTGCCTGGCCAGATGATCCTAGCAGTGCCGCAATCGACGAGAAAAGTATTGTTCGAGTCGTTGCTTTGCAAGGGGTGCTACCGGGAACAGTTTTTCGAAGCCCGTGAACCTTGGGTGACATTGAAGTTGCAAATGACCGTGCATTCTGATCATGCAGGGCTAAATCATTGAGAACACCGCTGGTGTGGACGAAGTCTGAGAAGTCGTGGTCGTCACACGACACTGCATCCTCGGTAGTTGCGATGTCATTCCTCGTGAGACATGCAAGGAGGGCTCCATCATGCCATGCTGAGCGTGCTGTATGAGTCCTTCCGGATCTGGCTGTGAGCACTATCGTGTTCAAAGAAGTATGCTTTGAATACCACGAAGCTACTAGCTGACCGAGGGCACCAAGACCTCCGGAAACGTAACACTTCTTGGATATTGATGTTAAATGGTGGCTCTGAAATTTCACAGAATTCTTCTGAAGTGTGTTCACAAATCCAGAGCTGGCATTGGTAGGGCAAAGGTCACAGATTTTATACCTGTGTTCGTTAGCAAGCGAGCATGAGACTAGCCGCCTAATTCGTTTAGTCCCTGCTAGTGTTATTGTACCATCAGTGTCTTGCGAACAGTCAATGCTCCCACAGTTTTGCACGTCGTGAATATCTCTCTCACTTGTGAAAATCTCAACATTCTCCTTAGAAAGCTCGTCAACTGTGCCACGAAAAACCCCAAGGACACCAGCTTGTACGAGATTACCAAATAACAAATCAGCTTTTATGGACAACGATAAAGCAGGCGCGACATTTTGAACTGTCTCTAAACCGGTAATAGAAAGTTTGACGGTTTCCCTTCCCAAGCTTCTCGTGCTGTCACGGAAAAGTGAAAATATCGGATTACGGCTGTTATCAGTGACCACCACATTGGCTCTAAGTGCTGTTGAAAGATGCTCCGTCGCATACAGTGGCATCATCTGGCAGTGAGACCTCGAATCGCAGGAATCTTGATGTGCCGTTAATTTCGGAGATCGGGTCCCCGCAATCTTGCGTAGCTGTAAGCCTAAGAGTGTCAGCACGAGTGTTGCATCACGTTTGTCAGGAATTATGTAGTGGTCACTTCGTGGCAATGACAGCTTTTCGTTACTGATTTCACTCTCGCAATTACTTGAAGACGCAGCAACAGCAAGATCTCCAGCAACCCGTGAATTATGAATAGGAGGGACATATACATTCATGGCAACAGGGACAAATGTGTCTAACTGTAAAGAGTTTGACTTGTTCCTCCGCGCAAAACCAAGCTGAAAAGCAGCGTCAAGGGATGGAGGCGGTGTCCATGGTGCATCGTTTTCACCTCCAAACACTGACTTCCAATTTGCAGCTGATTCCAGTCGACCAATGACAGCCTCACGACTTGAACAACTTGCAAGTGGAAAGCCTAGTAAACGGTCTGGCCAATTTGCTGAGGGTTTTGATAGATGGCATGTTGAGTGCGGGCCGCACGAACCTTTTGCATTGCACCCAGGTCTGCTGTTCGATCCTATTTGAATAGACCCTTGACAAATATCGATATCACAGGTCACAATAGAGCTCATTGCATCATTGTCAAGAATTACAGGAGCAAAAATACCAACGGCGTACAACACAGAAGAGCACGAAGAAGCACCAGATCGAGCAGCGGCAGAACCAAGCTCGAGCATTCCAGCTGCCGGGAATAATGCACGACCGTTTACCTGGTGATCAAAGAGATAGCTTTGGCTCGCTGTTGCACTGATACTGGCTAAGAACCTAAAGTTTACACTGTCTTTTGAAGATACTTGTGAAAGCATCGGGTGTGCAGCAACATGGAAAACTAACTTTTCACTGTTCCATACTTGAAACGAAGATTTCTCGTAATCAAAAGCGTCATCCGTTTTTTCATCTTGCAAGATAGCGTGCGCGTTAGTACCTTGGAATGCAAACGCGCTGATTGATGACAAACGGGAAGTCTCGACAGTTGAAAGTTGCCGTCGTGAAGCAAGCTTTGCCAACTCAACTGGCCGAGCGTTTTGAATGGTAATTATATGATGGTTTAGTTTGCTGAGATGGAGAACCGCAGGTGCAGACTCCCTCCGAAGTGAAACGATCGATTGAATCAAAGAACTGATGCCCGAAGCAGGCTCGCCATGACCAATGGACGATTTAGGTGCACCGAGTATGACTGCACTGATTCCCGGACCAGGCGTGTCAAATACAGAGCTTAGTGCTCCAATCTCGATCGGGTCGCCCAAAGGTGTTCCTGTGCCATGTAACTGCACATAGCATATATCACGTGCCGATATGCGCCCCTGTGCTAAAGATCTCCGCATAACTACCTGCTGCGCTGGACCATTGGGAGCAGTGAGCGTACTTGACCGCCCGTCTTGATTTACACTTGTTCCTAGAACAATAGAATTTACACTGGTGTTGCGGGCGCTCAAGAGATAATCTGTGTCAAAGAGCACAATTGAGGCACACGCCTCGCCACGAGTATATCCATCAGCTTGACTGTCAAGTGTCTTACACCGTCCATCCAATGCGATCATCCCTGCACGCTGAAACATCATCGTTGTCTCGGCTACCTGAAGGAGATTGACCGAGGCAACACATTCTATGAATTCTGCATTATCAGAAGTTGAGAGGCTGTTGTTGACAGTTGCCGACATTGCGACCTGCAGAGCGACGAGGGACGATGAACAAGCAGTGTCAATAGCAACAGCTGCACCTGAAAGGCCATGCACGAACGAGAGACGGCCAGCAGCAACACTGAGAGCGCCACCTGTAGCTGTGAAAGGGGAAATAGGCACGTTCCGCCGATTGAGCAACGTCTGATGGTCCATACTCGAGATACCAACATACACTCCAGTCGCTTGGCGTTCTTCTATTGACAGATCACTTTCCCTTAGTGACTCTGATGACAAAACAAGAAGCATGCGCTGCTGCGCGTCTAACAATGCAAGTTCAGACATAGAAATGTCGAAACAAACTGCGTCAAAACTTTCGAGACCCGAGAGAAACGCTCCAAACGCCGGGGCTGCTCTTCCGTCATTGGAATCTCTCGCGTCCCAGTGTTCAATCGGGGTTCGCGAAATCTTGTCGCGTGAATTTGACAAGCCAGGAAAGCTCGATGCAACCGCGACGACGCTGAGTTTAGGGCGAAGGTCGGTGTCATTCTCCAAATGAAGATGCATGTCGCATTCTGTTTTCGATATGTGATGCTCGGCATGTTTCCCTTTTGTTGAGAGGGATACAACTTTTTCAGCAAGATCAGACACGCAAGGGTAGTCGAAGACTACTGTGGCGGGCATCTGTATTCCGAATTCGTTTGATAACATGTCGCGAAGTTCTATCGCAGAGAGAGAGTCGAGACCAGCGTCAATCAAAGGTTGCTTATCATCAGGTCTAAAACCAAGATTTGACTCGATCAGGCTCATAATTTGTTGCTTTGCAAGTACCACGTTATCGAGTGTTTGCGCTCTAGGATGATGATCCGACAGCTGTGGATGAAGGTCTGATCGGCGTTTTCTTCCTCGATTATGTTTATCAGAGTCCAGGTGACGTTTGCTTTCAACACGCTCAACAATCATTGAAGATACATAAGACGTGATTGCATCAATGGTTGGATGATCGAAGATGAGTGTTCCAGGTAACGAGATCCCAAGTGATGAAGAGAGGCTGTCTCGAAATTCGATAGCACTAAGAGAATCGAGCCCCGCATGAACAAGAGACTCATCGGATTGTGGCCGCTTCATGAGAATTTCTGAAGCCGCTTTCAAAGCAATCTCCCTTACCTCAGGAGCTTTAGACTGTATGCGCCCGACGCAGGAAAGGTCAGGTTGTTCTATTTGTATATCTTCTCTGCTGTTTGTGATGCTAAAAATACTTTTAAGGATTGGTGATATTGCCGAGTCAAGCGACGAAGATTTCAGTAAACGTGCAGGGTCGAACGGGGATACCATAACGACGGGACCGCACATTTCAATTTCGTCCATGATATCCCGGAGTGCACGGATACCAACTTCCGGCGTAAGTAAACCAAAGCCTAGCTGTGTCAATTTCGATAACACTCTTCCAGGATTTGATGCTGCCATACCACCCATACCAGCCCCGTGCCAAGCACCCCACTGTATACTCACTACTGGTGATCCCTCGTCTCGCAACGCGGTTGACCAAGCATCAAGAGCTCCATTAGCAGCGGCATAGTTGCTTTGTCCAGGGGAGCCCAATAATGTTGCAATGGAAGAAAAGGTTAGACAGTGCGAAATAGCATCGACACAAGCAGGGCTAGAGTGTAGAATGCTTGAAATCTTTGGAGCGGTTGTCTTGCGTAAGGTGCCAACAGTTTGATTTCTTATGATCGCATCAGACAGGACACCACAAGCATGAACTGATGTGACTAACTGGGGATTCTCTCGATCTTGAGCGACTTTGCAACCCCCGTACAGTGCTTCTTCAGAAACACTGATATCCGATCTCGCGACATTTACTACGGAAGCAATGTCAACAGCAGAGCAAGAATGTAAGTAGGAAGAACGTCCAGAACGACAAAACACCGTCGATGACGTGTGTTTCTTTTCTTGCATCAGCCATGGCACAATTACTGATCCTATTCCCCCACTGCCGCCAGCAATTGCAGCACTATTGCCATCAAAGTTCTTGCGATGGTTATGGGAAAACATGGCAGACCTTGCAAGTTGTGACACATCCAGGTTCGCTGTTCCAAATTCGGGTGTCCTCCTCTTAACTTGACACGATGTCAAAGATGCTGTGAATGCTGTACAAGAATAAATTGATACGCCGTGACCTGCTGCGCGATTATTTTTCTCAAAGTTAACACTACGCACCGATTTTTCAGTTGTTGGTTCCCGTGCCAACAAAGGTGAATGGTCGTAAGCAGAGACAACTGTGGAGTGTCGCGATTCTGATGCGTAAACGCGAAAGGCGGCACGGATCGATTCATTATTCACCCTTACCATCCGATCCAAAAGACTAAAGCTGGAACATTCCTTCACAGTGTTGTTCGATCCAACTGTGTCTATACGGGATTCACTTGTAGATTTGATGTTTGCGGTCATTTGACAAGCAGACATGGTCGTGGCGAGATAGTCGCTGATTGTTGAGGACATTTTCGAATGCCACATTCGTCGAAGTTTAGCGTGCCTTGAAAGATCCTGAGCATGTATAGTCTTCTTGTGGCTGTTATCCTTAATGACTTCTGGGCGGGACAGCCAGGAGAGTATAAAGTTGACATTAGAAGAGTCCACAACATGATTTTGAGACATCCCAACAGTTGTGGATTGAGATGCCAAAGAGCGAGACGAAAGTTCTTTGGAAACCAGGCCGAAAACGCAAGCATGTCGTGGATATTGTTGTCTTGCAGTGCCGATGACATGTGAGGACTCGGGTTTTGATTCAAGACACATTATATTCGTCGTAAGATCTATCGAAGGAGATAGTGAGCACACGGGCCCGTCATATGCGTGAGCACCAATTGGCAATCGCATGGTGTTGTCATCTTTTGACGTTGCGCAGAATCCAAGTTGAAGAGACGCGTCAAGTGCGGCTGGATGCATCCACATGCTGTTCGCTTCATCCATTATACCGTTTGTCACTTTAGCTGTTGCATGGTGAATCTTCGCATTTGCTTGTTGGAATAATGAGAAACTCTTCAGCGTTGGAGCATCGGCTGAGTTATTCGTGACATCATAGGATGAAAACGCTTTCGTTGTCTTTGCGCGGAGATGCACAAGCTCGAAAGATGAAGCAATTTCTACGACCCCTGTTACTTCGTTGACCATAATTGATGCTTCTGTTGAGGAACTTGATCCGATAATTAATGGTGACTGAATTACGAGTTGAGAAAGACGTGCAAGTTGACACTTACTTTCTGTCGAAGGAACTGACAATCCTTGTCTACCCAAGTTAGACACCGTGTCCGCAAGCTCAAAGAAACCAGTGCCAGGAAAAAGTGTACGCCCGCGGATGTAATGGTCCATAATGACTGATACGCAAGAATCGGTGGATGAAACTGGCATCTTGAATGTTGCCGTCCGCATAACCATGTCAACCGAGATGGATAGATCTGGGAGAAAAGGATGGGCGATGGGATATGCCAAGTACCTGTCGTGATCCCAGTGTTTACGAGAAAGACATAGAGGAACAAAGTCGGCGGGAGACATTCCGGTAGATATAAGGACGTGCGCGTTGGTACCTTGAAATGCAAACCCAGAAACTCCGCTCGTTGACAGCATTGCGTCATATCCACAGTGTCGACCATTAGCATTGGTCAACATAGAAACTTGTTTTAGACTCTGCGTTGCGGTATTTCTTTGGTTGCCAGGTAGGCTTGTTGCGATGCGGCCGAGTGTAGATGTTACATGAGGATTCAACAGGCGCAGGTGTAGCAGAGAATCTGATTTGAGCGATAAAAGACTTTTTGCCGCATGCCATATACCCATAAGTCCAGCGGAGGTTTCACCGTGACCAACGTGCGACTTGACCGCATGAAATACAAGTGGATAATCACGCGCAGCACGACTAACCAGCCCGTCACATGCAGCGCCAACCTCGATCGGATCTCCAAGAGAAGTACCGGTACCGTGCATCTGTAACGAGGAGACGTTTTTAGGGTAATATTTACCACGTTCAAGCGCGAGCTCGATCAGATTTTTCTGTGAGGGACCATTCGGTGCAGTTAACGAGCTGGACCGCCCATCCTGGTTGACTGCAGTTGACGCGAGTATCACACGAGAAAATATGTCATTTGATGCTACACGATTGCTCATGATTGACTTTACGTCTTCAGTGAGTGGTTGCGTATCGGCAACAAGAACGCAACATGCCTCTTGACGAACGTAGCCATCAGCAGTTATGTCCATCGTTTTACAGCGACCATCTTGAGCAAGCATCCCTGCCCTACTAAACATGAGGCTTGTGTTACGTGAGAGACACATATTTATAGAAGAAGCCAGACCACGACTGCTCTCCATAGTAATGATCGAATTGTTGAGGAAGTGGGACGCAACGAGCGCTGAGGAGCATGCCGTGTCAATACTTGCGCAAGGGCCATTAAACCCATAGATAAAGCTTAACCGACCGCACGCAACACTGTGTGCACTCCCCGTCGCAGCGTGCGGCACAAAGTGCCCAAGGCGTTGTAAATCAAATGCATATTCCACGTGGGAAATCGCAACATACACGGATACATTCGGGTCATCTTTCATCCGTTTTTGTTTTGCTGGTATATCGCACGCGCCAATAAGCATGCGTTGTTGAGGGTCCATCAACAAAGCTTCATTTGGTGTCATGCCAAAATATTCTACGTCGACGTTACCTACGTCGCGCAGAAAGTTTCCAAACCGACTTTCAAGGACGTTGACGTCAGATACGTCAGGATCCCATCTTGTTCGAGGTGTGTTTTCAATGGAGTCCCCAGGAGACGTTAGAGAGGTTGTGGCCGTGGAAGATAGTGACGTGCTTAGATATGTCACCGAGACGACTTTTTTACCAGTCTCGACATCTACAGACAATGATCTTGACCGCTCAATCTTATCTGTAAATGCGTCACTTGCTGTCGCAAAATGTTTTGATGAGGAGTTTTGCACCTCTTGAGCCTCAATTGTCTGAACTACAGCAGCAATGGTCGGATGATCGAAAAGTAAAGTCGAAGGTAGTTGAAGGTGTACCGCTTCTGACAGCTCTGTTACCAGCTGCACTGCTGTGACTGAAGATAGCCCGATTGACCACAACGATAGTGACTCAAGGCTCTCAGGGTCGTGAAGCAGCTCCTGCAGATCCGGAAGAAATTCAGAGAATATCTCGAAGACGATGCGGCGGATGGGTTCAGGCTTTCGCAAATGCCGAAGGGCACTCATTCGTGTTTCTTGATTCGAATCATGTTCATCGTGGCGAAAATATTCAAGCAAGTTTGACATTTTGTCTGCTGGCGTGGTTACACGAGCACTCAAGTTTGGTGTCTTTTCGTGCTTTTCTCCAGAGAGATCGAAAAGTTCATCAGATTTGTGCGTCTGACCTGTTCCACTTGCTTCGTCTCTGGAAGCGAAATACTCGCGATGAATAAATCCTGCTAGATCTGAAAGAGTTCCATAGTCGAAAGCAATACTCGCAGGAAGCTTGACGCTAAACTCGTCCTCGAGAACAGACGAAAGGGAGATTGCTCGTATGCTCGTCATGCCGATATCCCATAGCGACGTCAATGGTTCGATGGATGTAACATCATTGTCACAAAGCACAGAAGCTGCGGCCTTGATTGACCGATGAAGCGTATCTTCTAGCGTCAGCTCCTTCGGGCCACTTTTTCCCTTTTGAGGGGTTTCTTGAGTCACAGGCTCGGAAAACGACACAAGTCGTGAGTCGAGAGCATTTACCGCAAGCGAAATGCCTGCAGTCTGTGCCGTGTTTGTAGCCCTGGCAGTCACTGAAACACCTGCATCGCAATTATTGACACCCTCGACATGAAAAAGTAAAACGCGAGGACTTCTCGTGTCAAAATTCAAGCGCTTAGTGCTCGAAATTAGCATGCAAGCACGTGATATTTGCGCTTCATCACATTCATCTAAGAGAATGGCAACAACAGTGTCGTTCGACGCGCTCTGGGGTGTGAAGTCAACAAATGAGGTATGTAAGTGTTCTGTTGCGTTTGATGGTAACTTACACCATGTTGATTTCAGTCCTTGACGTTGCTGCAATGTAACAAGGTTGTCGACGAGGTCTGCAAATCCATGTTCACCACGCATCGGCTCCACTAACAGAAGGTCACCGGCGGCTCCAGAAATGTTGCCATTATTCTTGTCTGCTTGATGGTCAATTGAAAAGGTTGCATCAGACGTGATCTGGCTATCAGGCAAATCGACACCACATTGCGGCCCTACAGACACGTGGACTTTCTTTGCTGCACGAAGCTCACGAAGCTTTGATTTAATCACCTTCCCAGATCCGTTTGTTGGCAGCTCAAGAGCTATTTCCAGAGTACTCGGCACCTTGTAGGCTGAAAGCAGTTTGCGTGCGTGTTCGATTAGGTCTCGTGGTGTCGGGTTTCCAGTGGTTCGATTACATGTCCGTTCCTTGGTATCAGCATCTGTCGTTATAAGCGTAACAACAGCGTGCACAGTCTGCCCAAGTACTGAATTGTCGACCCCGAAAGCAGCTGCTTGCTTCACCGCAGGATGTGAACAAAGCGCTGCTTCAACCTCAGCAGTATACACGTTTTCGCCACCGACTAAAATCATGTCAGTCTTACGATCCACGACTGTAATGTATGCATTTGCATCGATGGTCGCTAAGTCACCAGTTGCAAACCAGCCGTCACTGCTAAAGCAATCAGTCTGCATCTCATTGTTATCCGTGTACGAGTAGCCCTGAAATACTGTTGGTCCTCTGCACTGCACTTCACCAATCAATCCGCTTCCTGGCTTGATGATGATGCCATCGTGTCCAACAATTCGAATCTCTTGCAACCGAAATGATCTCCCAGATGTGCTCACTAATGCTAGCTGGTCTGCGAGCTCGTGAGAAGCACGCAACGCAGGCTCGAGTATACTCATCGAAATTTTCCCACAGCACTCTGTCATTCCGTACGAGACAAAGAACTCACACCCAAACGAAGCGATTACACGCTTCACCGTTGCCGGAGGCAAGGAACTTCCCCCGCAGCTAAGCAAACGAAGTGACGTTAGATCAAACGTCCTCAGTGCATTATTTGTGCAAAGCAGCAAAATCATAGTCGAAGCCATGTTTGTGACAGTTATACCCTCGCGTTCTATGATGCCTAGCGTGGCGTTCGCTTCAAATATTTGCTGTGTCGTGTGCGTGCCACTTGTCGCCGTGACAGCATAGATAGAGAAGGCATCGACAAGATGGAACATGGGGGCTACATGCAACCAGTTATCCTCTTGGCTCAGGCGCATTTCGGTGATGGTGCAGACTGCATGCTTGCACACAATGTCATTTGACAAAGTAACGCCTTTTGGTTTTCCCGAAGTCCCACTAGTAAAATAGACCTGGTACGTGTCTTTCACACAAAGCGGCGTTTTACTATCAAAATCTGCAGTGTCGGAGAAGTCGACGTGCCATGGAAGGTGAACTCGTTCTGGAATCAACATATTACCATCAATCAAGGTTAGGGCGGCGTCGAGTGTATCATTTAACGCCTTACTTCCAATCACGATCACGTGTGGTTGAAACTTGTTTAGCTGGAAGGCAAGCTCAGAAGCTGTGAGATGAGTGTTGTGGTTGCCGACGACACCACCGCAGTGTGCGGCAGAAAAATGGGCGGCCAAGACAAACCATCCGTTAGGGGCAAGAACAGAAAGCCTTGGTCGGGGTCGAATATCTGTTTCACATTTGTCAGTAACTGAGCGGTTTAGAATGTGCGCAAGCCTCAGCGAGTGAGAATGAAGATCGATGTAAGAGAGTTGGCAGTTCTCGTGAAGGTCAAAAATGCTTGCCTTGGATGGTTTTCCTGCGTTGCTCAGATCTGAAGCAATCCCTGCTTCTAAACAGTGCAACGGAAGTCCAAAAGGTGCCCTTTGGTAATCACACACCGTTGATATCATATCCAATGTTAGGTCAGACAAAGGTGCTGAAGATGCAGGAGTGAATGCTTCGGTTCTCGCATTCTTGATGCAGTGATCGAGTGTCTCGATAGTGACCTCCTCAGATCCTGCGGCAGAGATGGCATGAATACACTCATGAAACGACGCCGAAATAGCTTCAGCGGAGCGTCGACTCAAAACTGCAGAGTCGTACATCAGATGGCCTTTCATCTTTCCATGAGCATCTTCACTAATACCGAGCCAAAGTTCAAAGGCAGCCTCGTGAAAACGGAACGCATCAACATTTTGCATGGTGTCCTCGTCATTTAGGCCAGATGAGAGGGACACAAAGCTGAAACAGGTACTGAATAGCGGGTTACCACCACCGACACGCCTTGGTGGCTTCAGTCGCTCAATGATTCCAAGCAGAGGTACCTCAGGGAATCTAAAAGCTGATTGGCATGCACTCTTAACGCGGCTCGCAAACACGTCAAACGTTGGTGACCTCCCGGAATCATCAGGACTCGTGTTACATCGTATAGGAAGGAGCGTCGAGAAGCAACCAACAGCTTCTTTCGTACTTAGCCCAGACATCCCGCGAAGATCATACGCCGTGCCAAACACAAGATCGTCTACTAGCGCATCACTCCCAAAATACGGTTTTGCTTGCCGTCGCAGTGTTAGTGCCCACGCGGCGATAAGGGTGGAAAAAGTGGTCCTTCCATGGCAGCGTGCATCGGCTCTTATCTTTGCAGAAACTGCTAGTGGGATGTCAATCTCAACACTTGCACAAGATCGTTTAGCAGAAGGTGACTTGTTTGGCTCATAATCCAGCTTTAGATCCAACGGTACAAAGGCACAATCAGGAGTATTTTTCACGTGATGCCGCGTCAGATATTTCTCCCAGTGGTCGAGTTTTTCAGCTAGATCAGCTGAGGTTTGTCTAGCTTGTCTTGCAGCATGAATGAAGAAGCCGTATTCGGGCTTTAAAGTTGTGCAGTGATCATCGAGGTGTGCATTTGCTTTAATTGCATTATATTCTGCGCGGATTTGGTGGGCAAGTATTGTAAGGGATGATGCGTCACACAGAACGTGATGCGCAACTAATACCAATGAGTAGTTCCCTGTGCGATAGAATCGAAGAGGTGGGGCCGCGACGATATCGAACGGACGGGCACACGCATCTGCCAGTGCAGGATTATTTAACGTTACATTTCCGTCGTGACCACAGCTTTCAAGCTCGTGTATCCGTGTTGCACGCCCAAGAATGTTCTTCCAATTCACAGCTGTAGGCTGTATCTGCGTTGTTCCATCAGAAGATACGCGCACAAGTAGAGATGGGTGAGCAGATATAACATTCCTCGCTGCCTCCAGTACAACACAGTTGTGTGTATCCATGCTGAGCTCGTTGCCGAAGTGGAGTACAAACCCCATGTTATAGGCACACGACATTGGAAACATCAGGCTGTGTGACCAAAAGAGATATTGTTCACGGGTGAGGCAAGATGAGGCAGGCTTCTCGGTCACGTATTCGGTGATTTTTTGAGTTTTGACCTCAGTTTCCGTACACCGCGTAACCAGTTCAATGATGTCGTCGACTGTTGCACAATCGTACAACGCAGTTGATGGCAAATCGAAGCTCGGGAAAATTCGGCGTATTGCTGAACACAATTCGGTCACCCCGATTGAGTCGAGCCCGGTTTCGATCAGAGTCAAGGGAGCTCCTCCAAACTCTGTGTTTAAGTCGTCATCGCTGATGGCCCCGTTGACATTGCCAATTATTTCACTCAAGATGGAAAGCATCCTCGAGCGGATGGTTTCATTACCCACGACAAGCAGGTTTTCATCAGTTTTGCGACGAGAGTAATCATTGCATTTCCGGCTTGACTCGGCCTTTATATGCCCGGAGCTTTGGATCTCAGCATGCTGGTTCTGTTTGTTGTGCGCTGATGATGACACACTACTAATTACATGCAGATATGCTCCCCCCTCTGCGCGTTTCAACGTCAACGAAGGTCCTTTAAGATATCCAATAGACTTACTTCTGTATTGTGTAGCACCTTCAGGATTGCAAACAAGAGCGTCAATCAGGCCTGGGGATGTAGGCACTCCGTGTATGAGCGTCGGAGCCTCTAATGCGAGCGTAATTAGCTCGAGAGAATCACGAGGAGCATTGACATCGAAATGTGATACAAAATATCCACGCTGACGCTGTGCAGACGTGACGCCGTGCTCAAAGATCACTGGAAACAATGACGATGCGCGTTTTGCACACAGAGTGGTTTTTGTCTCGTCAATAGGCTCGTTGCAGGAGTGCAAATCAAGGGCTCTGATCGATGCCGTCGATAAAACTTTTCTCAGACGAAGATCGCTTGTACGCGTGCCTTGAAGCTCCACAGAGCCATGTAGATCTACCAAACATCTTGCTGATACAACGTCACTTTGTTCATGTGTAACAAGGGTGACCTTTTGAAGAGTATGTAAATCGTTTACAGGTGCTCCAAAACCAACCTTCCACCCTATCATCCTTGCTGAAATCGAGCAGATAGAAGCAATTGAGGCCGACGGCAGATCAGTCCTTGAGACGTGTGACGCGTCCAAATTTACCAAAATTGTGCATTGTTCTTCGCCGCGCGTATTTATTAAAGAGCCAAGCATTGTTGACGCTAGTGGGAGCACCCAGAAACGATACATATCTGCAAGAGCATACGCACCAGCACAGCGCTTGGTCATGACACTGAGCAATGGATCACCCGATACGATGACGTGTGCATTTGTTCCTGTGAAGCCAAACGCGCTGATGCTGGTGAATTTCTCATGCTTTGTACCTGAGTTTGGGGCCAAATCTTGACGAGAGGTCAAGAACGGTACGGAGTTTCCAGTACCTGTTTGGGTGGAGAGGGCTGCACCCGCGACCAACTTATTTATTGCGCGAAGATGCAGAACTATCCCATGGCTGAGTGTGTTACTCGTTGATAACGCTCTGACGATTGAAGTTATTGCGAGCACTCCCGATGCGCACTCGCTATGGCCTTTACTGGTTTTGAGCGCACCTAAGACGAGTGCATCACTTCTTTTCAGCTCTTTGCTTTCAGTGTTATGCATTGTGTAGCCCCCACGAAGAATACCAACAGCAGCGCCTACTTCAATAGGATCACCAAGTGCGGTTCCTGTACCATGACTCGATAGACTTGTAACCCGTGAAGGCTCGTCAATACTCGCAATTTCGAGAGCGTCTCTGATAACTCTTGCTTGTGCAGGGCCGTTAGGAGCAGTCAACGAGCTACTCTTTCCATCCTGGTTTACAGCTGCAGCACATATCGTGACATAGTTGTCATCCGCTACTTTTGTACGTATTTTAATACCAGCACATGCCTCGGCTCGAACGTAACCATCCGCGTTCGCATCGAATGTTTTACACCTACCTGACGATGAAAGCATTCCTGCAGATGCGCATGCCATGGTTGTTGAAGGGGATAATGTAAGATTTGCACCAAAGCAAGCTGACTTGCGGCTCGTGTCCCTGCTTCCCTGAACAACATAATCGAGACCTGCACTCACACAGACGAGAGAGGATGAGCACGCTGTATCTAGGGTAAACGCAGGGCCGCGTAAATCAAACGCGTAAGATACACGTCCTGCAGCAATATTCAGGCAACCGGTAGCTGCAAGGACGATCCCAAGAGGTGCGACTGCTTGAGCAGCCAACACATTGTACTCTGATGCAGTCAATCCCACCATGACGGAAACGTTGCCCCTGGAATTTGCAGGGTCGTTTAAAAGCATCGTTGAAACATGCAGTATCATTCTGTGTTGTGGATCGGCATAAATTGCATCAGCCTCGCGAATGCCAAGGTGCGATGCGTCAAAGCTCTCTGCACACGGAAGGAAAGCTCCGAAGAAAACAGGGATATGGTCGGATAGTGGAGCTGATACGCTTTGCGATAGATCCCAGCGCTCGAGTGGTACACATTGTACTGTGTCACAAGACGTCGTAGTGTTAAATGACGAGATATAATCAATGACAGCACTCGCTTCGTCTGGCGGCTTCGTGTGGAGCGAAATAGAGTTCGCTACCTGGCTGATGCGTTCGACACTGACGGTAGTAGATTTCACTTTAACAGGACGCTCACTGAGTTTGGTCTTGACAAGATCTGTAACGTAAGATGTGAGCTCGTCTACGGTGGGGTGATCAAATATTGTTGTCTGCGGCAGACGGAGACCGATCTGCTCAGATATCCAGTCTACTATCTCAATCGCGGTGATAGAATCCACACCAGCATCCATGAGTGGCATATCGTGTGAAGGAGTGGATCCAATGAAGCGTTGAATGCCATTCAGTAATATTGAAGGCACGTCACGTATATCCACGTTCATCGCGTTAGTGTCAGCTGTGCCAACTTCCACCAGCTCTGAATTGATCTGTTCCTCTCTAAGATTAGCAAGTAAATCCCAATCTTTGCCAAAGGATGCCGCATGGACGCTAGCGAAAGCACCTTGATGAAGATCCGCAACAACAACTTCCGTTCGAGACATAGCCAGAAGACGTGCAATCACCGGAAACACACATTCCGGTTTAATGCACCCCAATCCGAGACGTTTCAGCCGTAGCTCGTCTTTGGTTGATATCATACGCGTGCCTGATATGGGCCCAAATCTCACAGATATGATGATACGCGAAGGTGACGACAATTGGTCGTGAGATCTTTCTCTCTCGGCAAGCGCGTCTAAAAAGGCATTCCCTGCTGCATAGTGTGCGGCACCCTTGTGCCCCCATACAGAGGATACCGACGAAATAAGGACAATATTAACATTCTTACTTGCTGATTGGATAGCATTTGCCGCTGCGACTTTTGGGGCCATCACTTTCCAGCAATCAGCAGAGTTCACAGTTGCGAGTGGTGCATTACCCGTCGTTCCTGCACACCATATTATTGAGCCTGCGGTGCTGTCCGTCAAGGTTGTCGAAGTTGTTGCAGCGTCATTCACGTCAGCAGCTATAACATCTACGGAGACGCCGCTGGATTCAATTTCACGCCGAGTGTCAACATCAACGTGTCCGGACCGACCGATGAGAACGAGTGATGTGACTTGTTTGGAGGCAGCTACGGCGCGAGCAAGTCCTAGGCCGACACCGTTTGTACCTCCAATCACACGGCATCTAGGACCAAGCAAAATTGATGACTTATGCAAGTCAGCATGGCTGCAATCTAATAGTCTTGGGGCGCGTGTAAGACGCGCGGCTCGAGCAACGCCTTTGACATCAACAGAGACACAATACTGCCTTTCTCCTAGGGTCTTCGGCCTCCATGATGCCATATTTTGTGTTTCCTTCTGGTCTCTTGACTCGTCATCGTAGTCAATGACACCTCCGTATGAATTAGGATGCTCAAGCTGTAAACCCCTTGCCAGAGCTGCCAATGCTGCTACTGTTGGTCTTCGTCGTGCACCCCGAGTGATGAATGCATAAACGCTTCCCGCAGGATCATCAATGGCAGCCTCGCGGAGAATCGCAAGCAACAATTCGATAGCTGCGGCTACAACCATTGACGAGCATTCATCCGTAGATGAGTCGGGAGATGCCTTGACGACTGACTGTTGAGCTTCACAAATGATTCCATCAATGTAAATCTCAAAACCTGGAACTGCGTCAAATCCCGCCTGGGAGTAGACATCTCGAAGAACTGCGCGCCCATTGGCGTTCAACTCACTCCACGATTTCCAAATTATTGTTTTACTCTTCTCGTCATTGGATTGCGGCTTGGAGTTGCTGCTACCCTCAATTATGCACCAATCAATCAGATATGTGTCTGGAAGTTGTTCAAAATCCAAGCGTCTGCTTCCTTCGTTTAATGTTCTAGGTTGTTCCTGAGCATGCGCGGGATTTTTGAATGCACTTGCTGGTGCTCGCACTGCCCCGTGGAGCGCTGCCGATATTGATCCATGAGACGTTGTCCATTGGCAACTCGCCTCAGTGCAGCCAGTTTCCACATAAGTCACACTTTTACCAATATTCATGGGGGACGTATAGAAAATACGTGCCGAAGAAAACAAGACATTTGACGAGAACGACAACAAAGACACAGAAGTGATGTTTGTGCTTTCCGTGGGCACTTGAACTTTCGCTATTGATGATGAATGCAGCTCTGGCCATTTTGTCCCAAATACACCTGAAGCATAGGAGTATCTATGTGCAGCACGCGTAAGTGATTGATGCAAGCGCTGTTTCGAAATGATAGCTGTGAGGCACGGATGTTTTTGTTTCCTCGCCTGTCCCATACATCGAATTTGAATAGTTCCCAAACATTGACCGCTTAGGTCGACCTCTGCTCGAATTGTCATGCCCAACATAGTAGCATCAACTATGTGAGATCGCGCAATGTTTGCAAGGCATGCAGGTGGCTCACTCCCAGTTTCTATTATGCATTGAAGTGATGAGTGTGCCACATCTGTTAACATGACAAAAGGCACGAGCGGCTTTCCACGATTTTGAACGTCTTGCATGGTGTGCCCATCAAATTTGAGGTCGACTGTCGCTAAATCTGACGATGTGACCTGGAATGCAGGGTTGTGGCACATAACGTGTGTTGGAATTGACCAAACCCACCGACGTTGAAGATCAAGGTGTGAAGTGCCTTGAACAGATTTTTCAAGTACGATGCATCTAGTTAAAGAAGGCGAAACAACTGCGTGAGCGTTTGTTCCTTGAAATGCAAAGGCACTTGTTCCGCATAAGCCAATAAATGCACCAGGGTTAGAACGACAGCTTCGCGGGATGCATGCTTTTGGATCACACGCACTCCTGTTCGTCAATGAATATGATACATGCGGATTAATACTTCGAAGATGTGCGACGTGCGTTACGAGAGCATCAGAAGTGTATCTAACGGCGCTGCTTAAACCTGATATGCCGGCAGCACACTCAGCGTGACCGTTAAGTGACTTGATTGAGTGTAGCTCCAACGGAGGCGAGTGATCATCGCCCCGTGCGGCAAGAGCTCCACCGATTTCAATTGGGTCGCCAAGCGAAGTCCCAGTTCCGTGAGTTTTGATTGTAACTAGATCCCGTCCAACAGCATTCCCACGCTTCAACGCCGCTGTTATGACTACTGTTTGGGAGGGGCCACTTGGGGCTGTCAGCGATCCTGACCGCCCATCCTGATTTACTGCAGTTCCAAGAATGATCACCACATTAGCACAATATTCATTTTGAAGAACCATGATATCACAGCCCTCTGCACGAACGTATCCATCAGCGGCTGCATCGAAGGTCTTGCACCTTCCATCTGGTGCAAGCATACCTGCTTGAAGAAAGGATGCGGTATTCTTTCCGTGGAATAACAGATTAACGCCACAAATAGCGGCTGCACCACATTCGTCCTCCCGAACAGCAATCGTTCCAAAGTGTCCGGCGACAAGAGACGACGAACAAGCAGTGTCGATGCTAATAGCAGGTCCGACCATGTCATAAACGAATGCCAGCCGACCAGTAGCTATACTGAGGGCGTCGGATGTTACAGTATATGGGCCAATATTTTCGGCGAGCTCCCGTTTTAGTGATTCATAGTCCTGTGTTGCGACGCCAACAAACGCACCGCGTGAGATATCCTTCCGTATCCCAGTTCGCTCAAACGCATCCTTCGCGCATAAAAGTAACAAGCGGTGCTGGGGATCCATGAGTGTGGCTTCCTCTGACCCAAGGCCAAACAAGATGGAGTCGAAATATTCAGTGTATTGCAAGAATACACCAAACGCTGTTTGGTAATCCCTTGAAGAGTAAGAATTGGTCCAACGACTGCCAGCTGTCATGAGTGTCTTTGATTCTGGTGCTTTGTGCACCAGATCAGGCGAACGGCTGGAAAATAGACGAGGATGCTTTGTTGCGAGCGAAACAACGAATACGTCGTTTGTGACTCTCAGATGCTCGACCCGAATTACAGGCTCCAACTCCTCGTCTGTACTCTTCCCTGACTCGTCTCTTGTGCAACAACTCTCCACATATTTGGTGAGAGCTTCAATATTGGGATAGTCAAATGCAAGTGTGGGGGGCACGCTGATTCCAAATTCGTCTGCTATCGCCACACTCAACTCCGTTGCCGCAAGAGAGTCCAACCCTGATTCCATCAGCGGAGTATCTATGGCAATATTTTCGATTCCAATAAGCGGTTCAAGCATTCCGAATATGGCATCGCTTACTGAAAGAGTTTTTGCAACCTTCGTCTCTGCCATATCCTTTTCTTGCAGAGAATTTCTGCAAAATGTGCTTTTGTTCCCGGTGGATATATGTGTCTGCTCTTGTATTCCTTGTATTGAGCGAATGACGGTAAAAAGCGAATCGGCTTTCTTTCCTTCTTTTAAAAACAAACGCCAATCGATAGGACAAACAATTATGGATTGCCATGGAGCATTGAGAAGAGCGAGAAGACAATCTATACCAAACGTCGGACTAAGTGGGAAAGCACCGTTCAATTTTGTCCCTGAAGCCGAAGCTGCCATGCCAACATCAGACCATGCACCCCAACGGATAGCGATAGCGGGTGCTCCTGCATGGCGTGCATCTGCAACTCCCACATCAAGCGTTGTATTCGCGGCGGCATACGTTCCCTGTCCGCGTGAGCCAATTATGGCTAAAGAAGAGAAAATTACCGCGGAACGAAGGTTGAATGCCCCTGGCAGAGTTTGATTAATCCCAGTAACATTCAGCGTTTTTGGGGCAAATGTGGTGCGTGCACTACCTGCTGTGATCCGTGCTAAGCCCGCATCGGCAAGCAATCCACTAGCATGGATAAATCCTTCCTGAAGTATACGGGAACGGTGAGTGTCCTCCACACTAGCAACATCGACACGGTGCACAGACATACAAACAGTGTCAAGCTTTGTAGACGATGAAAGTGGTGCTGAGGTCCGACCGCTTCTACCTAAAAGCTTCACGGCGCGTACACCAGCAGTGCATCTTAGTCGCGCACTAGCTACAAATGCTATGCCAGATGTGCCACCACTGATACTCCAGTTTTCTATCCAGTTGTGCTGCGACAACACTTCAGAAGATCTAGAGCTATCACCTGTTCGCAAACTTGGGAAAGTTGCTTGCTTGATTGTCCCAGAAACATTTAGAAATACATTTCTGTACGTGGAAATTGCTTCGTCAAGACGGGTTTGATAAGATGTGTTCACGTTACGCAAGTCACGATTCTCCATGATTAATGACGGAACAAGAACAATAATCGAAGAAACCCCACCGATATGGTGAGTTTCTTCGCATGCATGTTCTCTGGAATTTTGATCCAGCTGATACGAAACGTTGGAAGTTTGATTTCCGCGTTGAAGCCCGATGTCGTCAATAGCAGATTCCTGCCAAGCGCAACGCAAGAGGGACCATGCTGAGAGATCTTTGTCGTTCAAAATATGCGCGTAAATACTTTTCGAACATGAAAAATCGTTGGACTTTGTCGCTAGCTGTATAAGTGCAGTTGCCGACACAGTTTTCCTCAAGGTAAGGCGGTTATCTTGTGGGCTGTTGTAAACTGAACGACGAAGCACAGATGGCTCAGTTGTTCCTTTCCATTCTCTTGATGTTGGCAAGGCTACAGCTGAGGTGAGGTACGATGATGATGCCAATGTTGGATGCTCAACGGACTTTCTTGCAGTGGCATATGTGCTTGCTGGCTCCCGACGCATACGTTTCGCGATACAATCAGATGCTGTCACAACAAGTTCAGATGCAACGTGCACAGAGAAAGTTGCGTTGAGAGAAACATCTCGAGTACCGTTGTTAGTTGATGCAAACGTTGTCGAGGACAAAGAAGATATCGATTTCGTTTGCACTGCATGCTTGTCATAAGATCCAAAGTGAGCTGGCACAAAAGGGCCGATGTCTTGCTCATTTTCACGCAGATTGGACAACACCTGTGCTGTTTGGAAAACGGAATCCAGTGCTCCAGAGTCTATGAAATCGCTGTCAAATGTGCGGGAACCCGCTTGGCTTATGTTTGCGAGCATTGCCTTGTTTTCATTCCGTTGAAGCTGATTGGCAGCAAAGAAATGGGTATGCAATGTGGGTGAAGCTAATCTATCCAGAGGTGCAGCAAGGCTCCTCATTGCACATTTAAAGTAACACACCTCACTGTTTGTCCGAAGCTTGTTGCTGACGGTTACTGAGCCGTCTAGAGGCTCTATGTCCAGCTTCAAAGTACTAAAGTTGGCAAGCTCGATTGGACAGGAGGCTGCTGCATGATTTATAACCACGTGTTCTGTGGTATGTGACTTTCTCCTCGGCATAAGAAGTTGGGACGAAGCGTGTGCAAGCTCGATGGTTGCAGCACCAGGTAATATGGTTCGTCCATTGACGACATGATCTGAAATATTTGTGAGCCGACCCGGCTGTGCCAGCAGACCAATTCGTCCGGTGATACTGCATATTCTCTCACATCCAATCATGAAGGTAAAGTGTTTTGGTCCACTTGACAAAGTTGACTGGTTAAAAAGTAATGAACGTATAACACTCGCATTGCGAGGAAATGAAGCAGTTTGGAACTTATGTGCCACTGCGTGTGCGTTCGTGCCTTGGAAAGAAAATGAGCTGACGTGTCCACCTCTTGCGCTATCAATAGGTATCATGCTTTGCCTTGGAAGGTGAAAGTGTTCAAGGCTTTGAGGAATCCGGAGAAGGTGTTCATTCACGCTTCGTAAATGGAGCACTGGCAATGTCTTCAAGCTGCAAATTTGTGTTGTCAGCGAAACAAGGGAGGCTATGCCAGCCGAAGGCTCACTGTGTCCAACACGCGATTTAACAGATGAGAGGACTACGGGGATAGAGCTTCGTGGTAGCACTGCATTAGCAGCACTGATTTCTATTGGATCTCCAAGCGCAGTACCCGTACCATGCAAGTAGAGGTGATCAATAGTGGTTGATGCAGCAACAACCATGGCTTCTTTTATCAAAGTGCTCTGCGAGGGACCGTGTGGTGCAGTCAGTGATCCGGAGCGTCCATCCTGGTTCACTGCCACCGCTTTTAACAAAATCTCAGAGCTGTCACTGAAGCACTCGTAGATGGTTGACAATCCTGCTGTTTCAACAGCTTCTCCTCGTGCATATCCGTCTGCTCTGCTGTCAAGCGTCTTACATCGACCATCGGGTGCCAGCATTCCTGCAAGACTGCAAAGGTATGACTGGTTTGGAGAGAGGATTGCGTGAACTCCACCTATGAGTGCCGCCCGAACATCTGTACCACCAGAATATGTCGAAAACGTAGCCACTAGATCATTGAGAGCCTGACGGGCAGCAACGAGAGATGATGAGCAGGCGGTATCCACAGCAACTGCGGGTCCAGTACAGCCGAAGATGAATGATAAGCGTCCTACAGCTGCACTCGGCTGCTGTCCAGTTGCAGAAAATGCACCAACGGAATCAGTGAAAAGTGTCGAATAAAACGTTGAAACTATCCCAGCGTAAATACCGACCTTCGAATCCACCCACCTACATTTCAATATTGGCGAGAGCGTCAAGGTGGCAACCTTGCTAAGCATCTGTTGCTGAGGATCCAAAGATATGACTTCGGCATCGCAGATGTTAAATAGATGCGCATCAAACTCGTTGATAGAATCAAGAAAACGGCAAAAGCGGATTGAATGATGCGACTCAACTGCAGCATCCATGCGCCAACGAGTCGCAGGCACCACTGAAATTTCATCATTGGAGTCTGCGATACCGTACCTTGTAGTGCTTCCCAAATAAATTGGCACTCGTTCTCCTGGAGGGGAAATTTTCGAGGTCACTTCACGATGCAGGTGTGTGTGAATAATACTTTCTCGTGGGATAATAAGTTTTTGATTATCCTTGTGATCATCTGTCGATGTGCCCTTGATACTCGTCGCAATATAATAGGATAGAGCGGCGAAAGTTGGATAGTCGTACATTATCGTGGAAGGGAAGGGAATGCCGAATGTCTCAGAAAAATTATCAGCCAGCTCCACGGCGTCCAACGAATCTAAAACGTTTGTTAGACATTCATCTGGATCCGTGACTTCGACGCTGAAGATTGTCTTAAGAGCAGACGAAACCACTTCCTTGATTCCAGCTAAAGTGTGTTTGAGATCCGGTGTTGCTTTTGAATCGCTAATGACCCCTTCGGTGTTTGATACGAAGCGACATAATACAATGTTACCCGCAAGACAGTTTGCACTTACAGATGCATCAGCTATGGAGCAAATGACCGACTCTAGAATTCTGACACTAACGTCAGGATCGAGCAAGCCAACACCCATCCTAGCCACTTTCTTTGCTACTTTCGTGTTGCGAATAGCCATACCGAGGGTGTCCCAAGGTCCCCACTGAATACTAAGCACTGGGTTGCCGGCAGCATATTTTTTCATGCATAAACCATTCACTGCTGCGTTGGCAGCAGCGTAGTTAATCTGGCCACTTGAACCAAAAAGAGATGCGATAGAAGAGAATAAAACTGCAGCCACAACTGGCAGGACCGAAAAATCTGCCCTCCACATGTTCTGAGCTGCGCAGCTTTTGGGGGCAAAGACAGCTGTCACGGTGCCTACATTCTGGTTTACAAGGGCTCTATCTGAAACAATACCACTTGAGTGCACAAGGCAAAATTCTTGGCCCTGAGACGTACCACACGTAGAGAGGAATGCCATGTCAGATGTGAGTGCAGCGTCGCCTCGTGCGGCAATAATACATTGTTGTTGTAGCAACAGATTGTTTCTGACTCTACCGGAGCGACCCTGAATCACAGTAGTGCCTCCTTGACTTGCGTGTATCATATATCTCCCCAAGGCACCAAATCCACCTGTTACCACACGGTTATACTGAAAGACAGACGTGCGCTCATTCGACGTTGAGCGTGGTGCACGTAAGGAAATTTTTTCCAGTGAAGACATTGGATTGTGACATTTTTGTGCTGGCAATATCAATTTCACAGTCCCGCGATCAAATAGCTCTCCAGAAAATCTAGCGAATGCTGCACTTGAGAGCGAGTCATCCATCCCTTGGTCGGTAAGGCAATGCATGTTTTGCATTTCGCTGAGCATTGAACAAGTGAGCGAGTCAGAGCGGCCACGAAGCTCCACAGCTGGCTGCGGCGTTGACGTTGGACTGTATTGTTGTGAAATTCGATATGTGACTGTTTCGTCATTTGTTGCAACCTGGCAGTGCTTTGTACCTTGAACATCGTACTGGATCTCATGGATTGCGAAATGCATGCAGCTAGCCGTTATGCTGCGACGTTTTGTATCAAGTGATGCAAACCCCGCAAACGGTCGTGGTGATGTTGGAATGATGTGGCCAACGACATGTATAGAAAATGCCGAGGGTGTTTGTGCCTTCAACGCCGCGAGACAAATTGATAACAGATGTACAAATGAATTGCCACAATAAGCCACCTTCAAAGGTACTTCAGAGGAAATATGGGAACTAATACTGGGAAGTAAAAGCCCACGATGTTGCGGAGCTCTCGTAGACGTGCCCATATTACATACAGAATGTGCAGAAATCGTCAAATTACAAACCCCAAGACAACTTGGAATGCTGCTTGGTTTCAACCCAGATACTCTAGATATCGAAAATACTCCAGTGACACGTTGGACTTTAATTCTTACCACAGTCGAACGATGTTCGGCGTCTTTCATCACCAAAGGTGTTGGTATTGTCACACCTTGAATGCTGCGACCATGAACGCTGTCTGCCAACACTGCTCCAGCCTGCGCTGCGAACTCAAGGAAACCAGCTGCTGGAAATATAGCACGGCCGCGTACTTGATGATCAAGCAAAGATGCGTGTTGTGGCTTCTCGCTTATGCAGGTGCGTATTTCTATGCAATCGACCGCGTCTATTTGCACAGGCGAAACCGAAACCATGGTCGTAAATGACAAGATTGGCGGAGTCACCCAGCACCGCTGCTCATTCAAAACATGAGAGTGCATTTCTGAGACCATGCGAGTCGTTGAGCCCGAGCACAAGGTAGCGTGGGCATTAGTGCCTTGAAATGCAAACGAGCTCACTCCCACGGTGCTGTGTTCTATACCATGAGAAGCCCGAGATCTTGGCAGCATAAAGTCTACCCCTGCAAGCGTTGTGGTAATAGCGGCAGAAACATGAGTGTTGACGTGCTTGAGATGCATGATTCCAGCGACAGAGGTACATGATAAAGTGATTGAAGCTTGCACAAGACCAACCGCACCCGCAGCGCATTCAGCGTGGCCAACAGAAGACTTGATTGCACTGAGCGTAACCGGGTGCGAATCACCACTGCCAAGGGCTCCAACAATGCCACCCACCTCTATTGGGTCTCCTAGGGACGTCCCTGTGCCATGCATCTGGACACATGTGACATCACTGGCAGCTAAGCCGGCAACTGATAAGGAATGACGTATGACGGCATGCTGCGACGGACCATTGGGGGCAGTCAGACTACTAGATCTCCCATCTTGGTTCACCGCAGAGCCACTAAATATGATCACGTGGGCGTCAGCGGCATTGGTCATGACAAGCACCTCACATCCCTCTGCACGTACATATCCATCAGCATCGGCATCGAGTGTCTTGCACCTACCGTCAGATGCAAGCATCCCTGCACGCTGGAACATGGCAGTCGTTTGTGCAAGAAGAGTGAGGTTCACCCCGCACGTCACAGCAGTAGTGCACTCATTATCGCAGATGGCACTTGAGCCGAGATGTGCTGCTACAAGTGAAGATGAGCATGCGGTGTCAACACTTAAAGCTGGACCCTTCAGGTTGAAGCAAAATGACACGCGCCCTGATGCTACGCTCAAGGCTGTTGCCGACGCACTCGTTGCAGATATAGGAGCGCTCCCTATGTTTGAAACATCTTTGTACTCAGTCCACGCAATGCCGGTGTATATGCCAGTCGATGAGCGATCTGGCACAGATATACTCTCCAGCGTACTAACGATGTGAACAAGTAGAATTCGATGTTGTGGATCGATACCATTTGCCTCAATTGAATGTACACCAAATAGTTCGCTGTCAAACATTTCAATATCACTGAGTGAGCTACCCATCCGGGTGTTCATACCATTGTTTTGCTGAACATCTTCTCCATCAGTATTCCATCGCCAGGAAGATATTGGCCGGACGTGATCTTTAATGACGTGCTTCGTGGATGAAGACCCCGCCATAGCTTTGATGCCTATTTCGTGGAAGTTTGATGAGTTCGTACTAAGTTTCGAAGGTGAAGGGTTATGTTCCGCCGCGTCAATATGCGCAGGGGTTACCCTGTCTTTTACGTGTGCCGTGATGAGAGTTACTGTTGGGTAATCAAAGGCCAGTGTCGACGAAAGCTGTACTCCAACATTCCTCGAGACAATAGCCGCAAGCTCGGTGGCAACAAGAGAGTCAAGTCCAGCATCCATTAGTGGTTGATCGTCGCCGATATTCCCGTGAAGAACTTCGGTCACCGCTGATTTCACGGCTTCGTATATTGTCGTATGAGACCGGAAGGGGATGACATCATGGGTTGTTTTACGCTTAATCGCGTGGGTCAACGGTTCACGCAAAAGCTCAGAAAATGCCGCATGATTTGACCCTTGACGAGAGAGATTGTGCCAGTCAAAAGCACAAACGGTGTGCACGCCACACACACCAAGACACTCGGTAAGTGCATGCAGCCCTTCTTCCGGTGAAATGGCTATAATCCCAATCTGCGCCAGCTTACGCATGGTTTTCTCATTGCGGACTGCCATGCCAACATCAGCCCATGCACCCCACTGAACGCTGGCAGTTGGAAGTCCACTGTAAGCCTCACTAGTTGCCAAGGTGTCAAGTACGGCGTTCGCGGCAGAGTAGTTTGATTGTCCACCAGATCCCAGCTGAGCAGTAATGGATGAAAATAGCACTGTCGTGCTCAAGGAATGCAGCGCCGATGTCATGTCGTGCAAGTTTCTTGCTCCCGATACTTTTGGAGCAAATACATTACGTACTCGACCTGAAGTTTGATTTGCAAGGCTAGCATCGTCAAGAACGCCTCCTGCATGCATTACACCAGTGAGGTTGATGGTTGCAAACTGAATCGAATCAGCTATACACCCAAGGTCATCCCGCAAGAAGCTGATTAAGCCGCCCCGGCATCCAAGGAGGCGTGATGTTCGGCCAGTAGTCCCGGTCACATAGCTCCGACCTGAGAAATCGTCTACAAGGAGATTACACACGAGCCCTCCGAGTGCACCCGTTCCACCGGTGATGAGCCAGTTACCAGTGGAAAGCTCGGGCTTCTTAGCTGCAGGGAGATTCGTTGTATTTACCATGATTGACCAGAAAGCATCCCTTGCTGACACACGGGGAGTTTGTTTTTGTAGAGGGGTCTCCTTCTCCAGGAGGATGCCACAACTGTTGGCTTCAACTTGAAGGCGAAGACCTTGATTTTCAGCGACGATTGCCCGCAACGCTGCCTGTGAGGCATGACTTCCTGTACTAAAGACCGTTTCAAGCAAATGCACAACAGATTGTGTTCCTGCAATGACAGCAGTAGATGTTCGACTACAATCCATAAACGTACTTGTTGATGAGAGAAACCCTGGCGTTGATCGGTGTTCAGCCACATAAATATGCGCAACAGAACTATTTGGAGTTGTGCCCACAGGTAGAGACGGTCCTGAACGCATAGGCTTGCAGAGAACTCCCTCACATGTCACTGATACCATACCTGAAAGAACGTGCGTTCCAACCGTGGCACCAAAAGGAACATGTTTGGCGCTTACCTCCCGAATCAGCGAAGCCCGTGTGTGCACATCACGAGTTACCTCGTCAACACAAAGGACCTCAATACATGTCGGGATGCGGGTTGTGTCACCATTTATGGCATCCACCTGAAAGCTGCCGTCTAGCACACTAGGATCAAACATATGGGCGTCGGCATCTGGGAATGTTGCATCAATCGCACAAAACGACATGGGCTCGAGGATGCGCACAGTAAGCTCTTGCAGAATACTGGGAAATAATAATTGCAGAAACGGTGAATGCGTGACACGCGTAACTGACCCAGTACAGCAAGACACACCTTGTGTCAACTCAGATACTCTAGATATCGAAAATACTCCAGTGACACGTTGGACTTTAATTCTTACCACAGTCGAACGATGTTCGGCGTCTTTCATCACCAAAGGTGTTGGTATTGTCACACCTTGAATGCTGCGACCATGAACGCTGTCTGCCAACACTGCTCCAGCCTGCGCTGCGAACTCAAGGAAACCAGCTGCTGGAAATATAGCACGGCCGCGTACTTGATGATCAAGCAAAGATGCGTGTTGTGGCTTCTCGCTTATGCAGGTGCGTATTTCTATGCAATCGACCGCGTCTATTTGCACAGGCGAAACCGAAACCATGGTCGTAAATGACAAGATTGGCGGAGTCACCCAGCACCGCTGCTCATTCAAAACATGAGAGTGCATTTCTGAGACCATGCGAGTCGTTGAGCCCGAGCACAAGGTAGCGTGGGCATTAGTGCCTTGAAATGCAAACGAGCTCACTCCCACGGTGCTGTGTTCTATACCATGAGAAGCCCGAGATCTTGGCAGCATAAAGTCTACCCCTGCAAGCGTTGTGGTAATAGCGGCAGAAACATGAGTGTTGACGTGCTTGAGATGCATGATTCCAGCGACAGAGGTACATGATAAAGTGATTGAAGCTTGCACAAGACCAACCGCACCCGCAGCGCATTCAGCGTGGCCAACAGAAGACTTGATTGCACTGAGCGTAACCGGGTGCGAATCACCACTGCCAAGGGCTCCAACAATGCCACCCACCTCTATTGGGTCTCCTAGGGACGTCCCTGTGCCATGCATCTGGACACATGTGACATCACTGGCAGCTAAGCCGGCAACTGATAAGGAATGACGTATGACGGCATGCTGCGACGGACCATTGGGGGCAGTCAGACTACTAGATCTCCCATCTTGGTTCACCGCAGAGCCACTAAATATGATCACGTGGGCGTCAGCGGCATTGGTCATGACAAGCACCTCACATCCCTCTGCACGTACATATCCATCAGCATCGGCATCGAGTGTCTTGCACCTACCGTCAGATGCAAGCATCCCTGCACGCTGGAACATGGCAGTCGTTTGTGCAAGAAGAGTGAGGTTCACCCCGCACGTCACAGCAGTAGTGCACTCATTATCGCAGATGGCACTTGAGCCGAGATGTGCTGCTACAAGTGAGGATGAGCATGCGGTGTCAACACTTAATGCTGGACCCTTCAGGTTGAAGCAAAATGACACGCGCCCTGATGCTACGCTCAAGGCTGTTGCCGACGCCGTTCTTGCGTTCACTTGACTTGCATCACCACCGCTTAGTTTTTCGTAATCGGTGTAGGTCATACCAACATACACGCCGCACAGACGGGTTTTCTCGTTGAAGCTTGCCTTTGAAACAGAATCTAAAAGGATACGTTGTTGTGGATCTAGTAGTCTTCCTTCTCCAGACGTTATTCCGAAAACGTCTGTGTCAAAGTGATCCACATCGTGAAGAAAGTTTCCAAAGGCAGTAGACCAAGGTTGCAAGTTATCATCGTATACAAAACGGTTTCGCGCCATTGTGTAACTGGAAGTGACCGCGTCGACAGGAGCGGGATCTCGTCTTGAAACAATCGAAGTTACGTGAGCTTTTGATTTGTTTCCATCTTGTCGGCGCTCCTGCAAGGCGAGTCTTTCATGCATGAAGACACTTTCCATATCTGATGTCAAGCCGGATTCATAGCTGCCTGTAATTCTACCTAAATAGAGAGCTATCTCTGCTGGAGTTGGATGATCAAATAAAAGCATATTTGAAATTTCTTTCACGCCAAGTGCTTGCCGAAGTGCTTCTGCGACTGCGAGCGCTTGAGCAGAGCTCAGACCGGCAGAGGATATAAGAGGTGCATCTGGCTTTTGCATGGTGATAGCTGAAGATATTCCAGTAATTGATTCAACAGCATCAGAGAGTGCTAGAAGCCATTTTGCTGATACTGCGCCAGATCTACTCTTTTCAAAGGTTACCTCTGATCCATTTTTATCTCTGTCTGAAATGAAAATGTCAACTGCGAGAAGCCGTGTCGAAGAAAGCGCCCGGCCCAACATTGATTTGCTACAACAAGGACCGTAGTTGTCCAAATGACAAGTTGCAGGCTCCCAAGTGCTGGTAACTGATAATAGTGTAGCTGCAAAGCAGAGACTACTTGGCCAGCTCACAGGCATGTACATGAGTTCTCGGATGAACGCCTGCAACACTGGTACCGAAAAAACTGCATCACTGCCACCTTCGTCGGTAGAAAGCGCATGACTATCCTGAATACGTGCAAGATTTTCGCATACTTTGCGTGCATGCATGTCATCTGTCGTAAGTATTGCAGCTTCTCCTAACCATGCAGGGTCATGAAACGGGACTGTGACAGCAATTCCAACAAGATTTTGTGAGGTTTGTCGACAATTTACACCGAAATTGTCACCTGTTGGTTCCCCCTGCTCGGTGAGCCAATCACGGAATGCAACGATGCCAACAGGCGAACCACCAACGACAAAGTCATCTTCTGTATTTTGCAGTAGCACACCAACTCTTAAAGAGGCCGGCATTGCTGTATTAAATTGTTCGATGATATCACGAAGGTGAATAAGATTGACTTTGGATACAGCAGCCATGCAAATGGGATTAAGGTGTTCTTCACCTCGCGCTGCACATGATACAGGCAGCTGCAGAGCGACAGAGTGTGTCATTGCTGCCTGGGCTCTAATCCCTGTCCATAACAAACACCGCGAGTACTCATGGGCTGATGTGGTGATACTACTTGCATCCATACTTCCATGTGAAGTGGCAACAATTGCAGCTGCAGTGCCTTGTGAGTGGCCTATTGCAGCATCAAAAGGTGCCTCGTCTGACGGTAACAGTTTGTGTAAGTGAGCTGACTGTGACACGAGGATCAACGGGCAAGATAATGGTGCACTTGCGAGATGGGCAATAAGCTGTTCCTCGACATTATCACCGCTACACGCTGTACTTGTCCCTCCAGAACATGCAAAGGTATCGGAAAAACTGGGAATGTTATCAGCCAGCAGTGTGTTTGTGTCCACACAGTCGCGTTCAGCATCAAGGAGTCGAAGGTTTTCACGGGTCACTTCAGCAGAGGCCTTCGCCGCTTCTTCAAGGGAATAGCATGCTGGAGGACTCTGATCATTGTAAATCGTTTGACTCAGAATGTTCTTTAGATACGAAATGTAAGGGTATCCTTGACCACTGAAATGAGCCAGGGTCGGTTTCTTTTCAACATGAAAGTTGACGTCAGGCTGCAGTTCGTCGGAGAGTTTCTCCTAAGGAGTTTTGGAGTATTTTAGGTCAGGAAGTCGAAGGGTCAGAAACGTTGACGTTCGTGGTGCATGTTACATAATGATGGTGAAGAGGTTCACGAATCGTAGAGGATAGCATGCGTGTCTTTCGAGAGCTTACTCATGTAGCTCAAAAATTGTCCGCGGTCACGTGACATACGGACGACGACACTCGAGCGCGTCGCGGCGGATACGGGTCTTGTCACTTCTTCCGAAAGGAGAGCACACCGGCTACCTACTCACCTGGCGAAGGTTCCTCACGAATGCTTCGGGGGATGGCATGAAGTGCTGGGCTTGAATGATGATGACCGCAGTATTCGTGAAATCGGATGTCGATGTCGATGTGGCAGCGCTCTCGTGCGCGCACACTATGGCGAAGGACAGACGAAACAGTCGCGAAACTATCCAGAAAAGAAAACCGCACAACTTCAAAAAAAAAAGTACCGAAAAAAGGATTAATGAACAAGCGGCTGCTTGAAAGTCACCGGCTTCCACAAGCCTGCCGCACTTGCGCCTGACGTCACGCAAGACGGACGTGCAGCATGTTTCGCAATCAATACGATCAGGATGTGCTGACCTGGAGCCCGCAAGGCAGGCTTCACCAAGTCGAATGTAAGCGCAGCCCCCCGATCTCTCAAAACGACAGATCCGATCGAGACGCTGAGCGCAACAGCAGCAACAACCTCTGACCTCACCCTTACTTTACGAAACAGATGCGATGGAGGCTGTGAAACAAGGCGGTGCAGCAATCGGATGCAAGGTACGTAATTATTAATAACCTACGGACGATAACCGTCTGTCGATTTTCCCTGTGGCTGCCACCCTCTCGCTTACTTTCCAGATCTGAGCGTAGTTCCCTCTCCTTGCACCTTTGCAGAATGATGAATTTGTCGTGCTGGCCACCTTGAAGCGCGCTGCGTCTGAGCTGTCATCTTCGCAAAAAAAACTTTTCAGGATCGATGACAATGTCGGGATCGCTATATCTGGATTGACCGCAGATGGTACCGCGGCGACCAAGGCCTTGCGCAACGATTGTATCTCCCACAAGTTCACGTTTGAGTCACAGGTTGAAATCGCGAGACTCGCTGGCCGCGTGGCAGACAAGTCACAGATCTCGACACAAAGAGCCGGAGCTCGACCTTCTGGCGTCGGGATGCTCATTGCGGGAGTTGATGAACAAGGATCGCACCTCTTTCAGACATGTCCCTCAGGCAATCTATATGAACACGTTGCTGCTGCCATTGGAGCCAGATCTCAAGCATCCAAGACGTACCTTGAGAGAAATGTCGACAAACTTGGAGCACTTTCACTAAATCAGCTAGTCAAGCTCGCCCTTCGCGCTCTAAGGGAGGCTTCCACAGATCCGTTGACAGACAAGACTTGCAGTGTTGCGGTGGTTGGAAGCAAGGATACTCCTTTTCGTATTTTGAGCGCAGAAGAACTGACGTCAGCTCTGGAGGGATTGGACGAACAAGAGTGAACTGTTGTTGGTTTTTAACTTTTTCACTTCGAAGCACGGTGATGTCGAGCGCAGCTATCATACAAACGTCGAGAGGTAGTACTTTTGTTTGTTATTAGTAGTAGTTGCAGCACAGACGCGGTTTAGTAACAATCACGCACATGTTCCTGCAAGTTTCTTAGCTACACATTAAGTAAACACAACAAGACAAGTTGAGCTAACGAACCATATTTTTGTCTTTGCGTTTGGGCTATTTTTAGCATTTGGATATCCTTCTTATCAGACGTCGCTCTTTCTGCCTGTAGTATTCATCAGGATCTTTTTCATCTGGTTCGACCCGTGCTCCATCAAGAGTAGAAGACTCGATTACTTCGATTGCCACAATGACGTCTCGAGGAAGTGCCTCTTCCATCCACATCAGTCTCGCGTGCGCTTGCGTCAATCTTATCAAACTCTCTATCAGGCGTATCGTCGGTCGCCCTTTGGGATCTTCTTCCTGGCGACGCAGCTGAAATAAAAAAATGAGATCTCTGGTCAATTTGTATTACTTGGTCGAACAGTAGTTGAGCAGCAAACCGAACAGGTAAGGAGACATGCCACACAACGTTGCAGTTACTGTTATGAAAAAGGACTGAAGCTTGCTTGGATGAAAGGGGATAAAAACTCACCTGAAAGTAACCGCGTATAAGCGCTTCGGCTTCTGGTGTAAGCTTCGGCTTAAGCGCACACTTTGCCAACAAGATATATCGCCTTAGACGGTCGAATGACCACTCCATCACGTGGTTCTCTGGTGTGTAGCCATCCTGATCCTGATCATGTCGTGTGTCCTTCACGGTTTCTAAACAATGGAGAGTCCCTTGCTTGATGTCTAAAGCTGACTTTTTGCGTTTCTTCACAAACATGTCGTCGTCCACTGGAAAAGCATCATTATGTATTGCTGACGTAGTCTTACCGGTGGGAGAATCCAAGCGACTCTCCGCACAATATGAAGCAAGCATGTGAGCTGACATCAATTTGTCTTGGTCTGGATCCTTGTCATCCTGAAGTATGAACACACAATCGAAGCGAGAGAGTAAGGGTGGCGCCAGTCCAGTATTGAGTGCCAGGGACTCGTTAGGATCAAACTTCATCCCCCTTGGATTTGTCGCTCCGAACACTGAGCAGCGAGTCTGCAACGTTGCAACAATACTACCTTTCGCAAAGGAGACAGTCTGCTGCTCCATCGCTTCATGAATAGCTGCCCTTTCCCCCGTGCTGATGGTGTCGAACTCGTCAATGCAGCAAATTCCACCATCTGCAAGAACCAGGGCACCAGCATCGAGCATCCACCCCTCACTCCCGTCACCTTTTACTGCCGCGGCAGTAAGTCCAGCAGCGGTTGATCCCACTCCTGAAGTTAGGACAGACCTTGGGGCAACTTGTGCGGCGTATCGCAAAAGCTGCGATTTTCCCATACCAGGGTCACCGACGATGAGTAAGTGACTGTCACCACGAATTGTGGCTCCGCCATCTGGTTCAGAGCGTGGAACGCCGCCTAACAGTGCCAGAAGAAAAGCAAGTTTGACTGTCGTTAGTCCATGGAGCTGGGGGCACACACTTTTCAAGATGATGTTTCTGCCATGTAACGGTCCGAGAGGACGTCGATGCAGATCTTCGTTCTCTGTATTCGAGGCACAAGAACGGCCGTTGAAAGCATTCCAGAATGAAGCGATTGATGCTAAATCCTCTTCACTGGCACCTGAGAGAGAAGAAGGCAGTTTGCTGATTACCTGAAGCGATGTTGCATGTCCAATCTGCTCAAGCTGTGCCCTTTGATCACGGACTGCCCGGTGCCACCGCCACTGTACGACCAGCGTGACACAGATGTCGTCGCCTGCTTTACACTTATCAACAAGATCGTCCTCAAGCACCACCAACAACGCATGCGGGGCCGTGGCAATTGATACCGACGTCCTTGGTTTCGCTTTTTCACGGGAAAACTCGTGTTTATTCGCCCCCGACAAAGCATGGTGTTGTGCCAAAGTCCAGGAAGCACCAAAAGTGCTTCGGGTTCGGCCAATGGGATCCTGAATACGCAGCTCCTGATAATCGCTAACAACAGGCCGCCCGACACGGGCTACACGGAAAGAATTGTTCTTACATCGTTTTGTCTGCTGGTCATCAGCTGATGGACATATGGACGGTAACTCTGTGGGCTTGGTCACGTCTTTGTTGCATGACACAAGAAACCGGAGTCCGCAACTGGTGCACTCCATGAGTTGTTCCACCTCGTGCGATTTAACAGCGCTCAGTCTCGTCACAGTCCCGTAGAGTGTGAGCAAACGTCCAGTGTGTCGAGTGCGAATGTGATTAACAGCAGGCGAAACACCTGGACATGAAAGCCTGTGAAAGTCCATTCTCACCCGAACCATTCGCTTGATGCTGCCAAAGTGCCCTCTGTTTTCGCCTTCAATATCTTCTGCTTCTCGTGCCCGAGTTTCAAGAAAAGTGCTGCTGCTGTAGACTCTTTCCTGTGCAGAGACTGCAGCGGCATCCAACAGTGGGAGTATTGTTCGTGGCCTAGAGAAGATGAAATTAACAAGTCTTGGCATCGCAGAAAGGAGCTCAAGTGAGCTGCGGGGATCATAGAGTTTCATTTAGCGATGAACGGAAAGGACAGATAGAGCAGTGGTTGTTGTGGTTGGGAGAGGAACTGGGAAAACGCGGGAAGACGTTATGCGTTGCTTACGCACTTGATGTGCAAACTTGGTGGTGACGTCGGTTCATTACGATCCACCACAAGGATCAATTCATACAAGGCATGCGCATGGTGTTTCAGCAAGAATGCTTCGAAGGCTTTCCGTAGACCATCGTCCCCACTGGGTAGCGTCCCCATGACTGCTTCCCCGATGCCCAGCCAGATGCTGTAATATTTTTCTCCAAATTGTAAAAACCCCTTTATCCAAAAAAGACTGCGTGATTCGCACAGTTCGATCTCTTGCGTCTGCACAGGTGCGCGTCTTGCTCACACGTCCACCCTATGCAAGCACGGTCGACCCTACAGGTTGAGAAAGTGCCCTTGTTTGATACCGAAAAAAAGGATAACTAGTGTGACAGGCACATCCTATGCCTCTTCACAGCCCGACCATCCGGTTATGCGGTCGCCACACTTCCAGTGCTCTGTTAGCGCTGAGGAGAGGAGGTCGACTACGTCCTCGTGTGGAAACGCGGGTGAATAAAACGCGCACGAGAGCGTTTGCACACAATCCTCAAGGTGAGCCAATCCATTGGAAGTCAGCGTTTCACTCACGGTTGCGTTCCTCAAGAACAGAAGCTGCAACCCCATCCTTTCTTTTACTTTTCAACTCGGCTTACTTTTACGTGGTAGCGCGCCAAAGAAAACTTGTGAAACAACATTTTTTTTCTATCTCTCACATTCCACCCCATACTATTGATTACACAGCTGTTGAGACTAGTAATAAGAGTCTCCGCTCCACGGTAAAACGCGCTTTTGCTGAGGCAATCACATTAGTTCTGCCTCCTGACATGCACGTCGAGATGAACATCACTGAGTGTGCTAACCCGACTCTAGGGGATTATCAGTGCAACAGCGCTATGCAGATATTTGCACAGTTGAAGAAGAATGGAGACGTGACCTATTCAAATCCGCGTTCGCTTGCGGAGGCTATTGTTGAGGCTGTGAACAACAAAAATGGTTTGTTCGCCTCTACTTCCGTTGCCGGGCCGGGCTTCATCAACGTGACGTTTTCAACCTCCCATTTAGCCCAGCAGCTTACGAAGGTTGTGCACAATGCTGAGGATGGAAAAGTGACAATTTTGGCAAGCCCAGATTCTTTACCAGCTCGAAAGGCTGTCGTTGATTTTTCTTCACCAAACATAGCCAAAGAAATGCACGTCGGTCACTTGAGAAGCACGATAATCGGGGAAACTATTTGCCGGACCCTTGAGTCGATTGGCGTGGAAACAGTCCGACTAAACCACGTTGGAGACTGGGGAACGCAGTTTGGGATGCTTCTCACTCACTTGAGCGACAAGGAGGAGGCTGACTTTGAGATTCGGGACCTTCAAGCATTTTACAAGGAATCAAAACTCCGTTTCGATAGCGACGAAGAATTCAAACATCGTTCACAGGCTGCTGTTGTGAAGTTACAGGCGGGTGACGAAGAGACGACGGCGAAATGGAAGCACATTTGCGAAGTGAGCCGTCAAGAATTTGAAGAAATTTACCGGCTTCTGGACATACAAATTGAGGAAAGAGGCGAAAGTTTCTACAATAGTATGATCCCTGATGTACTTGATGAACTCGTTGAGAAGAAAATAGCAGTTATGAACGACGGTGCGCTCTGTATATTCCAGGAAAAGGATGGCCCCCCGCTTATTTGCCGAAAAAGTGACGGTGGATTCAACTACGCCTCCACTGACCTCGCAGCAATGCGCCACCGCATTAAAGATGTCCGCGCAGACTGGATTATATATGTGACTGACATGGGTCAGAGCAGACATTTTGAAGCGGTTTTTGACGCGGCCAAGCGTGCTGACTGGTTGAACGAAGGATCCGAAGCATCTGTGCGCCTTGATCATGTCAGCTTTGGGCTGGTGATGGGCGAGGATGGGAAGCGTTTCCGAACAAGGTCCGGTGAGACCATTCCTTTGAAATCTTTACTCAGCGAAGCCCAGTCGCGCTGTCTGGAAAGTCTTAATTCCAGAGAGAACAACGTCATAGCCGCAGACCAGCTTGAAGAAGCTGCGCGCATAATGGGCCTCGGCGCGGTGAAGTATGCAGACCTTCAAAACAACCGGACGACAAACTATACATTCTCATACGATCGCATGCTTGACTTGAAGGGCAACACCGCCGTGTACTTGCTGTATACGCACGCGCGAATCTCGTCGATTCTTGACCGCGCTAACGGTGACGGAGTTATTTCTTCTTTCGACGAGGACGACTTAGTGCTCACGGATGAAAAGGAGAGACGACTGGCGCTTTCCATCTTAAAGCTTCCGGACACGATTGACTCGGTGATACAGGATCTTCTTCCCTCTCGTTTGTGTGACTACACATATAATTTGTGCGTCGCTTTCAACGAGTTTTACGGAGCCTGTAAAGTCATCGGTGACGAGCGAGAGAAACCACGACTGATCTTGTGCCACGCAACAGCGTTATCTTTGCGGCGCGCATTCTATATTCTTGGAATCGAACCTCTTTATAGGCTCTGATCGACCATGAGTTGGCTTTACTTTGTCCTTCTCAACCACGGGTATCAATGGGGAAAAGGCTCCGCGAAAATGAGAGATGCAAAAGTTAGCGGTTTTACATTTAGTGCAATTTTTTGAAATAACTTTTTAGCGCCTGTCTGTCTGTCTGTCGTGTGTCGCCCCCAGCCATCCAGCCAGCCACCCTGCTTTTTCTGAACATTTCAAACGAGACCACAGACCGCACCGCACGTCTCCGTGCGGGTGTGGAGGGAGTGATGGAGCCTTCCGAAGAACAGGCGAACCTGAAGCGCGAGTTTGCTCGATTCCTTGAAGAGCAACATGGAAACGTTAACTATGACAAGGCCATCGAAGAGCTCATCGCAAGAGGAGATCGAAGGCTGCCGGTTGATTTGAATCTGCTGCGGTCATTCGACGCTGATCTTGCGAACGGGTGAGAGCGACAAAACTTCCCGCGGCGATTCTCTACCTACCACGAATAGTTCGTTCCTCCCTCGCCCGTTTTCATAATTCGCTAACCACAACTCTTCTCGCAGCCTGCTGCGTGATCCGGCTGAGTACCTGACATCTTTGAGGGAGGCGGTCTACGAAGTCATCGGCGTGAAAGATCCCAAATTTTTGTCCTCAGGAGAAGTTCACATCACGCTGACCGGAGGGTAAGGCTGCGACATGCTTGCTTCAATATCGTACGAGAAACGAGCACTCGTTTACTTACCAACTTCGTTGATTTACAACTTCGCAGGTTCGGATTTCATCGCATATCTCCTCGGGAACTGCTGTCGCCTTTCCTCGGAAAGATTGTCAACGTGGAGGGCATCGTGACCAAGTGCTCCTGTGTTCGTCCAAAAGTTGCGAAGACGACTCATTTTTGCGAGGCCACAGGGAGCTTCGTGACCCGTGAATATCGCGATGTAACATCTTCAAAAGGGATGCCCACGAGCACAGTGTATCCAACGAAGTAAGTTGACCTTGGACTTCCGAAACCGCGCCTGCCAACGACTTGCTTTCGAGTTGCTGAATAAATTAACTGACACACCTCAACACTGTTCACAGGGATGAAAGCGGCAACCTGCTCACAACAGAGTATGGTTTGTGCTCCTATCGAGATCACCAGACCTTCAGCATGCAAGAGATGCCGGAATCCGCACCTGCTGGGCAACTTCCCCGCTCTATTGATGTTGTTCTCGAAGACGACCTTGTTGATCTTTGCAAACCTGGTGATCGTGTCAGCGTCGTGGGCATTTACAAAGCGATTCCAGTTCGTTCTGTCGGAGCTGGACAGTCTGGTGTCTTTCGAACAGTTCTTGTCGCGCTTAGCTTGTATCAGTTAAGCAAAGATGTTGCTGCACCCGCTTTAAGTCACGAGGACATCAAGAATATCAATGAACTGCCAAGGAGACTTGATCCGAAGACTCTACTTGCACTGCTTGGAAAATCTTTTGCACCTTCCATATGCGGACACGAGAACATCAAGAGAGCGCTCATCCTCCTGCTCCTTGGTGGCAGTGAAAAGAATTTGAAGAACGGAACTCATATTCGTGGTGACATCAACTGTCTAATGGTGGGTGATCCTTCCGTAGCAAAGTCGCAGCTGTTGAGATGCGTGCTTGGCGTTGCTGCATATGCAGTTAGCACGACTGGGAGAGGCTCTTCTGGAGTCGGCCTTACAGCTGCTGTTACGACTGACCAAGACACCGGCGAGCGCAAACTGGAAGCCGGAGCTATGGTCTTGGCCGATCGTGGAGTTGTGTGTATCGACGAGTTTGATAAGATGAATGATGCAGACAGGGTGGCTATTCACGAGGTTATGGAGCAGCAGACAGTCACGATTGCAAAGGCAGGCATACACGCCTCTCTAAACGCTCGTTGCAGCGTCATTGCAGCTGCAAACCCAATCTATGGCAACTATGACCACAGTCAAGGCGTGACTCGAAACATTAACCTTCCCGACTCTCTACTTTCTCGATTCGATATGCTATTCATCGTGCTCGATCAGTCCGATACAAAGGTTGACCGTGCCATCTCGTCACATGTCCTCGGGATGCACTCGAGCGAGAAGCAGGTATTTTCTACGAAAGCCATTTTGCAGAGAGACACAGCTTTGGTGCAGAACAACACAGAGACAGAGTCATCTATGTACCTTGCGCACAACGCTGGTGGAGAAGTTCTTTCAAAGCGTTTCTTGCAGAAATTCCTGTACTACGCAAAGCATCGTCCCTGGCAGCCAGCGTTAACAAAAGAAGCTGAGGGATTTATTGCAGAGCAGTATTCTCAGTGGAGAGTGGACAAGGCGGCTGACTCTCGCAATCGTCGCACTTTGCCCATCACTGCTCGTACACTTGAGACTATGATACGTCTCTCAACCGCCCATGCAAAGATGCGAATGTCGAAGTCGGTTGATGTTGTCGATGCGACGGTAGCTATAGAGATAATGAGGCTGGTCGTCGAGGCTGAGGGCCTGGCGGTACCAAACGCTGCGAAGCTTGACGACGAAAAGGAGGAGGAAGAAATGATGTTGGAGGCGCCGGAGACACAGCACGATTCAGGCCAAGGGGTGTCTAATCTTCCCACTGGGATTTCGAGGTCAAAGTTTGTTGTCTTTCAAAGGCGCTTCCCTGATCTTATGTTTCACCGGGATTCTATCCCGATGGACGAACTCAGCAGTGCTGCCGCTTCATGGCTCGAGGACGGTAGTTTCACTCGAACCGATGTCGAGAACATCGTAAGCCATATGCAGAAAATCAACAAGTTGCTTGTGGCCGAGGGAGAGGTGCATCTCATTTAGAAATAGCTCAACTGATTGTTACAAGCAGAGTGTTTCTCTCCCTATTTCTATCATTGTATGCCCTCAGCGGCGAAGGTGTTTGAGCTCGAAGTGTCTAAGGCGTCCCCTATGAGTTGTTTGTGACCCATCAGCGCATCAAGCGCCGCCAGCATCATGTTCTGGATTGCGAGTCGTTCTTGTCCGCAGAATTTGGCGCACTCGTCGTACTCAGACTGACAGCTTTGCAGCGCGCTTTCGGTCTCCTGCGCGTTATCCTCAGACGTGTTTCGGAGCGACGCAACCTCTGCCTCGATAGTGGCAATATTTTTCGTTATCTTTGCAAGCACGTCATCGAGTCGTCTGCGCTCTGCGTCATAACTAGATTCTGATCGTTTTGCCTTCGAAGCCAGCTCGTTGGCTTCGTCGCACTTCTCGTCATAGGTGTCTTGGCAGGCCTGTAAACTCTGCTCCAGATTGACAAACTCGCGCTCCGAGTTCCATTTCTTTTGCATGTGGAGATCGTGAATCTTCTTGACTGTTGTTCTGACGGTGTCTTTGAAGTCAAGATTGACCATGTCATTCAAAGTTGCTGCACGAGGGTTTATTTCTGCTTCTAAGTTTGTCTCGTTTGCGTATTTAGCGGTGTGCGGGACGATTTGAAGTGTCCGCGCGACAGCGTTGTAGTGTTGCACGCATTTCTCCATATCTCGTAGTGAATCGTTGGCTTCGACTCTAGCAGTGTGGGCTCGAGAATCGACATCCGTGTGAAGCTGCTCAAGCAGTGATAATGACTCCTTTTGTTTTTCGATATCTCTGTCAATCGTCTTCGCTTCAGTCGCGTCGACAGACTGCAGAGAAACTTGACGGCGAAGCTGCGCAAGTGCCGCGCGGCATACGTCAAGCCGTTCGCTGTTCTTGATCTTCTTCTGGCGGGCAAGGACAGAGTCGGACTTGGCAGATTGTAAGAATGCTTCAACCGTAGCGATGTCTTCTTCGCATTGTTGCACACCGTTCTCAAAGGTTTCTTTTTCTTGCTGCAGCGCTGTCTTGTGCAAGGGCTCTCGCACCATCGAAGACAACCGCGCCTCGAGCTCAGCGTTTTCTTTCTCGAGGTCGGTAACTCCACGGGAGATTTGGGAGTGGCGTTCTCGCTGAGAGGCGTTGAATTCGCCCTCCAGCTCGTTGCACGTTGCATCGTCGCCTGACAGGAAATGCTGATATGAGCAGCTCGCGTACTCGAAGAACGCGACTGCCGGCTCTGGTATCGCTTTCGTGGCTTGACACTGCTGCGCTTCTTCTTCGTAAACGTACATCTGGACCAACCACGTCAGAGCAGTGAGCAGTGATGGCCATGTGTGCTGACTACCCACCGCATAAAGCGCGCTCTTACTAATTTGGAACGGATAACGTAACTGCCTGAATATCGTTGGGACATCGTCTTCCGTCTTGGAGCCAAACTTGAAGTTCTCGTCAGCTTGGCGAAAGAGGAAAAGGGCCAGCGATGCGAATTCCTTTGCCGTGGGAGACGCGAGCGTCTTTGGTGAGAGAGACGCGTCGTATCCGTGGGAGCTGAGGAAAGATATCAGCTGACGAATGCAAGAGTTGATGTAGGCGTTATCGCCCAACGGACGCGGGTCAACACTTGGCGTGTGGCCACTGGAAAAGTACACGCTGTGCCTGCGCGGCGTGGGCTTTGTTTGATGTGCCCGGCTTTGCGCAACACGGGTTGCAGCCTTCCCGGTCAGAGCTGCATCCACGGTCGGCTTCTTGAGCAGCGCGTCACCATGAGATCCGTGTGGTCGTGCATTCAATTGAGAGGAGTCCACACCCGAAAGCGTCTTCCGAGTGGTGGTGGACTTCATACCGTCGATGGGGTGCGCCCCGATGAAAGTGCTGTGCCCTGTGTCCTTCAAACGGTTTCAACGGCTCCAGGAGAAACCATGGCAGTCTCCGAATTTTTTCGCTCCAGAAATTCAGATTTAAGCTAAATGCCCACACGTTTCGTGAAAAAAACGTTCCTCTTTCGTTCACTTTTTCACTGTGGCAAAGTGTGTAAATAACTTCAACCGCCGCGCGCGCCCTCTTTGGCAACGAGTTCCAAGATGCGCGCGCGCGGGATGCATCGAGGAGGTCGAGACGAACACGCCTATGTGATTTTTATTTTGGAACTCGTTGCCAAACATGGTCATCGAGAGGGGTCGGAGCATAGAACCGAAAAATAAGTCTCGTGACTGCCATGGTCCAGGAGAAAGTCAAATATGGCAGGCAGCCAGGCCAGTTTGGCTTTGACGCGATGGAATTCGTCCGGTGGGTCTCGAGGTCTCTGGTTCGGCCACGTCATTTAGAATGACGTGGCCGAACCAGAGGGTCATTTGGAAGCAAACGTAAACGCATCACGACACAAACAAAAGTGCACTGAACGAGCGGCACAACGACCGGCCCTCGTGAAAGTACATGAACGCGGAAGGATTCGCTCTAGTCCCGGACTTGGACGAACACCTCACGAACCCTTCAACTGCGGCGACCGGCTTGCGACAGCCCCTGCGACAGCACGCGTCAAGCTTCGACGACGAAATGTACGCTCACCAGTTCAACAAGCAAACGCCTTACCTTGGGCAGGATGGTAGCCTACCCCAGCGCTTCATGCAAGGAGTTGCTGACATGAATGCCGGTCAGTCGTTTCCCTTGTCTCGCTCTTCTCCGTCGGCGAACATGTTCACCACGGGCAATGCCCCGGTGTCTTCAGCTGGCGTCCACCAGGCTGACAAACCGACTCCTGCCCAAGCTGCTGCTGGGCGCTTACAGAGAGCCAGCGCCCGCCAAGCTGCCAAGGCGGCGCAACAGCAGAAGCGACAGGCTCGGTCGCGTGCCTCGACGAAAAAGGGAAGCGAAACCGGGACGAAGAGAAAGAAGGATGAAATTGTGGCGCAAGAGGAGGAGCAGGAGGATTCCGACGACGAAGGCGATTCTGACGACGACGACGACGACACCGATGACGCGCAGCCAAAGCCACACGAAATCGCGAAGTCCAAGTACAACCACATAGAAGATGAGAAGGAACGTAAAAGACTCAAGCGTCTCCTTCGCAATCGCGTCTCTGCTCAACAAGCTCGCGAGCGAAAGAAAGCTTACATGTCCACCCTGGAGGACGAGCGGCGCGCCACGGATGCTACAACTGCGGGATTGGAGGCTAGGTACGTATTGCATCCCAAATCCCAAGACGTTTGACCATGCAATACTGACACTTTTCTTTTACAATTACAAGGATTCACACCTTGGAAAGGGAAAACTTTATGCTGCGACTGGTGCGTCTTTCCCGCCCGTCCTCGTGTGAGAAAAATCGCCGAGAAAATCCGGTTCAATTCAATATCCACGGGGCCTACCGTTTGGCGGATTCATGACTACAACTGACATTTTCTTTTTACAATCTCAGGTGGTCAAGAACTCAACGAAGGCGGGAAACGAAAAGATGGCCATGGCTAAAGCTGCGGATGAACACCGAGCTGTTCCTTCTCACTATTAACGCGGGGTGCGCTTTCCGGTGGCGGGGGTGGCGCTTTCTGTCCTGGCGGTCGTGGCGGCTCCCTGTGGTCCCCTCGCAAATGTGTAAAATATCTCTGCAAAATAACTCTGCAAAACAACTCTGCAAGCGTTTACTTCCATCATCTCAGCGCCAACAAGTATCTGCAGCGCTTGTCGTGAATCACCTTGCGTCCCTCAAATCATGTGTTTCGTTAATTGCACACTCTTTGCGACGTACCAACGCGCTTATTTATTTATACGTCTTCGCCGCCGCCTTGGAGCGAAGTTGCTTGACATGAGACAAGTTCAGGCTATCAAGAAATTCAGTCAGGGACAAATTTTTCATGCTGTTCGTGTCGGAGGTCCCAAAAATCTCCTCCAGTTGCGTATCCAGCAGGCTTCTCCCATGACGAAGAAACAAGATTTGCATGGCTTCCTCCACGGAAACTGCTCCATCGTTGTCCTTGTCGTTCATGAGGAATTCGACGACGTTAAACAGCCGACGAGGCTCGTATCCTGTCTTGTCATTTCGACAGCGATGATACATCGCTTGGAACTCTGGCCAGTTCACGCACTTGTCACAATCATCGTCCACCTCCCAAATCATGTCTTCGATGTCCGACTGAAAAAAAAAGGAGAGACGGTTGTCAGCGAATACTTTTAGGGGAGCCGTGAGATGCATCCAGTGCGCCGACCCGCCCAGGTAGCGAGAGCAGGATACCATAAATCACAAGCTCACCTTTTTTGTTTTGTGGCGCAACTGCTGAAACACAGTGCCCAACTCTTCTGGGTCAATTTTTCCATCCCTGGGGGAATGAGTCAAGGTCAGACCGGTCAGTTGTGTGGTCCGGTGCGAATGCGTGCGTGGGCGCTTACCCTCTCGTATCGAGCCTTTCGAAGGCCCTTCTCAGATCTTCAGCCTCATTTTTTTTCGCGAATCGTTCCTGGTAGCAGTTGTGCACGAGACATGTTAGACAAGGAACAACGGAAGAACGAAGACATTCCGTTGACTGCAATGCAAGTATTGAGATTATGAGAGCCTACTTTGGTTTTTGTGACGCGGCGATACCCACCCTTGCTGCGACGGATGCGTGTGCCATGATTTAGCTCTCGCCGGTCTTGCTGAGGCACCGCGTGCTCGAGCGCCTTGTGGGGCAAGTGTTCTTGTGTTCAACCAAGGAGGAGGACCGATTAAGTCCATTTTGGCGTTTTGGCGTCGAAAAAGAATCATGGATTCGGATTTTGGCGCTTTTTGTTGGGTTAATTCTCAGCTTCTCATCATCACATAGCAAACGGCACCTATGCCACGGCTCGACACGTCCTTTGACAATGAGCCAAAGTCATAGGAAAAGTCGTGTTGACGCTACACGCAGCAGCACACATGTGTGGGAGAGTTCGCCGCTCACCGGCAAGCAGCTCAATGCCGTCGCCTCTCTAGTGAAAATGACGTCCGAACGTTTGGTTCCATCGCACATCGCATCAGAGGAAGAGGAGCGAGATTGTCAGATTGGAAAGGCCGCGTATGACTCCGCTGTTGTGGACGTGCACTCTGCGCATCAGTTCCATCAGTGGTATACGGATATCGAGGCCAGGCGGAAGGTAGAAACTGATGAAAGGTTCAGGTGTCACTTGGACGCGCTGGAACAGTACATCAAAATGTGTGACGTGCTGCTGGAAAGTGCAGATCAGTCTCAGGAGTCTTTCGATAGCCTGAAAGATAACTACAGGTCCATCGTTGGCCGTAGGCAAACGTTGCAGGATGAGTGTTCACAACTAGCGTCAGAAAAGAAACGACTGCTTCAGTTCGTGCAGGTTTTGAACGAAAAGCTGGAGAACTTTGAAGAGCTGGAAACCATCACGCAGAGCTTCCCAGGGGGTCTGTCAAAAGTTGACAAAGTTGGTTTCATACCTATGCTGAAAAGACTAGACGACTGCAGCTCGTTTATCGACGCTCACCCTCAATACACCGCGTACTCTACGTATGCGGTAAAATGCTCGCAACTTCGAAGTCGTGCGCTCTCAGGAGTGAGATCGCATGTCTTTGCCACGCTTCGTACAGCCGTGAACCTGGTTCGCCAACACCACAACGTCGAGGACAAGAACAGTACGGACGACAGTGCCTTGTCAAGCGAAGGTTTGATTACACCTGTACTCTATGTCAAGTTTCGTTCCGCCATATCCAACCTTCGGCCCCTGATGGTTGAGGTTGATTCTCGAGCACGGCTTGGTGGGGTCACGGCGAATAAAAAGGAGTACGCACAAGTGATTTCAGACTGTCGCGCAATTTACTGCGAGCAGAGAACCGTGCTTATTCTCGATTTTGTCAAGCTGCGCATCTCGGTAAGCCTGACAGCTATGAGACGACAGCGAAAATCCCTTTCCATTCTTCAGTTTCGATTTTCGATAGATTTTCACTAAACTCTCATTGTCCTCACAACTTTTCGCAGGAGTATTCGACAGAAGTTTCTTTGCCTGCGTTCATTCGCGCTGGTTGCGCATACTTTCTACAGGTAATATTTGCATGAAACGCTGTTTGGTCTTGATTCTTAAATTTTGTGCAGCCACTCATCATCAGTCTCTTTACGCAGGTTTGCCGAGCGGAGCGAGAGCTGTTCGAGAGCGCTTTCCCTTTGGAGAGCACTGACATTGTGTCATCCCTGTGGGCTTTAATGGAGCCAATGGGAGCAGCATTGCACGATGCAATTCGTCCTCGATATATTGCTTTGAATGATGTGTATACTCTCGCTGAATTGGTTGACTTGCTCAGTGAGGAGGTAAAATTCCGACGCGTTTTTCTGTTCTCCCAACACGAATATTTCCTTCTCAACTATTGAGACACCTCTTTATGTATTCTAACACCGCCTCGCGCCATCGAATTCGTATCTCATTTGCAGATAATGGAGGAGCAGCTTGGGAAACACGGGGAGACAGGTGATGTGATGCGACCATTTGTGCAGGCACTCCTCGGCGACATTCGCGAGCGCCTCGTTTTCCGCGCGCAGTCATTCATCAAGGAGGAGGTGGAAAATTACCGTCCCACTGATGCAGACCTCGATTATCCAGGTAAATTAGAGAATATATCTTCACTTGGGATGCTGCCGGACATGAACGAGGCGGATGCAAGAGTGTTACCTGATGATTCTGCTGACCAAAGTCTGAAACCCACCAGAGATCGTGGTAAAAGCCGTCAGCATTGGTATCCCCCTCTGCAGAGCACTTTGTCGTGTCTTGCTATGCTCTATAGGAGCCTGGATTCCAGAACGTTTTCAGGACTAGCGCAGGAGGCAGTGCATATATGCTCGGACTCTATTCAGATGGCGAGCCGCATGATCATGAGCCGGAGGAGTAATTTCGATGGGCAGCTTTTTGCCATCAAACACTTGTTGGTGTTGAGAGAGCAAATCTCGCCTTTTGAGTCAGATCTTGCAGCTCACTCGGTGCCAGTTCGAGAACTCGATTTCTCGCACCTGCGCGGCCAGATGAGGCGAATGCTTGCTGGTGAGCTAAGTTTATTCTCGACGTCTCCTGATGCAAATGCGTTGATCGTGCTCGCTGCCAAGGGAGCACCTCGCCTGGTAGAGTCCACCGTGGACAGCCAAAGAGAATTGGAGCGCCACTTAAAGGTAGCGTGCGAGGCATACATCATGGTACGACACCTTTCCGCCGTCGTGTTTTGTTTTTCTGCTTTTACCGTTTACCTCGTCGAGACAACTGACAACATTACCCTTATAATTTTATCGTACAGGCTGTGACGCGACAAATAGTGGAGCCGATGCTCGGGTTCATAACCAAGGTAACTGCTCTTCGTGTTTCGGGAACGCTCACTGATGGCTCTCAGGTGAGCGGTGCGGCGTTTGCCGCTCCTGAAAGACTCGCTGAAGTTGTCGCGCGAGTGAATGAGTCACTCGACACAGATTTACCCGCGTGCGTTGAGAAGATGTCCATGTACCTAACTGGGGCAGCAACTCGAGAGATTATCTTTAATCCTATTAGGAGCAACATCGCTGAGGCCCATAGTCAGATTGCGTCACTGTTAGAAAGAGAATATCAACCCGATGACCTGAAGAAAGTGCCACTCCGTAGGCCAGCGGTACTAGCAAAAATGATGTCAAAAGTGAGTTCTAAGTTTTAATACAAAGACGGTTCAATTATTGTGATGTAAAGAATCTCCCCCACTCCCCTCGAGCGTGAGTATTGAACCGAACAAGAAATGTTGCATGACTGGAAACTTTCCTAAGCACTCTACCTGGGCGTGCGAACAAAAAAATGTCAGAAGGATTTGCAAAAGCGATGCTCTTCCGCATGATGCTCTTCCGCATCATGACATGACGAACCTTATACATTTTTAGGAGCCCCGAATTTATTTTCTCCCAGCTAAGCACGGCGCTTATATCGTTTAGCATTGGTGATGTTTCGCCAAGGTTTCCCTTCTTGACCTGTAGATGTTACAGTGGTGATTGGAATCAGCTCTGTTCAAAAAAACAATAGTCTAGTAAAAAAACACGTTTGACGTGCCGGGCTCACCTGTTTTACAAACTGCACTGATGATAGATACATGTATTCTTCCCCAAAAGTTTGGAGGACCTGGTTGACGTGTATTGAGCTAGGTTTTATTGTATCGTGGTGAAGGAGCTGTGAGGCTCCCCAATAGAATGGGAGGAAGCAATAATCATCAAGTCCCCAGACACCTTGAGAGCCCGCAGGCTCGAGCCTGTAAAGGGAGTTAAAAAATAAATTAGCAGCGTACGAAGGGAAAGCCACGAGCAAGACAACTCACCGATATCTCATTTGTATTGTGCGCGTCAAGGAGACATATTTGGCGAAGACCCTTAACGCCAAGGCCTTATGATCGTCCTTGGTCACGAGACCTAACTCGGACAAACACACAAGGAACGCTACAAACGTATTTTCATGACCTGTCCCGTAGTCGATGCGTGTAGCGTTGCCAAAGCTGTTACGGCAAAAGTCAAGACGAGAGCGGCTTGAGTTAGCAATCCAGTCTAGGTCTTGGAATCGTGTCGTGTTCGTTCGGATTAGCAGGAATTATGGTATCAGACTCACCTTTCACACAGGTATGGCGCAAGCTCAAAGACAGCCGCCTGCGACACAGAGAAACAGAAGTGCTCGTCAATTTTTTGACATACGATGCAACGTGACGGGCACGTGAATGCTTACCTCATACTCCTCAGGAAGGACCATTCTGACCAAGCCTACGAAGGAAAAGAACCGAAGTGAGATGTGTTAGTAACCAGGAGACGGATGTTATCGAGAGTTTTAATGCTTGTCTCACCTGCTGCAGAAGACATTAAACGACTGTGCCATTCTCTAAAAGCGACGTTGCCGTATCTCATCTGCTGTTGGCTAGGTGGGTACTCTTCGCACCACCCTTCCATCGTGTTCAGAGTGTCGAGGAGGCGTTGCACCAGTGGAGACATGGTGCAATCATCCGAGAGCTTCGCCCCTCGGCTCGCCGTGTTGAGTGCCTGTATGAACTCTACAAGGCTCTTACACGCTCTCGAAGCCAGAAACTTTGGGATGTCGTTAACTGTCCTTAACAATCGTTCTGGCACGACGAAACCTGTGTCGTGTCGCGGAGCAACCATTGTCAGCCGAGAGTCCGGACGCTGGTAGGAAGCTGTAACTAGATGATGCGGCAATGGAAAGGAAAGGAGCGCGTGTTCTCTACCGAGCTCTGCGACGAGCTGGCAGACAAAAGGACTTAAATAATACCGCGACTCCGTCCGCGAGCAAAAAAATTAAAACGCAAAAAGCAAAATTTTCTGCTGGAGTCTCGCTCGCTCGCTCGCTCGCTCGCTCGATCGATCCGGACGACGATCGCTGTAAAAAATCCCCCGCGGCCCACAACACCTCGCACGGACAAACCCTTCACGGGCGATGGTGAAAAACGAAATGGCCGACGATGCTGCCGCCCCGTCGGGCTCTGGCGTTAAGAAAGATGTGTCCACCGCTATCCTTGAACGCAAGAAGTCCCCTAACCGCCTTGTCGTTGGTAAGCGCTAACCCCAGATCTGGAGATGACGTTTCCCTAATCACAAACCTCACTCCCCGGCTCGGTTCCTATAGAGACCTCCACTCGATGGTCAGCCACGAACACGATCCACATTACGTGTGTTTCACCCCGCTGACCATTATCCTTTCCTTTCCCGTATCTCTCGACGCACTAAAACAGACGAGGCCGTGAACGACGACAACTCCGTCGTGGCGCTCAATCTGGCGAAGATGGACGAGCTCCAGCTGTTCCGCGGTGACACCGTGTTAATCAAGGGCAAAAAGCGGAAAGACACCGTCTGCATCGTCCTCGCTGATGAATTCTGCGAGGAGGGTAAGATTCGAATGAACAAGGTCGTCCGCAAAAACTTGCGCGTTCGCCTCGGCGATGTCGTGTCCGTTCACCAGGTATGTTTTCCCGCGATCTGTCGCCTCAATCAACCCTAAGTCTGCACTGTCCTCATACTTCAACATTTTTCGAGCGTCACCACGGTTTGTGTCAACTGGTAATCCCTACCAGGAGTCACGTATGGTGTGGATGTGACACCTTTCACGTTACTGACGTTTCATCTCACACGTACTTTACCCCGCAGTGCACTGACGTGAAGTACGGGCAGCGGATCCACGTTCTTCCTTTCAGCGACACGATTGAGGGCGTCAGCGGAAACCTGTTCGATGTGTACTTGAAGCCGTACTTCCTTGAGGCCTACCGTCCCGTTCGCAAGGGCGACACCTTTCTCGCTCGAGGTGGGATGCGTGGAGTGGAATTCAAGGTTGTCGAGACCGATCCCGCGGAGTACTGCATCGTGGCGCCTGACACCGAGATCTTCTGCGAAGGCGAGCCCATAAACCGGGAAGACGAAGAGAGGCTTGACGAGGTGGGGTACGACGACGTCGGGGGCGTGCGCAAGCAGATGGCGCAAATTCGCGAGCTCGTCGAGCTTCCCTTACGCCACCCCACCCTGTTCAAGACGATCGGTGTGAAGCCTCCCAAAGGTATTCTTCTGTACGGCCCCCCTGGCTCAGGGAAGACCTTGATCGCCCGCGCCGTCGCAAACGAGACTGGCGCCTTTTTCTTCCTCATCAACGGACCCGAGATCATGTCCAAGCTCGCCGGTGAGTCAGAATCCAACCTTCGCAAGGCTTTTGAGGAAGCTGAGAAAAACGCTCCCGCGATCATTTTCATCGATGAGATCGATTCCATCGCCCCCAAGCGAGAGAAAACGCAAGGCGAAGTCGAACGTCGCATCGTTTCAATGCTTCTCACCTTGATGGACGGCATGAAGTCTCGCGCGCACGTCATCGTGATGGGAGCCACCAATCGCCCAAACTCTATTGATGCCGCGCTGAGACGCTTCGGTCGCTTTGACCGCGAGATTGATATTGGCGTCCCGGACGAGACTGGCAGACTCGAAGTGCTTCGTATCCACACCAAGAACATGAAGCTAGACGAGGAGGTCGACCTCGAGAAGATTTCCAAGGAAACGCACGGGTACGTCGGGGCTGATCTTGCGGCGCTTTGCACCGAAGCCGCGCTGCAGTGCATCCGCGAGAAGATGGACGTCATCGACCTGGAGGACGAGACCATCGATGCCGAGATTCTCGACTCCATGGCGGTGACCAATGATCACTTCGTGACCGCTCTTGCCACCAGCGACCCCTCTGCTCTTCGTGAGACCGTGGTTGAGGTTCCTAACGTGTCGTGGGAGGACATCGGAGGCCTGGAGACTGTCAAGCAGGAACTTCAGGAAACTGTGCAGTACCCCGTCGAGCACCCCGAGAAGTTCGAGAAATTCGGAATGGCTCCCTCCAAAGGTGTTCTTTTCTACGGCCCTCCAGGTTGTGGTAAGACGTTACTCGCCAAGGCTATCGCGAATGAGTGTCAAGCCAACTTCATCTCCGTGAAGGGCCCTGAGCTTCTCACGATGTGGTTTGGCGAGTCTGAATCGAACGTCCGCGAACTTTTCGACAAGGCGAGGCAATCCGCTCCGTGTGTCCTTTTCTTTGACGAGCTCGACTCCATCGCCAACCAGCGTGGTTCCAGCTCGGGCGACGGTGGGGGCGCCGCTGACCGTGTGCTAAACCAGCTCCTTACCGAGATGGATGGCATGGGCTCCAAGAAGACGGTTTTCATCATTGGTGCTACCAACCGCCCCGACATCATCGACTCCGCGCTCATGCGTCCGGGTCGTCTCGATCAGCTCATATACATTCCGCTTCCCGACGAGAAGTCCAGGCTCTCTATCTTCAAGGCAAACCTTCGCAAGTCGCCCCTTGCTCCTGATGTCGACGTGGACACGCTCGCGCGCTTCACGAATGGCTTCTCTGGCGCTGACATCACGGAAATCTGCCAACGCGCTTGCAAGTTTGCTATCCGAGAAAGCATCGAACGCGACATCGAGCGCGAGCGCGCTTTAGCCGCCAACCCAGATTCCATGGAGAACGACGACGAATACGTCGACCCCGTTCCCGAGATCACCAAAGCCCATTTTGAGGAGGCCATGAAGTACGCTCGGCGTTCGGTCAGTGATGCGGACATCCGCAAGTATCAGGCATTTTCGCAGACGCTGCAGCAGTCTCGCGGCTTCGGCAACGACTTCCGCTTTCCCGACGGCGCGGCGCGCCCCAACACTGCGGGCGGCGGCGCCGATTTGAACGCAACCGGCGACGCGAACGTGTTCGCCGGAGGTGCGGGCGCTGACGATGACGACGACCTCTACTCTTAAACGTTGCGATTTTGTAAATGAAAACATTGATTGCGAGAAAACGTTACTAGTCACGGCAAACCTTCTCCACTAAAAGCACCTTCTCACCCTTCCTACTGATCGCACGCCGCCTCGTACTGCGCGGCATCCATGAGCGAGTCAAGCTCCGCGGGGGAGGACATCTTCACTTTCATCATCCATCCATCGGTATAAGAACCCTCGTTGACCTTACCCGGCGAATCGGCGAGATCTTCGTTTATCGCCACCACCTCGCCCGAAATCGGCGAGTACACATCAGAGGCAGCCTTTACTGACTCCACGACGCCAAACGTGGACTTGTGCGTGACGGTGGAACCAACTTCCGGGAGCTCGACGTACACGACGTCGCCGAGCTCAGCTTGCGCGTGGTCGGTGATACCAACAGTGACGATGTCGCCCTCGACTTTGGCCCACTGTGGGATAGCATGGCGTTGCAACAGAGTATGCGCAGAGGGTCTTCGCGTCAGATAATGCGTCATGTGTCTGGCTTAAAACCTTGGGAGGGAAGGCGTGCTTTGTGTTTTGGCCAATCGAGGACAGTGGGGGAAAAAGTTTGGGCCGTTCATGGCGCTTACCTCGTGAGACTGCATATACTTCAGGCCTTCGATGACTGCGCGAAGCGACGAATGGTTGGGCGTGGAAAATGTCAGTCGCTAGCAGCTGAGGATAACGAAGAGGTGCTCTGGCATCTTCGCAGGAACGCCAAGGAAGGGAAAGGAAACACGCGAAGATCGGTGGAGAAGGGTCTGGAGGAAACCGAAAAACCTTCTCACCCGTGCTGTAGTTACGCGCGATCGAGGTGCTCAAGGCAGGAATGCTGCCCTGAAGACCCATCTTGGGCGCGGTGGTACGAACGAACTGACGAAGAGCCATCCTGATAAAGCGTTAGAGAAGGATGTGGGGCGGGGAGTAGTGGGTGCCCAGCACTTCAGAAAACATTCAAGGAGTGGATAGGTTCAAAGCTTCAAACGCGTTTTCATGTCAGCATCCAGGATGAGCTTGCAGGTTGCCAGCTGCAAAAAAGCGGTTGACAAAAAAGAAGCATCAGGAGGTTTTCGATCAAGAGAACAGTAGTGCTCGCTCTTCATCAACTCCCGACACTCTCAACGTTGTGCGCAAAGATGTCGTCGGCTCGTTGTGTCAGGGCGCCGGTTTTTTGTTCAGCCGACCAAACGAGTCGGTGCGCTTTAAGCCCAATACGCGTCAGAGGTGAGCACCCGGCATGTCGACGGCATCATCAACTTCACTTCGGGAATCGCGATCGAGCGACGAGGACCGCAAACACTGCTTTGACGAGATCATACGATATAGAACCCCTCTTCATGGTGCGTCGTTGTTCACTTTACGACCAACTCCAATAGTTAGTTTGTGTCTCTGTACTTTATTTTGGCTCGTACTGAGACTTTCGCGTGCCTTGCAGGAGACCACCACGTACCTGACTTCAGGGGAGCGACTTGCAACTCCTCGATGGTCGGGCTTCTGCAACTCATGTGCGGGAGTGTGGATTGGAAAAAGCGCGGTGTTCGAGCAATTGATATCAAACGATTGCGATACAGAAGTCCCCGCTCGACTAAGGCTGGTTCAAGGTGCGAAAGCAGGTCTATGTGAGCCGTGAACTCGCGAAAACACCCCTCTGCGCTGTACCTCGTGTCTCGCACGAGCGAAAATAGTCTCTCGCGTGAATGTAGCTCACATCTGAACACCTGTCCCTTTGATTCTGACCTTGCCACAGAGACCGGACAGCTTCGTGTGATTCGAGTGAACGGTAAAAGTCTAGATGAAACGTCGACCATTATTACACAGGGCGAAGATGGGGTTGAGGTGAGAACGCGAGCAGACACCTGGCTCATCCACCGTCGACACGCCAAGCTGACTTGAAACTAACCCTGTTTCGACCAACCACGACTCTTGCAGTATTCAACATCGGTATCGAAAAATATTCACAACGATGAACCTGGACTTGTGCGTACACGAAACCACTTTCCGTTCCCGTTTGCTCTGTTCACCTGCGTTCTCCACCTTGTCGTCCCATATCTTGCTTCAAGTCTGTTATGACGCTGTGAAATTTCAGTGCAAGGCACAACACATACGCCTTCCCCGCAAGCGAGTTGTACCAGACGCACTAACCCCACTCAATTATTTTTTCCATGTCGGCGGTGATACAGGCATATTTTGAGGATGGCACATACACATCAGGACCCATGCGTCTCTCAAAAGATCTCTGCGAAACACAACAGGTGCGCTGGAACTCATGAAAAAATGTTCATTTTGTCCTCGTTTTTCGGTTTTTGGTTTTTTTCCAAGCGCGTGCAACTTGTTACTTGCTTGTATCCACGTGCTCGCCAACGTTTTCTGTCACATGCGAAATTCGTGTTCTTACACACTTGTATCATCGATCCCGCCCTTGTTCTTCTCTCATTTCAGGAGTTTGAGTTCAACATTGTAGCTCCAGGGGGCGCTGAGTGTGCGAGAGTTTTGCAAACAATTTTTACAAAGGACTCAACTGCAGCGCAAAAGTTTCGCCTGGGGAAAGTTGTGGTGAGTATAGAGAAATGGTTGGGACCTGAGCGAGCAAACGGTGAGGTTGATGTCGAAGAGGAATTAAAGGTTTTAACCGAGATTGCGACGCTTTCCACGGAGCCCGCGGAGAGTTCTGTCGGGGAATGGCGATCGTTCAACCGTTTAGCGATTCCGGCGAGCCATATCGCTGACAAAGAGGACGCGCATGATGAAGGTACTGGGAGGTTCAATTTCGAGTGCGAGGAGACAAGTCAGCGCGCGAGGATTCTGAGGAAGGAAGATGGCGATGACATCCTTGACGCTCAGCATATATCCCTTCCTGGTGGAATTACGACGGGAGTTGTCGTGTCTGGAAATAACCTCGTTATCAGTGCTGGGTGGTCAACAGCTCGCGGAGTCTGCAAGGTTGTCGAGCGCGAGTACGAGCGCGACGGCGCCACCGCGCTGGTTGAGGTGCGAGACAGCAGCAGAGTGTTCGATAGATGGGTAGGAGGTGAGATGTAAGTCGAGTCTTGCCTTGCTTGTTGTTGTTGTTGTTGTGTGTTAAATCTGATTAGAACCATGCGCCTGTGTGACGATAGTCTAGCTTGTTGTGTGTTAAATCTGAAGAACCATGCATGGCGTGACGATGGTGCTGTCAGAGGTAGTAGTAGGAAGGGACTATTACCTCTGGTGCTGTGGACTATGGCTGTTTTTATAGAAACATCCATCTCCTGTCGAGGCAGGTGCAGATGTATTTCAAAATTGTCTTTGAATTCTTCGAGCGCGGATGGTGGTGTCGAGGAGACACCGTGATGGAAGGAGCGGAGGAGAGGAAACGAAGGTCGCGCTCTGAACAGAGGTGCCTTTTCGTTACCTCACCTCCTCGTCGTCGGAAGCACAACAACAACACTTGTGGTTGTGGCTGTTTACTTCTTCGCCTTCTTGGCGGCAGCCTTCTTCTTGGGGGCAGCCTTCTTCTTGGGGGCGGCTTTCTTCTTGGGGGCAGCCTTCTTGGCGACCTTCTTGGCCGCCTTGGGCTTCTTGGGCGCCTTGGGCTTCTTGGCCTTCTTGGCCTTAGGCTTCTTCTTCTTGGGGGCAGCCTTCTTCTTGGGCTTCTTGGGCGCCTTCTTCAGGGCCTCGCCGAGCTTGTAGCTGGCCTTGACCTTGACGAGCTTGCCGGACTTGACCAGGTTCTTGAGCTGCGTGGACAGGATCTTCTTGAAGTTGCCGGGGAGCTTGAAGTTGGAGCCGACGTACTTGCCGATGGCGGGGACGGAGGAGCCGTTCCTGTCCTTGAGGGCCAGGATGGCGGCTTTCACCATGTCCTCGTACTTGGGGTGGGCGGGGGCGGCTTTAGGGGGCATCTTTGCGGAGTTGGAGGGGGGGTGGTTGTCGACGGGTGTGCCGAGGAGTGGCGGATGGATGCTGGATGATGGGTGCAATATTAATAAATACGAGTGCTAAACGTCGTTTTTAACGCAAATGCGGACAAATTCGTGCACATGGCCACATGCAAACAGTCAGAAGAAAGTGAATTTCGTTTTAATTCTTGTTTATTCCCGATTAATTACATTACGCCTCCCTGTTTGCCGATTGTCACGTTTTCATCCGGTCGACCTTCCGGGCGTTCGGCCAATCACGGAACTGACAGAAATGGGAACCGCGAGGAATTCTACGGAAACACTTGACGTCTTCCCCAATTTTCCTCGCAAATAAAGCTTTCCTCAAGCATCCCGTTATTTCTCGGCATCGTGATTTGCCAAAACGTTTGCCGACCCAGCCCGGACCAGTCGCGTTGACGTCGTGGTACTCACACTAATTGCGCCTACGCAAGTTACGCAAATGGGAAAACAGAAACGCCGCGAGGGGGCGAGGCCATTTTGAAGCGGCGAGAGCTCAAGGTCGACGACGAGACACGCAAAGAACGCTTCGAAAACGTTCACGCGCGTGTGCGTACCGCGAGCAACAACCCAGCGGTAGACCCCGTCACCCCACGCCGCGCAACCTCACAGCGCTCATTCCAGAGTTGCTACAGTACCTGGTACCTGTTTCCTGATTTTTCGAAACTTTATTACTTCGCCGACTTTCTCAACGAGTGTCTTTTTCATCAAAGCGGTGCCTCCTGTAGCCTAAACAACTCAACACGAAGTGAGGGGAGCGAGAAAAGGGAAAGGCACGAGAGACTCGACGTGCGCAAAAGGAGCAGTTGTTTTTCGTGTTTGAAAAAAGATGAGTCTCTGTCCCCAGAGAGGGTGGACGGGGCGCGGAGATGCTGTTGACGTGCGATGCACGCGCGCGAGCGGCTGTAGCGTTTTCAACAGGTGGTTTTTTTTTCGAACCGTCTCCGCGGAATACCAATTCAGCAATGTATGACAGACGCTTCACCGCGTAGGAATGAGGACTTAATTTTCAGAACGTTGAATTTTTTCGTCTCGAAACACCGCGCCAACCAACACGTCTTCCCTCCCCAACTCGTCACCAAAACAACCCGAACAACCCTCAACCCGAAGCATCGCCCTCATCAACAACCTCCATCCCACCCACCGCGTTCATCCCGGACACGACCTTGCACACCTCCCTGTGTCCTTCCAAAGCGATTTTGTACCCGAACTTTCTGCCGCACCCCGGCACGTCCGGCGTAAACGACGACCCGCTTTCGCCGCACGTAAACTTCTTTTCCCCCGTGTGCACGCGCGCGTGCGTGACTAGGTTCTGGCCACTCCAGGCGGTTGGCCTCTAGATGAAACCGGAGACGACGGTTGGTGGTATTTGAGACTACTCGTTTTTTCGTGTCTCATCAAATCGCAATCGTCTCGTTACTCGTCTCGTTACTAACCGGAAGCTCACACAACTCTGTCCCTCTTCTCTACGCCGCTTCCCCGCTATTTCCCCTCACTTTGCACCGCTTCGCCACGTGCCAAACCACCAGAAACCCCGCCGCGGTTCCCATCACTCACGGTTTCCGCCACTCGCACTAACCACTGAAACACGAAGTCGAAAGACGCCTCGCCCTTTCTTTCGCGTCGCGCCGATCCGCAAACAAAGCAATTTCTGCGAAACACTTTGCGGCTTCCGCTGTTAACGGGGTGGGCTCTAAAACCTGAGGGGTGCGGTGGCGACGTCTCTGGGCCTTGTGCTTAAGCGTATCTAAGTACCCGAGCTGTGACGCTTCCTCAGCCGACACCTCTTTCACCGAAAGGCCCGTCGTGTCCACCGCGTCGCGCATCGCGCGGCTCACCGCGCGTAGCCGGGCGAGAACGATTGGATCTGTGTCAGCTCTGAGGATGTGCGTGACCACGACGTCTTGCGGAAGGCTGGGGAAAGCCTCTTGCGTGGAGGAGTCGTGCGTATCGGTCGCGTGCGCCACGCGTACCTTTCTGCCCGCACGTATCGCGGCGCCGGTGAGGGATTTAGAGGGCACCGTGGTGAGGTGGAGGTGTTTGGTGCGACGCACGCGCGTGGTGTTGTGGCTGCCGTTGGGACGTGAAAGAAAGTCCTCAGGGAAAACAAAAAATATTACCCTCAAGTATTTAAAACCAAAGTTGTTCCGCCCAGCCTCTCAACGCCTCTGAACCCGCCGTCTAGTGCACAGCTCCACCACTGAGTCCTTCGCAACGCCCATCCTTCATGAATTCACACGTACGTCACCTCCTCCGTCTCCTCTAGTCATACTGGAACCTGCCGATCGTTTGTCCACCCCTAACGCCTTCTTCGCGCCTTCCCACACGAAGAAGAACACACCACCCCCGAGCCCGATAAACGTCACCCTCGGGCCGATCCCCTTAAGCAGGGCGATCCAGCCTTCCTCCGCCACCGTCCGTGTCACGCAGTCCGTCACGCCTTTGTAGTAACGTGTGTCCCCACTCATCCCCCCTTGTGTCATGAGTCGTGTTTTTACGACGTCAAGAGGCGTCGTCACCGCGCCTGCCAGCATTCCCGCAACCGCTCCGACGACTGCCGACTCGTGCTGCTTGATCTCGTGGCCGCCGACGGATGACCAAGCGAGCTTGATCTGTTCGTAAGATGTGAACTCGATCGCGTCAAACGGTAAGTCGCGGAGAAGAAATGAGCCAAATCCAGCGAACAACCCGCCTGCGATGCCCTCCCGAGAGGCGATGTGCCACACCGCACCTCGCGCACTCGCGAACTGCCCGGTCTGCATGCGAGACTTCACAACCTCGGTCGGCACTCGCACGATGGAGGCTGCAAGTCCGGCGGATGCGGCGGCGATGAGATGCGCACCGACCGTGCGGTCGGAATTTTTCAATCTATCCCCATCGTCAGGAAGCAGTATACGCTTGGCTGGCTCGTACAAGGCGAAGAATACCGCGCAGGCGGGGACGACGCCTGCGAGGTTCCCGCCGAACCCTTTATACAGATTTCTCCAGTTCACCGACGATCCCCCGCGCGCGGCTTGCAAACGAGTCTTTATCGTATCTATAGGATACAACGTCGCCTCGACTACGGTGCCCGCGATGACGCCTGCAGAAATATGGCCTGCGAGCTCTGTCGCCTCCATCACTGCCGCGCGCCGGAGACCTGCGCCGCCCGAACAGAGAGGCACGAGAAATATATAATATACCTGTTTTTTTTTTGCTGCTATTTTGAGTGAAGATGAAGGATGAAGCGACGAGCGAGGAACAAGGGGCCAGCAGATGGAATAAGTGGCAATAGAAATACGCGAGCTCGGAGGTGACTGCCAGCCATGCGGATTTTTGCGCGTGAAACGTTATTAGTCTGCGCTGGCCAACTGAATACGTATATAATAGACGAGCAGCGAGAGAGGAGCTAGTGATGCAAAAAATACGTCACAAGAATGAGAGATACGTGCCGTGCGTACGTAGCAGGTGAAATGTGTGTTTCTACGAGCTAGGCTAACGCAAAGCGGCAGAGGCATGACCGATTTTTTGCTCGATGGAGTGTAAGGTTTGTAGGTTTGCCTGTAGCACTTCGCTGGGAAACGCGGTGTTCGATCCTGACGCTTCCGTCGCGTGGTTGGATTCCTTCGGAAAAACGGGAAACGGTACAAGTTAGAAACTGCGCACCAGCCAGAAACGGTTCCGTACGCGTGCGAACCCGCGTGCGCTTGGGCGCGCGGTTCGTCGCGCACGCGACATCTAACAAAGCTTCGATTTTGCGTACCTCTTCGGCACTTGTGGATGACGGAACGATCCCGTGAAGCGCGTCACCCAGGCTACTGAGATGAGCGCTTATGGATTCTGCAAGGCTGTAAAGTGTCTCCTGGCTGCTGGACGTTTGACTATCAAGTGCGGCGCTGTGCTGGGGAGACCTACGAAACATACGTACGGCGAGGAAGGTGAGTTTGGTTTGGGGAGAACTATACCGAGATCGATCGTGGAAGTGTACCCACCTCGACAGGTGTTCGGCCTCGGCTTCCATGACGTTCAGCGCATCACTGATCTGTTTTTGGTGAACTTGAAGGATATCGAGCTGGCGCTCCAGCCTGTCTTGGGAGGTGGAGGCTTTCCCGAGGTCAACCTGTGATTGGAGCGACGTCAAACTCGCGTAAGTCAACGGCACGGGTGGTAAATAGAATAAGCACCTCGCTAACGCTCGAGACCTACGAATGAACACCTAAGGTAAGGGACGGAGATTCTAGGACAATGCTTCATATTTGTATACTCGCCTGCAAGGCCATGAGCTGGTGCCTGTTTTTCAAGATGTGGCGATCCCACTCTGCCAGACTTTTTGCCTTCGACTTGAAAAAGTTCTGCGAAGGCGAACCAAGGGAGAGTTCGAGGTTATTACGACATGGTACGCAAGGGGAAGTGAGCTCTACGAGCAAAGTGAATTCAATCAATGCAGTCTGCGAAACGCACCGTGCGACTCTCCAGCTCTGTGTTCCAGGAAAGCACAACCTCGCCGACGCTCTTTGCTTGGACCTCTGACGGCGCCTGCACAATAAAAAGGTGGGACACGAAGATTCAGCGACACGGGGAAGGTGTACACTCACGACGGTGACATCCGCGCATTCAAATATACGGAAAGACACGCTTCAAAAGAGTACGATGGCCCACCTGCATGTTGTCCCTTTGAGGTCCGTTAGGAATCGTCGAGGCTCGGCTGTCCGTTAGATCGGACGCACGTGAAAATGAACTCGTACATTACTACGATACGCGAGCGAGCGAGCGAGCGAGTTTCAAGACTTCAAGATATTTGGAGTTTTGGGGACGAAATCCACGCACTTCGTGCGTGACGTCGCTCGGCGGATTTCGCGCCTCGTCACTACTTGGCACTCCGTCCGCACTGCACCGACTTGAGACCTGATTCGCCTCGTCATCACTACTTTGCACTCCGTCCGCACTGCACCGACTTGAGACCTGATTCGCCTCGTCATCACTACTTGGCACTCCGTCCGCACTGCACCGACTTGAGACCTGATTCGCCTCGTCATCACTACTTGGCACTCCGTCCGCACTGCACCGACTTGAGACCTGATCGCTTTTGTGCGAAACGCAAGGGATACCGAGGGACGGTGACTAGTACGGTGATGGTTTCGACAGTATGTCACAAAGCGATACCTATGCCGGCGTGGAGTATCAGAGGCTACACGAGTGCATCGTCGCCAAGGCCAAGCGCGAAGCGCCTTTTAGCACCTCGGCGACAACGTTTGGTGTTTCATCAACCTGCTTCAGCGTATTCGACGACGTCCTCCGGTCAACCCTCCCCGGACGTTACTAAGCGCGCGCAAGAGGCAGCTGAACTACTTCGAGAGATTGTAGAAATCGCTATATCCACGGGACCGAGCGGCGTGTCCCGCACTTTCTACGCAGCACAAGCTTGCTCCGCACTTGGGACTCGCCTTCTCACAGACCCTGCGAATCCCCCTAAACCCGAAGAACTGTTGCGCCAACTCTTTGAGGCCTTGGGTTCAACCTACATCAAGCTTGGTCAGTTCATCGCGAGTTCGCCCACTTTGTTCCCTGATGAATATGTTCGCGAGTTCCAAAAGTGTTTTGATCGAGCTCCGGCGATACCTTTCTCCACTGTTCGGGAAATCATCGCTACCGAGCTCGGAAGGCCGGTCGAGGATATTTTTGAGAAAGTTGATCCGGTCCCACTGGCGTCAGCCTCTGTGGCACAGGTCCACGCCGCTGTATTAAGGGGGAGCAGGAAAAATGTCGTCATCAAGGTTTTGAAGCCTGGCGTGACAGACACCCTCAAAGCAGACCTGTCCTTCATCTATGTGGCATCGCGAGTGCTAACTTTTCTCAATCCAGACCTTGCGCGACTTTCACTGGTTGATATCGTCAGAGACATACGCGGCTCGATCATGGAAGAGACGGATTTCACCAAGGAGGCGCAAAACATTATCGCGTTTCAAGCCTATTTGGACAACGCTGAAATAAAAGACGCCATAGCTCCTTACGTGTATCTAGGCGAATCCTCGAAAAAGGTGATGACTCTTGAACGGATATACGGCTGTCCTTTGACAGACCTGAATGCGATTCGCGAAATCACGGGGGTTGAGGACAATGCTGAACAGATTCTTATCACCGCGTTAAACACGTGGTTTGGCTCTGTTCTCGCCTGCGAATCTTTTCATGCTGATGTACATGCTGGAAACCTGTTGGTCACAAAAGAGGGGCGCGTTGCGTTCATAGATTTTGGCATCGTTGGGCGTATTTCCCCCGGTGTTCGGGGTGCCGTGCAGGTATTTTTTCAAGCAACCGCATCGCGAGACTATACTCTCATGGCAAAGTCGCTAGTACAAATGGGAGCAGCCCAGACCGATGTTAACACCGCGGAATTCGCTAACGATTTGCGAACTATATATGAGTCCTTGGATCAATTGGATCCTGATATTGTTGTTTCAGAGACTGGCGATGGAGATGGCGTAGCTGCTACTTTGGCTGTGGATCAACAAGCGGTTAGTCAGTTACTAGTAGATGTCGTACAGGTGGGTGAAAAGCGAGGAGTAAAATTCCCTCGAGAGTTTGGGTTGCTTCTGAAGCAAATTCTCTATTTCGATCGGTACGTTCGAGTGCTTGCACCCGAGATCGAAGTTATGTCAGATGATAGGGTGGCGTTTATGGACACAGCGGCGCTACAAGCGAAACGCACTAGCTAGTTAGCTCGATGTTCGTAAGAAAACAAAAATCATAAATCTGGAGCTGAAGCTGCACTTGTCTGAAGCATCCTTACCGCTGACCGTCTTCCCTCGTCATCTCCCAAGCCGAGCATGCTTGATATCTCCTCAATACGCGATTCATCGTCCTGCAACACCTCTACGGTGATTCGAATCCTGCTCTCACTGGAAACTTCCGTCGTCTGCGCCGACCCGTGATGTGCCACCTCCTTACTGATACGTAAGTGCCTGTCTCCAAATGCCGCGACTTGTGGCAAATGCGTTACGCAAAGCACCTGTTGATTTCCTTTTTCAGCCAGCAATCGGAGGGAAGACCCAATCTTACCCCCAATTCGAGCACCAACGCCACTATCAAGCTCGTCAAAGATTGAGATTCTGCGAGATTTCAATGCCACTGCACCACCAAAGGCATCACGCGTCTGCATGAGTGAGGATAGACCTGCCTCAGAAGCAACACCTCGCAACGCGCCCTGTAGAGAACGAGCAAATCCTGGCACTTCGTCCGATTTCACGCTCTCCTCCCCATGCGTCGCCCGAATTGCGGGCGAGAGTTTCATCGCGAGTAAGAGCCGGGCGGTTTCACCACCTGAGGCTACTGAGCTCATAGAACGAAGGGACTCGTTTGGTCCAGCCGCCAGGAGAAACGTCACACGGTCAAGTCCACCGGCTTGCACTCGGTATTGCGAAGAACCTTCTTCACCAATATCAATTGCGGATTCGTCGACATAAATGCTGAGAGCTGGTGGCGTTGCTGGGATCACTTGATCGGTGGAGATATGTTCCCAACTCAACGAGACATCAAAGCGGCAACCCTCCATTGCAAGCTTGGAAAGGGCAATCGTGACGTCACGACGCAGCGCACCCGCTGCAGTTCGACGAGAGGTGGCAAGTTTTAGTCCAGCCTCGGCCAATTCTGCTTCTGCAGCAGCTGCCAAATCGGTAAGTGTTTCGCGTCTTTCCCTAAAGTTTTCCGCAGCATCTAGTCTTGCTTTCGCAACCTGCGCAATTATCATGGTGGAGGAGATTGTTTGAGTCCGCACGCGAAGGAAACGTGAAACTATAGGACAATTGACAAAAAGGGGTGAAAATCCGAATCGATGGGTTGCGAAATTCCTTACCTCAGCAGCATCAAAAGCTTCTTCAACACACCGGACACCGATGCTTCGGCACAGCCGGTCCAACTTACGGAGTCGGGTAACGCACTCTTCTTGGTAGTAGGGGTCAGCACGCAGAAGAGTGACATAATCAGCGACTCGCCGCTCTGCTTCTGACACGAGAAGTTCAGCTTGACGACACTTCGACAATGCATCTCGAAGCCCCGCCAACGCAGCTTCGGCGTCATCGGAACTACCATCCGGAATTGGTAGCGAATCTGTCGCTTCACCTGCTCCGCTTGAGGCATTATTTCCGCGTTCTGCCCCGACGCTTAGTGCTGACCGTTGTGCATTACTGAGCAGTCCTTTGATCTGCATCGATGCGTTGCTGATACCACTCCGAACACTACCCCGAGTGTCGACGACAGAACCGTCGCCACCAAGCGTACTCATCACACTGCTACACGTGTCAACAGTCATTCGGGCTTCTTCCAAGCGACGCAACTCACTTTTCAGCGCAACGTCTTCGCCCCTGACAGGCTCTACTGCTTGTACTGTATCTATCAAGTTACTCAGCTCTTGTCGCTCATCTAGCGAGATCTCTTCCAGTAACGCAAGTTCAGAGCGGTGCACGAGAAGCACCCCAGCAAGTTCGTCGAAGCGTCTCCGAAGATGGCGTGTCCCAGCCCAATCATCCAAAAGCTGTTTTTGAGCCTCCTCATCTGCAATAGAACCTGCCGTGCCTTGGCCATTGAAGTCGATCAGAACTTTGCCCAACTCTCTCAGGCATTTCACCGGTACGACCGTATTATTCACACGGCAGACGCTACGAATTCGTCTCTGCGTCTGACGTTGGTTTATATCAGCACTTTGCTGGTCAACGCCAGATCCTGGACGTTGGTCATCGATATAGGCCAGGCGACGCTCCACAACCAACTCTACCGAAGACTGCGATGATGAAGGTTCAGCCAATTCAGGAACATCTTGTTTTCGAAGTACTGAGTTTATTTCGGTAATTGTGTCTCTCCCAACGCAGAATCTTCCCTCCAATTCGGCGCAATCAGCACCGTTTCGGATGCACTCTTCCCGAGCAGAAGCACCACACAACTGAGCGATGGCTTCAAGTAGCACGGACTTGCCACTTCCAGACTGTCCAGTGATGATATTTAGACGAGGATGAAAACTCACGTGCAGTTCATCGACGAGTGCAAAGTTGCGTACGCACAGCTCACGAAGATGAGTAGTACTCGACGTATCTCCTCGCGTCACTTCCACGCGCACCAAGGGCTCGCTCTCCGACCGTCTAGAAACGGTGCACAAGCATCTTCCAGTTCGTCTGCGTTGGGAACGAAGAGAACGAGGAAGAAGTTTTCCCGACGAATCCACAAACGCTCGAGAAGAGTACGCGCTCGTCATATGCGGACACGATGACGTGGCGTTTCTTAACCCCAACAAAACTACGGCGCACACGGGGTGTGCGTAGCACAGCGCGACGAGCAAATCCAAAACCTCAGCAATGCAGAAAAGAAGAAGACGACGTAAAAAGGCGCAAAAAACCTCGGAGAATTTTACGAACGAGAACGACGAACGAACGAAGGAGGAGTAACACCCAAATTAAAGGCGCGTCAATCCGCTCCGTCCCCCAATCCCGCGCGCACCACGCCCCACCGTCGTTGCGCTGCGCCACATTTCTGCCCAGCCTGTGGGGCAAGATGGCAGATTCCTCGCGGAAGCAAGCGAATGAGTTTGCTTCGAGTCCGCTCTCGAAGCGCTCCGGATACCTCAGCACGCCCTCGGCGGACTCAAAGTCGGATTTCGCGTATTCTGGGGGCGCCCTCGAACGCTTCGTGTTCGCCACGCCCGCCTTCATCTCCATCTTTATGATCACGTTCGTGACCTTCTGGGGCGCCCGCGTCTCGCCTGCGCTAACCGTTGTGTTCATCTGCTGTTATGTTTCTTATGGCTGGGTCAAAGGAATCCACTCTGCGATGTTCTCGCTTTTTGTAGGTATCCCGAAGTGCCATGCCTATCGAGATGCTAACTGGCACGAACTCGCAAAAAATCCAGAGCAGAAGAGTCCCATCATCGAACGCACTTTCGGACCACAAGGCCCTGTGTTCAAAGCCGGTCGCCCTGCTTTGCCCATTCTGTCTTCCGAAGGTCTCACTGAATACCAAAGCTTAACAGCCAAGTTTGATTCCCTGTACCACGTGTGCGTCATTCCGACCTACAAAGAACCCCTTGGGACGCTGAGAAAAACTGTCGGAACTCTCCACGCACAGTCTTGTGCTAAAGAGAAGCTTATTGTGTGCCTCGCCACTGAAAGTCGTGACACAGAGGCTCCAGAAAAGGTGAAAGCTCTCTTAGCAGAATTTGGAGATGGCCTTCTGGGGTTATTTTACACCACGCACGTGCTCGCTGAGGGTGAAGCTGTTGGAAAGTCGTCCAACACCGCTTGGGCGGTTCGCTGTGTCAAGCACACTTTGGTTGATACGTGGGGATTCGCCCCCGAAGATGTCCTTCTCACCATTTGCGACGCAGATACGTACTTTGATGTACAATTTATGGATTGTCTCGCTTTTCACCATGCTCAAGATCCGATGCCTTACAACACGACTTATCAAGCTGTGGAGTGTTTCTTTCCCAACATTTGGGCTGTGCCTATTATTGTCCGCATCAAGGCCTTAATCGATTCTGTCGGCTTTTTGGGTCAACTCGCAAGTCCTTTCAGTCATCCGTTCCCGTTTGCCATCTACAGCCAATCCTTTAAAACGGCTATTGACTGCGGATACTGGGATGTTGACATCATTCCCGAGGACTGGCATCACTTTTTGAAATGCTGGTTCCGCCGCGACGGGAACTTCCGCGTCGTACCTGTATTTTTATTCATGGGCAACGATGCTATTGAGGATGAGACCTGGTGGGCTGCGAACAAAGCGAGGTACACGCAAGCAAAACGACATGCATGGGGTGCTATCGACCTCGCGTACATCGTTTGCCAGTATGTTGCCCGCAAGGATCGAGTGCCTTTTCGCAAAGTTTACAAACTGTTTTCGCACGCCTCTGAACATCACATCAGCTGGACCCTGTACTGGGTCACAGTGATGCTTGGTTCTCTTGTGAGCACCTGGATTAACCCTGTACTTGAAACATATCCGTTTGGCATAGGGCTCCGCAAGCTCGCCATGCTTTGCTTCTTGCCCATGATGTTTGCTACAACAATGTTCATGATTGGAGACTTCTACATCAGAATGTTCCTTCTTCACGACCGCAGACATTTTGAGGCAAATGCCGCACCCATGTGGTGGCAGGTGCTCTCTCAAATTCAATGGTTGCTCATGCCAGTGGCTGATCTTTTCTTTGGATCCCTGGCAGGGCTCGATGCCCAACTTCACATGGCGATACAACCCACAATGAAGTATGAGGTTTCAACAAAGGTGGCAAAGGACGGGGGCTTGAAGCCTGAGGGCGGGTCGAGTGAATACCAGTCCGCGTAGCCATAGAAGGCCTCGTTGTACCGCTTTCATTAGTGTTAGTATCTTCGTATTGAAATAAACGCCTATAGCTCCTTAGTATCTTAGTTTGCCAGACAAATGACCAGAGTCTTCGCAATACTTTTGAAATTTCCTCCGCTCGTCCGCGCGACGAAAGGAAGATTTCAAGCACTCCTACTTTGATTTCTGAGAGCTGCATCGGCGAATTCACGAGCTTCCCACGCGGTCAACCTTGCAGCATCAGTGGGATGAAGCATGACGTTCCCAGCTCCAAAACTTGCAGGCATAGACAGAGCTAGTGCTGCAGCACGCACACCTCCTCCCTTGACATAGATATGAAGTGCTGCTGCTACTGCCAAAGCCGACGTCCAGTCACTGGATGGACATACGATTAGGATTCGATTATGCTGCAGGTGATCTCTCTGACCATCATTCAGTTGACAGACATTTTGTGTTTCCAGCCCACATATTCTTGCAAACAGATGTTCCACGTTGCGCAGTCCTTCAGCAAAAGAAGAAATGGCGTCAAGACTGAAATCAGAAATAGACGGAAGAGCGACACAGTGTGTGGAAATTCCAACTTCCGCCGCGCGTTTAGTGAAACTTGTGACAGCTTTGGACTCGTGTGTTTCGATTTTCGAAAACTCTTTTAATGAGCAAGATGTCGAAATACCATCCATGGATTGTTTTCGGGTGCAAATGATGACTGGAATATTTAGTTCCTGCAGGGACATCTCAAGCACATAGTCCATGTCTCCTATGTATACGCCATCAAGCCGAGAAGCTGATCGGAACGCTCGGAAAATCTTTCCAGGCAAAAACCTCCAAGGACCTGCAGCAGAAGGGAGTGAACAAGTCACATTTTTGTCTTCTTCCCCTGAGTTCGACGTTGTTGGGAAGAATGTAGATAGAGGTTTATACTGAGATCCGGCCACCTCGACCGGCCACCTTGTTTCCAGAGGAACTGGAATCCCCGCACGTACCGACCACAAGCTGTCACTCCTATCCCAACAAACAGAGGCAAACTCGTCTGAGAAAGAAACGTCAGGGTCGAGCATCATCCGGAGGGAAGCAAACTTTGTTCTTACTTCACCCAACTTTGGCCGCAGGCTTGGATCACGCACTAAAATCCACAGGATAAATTGCTTAATCGCCGGCAGAGTCTCCAAACGCTTCATTGACTGAGATGGAAGCAAATCGGCATTCGGTGTGACTGTGCGCAGGAAAAAGCGTACCCAATCAGCTTCATACAGTAAGAATGAATTGAAGATAATTTCATAAAGCAGACAGCCAAGAGCCCAGATATCTGAAGGATGCCCACACTTCTTTGATTTCCGTCTGTCATAGATGGTCGCATCTATCTTCGACAAAGAGCTCACTGTCAGCATTTCAGGTGCTTTAATATACTCTGTTCCTTTGTTTCTTGCAGTACCTGCAGTCTCTGTTGGAGCAAATAAACGGCTCTCACCAAAGTCCGTGATGACTATACAGAATGAAGACAAAGTTGAACGTTCTGGTGGATTCCAGAATTCGCTTACAGAACAACCCTGTGCTGGATCGAGTAAGAAATTATCAGCCTTAATATCATAATGAACCATTCCAAATCTTTCCAATGCTGCGACAGCCTCGAGACATTGCGCGTAAATAGCAGAATATAAGAGTAGATGTCGGGAGGCTTCAGAAATTTCACCCGGTTTGTCGCTGTCGTGATTGGTTCTCCATTGTTTAAGTGATGTTGGGTAGTGTTGCATGACAATAAAAAAGCTGTCCATTGAGACACCGTAATCGAGCAGTTTAACAACAAATGGTTCGCGTTCCAATGCTTCAAGTAAGGCTATTTCAGAATAGACGGCAGTCACAGATAAAGTGTCGTGCACATTTTGAGTCATGTCTATCACTTTCACAGCCACCTCATTGGATCTAAGCGTACCAAGTTCATAAGGAAGATGACACCTGTATACCTCGGCAAAGGCACCTCGAGCAACGAATGTTTTTGTGGCGTACCGTTCCGGTCTGAAGAACGCGTCGCATGACAAACGAAGCAACCTTTCAACATCATTACCAAGTGCTTCAACTTTAGAAACAAGAAAAGATACTGCAGCCACGTTACCAACATGATTTAAATGAGCTCGAAGAAGAAGCGGAACGTCGTGCACCAGGTTTTCAAAGTGAAGCTGTGTGAGATAATGTTTTCGTGGCGGCGCTTGGGCTTCCTCATCAATAGAGCTTGAAGAGAACTCTTTCCTGACAGCTTCCTCGTGTTGGGGTTTCACGTGAACGAGTAAAATCAAAAGAAGTTCGATCATAGCCGCGTGCACATTCACATCATGGTACAACCTGCGACAACCCCGCTTGGAACAATACAATTTTCCTGCGAAGCTCTCCAACGACATGGGCGTAGGGTGCTGATGATCCTCGCGTTCATCAGAAGCATGTATATCTGCACCTGGGTGTGCTGGTGTAGCTTTTACGATGTTTAGCGACGGCTTGAACTCGTGAAATCCTGAGGAATCATGCTGCTTATCAGGATACTGATTGCCCTCACTTTGAGTGTCAGTTAAGCATCCGTCAGAAGAATCATACGTCGTAGGCTCGGATACAGCAGAATGTTGAAAGCCTCCCCTTGCTGTTGATGTGCAGTTACTACCATGAAGAAAAGATTCGTTCGAGTTAAGTGCACTTCTCGATTCTTCCAACTCCTCTTGCAGAGTCACGTCTTCCATTAGGTCACCGACAAGAGGGACCGAAGGTTGTAAACCCGTTTGATCACCTGTTCTGATGGTATCAGGGGCAGTGCCGAGTTCCGCAGAAAGTGGTTCGTCATCGCAACTTAAATTTCTGTGCCCTCCGAGCATGAGCTTTGGGATCGCCAGCTTCTTGCTGGAAGTCAAAGGATGTAGAGACATCATGTCTTTATTCAGAGTTGGCTCTGAAGGTTTCAAGCTGTCTGGGCCTTCACGCTTCAAAGCAGCGTCAGAAATATTTTCTTTTTTCGAGGCAGAATACTTCAAGTCCTTCAACGAAGCCTCATCGTATTCAAGAGACAACTCTCTCAAAATAAAGTCAGCCACACGAAGTCGAGTCAAGCTGCTTGAGATAGAAGCATTCCAGCGAATAGGATGTCGATCCTGTTTAATAGTGATATCATCACACCGTGGGTTTGGTCGCCCTGAAGTCACGTTCGTAACCTTTCTACTTTCTTGACCATCAGAGTGTAGCCCCGCCTTGCCGTCAGCTGTCAAACATGATTTGAGGGACGCAAGGTGACTCACGACAAGCGCTGCCCAGTTAAGTGGAAGATTACCATCGAGGTCATAATCACAGAGATATAGACGCATGAAATCCATAAAATGTGTGTGCATCATGTCATCAACTGATCCCAAGCTGTGCTGCGAGTCTGGATCCATGGACGAGACGGTTGTCACTTGACGCGCTAACAGGTCAGGAAACGCGTTGGTCTGCCGCTGCTTAACAACCTCTGTTCGAGTGGAAATATCCGTGGCAAATGGATGAGTAGACCGGCGAAATTTTCGATTGTGTGCAAGGATACCTGATATGTCTGCTGCTAGATGAGTTTCACCAACGTTCTCTGCCAGAGTAGACAGTGTGAGAGGTATTGAGGTTCGATCCGAACCTACGTTGACCTCACCAACAAGGCTCTGGGCAGTCACAACAATTGCGCTTCTTGTCAAACCCGGTGTGGCTCCGCGCCGAGAACTACGTGACATGCTTGACACGACGCGGGTATTCTTTCGGAAAACATCACACGCGCTTAGGCTGCGCCAGTTTGGCAGGTTATCAATGACAAAGCCAGTTTCACCAAGAAGAGGCGACCCTTCCTCCGACAACGTTGTCATTTTCAAAAGTTTACTCGAGAGCCATCTTGTGAAGGAAAGGAACAGCGGGTGTATGTGCGCGCACTCTTTGTGGTATCTATCTAACGTTTACGCAGTTGCTGCTGACAGCTCGAAATCCGAAACCACGAAGCTTTCGAGATGAGGGTCATCTGACGGGCACAGTCACCAGTAGTGCCGGAAGGCAGCAGGACACGACTCTAAACACCAGCAAAAACCAGCTCGAAAATAAAATTCGTCGCCGAAAAATTGGGACCAGCAGCAAGCACTAAAAAGATTGAAGAAGAAGCGGTCACCGTGTCAGCCCCGTCTCACTTGTGGCGAAGAGAGAGGCCAACAACGGGCGATAACAGTATTGCCTAGCGTCAAAGAAGGCGTTTCTATCGACGTCTGGTCTATATCCATGTCTGGATCAAACAGGTTGATTCAAGGGCGTGGTGTCGGTTTCGGTAAGGGTGCATCAGTCAGGCTTTCCTCGTTCTAGCAGCGGACTACTACTTTCCTTCCGAACTTCTTCTGATATTTTAGCACCTCTTATTTCAAAACAGGCGTGGGTGCTGGTTGCGGCTTCGGTGTTGGGTGGGGATTTGGAGGTGAGTGCCCGCAGCGCATTATCGATCTTCCACTTGTTGATACTGTACGCTGTCAAGAATCAAGCGCTTTCGACTTAAATCTTTCTCACCATCTCAAACTTTCGCAGGGGGAAACCTTGGTGTGATGGGACTTGGTGTTGGTGGAGGTTGTGGCATCGGGCTTGGACTTGGTTGGGGAGTTGGTTTAGGTTGGGGCAGTAAGTATATCAACCAGCATTTCGTGTTCGAAGAAACAACCCGCAGCAAGCGTGCTGTGGATTCTCCTCAGGTACGTATGGAAGGGATGCTCATGATCACCCCGCTTCGACAAGTCTCACCGCGTTTTCGCAAAGCCAGCAGCAGCACATCCACGCTGGCAAACTAAGTGAAGCACTTCCAATCTTCGCAGGGCCCGATGCAGAATTTTGTACGAGGAATCAGAAGTATCACATCTAAGGGGGATACGCAGAAAACTTCCAGACCTGTATGATATTTATTCAGAAGACAGATTGTCTCTTGCCTCTCTTGTGGTCTCTCGTCAAGCGATTAAGCAAGCAAGCAAGCAAGGTTCAAACTACGTACTGTTTTAAATTCGACACCTGGTCAAAATTCTTGTCTTTTTTGTCGCATCGATCTGAATGGACAATACCTGGTACAGGCAATCATCCTCATCAACGCACGCACTCCTCTCGTCGCCTCCCAGAAAGCATGGCGTTCTCTGGAGGTTTTGGCGGAGGGGGGGCGTTTGGGGGTGGAAATAGCCCAGGCGCTTTCGGCATGTCAGGTGGGGCTTTCGGTGCAGCTCCGGCATCCCCGTTTGGCGCGCCAGCTGCCTCCCCTTCGGCGTTTGGAGCCCCCTCCAGCTCTCCCTTCGGCACGAATACCACACAGTCGAACGCTTTCAACGCCCCTGGCGCAAATCCCTCGCCATTCGGAGGGCCAAGTTCTTCAATACGGCCTCAGGGGTCAGTATTTGGTGGCAGTGGATCGCTCGGGGGTCCAGGCGCTGGCCAAACACGTACGTACATACCATCTTTTTTCCGCTTCTCGAAATCCTGCGCGCCGCCCTCTCTTTTCAAAACCCGATCTCAGCAGCGCGACCCAACTGACCTAAACTTCCTCCTTTCTTTGTGCCCCCGCTTTTGCAATCATGAAGTTACAGCGAACAATGGTTGCAAGTTCTGGAACAAAGGTTCCTGTCGCTTTGGCAGCAGCTGCCGCAATCAGCACGTCTGCAGCACCTGTGGAAACTCTGCTCACAAGGCCATAAATTGCTCCATGCTCCCAGGCGCAGGTGGCTATCGAGTCACGCGAGTCACAGACAAAGAGCTTCTCACACAGAGTCAGCAATACGCAATGATGCATTCCATATGTGCTATGCAAGAAAATCAGCATAAGTGTGTTGAGGAGATACGTTTTGATGCGTATGCAAAGGCTGGTGAGCCATCTCCGCAAGGAGCAAGCCCAGGAGCCTTCGGGCAGCCAGCCAATTCGGCAACTCCTTATGGAGCCTCGCCTACATCCGGATTTGGAGCAACGGCAGCTACTGGTGGTGGTTTTGGATCCTCGGCTTTGAATCCTTCGCTCGGAGGCTCTACTGGTGGATCTTTTGCACCTGTTACAGCAGCCAGTCCATTCGGGGCGACAGGCGGCGCCTTTGGTGCCAGTGCTGGAAATGCGAGTCCTTTTGGGGTGACTGCACCAAGCGCTGCTGGTGCCTTCGGGAATACGGCTCAGACTGGCGCGTTTGGTGGTGCTGGCGCAAATATGGGGGGTGGGGGCATGTTTGGCGCTAGCAATACACCTTCAGGAAGCGCATTTGGAGCACCTCCTGGCACGTCTACGTTCGGTAGTGCTCCAGCACCAGCGTTCGGTTCAAGTTCTGCAGGTCCTGGAGGCTCGCTGTTTGGCACCTCCCCTACGACACCTGCGTTTGGTGGTGCGACCGTACCTTCCCCAAATCTCTTTGGAACAAATGCTGGCTCCACTTTCGGTGCGGCAGCTTCGGCGCCAGGTTTTGGTAGCGCTGCATCTGCGCCTTCCTTTGGAGGCAGCGCTGGGGCATTTGGAATTCCCTCTTCAACGCCTGGTTTTGGAGGGAGTGGACTTGGTGGCAGTGTTTTTGGTGCACCAGCGTCAAACTCAGCTTTCGGGGCAGGACAATCTTCTCCGGCTTTCAATGGTGGCGGCGCCTTTGGCGCTTCAGCAGGCTCAATGGGTTTTGGTGCTGGTCCTACAAGTTTTGGCGCTGCCGCGTCGAGCTCTGCGTTTGGCGTTCCCGCCACAAACCCCTCCCCGTTGGGTGGGTCAACAAACTTTTTTGGAGCATCTGCCCCTGTGGGAGGTGCATTTGGTGCACCTTCTCCTTCAACTGGTGGCATGCCTCCATTTGGAGCTAGTCAAGCAAGCAGTGGGCTGTTCGGTGCTACTGCTTCAGCTCCACAGGCAAGTGCTGGATTCGGTGCGGCAGCTCCTACACCTTCGTTTGGAGGGTTTATGAGCACTCCTGCTTCATCTCACAGTCTCTTTGGCACTGCAGGAGCCCCAGGTACTGGCACGGCACTTTCGCTAGGTCAACCTGCAGCATCAACTCCTTCATTCTCCTTCTCTGCTGCATCAGCCCCTGCAACAGGCGGCATGTTTAGCTCAGGAGCGCGACCAACGGGGATGCCTTCATTTGGTGCTACTCTGCCATCTACACCTCTGATTGGTGGAGGATCTGTATTTCCATCTACCCCGACACAAACACTGTTTGGAGCTGCTCCTTCATATCCGAGTCTTATGGGTGGAGGGATTTCTGCTACGGGTGCTTTTACTCCTGGTACTGCTGTGAATGCCTCGAGTTTTGCGCCTGCAGGCAACGTGACCTTGGCCTCTCCTAGCGTAAATGCGGCACCTTATGGCAACTCTTTGGCTGTCCCTCCTCCCGTGATAACTCCAGTCTCCACCGCTAAGCAGTCTCACAAGAAATCTTTGCTTGGCAGCACATCTCCCAATGCAGCTCACGTAGCATTTCCTGTGAGGTCATTGACTCCTCGATCACCATGGCTGACCACTCGCGGAGGACTTACTTCACGCATGAAACCTCGAGGATATTCTGCAGAACCTTCGCCTCATGGTGGCGACTTTGTCCACAACACTGTTGTGGATGCTCCTACTGGAAGTGGTGGCATCACGCCTCCTAAGCTACAAGCTGCTGACAACTGGATGTTCAAACCTCGCGAGAATCCTCGCAGCTTGTTTATTCGTAAGCCCCCAGCCATGTCTCCGCCTACCTCTTCCTTACTTGCAGTAAATCCTATCAGTGGTACTCTATCTCAAGCAACCGAATCTGAGAGATTCATTCCGCGCAACGGTATTGGGAAACGCGACGAAACTCCAGAAAGAAGACACGTGCACTTTGAAGACGAAAATATTGCTGAACCCCCAGCAGTTCAAAATGCCCTTGAAGTTTCCAACAAGAGTGGAGAGATCATCGACCTGAAAGCTTTCAAGGACGAGCTACCAGTGATATCCACACAAGATGGATACTCGGTAGAACCCAGCCGTGAGGTGTTGCAAATGCTGCTGGAAGAAAAAGGAGAGAAAGCGCTTGCTCAGGTTGAAGACTTTGTGGTGACCCGAAAAAACTTTGGCTCCGTGAGGTGGCTGGAACCTGTTGATGTGCGTAGACTTGAGATCGATCGAGTGGTCCGCATTGAACGGGGCGTCATATACGTTTATCATGAAAATTCCGGTGTACCGAGCCCTCCGCCTGGAGAAGGGCTCAAAAAGCGCGCTGAAGTAACCCTGTATGAGTGTCGGCCGAAAAAGGAAGGAGACGCAGCCAGGGCAAAATTTGAAGACCGTATCCTTAAGCAGACGCGCCGCATGGGTGGCGAACTTCAAGAGTATTCCGCGGAAACAGGTGTGTGGCGGTTTACTCTGCAACTCTGAGAATTTGGCAGCAGGAGGACGTTTTTGTGATAAAACGATGGGAATGAGCTGGAGTGTGAGACCTCGACGAACGCGTTTGTGCCCCGCCGAAGAAGATGCGACCGTGCACACGCACTTCAAAAAATTAGACTAAACTTGTAATCAGAAACTTTGTGGTTCGACACTTCGCAGATGATAAAACAATAGCAGCTATACATCATTCAACAGCTGAAATATTGCCGCAAAGTCTGAGGGAGGGTCAACAGCAAAGTCTAGCTCTTCGCCTGTAACCGGGTGTTGGAAACCTAGCGTCCTCGCATGCAGCATTGGGCGATTACATTTTTGCAATACCTTTTTTGCTTGTTCAATGTTCATAGCACCTCTGCGGTGCAACCTCTCAACGGCCGACCGATCGCCACCACCGTATGTATCGTCGCCCAATATCGAATGTCCAATTTCTTTCGTATGAACACGAATTTGATGCGTCCTACCAGTTTCCAGTTGCCACTCCACGAGCGCAGCGTTTCCTTGTGCCAGTGACGTTCGAACGGTGTAATTACTTGCTGCGTGTCGGCCCCCAACCCCACGCACTACTCCCATGCGAAGTCTATCCATGGGATCCCGTCCAATAGGGGCGTTGACTCTCCCTGATAGAGGGTTTGGGATACCGATGACAATGGCTAGGTACCGTCTCCTGACTGTCCTTGCGGCAAACTGCTCGCACAAGCCTGCGTGCGTAAACGGGTCCTTTGCGACAACCATCAAACCAGTGGTTCCCTTGTCCAGGCGATGCACTATACCAGGTCTGATGATAGCATCCGGGAAAGTGCTTGGGAATTCAAGCATGTGATTCGAAATATTGGCTTGCGTGTAGATCTTTGAGGAACTCGCTTCGTCGTCATCTTTCTCCTCGTGTGCGGATGGGTTGCTCTGGTTACCTGACAAGACACGCATCGGAGGAAGCCGACAGTGGAAAAGGACCGCGTTGACAAGAGTTCCACTTTCATGTCCAGCTGACGGGTGCACAACCATTCCTGCGGGTTTATTGACAATCATCAGATGATCATCTTCATAGTGTATTTCTAGTGGAATGTCTTCAGGGCTTGCTTCCAATGGCGGTGGTGAAGGTATTTCGCATACGATCCTGTCACCAGCGCTTATTTTGTGAGAAGGTTTCTTGACGTGTACGCCGTTGACAACGACAAGGCCCCCTTTGATGCTAGCGACAATCCGTCCGCGACTAACTTCTGGGACTTTCACGGTAAGATATGCGTCCAACCTCGATGGCTCTGGAACGACACCGGGTGCAGCACACACCTCGAACACCTCCGAAGCTTTATCTGACTTTTTCGATGGGAGGTCGTTGGTGTTTATCGATACATCGGCGGCGGTACTGCAGATGCGTCGCCCGAGGCGGCGGTCGCAGCGTCTCGCGGGTGACCGCACCGCGGCGAACGCGCGAGACAGGCATCGCGCGCTTTTGGAGCCCGACGAGAACATACCGACGTGACACAGCGCCACCCGAGGTGTTGCCGCGTGCGCGGGCATCCCGAGTGGAAGGGGGTGTGCCGAAACATGACACCTTGGAAGAAACGAAATATGAGATCTTGGATATATAATAACCTTATTTTAAAGGAAAACCCCTCGGATTAATAAAAACCTTACACTACCCGTAAACTCACAGAACGAAGTGGGGGAATTTCCCTGGCCGAAGCCGGGGAATTTCCCGCCCCGGGGGAACCCCCTGGCCAGAACCAGGGGCACCCCCCTGGCCGGAACCAGGGGAGTTTCCCGCCCTCCCTACTACGTTTGATGATGACCAACGCTCCATAACCCCCCGGTTTCGTCTGTTGCTCACTCTTCTATCGTTTGTACTCGGGCATACAGCCCAGATCATGCTGACCTGGGATCTGATGCGAGCGACTTGTATCGCTTGCTGCATCCCACGCTTCGCGCGTGCGATGTGCTGACTACGTTCGCTTTTCTCCTCCTCATCGTCGCCGTCCACCGCCGTTTCCAGTTCCCTGTTCATCACCCTTGTGGCAAGGGAGTTGAGCAGGCTGTCGAACGTCTTGCCCATACGTCCTCCAGAGTTCATCACCAGCGCGTCGACCGTGACATCGCTGTCACGGACGGGCACCTGTACCTTTTTTCTTTGTCCTTGATGCCGTTGTTGATGGCACCTTCCGGGTTCATGTCGTCGCCGTGACTCACCTTCCCGTTACTTTCGTTTTCAAAGAAGCGATTTGTCACCACGCACTGCTACCGAGGTTGGAATACCATTTGGGGAGCTAGTGTGCTTTTCGTCACCGCGCTGGCGTTCGTTATGCTTCCGAAACAAGCTAGAGGGAAGAACGCGTGGGGGCTGTGCTGGAGGGAAGGCAGCAAAGGGCTCGAGAATACCTCGCGGGGCAGAGTTGACGTGAACGGGTCTACGTACTGGAGGCAGTTTTTTTAGCGAAACTGGTGTTAACGGAACACCGAGCGAGTACTTGACGAAGTAATCAGTGCGTGGTAATGAATCAGCTTTTCTTTTTATTACAGGTAACAAACGTCTACGCTACTCACTATTTTATATCGTCTCACTTCGTCTCGAATCAGGTTGCGTATCAGGTTCAGGTTCATGGGGCGTCTCGAAGCGTCGGGAGCGCGGGAAGAAAGGTTACCTTCTTATTCAGAATTTGACATGGTGAAGGATCCTTTTAGTTCTCCCGGCACACGAAATAACATTCAAAATAACAATCAACACAAGGAAACTCAAAACGAAACGCGACACACCGCCGCGTTTACCCCCGCGTCGCGCAGAGCAAGCAACCAGGCCCTTTGCTGGTCGCTAAGTTGATCGTTTTTACTTTTGACCTCGACAGCTTTTACTGTGGGTCCAACTGATGATTGCCGCCATAACAGAAGGTCAGGCGCTCCCCCAGTCCCTTGATAAATAAAAGAAAGTGTCAGTCTTAGGGCAAACAGTCGTGGGAGGAAAAAAAAAAACGTACATCCTGACGTATCCTCTGCGATGAGACCCATGATTTCAGCCAAAGGCCTTCCGCCAAGCCCGGCGATCACTTCACAAAGTTCGTCCAAGGAAAGTATGATCCAAGACACGCCATGAATTGCGGTCCCATAGTATCTACCCCATATATCGCGAACAATCTTGCATCCATCACCACGTCGAATTCTAGATAGAAGGTTGGAAATTTCTTCCCTTCGAGCTTTCACAAAGCTATCAGTGCCGAAGTCGAGTGGGGCAGATTGAAAAGGTCCATAGAAGACACCAGGAACGGGCGACATTATCACGTCTGCAAAAAGTAACCCAAACAACGTCATCCAAACACGGCTTTCACTGTGTACACCGCGCCAACTTCCCGCTTCTTCTGTAGCGTAATGCGTGAGTGCGAGCTCTTCAACAGAAACAGTCGCCGCACCAACTTCGGAAAATGTGCAGTACCTCTTCTTCTCTCGCTCAGTACCGTTGAGTGCTCGCGCACGAACTCTATCAATTGGAGCCTCCCATACAATATCACTGCGCCAGCGAGCGCCTAAAGTCCCCCAACTCTTCACGTTTCTAGCTAGTCGCAATGCACGCCGCTGGATTCCAAGTCGATCACCACAACGCACCCATGGATCTTGCAATGCCCTGTCACATGCCTGCATTGCATTCTTTAGAAGCCCCAGATTATTCAAATTTATGATCAGCCGTAAATACCACGTGCCTCGCTTTTCGGGACAAACGCGACCAGCTAGTAGGCGCGTGAGCAATACATTGGCGTCCGCATGACGAGTATTCCGCTCCAATAGGCTGACACATATAGTCGCCATCTTGGCACGAACCCAATCCGGCTCAAATCTTCTGAGAAAGCTTTGATGTTTCAACGGCTTTGAGGGCGGCGCACAACCGTTCACCCAAGGTAAAATCCTCGTTTCTAAGATTTTGAGTGCAGTTTTCTCGTCACCAGCGTCCAACGTGGCGTCGATGACGGATGCCTCTGCGATCACGTCCAAGTATTCATCCAGATCAACACGTGACGTGAATATGCTTGAAGCCACATCCAAACTTCCTTCACGGGGTGGGTAACGGACGACGCCAACGTCTTCAAGCACCAAAGATTGCAATCCACACGAGGGTCTGAGGAATGTCAGAAAGTTCACAATTTGCACAGCACGCAACGAGACAGTACAAAGCCTGATCATGCCTGATCGACCATTGAAGATGCTCAGCCAATTATGAAAAAGACGATGTTCACCATTGGAAGTTTTTGTGGAGGAGAGAATCAAGGCAATAAGCTTTGCCTTGGTCCCGCGATGGTCTAACCCCAGAAGTTTGGAGAGCATGATGAGCTCATCACTTTTGAGAGCGGTCAATCGCGCTTCGATTTTTTCGTTTCCTTCTCGATTGTCACCCGAAAGGACCAGGCCGTGTTTTTGAAGTTCGTCGACTGCAGATTCCACATGGGGTACATCGGAATACTGCAGCGAAGAAATGCGAAACCAAGTAGTCTTTCTTTGCAGTAGTCGAAAAGCGAGTCGCTGCGCGGGTAAGGAACACTTCCGCAAAGTCTCAAGGACGCAAACCTCGGCTGTATCCAGAAGGTGAGAGTGCGCGCTGCTTCGTACACGTCCAACAGCCGTCCAAAATCGAAGACGAATCACTTCCTGAAGACCCAGGCGAGCATCATCAGAGGCTTTTGTGGCAGCCGACCAAGTGGACGCAAGCAACACGCGCTGCTCTTCTCGAAGGACAGCGTTTGAAACGGTTGCGCACAGCGCAACAAACAAACCGTCCGTTGATTCTCCTTCCCGAGGAAGGATGGCAGTATCCGTTCGTCGATATCGCAACGTTGCCGTGAGAAAGAGTAAGCCTTCGTCCATCAAGGGTGAAAGATGAGCGCTCACTTGTCTCGGCAAATACCCGAGGACGTTTCTCGGCTCTTCGTTATCTGGAATCTTCGCCGACGCTGATGACGACGAGTACGCGCAAAGCGAGGCTCTCGGGTCCGCGGGGTTTTCTTTTTGCTTGACGATGTTAACATCGGTCCCATCAGGGTAAGAAGTCACCTTGTTGTGTTTTGTTCGATTGAGCAACGGTACTAAAATACTCTTGAGCTTGACCGGCAAAGAGAGATTTACGACGACGACGTCCGCCGCCGCTGTTTTGGCTGGCCTTTTTGCATTTCCAAGAGCAGAAGAAGAACCCAAACCTGTCGTTGGCAACCTCCATCTCTCCCCGCAAAGCGCGATGCCCAATCGTGCAGGTGGTCGCAGCTCGGGTGGTGAGATAAACGATGGCGGAGATGACGATGGTGGCGAAGAAGAGACATTCCGCTGAGGCAAGACACCACTCCAGAGCGTCGAAAGCGAGGCTTCTTTACTTCCAGGTCGACACCCCTCAAACTTTCTTTTACGAGTAGGTGACGTGCAGTTCTTTATTAAGCAGGTCCCCACGTGCCAGTCTGCCTGCGAAAGACGACACTTATCCTGGCAAACTGGGCAGACGGCCCATTCTTCCGACTCCTCGCCCAGCATGGGAGTGACGATGCATCATCGTTCTCGTTTCTTTTGTTTTCAATCAACAAAATGAACCGGTAGTTGCTCGTCTCGTCAGTTGGAACACGCACTGATTGACTGTCAACTCTTGATGGAATCAAGTTCTGATGGCGACGTGTCGCTTTCGGACTTGTCAATATCAGACACTGACATCGACTCAGATCAGGAAGAAGAGGGAAAAGGTCCGGAGGTGGAGCCTTCCACTTGGGTGGAGATCCGAAACTGTGAAGCTGCGAATCGCTTAGCCGAAGTTTTGTCGACGACTTCCACACCTCCTGTTGACGCGAGTGCGACCAGCGACGCTTCAGATAACAATAATCAGAAAAGTCTGGATTGCTGCGGACGTGCTACAGTCGCTCTTGGGCTTGAAAAGCTGTGTCTCCTGCTTCACGGGAGTGCTATGAAGGTCCCGATGGGAAGCGAAAAACAAAAAATCAAGTTGACTTCATCGACAATGAGATGTATCGAGGCGAGAGTCGGTAGAGGTGGAAAACACTCAAAGTCAACTCGTGTTGCATCTGCGCACAAACAGGCCATCAGTACAACTTTCACTTCCAATATTCCTGCACAAGTAGATCCAAAGTTATTCTTGAGCTGCAAAGATGCAAACGCCACCAGCCAGGTTCGTCGCGAAAACTGAAGTAATGCAACGCATTTTCTCAAATAAACTTTTCCATGACATTCTGACAATCTTTTGCTTTATTTGCAGGCACTTGTTGAAGAACTCGACAACATTGTTCGAGTTCAAGCAAATGAAGCAACGGCAAGGCAAAACCTCGTGTGTAAGCATTTCGAGCAATTCATCAACTGCAAGAATACGATTGATGACATTCGCAGGTACGAAACAACTTGAACAAATTGCTTGCTTGAACTAGCTTGAACTAACTAACTTATCACCAAACTTTCTCGGCAGTGTGTTACGAAGTTTCGCTGAGGAAACTGTGAGCAACTCGTCAGCAACTGGAAATTTTCTCGCATCTATGGATGATGCCTTAGATGCCTTGGATGGGGAAAAACTCATCGAGCGACAGAAAAGAATCATCGCTGCTCGTCGAGCTTTAGGTGAGGCACATTCCCTTTCTAATAACGTGGGCACTACGTGCGAGGAACATGGTTAGCTCGTTGTTTGATTTTTTTAATTGCAACCGCAGGAGAACGAAGGAAAGGGGCGATCGGGGATGACTTGCGTTTCATTACGAAGATTGGCTATTCCTCCGTTCTCTGACGTAATCGACGAAATCTTCCACCAGTTTCCGGTAGCTTTCCTTCACTCGTTCGTTTGAGGAGACGTCAAAGTCATCATTATAGTCGAGGACCAAGATAGGAACACCATTTAGAGCAGAGACACGATCATCATCAACGAACCTCACGTTGTCACTGATTGCTTTAATTGTGCTGTCAGTTGCAGGATGCGGAACAGGAGAGGCGTCGTCTCTGATCACCGGCGGACAGAGCCACGCTTCATGTTTTTCATGAAGGGTTTGAAGATAGTCTAGTTGGATTCCTGTCTCTTCACCTCGCGCGCGTTGCTTCAGTCGACGCATGCAGGTAGCAGCTGTTGTTTGCAGGTAAATAAAACCCTCCGGAACCAAGTTTGGCGAGACTTGAACCATCGGGTCATACCAGCTATTGAATAACGCGAGTTCCATGTCAGACATCCATCCGTTTTCATGCACAGACTCAACAAATATCATTTTGTCAGAGAACACGCTTCGCTCTAAGATACGAAGGGAAACATTTTCACTTCGTGATTCGATCTCTTGCAAATATCGTGTCATGAAAACATAGTGTTGGAAAGTGTATGCGTAGCGTTCAGGCGCATCGTAGAAAGCATCCAGTATGTTATATGTCTGAGGCGGTTCCGCTGACTTACTTTTGACATTTTGCCATTTGTCTACAGGTTCTAGCACAATGTTTGTGCCAGAGTCCTGCTCGCAGAATTTTGTTTTGGACAGGGAAAGAATCAGAACCAGCAGGACGAGGGCGTTTCGATAGGTGCCAATGGAAATTGTAAGGAACGCACCTTAAGAATCTTGGAACCCTCTATGATATCGGCGAGGAACGTTGACTTCCCAGCAGAAATGTTTCCCTCGACGCAAAGTGTGACCCCGCTTGTTTGTCCGTGTGAAGAGACGGCTGACATCGCGCGACTCGCGACGTTTGGACGACAAAACTGTCTCGCTCGGGCGGGTTGCTGTGTGGTAATACGGTACGACCGAGAGAAGCCGCGCCGTACCGAAGTCAACATCGCACATGGGGAATGTAATAGCCTGAGCATGAGTCGTCGGGTCTTCTACCAAGGGGTTTGAACAGCGTCCCCGCAACCAAGACTGGGGAAGGGAAGCAAATTCAAGATCGCTCCGTCTCGTCGTCGGATTTTCACTACGACGACCGGGAGATAAGGCGGCTTTGCCGATTTCAATTCATTGGCGGCGGCGCCGCCCCGGACTCGGACTCCTCTAATTTGCTGTCTCGGCCATGGCAAACTCCGTCAGCAGCGGGCGCCTTTACCAAGGTGTTGAGAGAGATGGATTCGGAATGCGCATGCTCGCCTCGATGGGTTGGCAAGAGGGAAAGGGCATCGGGAAGAACGGTTCGGGACTCGTGAAACACCTCCACGCCAAAAAGCGAGCTGTGAACTCAGGGATAGGAGCGGATGCAAGGGCTGACTCTTCCGGGAAGATCGACTGGACTTTGAACGCCGTGTCCTTCGAAACTATACTGAAGGGATTGAATCAAACGTACAGTACCGGTGACATTTCGAAGGCATCGAACGAAGACAAAAACGATAAGCAGGCTCTGGTGCAATCCGACGATGTCGAACTGAAGGTGAAAAAGAAAACAGCTCGGGTGGGCAGTACGTCGGTGGCGCATCAGGGTAGGTACCAGAAGAGAGAGTCACAGAAACGGGTGCAGAACTATTCTGCGACGGATTTAGACGCCATTCTGGGTGGTATTGCAGGATTCTCAGCCGCTCCTACGCTCATGTACAGCAGCGAAGGACAAGCTGTCGAAGAAGCCAACGTAGAAAGCAAAACGGTTGAAAGGGATTCTGATTCTGCGCAGAAGGAAGTCGTTTGTGAGAAGAAGCGGAAACGCGAGAAACGAGAAGAAAAGAGAAAGAAGACACTGTCGCAGACTTTCCCGCTCGAGAAGAAAAATGTCACGTCGCAGTCACTGCACATAATTCCACCTCCCCCTAAAGGTTGGTGGGGTTGGGCAGTCGGATTCATCCCTTCTGGATATCACGGTAGTGGGACGCAGGAAAAGGAAGTTGAAGAAACGGATCGGCGCAAGCGAGGCTTTAATGAAGCTGATCAAGAGCGACTCGCGATGGCAGCCCATGACGGTGCAAACCGGGGCAAACGGGGTCTTGGCGTCGGCACTACGACTGTAACCTCTATGAAGAGCGAATTTACTGGGAAAAAGTCCAAGTTTGCTGATACGTCAGACGAAGGGGACGACATCGACGAGACGGCGAAGGAAACTCTTGACGGTCCGACGATAGTAAGAGTTGCCAAGAAGATCATCAAGAAAGCCGGTGGTTCTTTGATTTTCTCTGACTTATCGAAAAGGGTGCTCAAGAAAATGTCTCTGAAAGACGAACATAAACAGAGCAGGGAAGAATACGAGGCGAAAGTAAAATCACACCTTCAGGACTCTGAGACCTTTTCATTCGGAGATGGAATCGTAAAAACGCTGAAAGATGAGAAACCGAAATTGAAATGAAAAAAATCTTTTAATTTTCACAAGATAGAGCTGCTCCTCGTCTCGTGCAGGAGGGTTTACAAGCTATTATTGAAGATCCGAAGGCAATTCATCGGCCAAGAGATCGTACTTTGGTCGCTCGGTCATTTTGCGCAGCGCGTGTTTCTCGTGGACGTCCTTTCTCTTCTGGATAGACTGAGTACGCACCATATCCACAACCTCAAATCGGACTTCGCTCGTATGCCACGCTTCAGGCTCAACTCTGATAAGTTTACCAATTGCGCCGATGGCGAATCCCGCATACCAGCGATAATTATCCTTTCCGTTCTCTTTCCACGGATTGAACACCGCACGATCACCGAAACCAGTGACCCCAAGAGGAGACATGTCACGCACGAAGACTGTGCAGCCAGTGCCAACCTCTACACCGGTATCATTGTGCGTGTTGATGTATACTCGATCGGTTGGACCGTCCAGCTGAAGCCATTCTTGGTCTTCAGTCTCGTCAGTGAAACGTACTCTTGGCTTTGTCGGATGAAGCGTGTTATCTAAGTAGACGCAGTCTTCCAGTCCAACATAGCTGGTCGTCGGTTCTTCAATATCTGCCACCGCAACATGCGACTTGAGCGCAGCAGCGCATTCGAACGGTTCACTTCCTGTGTTTTTCACATGCATTGACACGTTGATGGCAGTGTGCTCTAATGAGATCTCCATCACTAAGTGAAAGCTGTGATTCCACATAGCCCGTGTAGCTTCCGTATCAAATACCTCGATAGTGACGCGAGGAAACTCTCCGTGCTTATCCTCGTCAAGGAAGGTGTCGACGATGGACCATTTCATCCCCTTCACAAAACCGTCGACAGGAATTGAGTTATCACCAAGAGGAGCACCTGCGCGCTCGCCTCCCACGCCGAATTGTGGAAAGCAAAATGGGGTGCCCCATTCAATTGCAGACAAATCTGTAAAGTCTGTACCGTCAGGTGTGTAAAACACTTCACCACCATTAGCGAGGACCCAAGACAAGATGTTTGCGCCGTGAAGATAAACTTCGCAGCAGCTTCCGCTTGGATGCGTGAGGGTGACTTTGGGGAGTCCACCGCGTCCATCCGTAACACGAGCAAACCCAGGAATCTCGTGCTCACGATTTAACGCCATCGTTTCCGTACTGTCAACAATGCCGATGTCCCTGTTGTGATGCAGAAATGAAAACCAGGTCAGAACAAACAAAAACAAACAGAGGCGGCGGTGCAGACGGCTTTCTTGTAGGTCACGCGAGGGGCTCGAACCTGCTCAGTTCATCCACGTCAACGCCGATATCCTCTAAGCCGAGAGCCTGAATGTAAGCTGACTTATCATTCACGGAGTCATCCTTGCCCCCAGTCTCTGTTCCGCCGCTGGCGATAGCCATCACTGTTGAGGCGCGCGTTTTGCGTTGGCGGCGGAAGGGGTTCGAAAAAGACCTCGCATGCAACAGCTTTCCACGAGCGGCAGAACCCTCAGGAATGCGTTTGGTTCTGCTCGGTATAATACAACATCTTGACGCTAGCATTGCGCCGAGGATACCCTGGTTCCGCGGGTTTGGGCCTCGAACAATGGTATCATCAACACGATCGGAAGCCAAGAAGCTACTGAAGATGAATGATGAGTCAAAATAAAAAAGGAGCGTCGCTCTGACCGATCGACGCTGGCTGCGCTGGCTTCTATTCTTTCGTTTCCAGTCTTCGTTTTTTCTCACGCACCACCAGCCAGTTTGCTTCTTTTATCGCTCACTTTTTAGGAGCGACAAGAAAGACTTTCACGTTGACACGTGAAAGCAGCAGCAGCGGAAGGGTGATGTTGCGTTGTTGGCTAGCACCTATCGTGCATAAGCCCAAGACACGCGTCGTCGTAAGACACAAAAATCGCCGCCCGGCGTGCACGCAAGCTCGTGACGATCAATTTAGAGAGGGAGCCGGTGAGGACTACACCTTCTTCGTTCCCTCAAGTGGAAACATCACTGGCACGCAACTGGGACCACAATTCGCAGTGAAGAGACAAAAGTTTATGCTGAAGTACGTCAATGAGGTAGAACTGGAACATGCCGAGCACTTCTCGAAGTTTGCTCCGCCCGAGGTTGAGGAGGCGATGCGCGAAACAATAAAAAGCCTTCTTGGCACACTTCCTGCAGAGTATTTCACCATGTCGATATCTAGTGTCACCGAGAACCTCGCTCAGCTGATGTTTAGCATGATGATGACGGGCTACATGTTTAGGAATGCGCAATATCGGTTGGAGTTGCAGAAGAGCGTTTTATCCACCAGGGCTTCTCTAAAGGGTGCGATGCTAACGGGCTCAACAGAACCGGGCGAGCCGGATGCGGTCGACTATGTTTCTGAACTCGAGTCTGAGATAGAGGCGCTGCGCGCAGAAGTCGAGCATCTCAGACGAACGCCAAACGACTCATATCAACGGCAAAGTGAGCTACTCGACTATATTAAAAGCATGGAGCCTGAAAATCTTCGTGACCTAACAAGCGATGCTGGTGTGGACGTGCTTGACGCCATGAACGCTCTCATCAAGAGACTTCTTGGCACTGACGACACATGCAAGCTCGCGTCAACGACGTCAGAGGTGACGAACACTGAGTTATCGAAGATGGTGAGGTGGATGATGGTCGTAGGCTATAGTCTGAGGTCGATAGAAGTAAAGTTTGAGATGGAAAAAGCCCTCACTTTTCCTGAGCACAGCAAGAGAAATATTGGTGAGAGCGAAACGACGTGAAATTGAAAAAGAGATATGACGTGCGCACGCAAGCCACATTGCATTTTCCCCTAAACCACATTCTTTGTGCCGTTTCGATTGTGAAGTGTTTGGTTTTGTTTGGGTTGTATGAGGGTTGGACGTCCGCGGCGGGTTGTGCAATGCCGCAGCCATCCTGACTTCCCGCTGTGCAAGCACAACTGGTGGGTTGTCTCCCTGAAAAATTAATTTAATAGTGAAACTGGAACATTGTCCAGTCTACCAGCTATTAAACTGATAAGAACAGATACTACACTTGATCTTAGCCAAAAGGCCGAGAAAGGTAGCCATGGCAATGTTGCAGACGCCAATTTATTGATTGTGGAGAATACAAATTGCAACCTCGCGTAGTGGGTTCAAAATTTTCAGAAATCTTCATCAGTCGCGCTGCGCCAAACGCGGAGGGCGTGGTTGGAGACTGGACGTCGCGCCGAACGCCGAACCGGTGGACGCTGTGGAGCCAAACGCGGACGGCGTCACAATCGCCGAGGCCGCCGCGGCGCCGAACCCGCCAAACCCGGATGCGGATCGTGGCGGGGGGGCGAAGGTGCGGGCACACGAGTGAGGGACGGAAAGTGACCACCCAAACCCAAAAAACAAAACCCAAAAAGCAACCCATGATCGAAATTTCGTCGCGCAATCATGAAATAAGTACTAATATCGCAGAGGACCCAGTCGCTTTGCAATCCCGGGGACTGGTTCAAAAAATCTTGTTTGCCGCCTTTTACTGCCAACAACAGAGAGACCCAGTCGTCCACCCGGATACGAAATTTTTTGTCTGACACTTCAGACTTCACAACACAACAACAAAGCAATAAACCTCCGTCACGTCACACAAAACCATCGAGTCCTGCTGGAAACGATAGGTGTTTGAATCTGATGTTGAAGAGATGAGCCAAGCCATTCAAAGGAAATCTGTAAGTCGTCCACGACAGCGCTGCCAAAGATTCAAAAGGAAAACAGTTTCCAAAAAGTCAAAGCAAATCAAATCGTTTCTCCCCAAACGAAATTGCAGCGTTGCTTCCCCGGTTTCACACAGCGACGATGGAGATGAAACCTTTGCTTTCGTGACGGACTGGGACTGACGTCACTCTTCGCGGTTTGCGATTGTGTACTTTGAAGGGGCGAGAGCCGCGCGCACGCAGCCTCACCCTTCCATAAATTGTCTCTCGGAGACAGCCTCTAGGACTGTTCCGGTCTTTCGCCGCGACCGTAGTGCTAGGGCAGCAGCTCGAGACCCCGCCCGGTCTGCATGAGCACCGGGACGACAGAGCAGGTAAGTATGATGATTCTGAAACGGGAGGGTGATATTTGTATCAACCAAAAGAATTGGGTGCCGGATTTCGATTATGGGTTGCATTATTGGACAAAAAGTTTCGTCGACGTACGAAACACGTGTTCATCAGCGGTGCCGCTTTCCAGCTGCGCGTCAAAGACGGTGCGGTGGATGCATGTAGATCGGGTGAAACTCGCAAGCGTCACAATATATTGTAGCAGCAAGTGATTTAAATGAGCATGCATAGAAGGTTGCTCAGGGAGTTCGCCTGTTTCACGAGGAGATCGAGTTGCGTGTCTTTCCACGCCCGCGTTTTCGCGTCGAGCGGAACGTTCCTCGGAAGGCCCCTCGCGACAAGGTTGGGAACTTTCGACGCTTGGTCTCATTCGTTCGCTTCGGATGGACGAATTCAAGGTATAGACGATGTTCCACCAGGATTCAGAGATGAGAAGCGGATAACAGTACGTCCCATGTGCTCTTGAACTACGCCTCTTCCCTTCTCATGAATCTCACGCTGACTCACGATGCTTCCACACAAATACTCTCCTTCTTCCCTGTTCATCAGTCGATTAAACGTCTGCTCTATCGATCGAAGCAAAGGGGGTTTCTTGAGCTGGATATAATGGTTGGCGAGTGGGCCGAGCGAACTCTGTCATCTCAAAGTGATGGGTTCTTGACATCTTTCTCGCAAGTACTCGATGAAGAAAACCCGGAACTATTTAAGTGGCTCACAGGGCAGGAGCTTCCTCCGCCCAGAATGGCGGCAAATGCGGCATTCACGTCGTTGCAAGTGCACGTGTTAAAGTTTTTAAATGACAACAGTGACAGCGCAACCAGAGCAGCTCGAGGGCGAGAGTGGGTCCGGGGTTGGAACGATAGCAGCGAGGGAAATCAGTGACGGAACAGAAGGTCAAAGCTGCAAGTATGGGAGCGCGCTACCGACAGATTTTGTGTAAAAAAAGCCAGGTTCCTTTTTCTCGTCTTCGAGCACTCACACGAAAATACCAAGCAAACAAAACACTCAAAGTAAAACATCAGCTAGCTACTTTCTAAATAAGATAGAGTCGGCTTTGCCGAATTGAAAGAATACTCCTGTGATCTAACTAACCTGTCTTTTCGAAAGTTTTGGGACAGGACAAACAAGGACGTAGTGTAACAATCAGCCGCAACACTTACAGCCGAACCCTCGTTCGTCCCTCGAGCTGTTCAAAACACGACGTCCTCCGCCCCTCCGAGCGACTTGACAGACTGCGCAAATCTGTTTTGGTCACCCCCAAGCCCCAACCAAATTTTACGATCTCAAGAGCGATTCTGTGACAGCGTTCCTGTGCTTTTTGGAGCGACGACACAACTCACTCAGATCATCCAGCGATTTTCCAAGTGTGCGAACATCTCCTGAGTCAGCAAACCTTGACACAGCTTGGAAAAAAACGTCTTTATCTCTTGGAGACGCAGCCTGGTCTGGGATGAGACTCGTGGCCTCACGTAGCCACTCGATAGACTGGACACCGGTACGTGACAGCAAAGCAGCAACCACGTCAGTGATATCACCCAGGCGAGAAGAAGGCAAAGCGCCGAGCGCACCTGCTAGTAATGAACAAACCAACGCCACACCACGTGGGGGTAACACTTGTCCAATAATGTCAACAAGGTCTTCGTTCCGAGTGTACAGTAACTCGCGCATAAAATCGAGCATCGAGCAACATGCTTCACGGTGCTGGATATGAAGCCCCATGATTAGCATGTCCAACGCAGATGACACAATTCGTGGATTTGCCAGCGCTTTGGGGCAGTACTTGAGACAGGTTTTCACGAGCAAGAATGCATCGTCAACAACGTCAGGGGCTTCATCAAAGTCGGATAAAGCCTGCAAACTTGTCGCTGTTCTCAGGATCACCTCCTCGACGCTGAGACATATAGCCTGAGAGCACGAGAGATCATTACCAAAGCTCCGGACTAGTTCATTAACCGCAAAAAGTAAACTGGACTGGCGCCGATGCGCGAAGAGTGATGTATATATGGCAGCAGCCGAAATGACGATGTCCGCAAGGCGATATCTATTGAAGGTGGTAAATTTGAATCGGGGTCAGTATCATAGCCATGTAAAATGTGCGGAAACAAAACGAAAATGAAGAGGACAGAAAACTGTAGCAGTAGCCAAGTTCAGACAAGACTTCAAGTTCAGACAAGACTTACCCCGAAGTTCTGATTGCATACTTTATACAGCGACAAATATGCTCGGTACACTGCACATCAGTGTTGCCACAGCTTATCAGAGCACGTGAGACCATAGGCCATAGCTCGTGGAACGACGTCGCTACAAGCTCTGGATGCGACACATATCGCATGACAGCGGCAAGACAATCGAAGTACTTTACTACAACGTTTCCGTCAGGCTTTGCACCGACCGGTTCCTCTGGAAATAATGCACTCAAGGGCACTGAAATGGGAGCTAGCAAGGCAGAAAATACAGGGTCTGCTTGCTCCACGGGTAACGCAGTTGTCACGTGACCAAGACCCTCTATGAGCTGGATGACGTCGTCTGCATGCATTTCAAGATGGTCCGAGCTCATAGAGCTGGATAGGTTTGGGGTCGTACCTTGTGAAACCGTCATGGAGTTCATCGCCAACACATGAAGTTGCACAAGTGGGTCAAGAAAAGTCACTAAGTGGGCAGCAGCAGCGGCACAGATGTGCTTGAGGGCAAGAGCTGCAGCTCCTCGTGTATCTGTATTTTTGCTGATCAGAGCGCGATGTAAAACGCCCAAAAGTTTCAGCAGCAAGACGGAATCTGTTCCAAGATCAAGGCTTGCAGACACCCATTCGCTGTATGCGGAAATTGTCAAAGCTGCGGTATATAGAAGTTGTGAGTGCTCGGGAACATCGATTAAGGATGCCAATATAGACAGTAGCAAGGGGTCACCAGCAGGCGGGGGCTCCTTGCTGATAGACCGCACACAATAAAGCGATGCCTCAAAGCAACGCCAATCAAAGCCAAGATTGGGCACATCATTTGTCGGCGACAAGACTGTTGCTTCCGTCTTATGAAGCTTCTGCATAGGTATTGCAACGATATGGAGCGTCTGCATAGCACCCACGACTGAAGCTGCTTCTGTTAATGTATCAGCGATGGCGTAGCGCACTCGCTTGAACTCACGGTACTCTTCCCCAGTCCAATGTTGAAAGTCTTCAGGATATTGCACTCGGCCTAATCGAAGGGTCACGACAGGTAGAGGACAGAATAGTTAGCAGCTGCAAACAGGGAAAAGAATCCGAATACTAGAGGGCTCACATGGATAGAGACGTACCTATCACGTTATGTATGAGCCGAACATATGCCGGAAAGAACAGCTGTCGTCGTCGAATGAGCTCTCCAGTACCTTCGTGCGACAGATTGCTTTGTCCTCGTCCAGTAAGTACACGAGATAACTTGTGCCAAAACACGAAGCTCATTGATGCTATATCGGTGTTAGGATAGGCAGTCACTATTAGAATAGATTCGACGACAGCGATGGATTCCGGGTTTCCCTAAAATTGAAGAAAATTTGGACAAGAAGGTTGTCAGTTACAGGACAAGGATTGTCTTCATCAAAGGATGTTTTTCATGCGGCAAGTCGTACCTCAGCTATTATGGTAACATACTCCTCACCAATTTCTGCAAGAAGTCGGGATATCCCTTTCGCAATCTCATCCAACGAGCCGTCAGACTGAGAAGCAGCTATTAACGTAGGCTTTAAAGCCAAAACACTGGAAACGATGACTTGAACCAGCTGCAAAGAAGATGTGGGTACAGAATTCTGTCTATCATTGTCCCCTGAGTCGTCAGCTTTTGATGTTGTCGCGCGAATCAGCTCACACGTAGCGTCGACTGCGTGGTCAAATTGGGAAGGACTCGAGTCGTGTGTTGTGAGAGACTGCAGAGTAAGTAACGTGAGTGGATGAGCACACAGGGTTGCGGCGTCAATCTGTGGTGCCTGAAGAGGCAGATCAACAGCATACAAGCGCCCTTGACTCAATCGCACCCATGCAGCGTACGCATCAAGGGCGCGCTCACAAGTTTTCCTGGTCTTCGCTGAAACATTCTCCAGACAGGACGTGATGATGGTGATAGCGGACTTGCTCTCCAAAATTAATTCGCGGGCAAAATTCCGACGACGTTCGGGATGCACTGCTGGACGATAACTCCCAGCTTCCTGGGGGAACACGACGAGAAGCTCAAGCAGACAAGATAGAGGCGACGGGTCGGTTCCATCACCAGACATGCGTGTCGCTAACCACTGTAATGCGCCGATACCATCCCATTCTGTGGCTGGCAAGTGGGCAGCCAAACTTGCCATCGCCACCGCAAGCTGTGTGCGCACTGGCCCCTCGCCATGTTTCAACAACAAGGCGACCAGAGATTCGCGAAGCGATCCTATTGCCGCAGGTGGCAGTTCAGCGAAATCTTGTTGGACCTTTTCAGACAGCGCAGAGAAGTGAAGGAAATGAGTGTCAGGAACAATGGGGGATTAAGAGAGGATGGAAAGCAATCATCAGGTAGCAAAAGAGCTGAACTCGACGTGAAAGAGAAGAAGGCGGTCCGGCGAGAGGCAGGGAACTTGGCACAAACCTTTCGCTTCAAAGCTTGAGCGCTCATGAAGTTCACCTCAGGTGTGCTTGTTGGATCGTGCAATACGCGATCACAAATTGTCCAAGCCTCGACACTTTCTTGGAAGCGTTCGAGCCATTGTTCAGCTTGTCTTTTTACTTCTGCTTCAGGGTGGTGATGGAGAGCCTTTGGAAGTTCACCGATGCAAGAATCTCGGTTAGTCATCAGCGGTGAAAGGGGAGATCCGAAAGCTTTCCTCGAGAAGAACGTGATTGCCTCACCTGCACAGCTTCCTTAAACTTGGCGCTAGCCTGCACCATCACTTCTTCAACTCCTAGAAATGCACGCCCACTTCGCCATCTACGGAACGCGTGTGCTCGTGAGTAATGGGGTTGGACTATATATCTAGCAAATAAGGGGACACAACGAACCGAAAAAAAATGGATTTCGTTCAACCGCCAGGAAGGAAAAAAAACAGAAATCACCGTTTGCCGTCGTCGTCGTCTCGTAATGCTCTGCACCAAGAAATCGGGAGCTAACCGGCGACGGAAATTGCGCCATATATAGCAAGTCTAAGTTCGGTTCGAAAGCATATTTGCTTTTTTTGAAAGGAGCTTTGAAGCCTTTTTTAGTCTGGCCGCCGGGTTCGCTCCCGAATTGCCGTGGCGTGCAGTCAAGCTACATACGTTTTGTATTGTCAAAATTGCTACGCGTCTTCAAAATCTTCATGAAACGCTACTGTCGTGGTACACTTGGCCATTCCGTGCGTAAGCGTATGTATAACAGCCTCTTCCGCTGCAGAATCTGCTGCTGTTGTCGGAGCTTTGCTGGACAAGGTGGTGTACCTGTTCACAAATAAGGATGTGCGCGGTGAGAAGAAGAAAGTCAACGGGCAGGAAGTTGGGGCTGAAAGCTAGCACTCAAGCAGTTGCATGACGCACCGTAAAAGCTCATTTTGGCGGAGCGCATCTGTGCTATCTCTTGATTCTTCGCCAAAATCGATGAAGTGTGTCACGTCTGCGCTCTTCGCAAAGTTGGTTTCGTCGTAAGTCTTCCAAGTCTCCAAGTGGTTGACAAGACGGCGAACTGTCCCTTTTCTCGATTCTCCCTTTCCCCCCCCGGTGGCAACCCCTGTTGAAAAGAAAACATGAAGCAGTCAGAAAAAAGCAATGTCGCGCACGAAGTAAACCGCCGAAACATGTCGCACGATTTGTCTACACACCTGCGTCGACATCAAACGATACGTCGTTGTTCAGCACACCAATTTTCCCTTCCCGTTTTCCGAGCTTCGAAGCAAACGATTTTGGAGCGAGAACCAAGACGTGATCCTCCGCCATACTGATGAGGACCCTGCACGGTACTGTCCTCAGCAAGTACCCTGCGTTAAGGGCGATTGTCGAGCAGCTCGCGCCAAGTTTTTTGTCGTTCGCACGGAAACCTGTACTATTAGTGAGCAGAACGCAGTGCTGCGTGCCCATCGCATCGCAAGCAAGAAGATAATGTCGAGCCTCGAGCGACCTCCAAAAAATCAAAAAGAATGCTCGAATAAAAACGATATAAACACCACGACGATCATAATTGGACGCGCGGCCGCATCGTTGTATCGCCAAGCAAGTTGGTTCTCAAGCGTTGCATACGACACTCTGCCTCGGCATCGGTTTCGGAGGTTCCATGGAGAAAGGAGTAAATGATTTTCACTCAGTACCCGCCCGTCTACTTTCGGAGCTGTGCACTCTTCAGTCGTGTGATCGGCTTTGCGACGACATCGTGAGTGATTTTTCCCGCGAACGACCTGCGGGACTGCTCCAAACTTCTTTCCCGCATCAACAACCTGGCTTGCTGGGTGCTTACTTTCAGCACGGCATCGGCGCCATCGGTCACAACTTTCCATTCGCTACGCATCCGTCTCACATCTCCGCGTTGGGTCAGACGCTTCCGTATTCTTCCAACGGCCGATACGACACTCCTGGCAACCCATTTGGTGTTCCAGGCAACCTCGGGCAGCGCCAAGCTGAAGGTGCCGGCATGACGTCTGTTCTCAATAGTAGCACGCATGCCGGAGGAGTTCGAAGGAAACGAGACTCAGTGCTGGACAGCTCCATAAACGGCCAAGGGATCGTTCCCAAAAGTGCCACGCGGTGTATGGTTTACTCGTGCCAGAATCTCTCCGAACCGTGCAAGCGAAAACTTAAACTCTGCGCAGAGCATAAGAGGGCTGCACAGGTGCGATTGCATGCAGATGGTCCTGTACAGCGCTACTGCAGGTACTGTCATGTCCTCCACGATCTCGATGCTTTCCCGCAGGACGACGTGCGGACTATTTGTGTGAGGCGAAATGAACTGCGTCTTCAAAGGAGCAGGGAACGAAGGCAAGAGATCAAGCTTGGGGGGCAAGCACCTGCGGCTAATAATAGCTAGCTAGCTAGCTCTATATATATATTGCTTGCTTGCTTGCTTGCTTGCTTGCTTGCTTGCTTGCTTGCTTGCTTGCTTGCTTGCTTGCTTGCTTGCTTGCTTGCTTGCTTGCTTGCTTGCTTGCTTGCTTTCTTGCTTGCTTGCTTTCTTGCTTGCTTGCTTGCTTGCTTGCTTGCTTGCTTGCTTGCTTGCTTGCTTGCTTGCTTGCTTGCTTGCTTGCTTGCTTGCTTGCTTGCTTGCTTGCTTGCTTGCTTGCTTGCTTGCTTGCTTGCTTGCTT